>Ga0302319_10009428_pt1 | contig 18765 bp, 21 predicted proteins | sample Bog_T0_2_FD_203319 | JGI IMG/M metagenome (GOLD analysis project Ga0302319, IMG submission 203319) | Peat permafrost microbial communities from Stordalen Mire near Abisko, Sweden - Bog_T0_2 | ecosystem: Environmental > Terrestrial > Soil > Wetlands > Peat | place: Sweden: Abisko, Stordalen Mire... | reverse complement strand
TCCGGCGCCGAAGGCGCAACCGCCCCGGAAACGCTCAGGCCAATGGACCGTTGGGTGATGACGCTCTGGAAAGCGGTTCGCGCGCGTAGGCGCGGGCCCACCGACGGGGGTAACCGCTCAAAAAGCGGGAAATCTCTCAGGTCACCGGACAGAGGGGGCGACGCCTAGGGCCGACCGCGCGCGTCGCTGTCGAAACTTGGCGATTCGCTTGACTCCAGCCGCCGGTGGTCGATGTCCGAAGTTGCCCAGACACCTCTCCATGCTCTGCACGTGAGCCTCGGCGCCCGCATCGCGCCGTTCGCGGGTTACGACATGCCGATCCAATTCAAATCCGGCATTCTGGCCGAGCATCTGCATACCCGAACGCAAGCCGGCTTGTTCGACGTCTCGCACATGGGTCAGGCGTTTCTCGACGGCCCCGACCATGAAACCACCGCCCGCGCGCTCGAGGCGCTCTGCCCGGCCGACATTCTTTCGCTCGCTCCGGGTCGGCAGCGCTATACGCAGTTCCTCAACGCCGAGGGCGGAACGCTCGATGATCTCATGGCGACCCGGCCGCCCGGCGCGAACGGACGCATCGCGCTGGTGGTCAACGCCGCGCGCAAGGCCGACGATTTCGCGTTGCTGCGCGCGGCCCTGCCCCGAAACGTGACGCTGACGGTCCGCGACGAGGCGGCGCTCGTCGCGCTGCAAGGGCCGCTCGCGTCGCGCGTGCTCGCCCGGCTCGCGCCGGAAAGCGGCGTCGAGACCATGTCGTTCATGACCGCCCAGCCGATTCGCATCGCCGGCTTCGACGCGGAGGTCTCTCGCTCGGGGTACACCGGCGAGGATGGCTACGAAATTTCGCTTCCCGCCGACGAGGTCGAGGCGTGCGCGCGCCTTTTGCTCGAGCAACCTGAAGTCGCCCCGATAGGCCTCGGCGCCCGCGATACGTTGCGGCTGGAGGCCGGCCTCTGCCTCTACGGCCACGAACTCGACGAAACCATCGATCCCATCGAAGCCGGCCTCTCCTGGTCGATACAGAAGCGCCGCCGCCTGGAGGGCGGCTTTCCCGGCGCCGCGCGCGTCCAGGCCGCGTTGGCGCGCGGACCGGCGCGCAAGCGTGTCGGCTTGCGGCCGGAGGGCCGGGCGCCGGCGCGCGACGGCGCCGAGATCGTCGATTCGTCGGGCGCGCGAATCGGGAGCGTGACCTCAGGCGGGTTCGGGCCCAGCGTCGGCGCGCCGATCGCGATCGGCTATGTCGACGCCGCCCACGCCCCGATCGGAACGCCCGTCGGCCTCGTCGTTCGCGGCAAGGCCCTGCCCGCCTATGTCGCCGCTTTGCCTTTCCATCCCCACGCGTATTATCGCGGCTGACCGCCGTCGCCCTTCAACGAGCCGGAGATCCATCCATGCGCTTCACCAAGGACCATGAATACGTCAGCTTCGAAAACGGCCTCGCCACCATCGGCATCAGCGATTACGCGCAGAGCCAGCTCGGCGATGTCGTGTTCGTCGAACTGCCGCCGCTGGGCGTCAAATTCGCCAAGGGCGACGCCGCCGCCGTGGTCGAGAGCGTCAAGGCGGCGAGCGACGTTTATTGCCCGGTCGCGGGCGAGGTCGTCGCGGTCAACGAAGCCGTGACGAAGGAGCCGAGCCTGATCAACGAGGATTCGCAAGGGCGCGGCTGGCTGTTCAAGGCCAAGCTCGCCGACCCCAGCGAACTAGACGCGATGATGGACGAAGCCGTCTATTCCGAATTCCTCAAGACGATCGCCTGAGCCGACCATGCGCTATCTGCCGCTCGACGGCGCCGATCGGCGCCAGATGCTCGCTCGCGTCGGCGTTCCCGACATCGACGCGCTGTTCGCCGACATTCCCGCGGACAAGCGCCTGTCGGGCCTGATCGACATGCCGCTCCGCGCCAGCGAAATCGCGGTCGAGCGCGAACTCGGCGCGATGGCGGCGAAAAACGTCGCCGCGGGATCGACGCCGTTCTTCCTCGGCGCCGGCGCCTATCGACATCATGTTCCGGCGACGGTCGACCATCTCATCCAGCGCTCGGAGTTTCTGACCAGCTACACCCCCTATCAGCCGGAAATCGCGCAGGGCACGCTGCAAGTGTTGTTCGAGTTTCAGACGCAGGTCGCGCTGCTGACCGGCATGGAGGTCGCCAATTCCTCGATGTACGACGGCTCGACCGCGTGCGGCGAGGCGATGCTGATGGCGCATCGGCTGACGCGTCGCAAGAAGGCGGTGCTGTCGGGCGGCCTGCATCCTCAATACGCCGACGTCGCCGCGACGCTGGCGAACATGTCGGGCGATACGATCGCGCGGCTCGCCCTCGACCCGCGCGCGGACGAGGACATCATCGCCGAAATCGACGATTCCACGAGTTGCGTGATCGCCCAGAATCCCGACTTTTTCGGCAATCTGCGGGATTTGCGCCCGATCGCCGCCGCCGCCCATTCCAAGGGCGCGCTGCTGATCGCAGTGTTCACGGAAGCCGTCTCGCTCGGCGCGATTCGCTCGCCCGGCGAAATGGGCGCCGATATCGTCGTCGGCGAGGGGCAATCGATCGGCAATTCGCTGAACTTCGGCGGCCCCTATGTCGGTCTGTTCGCGTGCCACACCAGATTTGTGCGCCAGATGCCGGGCCGCCTCGCCGGCGAGACGGTCGACGCCGAGGGACGGCGGGGTTTCGTGCTTACATTGTCGACGCGGGAGCAGCACATTCGCCGCGAGAAGGCGACCAGCAACATCTGTACGAACTCGGGCCTCTGCGCGCTCGCGTTCTCGATCCATATGACGCTGCTCGGCGAACGCGGACTGCGACAGCTCGCCAAGGTCAATCACGCCAACGCAGTCGATCTCGCCGACAAGCTCGCGGCCGTGCCCGGCGTCGAGGTGCTCAACGCGCATTTCTTCAATGAATTCACGATCCGCACGCCCCGCCCCGCCGCCGAACTCGTCGAGGCGCTGGTGAAACAAGGGATCATCGCCGGCCTGCCGGTCTCACGTCTGGCGCCCGGCGCCGGGCTCGACGATCTCCTCGTCGTCGCCGCCACCGAAATCAACGCGCCCGAGGATCGCGCGGCCTACGCCGCGGCGCTCGCGAAATACCTCGGGGGGAGCCGCTGATGAACATGCAGGGACGTCCGACCCAGCCCGGCGAGGCGACGCCGATTCGCCGCGCCACCTTCACCGGCAATCGCGCGCTCGACATGGAAGAATCGCTGATCTTCGAGTCCGGCCGCCTCGACGCCACGGGCGTCGACATCGATGATCCCGCGTCGTTCGCCGACCGGCTCGGCGATCACGCGCGCGTCGGCGAGATCGGCCTGCCCGGCCTCACCGAGCCGGAGACGATGCGGCATTATGTGCGGATGTCGCGCAACAATTATTCCATCGACGCGGGGCTGTATCCGCTCGGCTCCTGCACGATGAAGCACAACCCGAGGCTCAACGAGAAGCTCGCCCGCCTGCCCGGCTTCGCCGACGTGCACCCGTTGCAGCCGCTCTCGACCGCGCTAGGCGCGCTGGAGCTGATTCGCGGGCTCGCCGGCGCGCTGCTGCAAATGACCGGTATGAGCGCCGTCGCGATGACGCCGAAGGCGGGCGCGCATGGCGAACTCTGCGGCATGATGGCGATCAAGGCGGCGATCGCCGCGCGTGGCGAGGGCGCGACGCGCAATGTGGTGCTCGTCCCCGACTCCGCCCACGGCACCAATCCGGCGACGGCGGCGCTGATCGGCTTCTCCGTGCGCGCCGTGCCCGCGGGCCCCGACGGGACCGTCAGCGCGGAAGCGGTTCGCGCCAAGCTCGGCCCCGACATCGCCGCGATCATGCTCACCAACCCCAACACCTGCGGCCTGTTCGAGCGCGAGATCGTCGAGATCGCGGCCGCGATGCACGAGGCGGGCGCTTATTTTTATTGCGACGGCGCCAATTTCAACGCGATCGTCGGCAAGACGCGGCCGGGAGATCTCGGCGTCGACGCGATGCACATCAACCTGCACAAGACCTTCTCGACCCCGCATGGCGGCGGGGGCCCCGGCGCGGGTCCCGTGGTGCTGTCGGCGCGATTGGCCCCGTTCGCGCCCGTGCCGTTCATCGTCGAGAAAGACGGCGCGCTCGACCTCGTCGAACACGCCGAGGGGAGTTCGTCGTTCGGCCGCATGAGCGCGTTCCACGGCCAGATGGGCATGTTCGTTCGCGCGCTCGCCTTCATTCTCTCGCATGGCGCGGATGGGCTGCGGCAGGCCTCCGAGGACGCGGTGCTGGCGGCGAACTATGTCCGCGTCACGCTGAGCGATCTGATGAGCGCGCCGTTCGGCGACCGCCCCTGCATGCACGAGGCCTTGTTCGACGATCAGTGGTTGAAGGAGACCGGCCTCACCACGCTCGATTTCGCCAAGGCGATGATCGACGAGGGCTATCACCCGATGACGGTCTATTTCCCGTTGGTGGTGCATGGCGCGATGCTGATCGAGCCGACGGAATCCGAATCGAAGGCGAGCCTCGATCTCTTCCTGATGACGCTGCGCGATCTCGCGTTGAGCGCGCTGCGCGGCGAGAAGGAGCGCTTCGTCACCGCCCCGTCGCTGGCGCCGCGACGAAGGCTCGACGAGACGCGGGCGGCGCGGCAGCCGGTGCTCAGATGGACGAGGCCGGCGGCGGGATGACGCCCCGCTGGCGAGCCATCGCCAAAGATTTCCAAATTTCCGCGCCGCCGAGGCGAAACAGAATAGCACGATTTTTTCTTTTCCGAAAATTGTTTTCGCATCGGGCGCGATCACGGTCATGGCCGGGCTTGACCCGGCCATCCAGGAACTGCCGGCGGTTGGACGGGCACGGAATTCTCCGGCGGCGGTGCGCCTGGATGGCCGGGTCAAGACCGGCCATGACGAGGACGCCGCTGTTGTCGTTGATCTCTCGGTCGTCGATTCTCAGCAATTCGTCTTCGTCTTCGTTTCGCTGTTCCCCGACGAATCGCTGCGGGTCACGGACTTGGTCGCGCAACCCTGGGACTGCGGATCGGGAGAATCGACGGTGCGATGCTCCTCGACGGCGGGTGGATTGTCATCGCCGAGGATGCAGGCGCCGAGCGGGCCCAGATGCGCCCCGACCGCGCAATCGACGAGGTGAACGGTCGCGCTCGCATCCGGCGAAACCGGGCGCATCGCGGCTTGGCTGGCGCCGAGCGAAGCCCAGAGCATTCCCGCGCCGAGGATGGCGGCCGAACCGCCGATAATCTTTTGCATAGCCATGAATTTCCCTTTCGTGTGCGCGTCAAGGATGAGTTGCGAGCTATAGTCGAGTGCGCCATCACTAACGCTGATCGACGCCGATCGGCGCCGAACACGAGGCCTTCGGAAATCACCTATGCTCGCTTGTCTCAAGCCCTGATTTATTCCGCGCTTTTGACGAGAAACCGTTTCCTTCATGATTTATAAAATTCATCCCCGGCGAGCGCGCCGCGCCTCTCGCTCGCGACGAGCCGACATCCGCGGCTTTCACGCGGGGTTTTCCCCAGGCCCCCTTGGCGCCGGTCGCGCCCGACCTCATACTGGCGGCGGAATTGCGCCGCTCGGCGAGAAGGAGACCATTGCCATGACGGATTCTGCGAGGTTGCGAGGCGCGCGCGCGCTCGCCGCCTTTATCCTCATCGCGGCCTCGCCTTGGCTGGGCGCCGCCTTCGCCCAGACGACGCCGACCCCGACGCCGACGATTTCGGCCGCGCCTAGCCCGACGCCGACGCCGACGCCGACCGTTCTGGCGACCCCGTCGCCCACGCCCGGTCCGACTGCGACTCCCACGCCCACCCCGGCGCTTGGCCCCTCCGACAGTTCGCCCACCGGTCTGGCGGTCGAATTGACCGCCCATCCCTCGGCCTACGTCGAGGGCAAGGCGAATCGCGACGAGGTCTATGCGGCGATCATGGGTTCGATCGCCGCCGTCCGCGCCGAGGTGAACAAGGCGGGGCTGAAGCCGCTGGGGAATCCGCTCAGCGTGTTCCTGGAAGCCGACGACGACGGCTTCAAATATCGCGCCGAGGTGCCGCTCGAATCCGCGCCCGACGGCAAATCCCAGCTTTCCGACAGCGTGAAGCTGGGGCTGACGCCGGTCGGCAAGGCCATGAAATTCGAGCATCGCGGCGCCTATGACGACATCGACGCCACCTACGAGGCGATCACCGCTTATCTCGACGAAAAGGGCGTCGATGCGCAGGACGTTTTCATTGAGGAATATCTCAACGAACCGAAGACCGGCGACGATCCGAACCTGCAAGTCGATATCTTCGTGCTGACCAAATGAGCGGCGTCGAGGCGGTTCTGTTCGACCTCGACGGCACGCTGACCGATTCGCGGCTCGGCATTTTGCGCTCCACCCGCTTCGCCTTCGAAAAACTCGCGGCGACGACGGGGCGGCCTTTCCCGCTGCCGGACGATGAACATCTGCATTGGATGATCGGGCCGCCGCTGCGGGACAGCTTCGCCAAACTGGCGGGGAAGGAATTCGTCGAGACGCTGATGGGTTACTATCTCGATCGCTACGCCGAGACCGGCGCGTTCGAAAATCATGTCTACGATGGTATTCCGGCCGCCCTCGACGCCCTGATCGCATCCGGCGCGCGACTGTTTGTCGCTACGTCGAAGAACGAAAACGACGCCCGACGCATTCTGGAACATTTCGAACTCGCCGCGCGATTCGAATCGATCAACGGCGCGAAGGCGGACGGCGGGCGCGCCGACAAGTCGGAACTGATCGGCTATGTCTTGAAGAATGAAGGGCTGGAGGCGGGTCGGGATCGCATCGCGATGATCGGCGACCGCAAGTTCGACGCGATCGGCGCCTTGAACGTCGGCGTGACCGCGATCGGCGCACTCTGGGGCTATGGCGACCGGAAGGAGTTGAGCGAGGCCGGAGCGGACCCGCTCGTGGCGACGCCCGCCGAGGTGCCCGAGGCGGTGAGAGCGCTCTTCGCCCTCACGCGATGATGTCGGGGGTCACCTCATCCTCGAGGCGGCTCAACCGATCGCGCAGGTGCAGCTTGCGCTTCTTCAGGCGCTGCACCTGCAGCATGTCGGCCTGACCGGCCAGCAACAGAGCGTCGATCGCCGCGTCGAGGTCGCGATGCTCTTCGCGCAAGCGGTCGATATGGCGTTGGATCGCCATACGTTCTTCGTCGGTCAAATCGTCCTGCACCTTGGCTCCCGCGCCGTTCCGAATCCCGCAAAGGTGGGCTACCGTTCAACTATGCGTGCGCGCGCGCCGACGCGCAAGTGCAAGGCGGTTCGGGGGATTCCATGCGTCAATTTGTGATCAGAGTTGAGACGAATTGATGACGAAGCGAGCGCTTTCAGGCTTGCGCGATTCCGTCGATCTGTCACAATTTGGACGTCGATCATTCCTCAGGGAGTTCGCAATGTCGTTAGAATCGCATTTGACGGAACTTGTGCGTCGTCATCAAGCCATCGAACACGCCATATCCTCGGAAGAGGCGTCCCCGTCGGCGAACGAATTGAAAGTGCACGAACTCAAACGAAAAAAGCTCGTATTGAAAGAAGAAATCGAGAAGCTCAAGGTGGAAACCAAGAGCCCGACTCAGCATTGATTGGCGGCATTGCGTTTTAGACGCTTATTGATGCCCTGAAGCCGAGTTTTAGGCGGCGCGGGTCGAAGATCAGTTACGGCGCCGCTCGGGACCTTCAGGGTCTCCCGCGGCGCTTTTCATTTGGTGTCGTGGCGATGCCGTAAACTCGCGGAGCCCGTTGTTGTCATTCCCGCGAAAGCGGAAATCCAGGGGCCATGGCGCGCACGTACGCAAAGATTTCGCGCCGCCGCAGGTCGACCCGCGGCAGAGTCTGGATACCCGCTTTCGCGGGTATGACAGTTGCGGTTCCCTTCAACATGGGAAAGCGATACGCCATTCCTCGGCGACGCTCTCGTCGGTTTCCCCCGCCGCGTAACGCGCGGCCAAATCGCGGCCCTCTCCCGCGTCGCATAGCCGCCCGAGCGCCCACACCGCCGCGCCGCGAACCATCGGCGAAACCGCACCGAGCGCGGCCTCGGCGACCCCGCGTAAGTCCCGATCGCCCGAATTGCCGATCGCGATCAATACGTTGCGCAAGAAACGCGCGTGCCCGATTCGCTTGATCGGGCCGCCCGCGAATCGCGCGCGGAACCCCGCGTCGTCGAGCGCCGCGAGTTCGGCCAATTGCGGATGCGCCCAGTCCGCGCGCGCCGCCAGTTTCGCCTCCCGGCCTTTTTCTGCGAACTTGTTCCAGGGACAGGCGGCGAGGCAGTCGTCGCAGCCGTAGATGCGGTTGCCGATCGCGGCGCGAAACTCGCGCGGGATGGCGCCGTGATGCTCGATCGTCAAATAGGAGATGCAGCGGCGCGCGTCGATCTGATAGGGCGCGGGAAACGCCTGCGTCGGACAGGCGTCGAGGCAGGCGCGGCAGGAGCCGCAATGGTCGATTTCCGCCGCGTCGGGCGGCAGGTCGATGTCGGTGAAGATCGAGCCGAGGAACAGCCAGGAGCCGAATTCCCGGCTGACGAGATTGGTGTGCTTGCCCTGCCAGCCAATGCCGGCCTTTGCCGCGAGCGGCTTCTCCATCACCGGCGCCGTGTCGACGAACACCTTGACCTCGCCGCCCGCGTTCGCGACCCACCAGCCTGCGAGCGTCTTCAGCTTGCCCTTGATGACGTCATGATAGTCGCGATGGCGGGCGTAGACGGAGACGGCGCCGCGCTCGGGTCGGCGCGTCGCCTCGCGCGGGTCGTCGGCGGGTCCATAATTCATCGCCAACACGATGACGCTTCGGACGCCCGGCCAAAGAGCGCGGGGATCGGCGCGGCGTGCGAACGTCTCCGCCATCCAGGCCATGTCGCCGTGATGTCCGGCAGCCAACCATTTGGCCAGCCGCGCGTCGGTCCCCGCCGGCAGGTCGGGCGCGGCGATACGGCACGCGTCGAAGCCGAGTTCGGCCGCTTTCGCGCGTAAGGCGTTCAGAAGTCGAGATCGGCGTAGGTCGGGCTCGGCGGCATGCCCGCCAGCCGTTCGGCCAGCAGCGGCCGGAACGACGGGCGCGACTTCACCCGCGCGTACCAATGCTTGGCGGTCTCGTTCTCGCCCCACGCGGCGTCACCCAGATAATCCACGCACGACAGATGCGCCGCCGCCGCCAGATCGGCGTAGCTGAGGCGATCGCCCGCGAGCCAGTTGCGGGCGCCGATGAGGTGCCCGATGTAGCGCAGATGGTAGCGCATATTGGCGCGGGCCGCGCGCACCGCCTGCATGTCGGGAGCGCCGCCTCCCTGGTCGGAATTGAGAAAGCGCTTGTAGATCTTTTCCGTCACCAGCCATTGGCTGACCTCGGCGAAGAATTTGCTGTTGAACCAATGCGTCAGCCGGCGCACCTCGGCGCGGCCGAGCGGGTCTTCCGGCATCAGGCGGCGCTCGCCCATGCCGAGCCCTCGGGTCTCGTCGAGATATTCGGCGATGACGTCGGCGCCGGGCACGCTCGGCGCATGCGGCTCCACCAGCACGGGCGTCGCGCCTTCCGCGGTTAAGAGAAGGAAGTCGCGCCGCCGTTCCCACGGCCTCTCCTCGATCAATTCGGGCTCCAGCCCATATTCCCCGAGCGCGAGCCGAATGAAGCGCGAGTGCGGGCAGAAGGGATGGTGATAGAGATGGATCATGAGGCGCCATACGCGACAAAAGTGCGCGCGGCCAGTCTTGAAGCGCCGCGGGTTAATCCGCGGTAAACGAAATGGGTTACGTCTCTCAGCCGAGGATTTCACGCGCCTGGACACGGTAGACCTCGGCCGAATTCATCTTCGCCCAGGCGGCGTCGAGCGAGCCGTCCGCGTCGATGGCCCGGCAGGCGTCGTCGATCACGAAGGTCTCGAACCCGGCTTCGCGCGCGTCGAGCGCGGAAAAGGCGACGCAATAGTCCGTGGCGAGCCCGCAGGCGAAAACGCGGCGCGCGCCGCGCGCCTTCAACAAGGCCGCCAGACCGGTCGTCGTCTTGCGGTCGGCCTCGGTGAAGGCGGAATAGGAATCGACGAGGGAATTGGCGCCCTTGCGCAGGATCAGGAACGCCGCGTCGGTGTCGAGTTCGTCGTGCAGTTCGGCGCCGGGCGAGCCCTGCACGCAATGATCCGGCCACAAAACCTGTTTCCCGTAAGGCATCGAGACCGACGAGAAGGGCGCGGCGCCCGGGTGCGAGGAGGCGAAGGAGGCGTGGCCGGCGGGATGCCAATCCTGCGTGATCACGACGTTGGCGAACACGCGCGCGAGCCGGTTGACCAGCGGCAGAATCGCGTATCCGTCCGCGACGCCAAGCGCGCCGCCGGGAAGGAAATCGTTCTGGACGTCGATCACGAGCAGGACATCTGTGCGGTCGAGAGCCATGCGGTTCGGCATGTTAACCTCCTCTACGCGGCGAAAGCAGCGCCCCGATCCGCCCGCGCTCGAACATGACGACGACGACGAGCGAAAAGATCAACGGCAGGATGAGATAGAGCAGGCGAAACACCAGCAACGCCGCGATGACGCCGGCCGGCGGCGCGTCGGGCATGGCTTTGAGAAACGAAAACTCCAGCACCCCCAGGCCGCCGGGGGCGTGCGACAGCAGGGCGAGCGTGAACGAGGCGAGGAACACGCCGAGCACGGCGAGAAAGCCGGGATTGCCGATCGTCGGCAGGGCGAAATAGATGATGCCCGCCGCGCCGATCAGTTCCAGCGGGCCCGCGAGCAATTGCCGCGCGGCGATCGGTGGCCTGGGATAGATCAGTTCGAAGCCATGAATCTTCAGCGGGCGGAATTGCAGCAGAGAGCCCAAGGTATAGAGCCAAGGCAGTGTCAGCAGCGCGGCGGCGACCAGCCAGGCGGTCCAGGCGGGCCAAGCGACATAACGCTGAAGCAAGCCGGGATCGACGAGCAGAACGAGGCCGGCGAGCAGCAGATTGCCCAGCGTGAAGGTGAAGGAGCAGAAGGCGACGAGCACCCCGACTTCCGCCGCGGTGAGCCCCTTGGTCGAATAGGCGCGATAGCGAATCACGGCGCCGGACAGAATCGTCGCGCCGATATTGTGGGCCAGGGCGTAGGTGGTGAAGGAGACGAGGCCGACGAAGCGCCAACTCAAATGCCAGCCCAGGTGGTTCAATGCGATCTGGTCATACCAAGCCAGAGCCGTGTAGGCGAGGCCGGTCGCGGCGACCGCCGCCAACCAATGCAGCCCCGAAATCGCCCGCACCCCCGACTCGATTTCCGCGAGCGAGAGACCTTTCAATTCCCGGAACAACAGCCAAGTCGTGAACGCCACCGCCCCGAGCCCGAAGAGCGGCCACAAAACGTCCAGAACCCGCTTCATTTCCCATTCCGCTTCGTGCCGGCGACCCGCCTCGGCCTTCCTGCACGCTCAAACGGACGAGCGCAATACCGACAATGACTCAGCCGCCGTTCGCGCCGAGGCTCGCCGAAGCAGAGACGCCCCTGACCCCGCCCAGATCCAGCCAGACGTTGGGATCGTTCTGCGCCTGACGCTTGACGTAGCGATAGCCGGTCGCGTCCCAGGGGCGGATCTCGTCGGAGAGATTGTCGAGCACGAACTCGCCGTGATCGGTCTTGATGGTCAGGATGGCATGGCCTTCGCCGTCGAGATCGCGCACGATCGTCATCAGCAACGCCTGCCGCGGGAAACCCTGCTCGATGAGCAGCTTGCGCTTGTAGAGCGCGTAGACCTTGCAATCGCCCTTGCCGTCGACGGGGTAATCCCAGTGATCGACCATCGTGCCCCAATGGTCGAGATTGGTGATCGGCTCGATCGCGGCGTTGACGCTGGTGTTGATCTTGGCGATGGCGGCGAGGGTCTTCTTGTTCAGGCGGATGTCGACCGGGTTGAGTTTGCCAAGCGCGCATTCCTCGGGACGTCGACCGCAAAAGTCGACCCAGCCGTAAGGCACCGAGGTCGCCTGTCCCACGGCGGCGAAGGACGCGGTCGGAACGCTCGGCTCCGAAGCTTCGACCATATTGGCGAAGGCGAAGCCGAACAGAGTGGCGGCGGCGGCGGCGAAGGCGATACGCTTGAACATTGTGGTCCTCGTCTTTTCGACGTGACCAGCATCGCCGCCCGGACTTGGCGTGAGCGAAAAAAAATACGTAGGATTTTATGTATCGCGCCTCTCTTCCGTCGGGATTTTTCTTAACGTTGACAGGTCGTAGCCTTTTTTTCGCTCAAATTTCCGCGAGAAAGCCTTGTTGACTATCGGATAACCTTACGCGGATCTGAACGTCACGGACATGTCGCATCGGCCGGGCTTCTCAATGCGCGACGACGAGCGCCCATTCGATGACGGTCAGCGCGGCCATCGCCAACCCCGGGGGCAATTCGTCATATTCCCGGCGCCGAGTGACGGTCGCCATGGCGGCGATCAACACCATGGCCGCGAGCGCCAAACCCCAAATTCGCGTTTCGGGAAAAACGACGAGAGCGGCGCCGAGCATTTCGATCGCGGCGGTGACGAAGTTCCACGACGCCGGATAACCCCAGCGCACAAAGCCTGCCTGCACGGCCTCGCCACCCATGGCGTTGAATAAGCCGGCGCCGGCGAATGCGAATGCCAACAGCCACGCCATCGCGCTTTCCGCGGGTATTTGAAGGATCGTCATGTTTCTCTCCTATCAAGGGGCAGCGACGATGAGGGTCGCTCCCGTTGCGATGATGACCAGCGCCGTGAGGCCATGAATGCCGAAGGCGGTGGTTCTGCTTCCGCCCGATCGAAGGACCGTCGCTGCATCGCCGCACGCGATGAGGCTCGCCACGAGCAAGAATTCGCCGAGTAGGCGAGGCGATCCGCTGGCCATGAGCAGGAAGACAAAGAGCCCGGAGACGATGTCCCGCACACCCTTCACGGCCAGCCATCCGGTAAAGCCGGTCGACGGCGATGGAGAGTTGGCGATTCCGAAGTCACGTGACGCGACGGCGGGGTCCCACAGAAAGCGCGACCCGATGAATATGATTCCGACCGCGATCAGGCCGGAGAGCCAATATCCCGTGATGATCATGGCGTGCTCCTATCGACTGCACAAACTCTAGCATCGCTAGAATCGATGTCAAGAATATTCTTGCATTGACAGAATGTCGCGCGTCGATAGGGTGGTTGGATGTCGATCGCCGAACGCAGGGAGCGCCAACGTGAGGAGCGCTATGAACTCATCCTGGCCGCGGCGCGGCGCCTGGCCGAAGCCGAGGGCTGGGACGCCGTCACGACTCGTCGTCTCGCGGGGCTCGTCGACTACAGCCAGCCGGTTCTCTACAGCCACTTCAAGGGCAAGGCCGACATCATGGCCGCCGTGGCCACGCAAGGATTCGAGGAACTCGGGACGCACTTGAGATCGGCGAGCGCGAACGCCGCGAACGTCTCTGAATTATTGCGGAACGCCTGCGCCGCCTATCTCGATTTCGCCCGTTCCCGGCCCGTGATCTACGAAGCGATGTTCGTTTTGCCGACAACGATCACATTCGCCAGCGAGGAGACGCCGACAGCTCTGCAAGCGGCTTTCGCCGAGTTGGTCGCCGCGCTCGGGCCGAATCGACAAAAGCCGGAGAACTCGGCCGAGGTGCTGTGGAGCGCGCTGCATGGCATGGTGGTCCTCGAGCGATCTCAGCGGATTCGAGCGGCGGACGACGAAGTTCGTTTGAATATCCTGGTCCAGATGTTCAGTTGATATGCGGTTTTGCCGATCGCGCGAGCGCGTCACGACAACGAATTGCAGTGTCCGTAATGAAGACGTGACGCCTCACCTCGAGCGCGCTATCAAGTCTGGCGTTTCGTACGCTCGACCGCGAACAAGGACCAACCATGACGATACAAGGCGCCGCAGCCGAAACATCAGCGAAATCGGGCATGACGGCCATGAGTCTGGCGGCGCTCGGCATCGTGTTCGGCGACATCGGCACCAGCCCGCTCTATACGCTGAAGACGGTGCTCGACTACACCGGTCCGCATCCCGACGTCGCCGCGGCGCTCGGCGCGCTGTCGCTGATCCTGTGGACGCTGTTCATCATCACCACGATCAAATACGTCAATTTCGCCATGCGGATCGACAACGACGGCGAAGGCGGCATCATCGCGTTGATGACGCTGCTCGGGGTCAAGAAGCAGCATCGCCCCGCCATCATCGCCGCCGGTCTGTTTGGCGCGGCGCTGATCTATGGCGACGGCGCGATCACGCCCGCGATCTCGGTGCTCTCGGCGCTGGAAGGCATGGAGCAGATCGCGCCCAGCCTGCACACCTACGTGCTGCCGGCGGCGGTGGTGATCCTGGTGGGGCTGTTCGCGCTGCAGCCGATGGGCACCGCCAAGATCGGGCGCGCGTTCGGGCCGGTGATGCTGGTCTGGTTCATCGTCATGGCGGCGATGGGCGTCTACGGCATCCTGCGGCATCCCGCGGTGTTCGCCGCGCTCAATCCCATGTATGGCGCCGACTATCTCATCCACGGCGGCGCGAAAGGCTTTCTCGTGCTCGGCGGCGTCTTCCTCTGCGTCACCGGCGCGGAGGCGCTCTACGCCGACATGGGCCATTTCGGCACCGGACCAATCCGGCTGGCCTGGAACTTCGTCGTGTTCCCCAGCCTGATCCTCAATTACGCGGGACAGGCGGCGATCGTCATCGACGGTTCGCCGACCGAGGGCAACATCTTCTACAATCTCTGCCCCGCGCCGCTGCTGACGCCGCTCATCGTACTGGCGACGGTCGCGACCATCATCGCCAGTCAGTCCATCATCACCGGCGCCTTCTCGATGACGCGGCAGGCGATCCAGCTCGGCTGGATGCCGCGGCTGACCATCAAACAAACCTCCGCGGAAGGTTACGGCCAGATCTACGTCGGCGCGGTCAACTGGCTGCTGATGCTGGTCACGCTCGGGTTGACGATCGGCTTCGGCAAGTCCGACAATCTCGCCGCCGCCTATGGCATCGCGGTCTCGCTGACGATGCTGATGACGAGCGTGCTTTTGTTCATCGCCATGCGCGAGATCTGGAACTGGTCGATTTTCGCGGCCGGCGCGGTCGCGGCGTGTTTCCTCGTCGTCGACGCGAGCTTCTTCGTCGCCAACATGGCCAAGGTTTTCGAGGGCGGTTATGTCCCGCTGCTGCTCGCTTCCGCCGTCTATGGCATGATGTGGATCTGGCATCGCGGCGTATCGGCGATCCACGACGCCGTCGTCGCCGAGCAGATGCCGCTCGCGGAATTCGTCAAACAATTGCGAGGCGGCGTCATCGCGCGCGTGCCGGGCTCGGCTGTGTTCCTCACCCGCTCCAAGAACGAGACGCCGCCCGTGATGGCCTGGCACATCAAACAGAACCGTTCATTGCACGAACACGCGCTCGCGCTGACGATCACCGTCGGCTCGACGCCGCGTTTCGTCGGGGACCGCGTGACCTTGATCCAGGAAGCCGACAATTTCTGGCGCGCCGAAGCCAAATTCGGCTTCATGGAGATCCCCGACATTGAGCACGTGCTGACGCAGTGCAAGGCGAAGCGCGCGCGGATCAATCTCGACGACGTCACCTATTATGTCGGGCACGAGACGATCATTTCGCGCGAAGACGGACGCGGTCTGCCGCGCTGGCAGACCGCTCTCTTCGCCGCGATGGGTCGCAACGCCGCGCGCATCAGCGATTCCTTGCACCTGCCGCACGACCATGTCGTCGAGATCGGGCGCGAGATCGCGATTTGACCCGCGCGGCTACTTCTCCTCGGCGAGTTGCCCGCGGATTTCGCCGGCCTTGTTGGCCGCCGTGTGGATGTTGAAGTAGACCAAGCCGCCGGCGAAGTCCTTGGCCTGTTCATCGGTCAAGGTCGCCGTTCCCTTGAACGGGCTCGCCTTGGCGTCGACGGGCACGAGCACGCCCGCGTTGGCTCCCAGCGCCGCGGGGCCATGGAAATGCGCGGCGGTCTCGGGACCCGTCAGGCCATCATAGTCGCCGCTCCAGGTCAGCGTCTTCGTGGCCGTGTCGTAAGTCGCCTCGATGGAGCCCGTACCCTTCGAGGTCGTCGGCGGGACTTCGCCCGGTCCGGTCAGGGTCGCTTTGTATTTCACGACGTCCGCGAGCGCGGGCGCGGCGACGCCGATGGCGACGATGGCGAAAACGGCGAGAAGCGAATGGCGGAGAAGCGACATCACGTTATCCTCTTGGTGGATGGGGACGGCCTGAAAAACCAGGTTTGCCGATAGCCGGCGCGAGGCATGTGGATACGCGCCCGGCTTTTTCAATCGGCCCGAACACGTTAGGGTCATTCCTCGCGACGCCCCTGAAGCAAGAAAGCGTGAAGCATGGAATCGACGGACGCGCCTCTGGCGGGAACGCAGGAATATATCGGCGACCCTCGCAACGACCACGTGCTGATCAGCGTCAACGGCGCGTTGGCGCCGCGAGACGAGGCCAAGGTGTCGGTGTTCGATTCCGGCTTCGTGCTCGGCGACGGTGTGTGGGAAGGGCTGCGGCTGCATGACGGCCGCCTCGCGTTTCTCGACAAGCATTTCGACCGCTTGTGGAACGGGGCCAAGATGCTGCGCATCGACATCGGCCTGAGCCGCGAGGCGCTGCGGGCGCGATTGTTCGCGGTCATCGACGCCAACGAAATGCGCGACGGCGTGCACATCCGGCTGATGGTGACGCGCGGCGTCAAGCGCTCGCCCTATCAGGACCCGCGCCTCACCATCGGCGCCGCCACTATCGTCATCATCCCGGAATGGAAGCTGCCGCGTCCGGAAATGCTCGCGCGCGGCCTGAACCTGTTCACGGTGCACATCCGCCGCACCGGGCCGGCCGAACAGGACCAGAAGCTCAACTCGCATTCCAAGCTCAACTGCATCCTCGCCTGCATCCAGGCGATGGAGGCGGGCGCCGACGAGGCCTTGATGCTGGATGATCGCGGTTTCGTCGCCACCTGCAATTCCACGCATTTCTTCATCGTCCGCGACGGCGAGCTCTGGACCTCGGGCGGCGGCTATTGCCTCGCCGGCATCACGCGCGACGCGGTGCTGCGCGCGGCGCGTCGCGCGGGCTTGCCTACCTTTGAAAAGGACTTCTCGCTGTTCGACGTCTATGGCGCCGAGGAGGCCTTTTGCACCGGCACCTTCGCGGGCCTGACGCCGGTGGTCAAAGTCGATGGGCGACCGATCGGCGAATATCCGCGCGAATCCGCCGACGCGTCCGGGCCGATCACCCAGAAGCTGCGCGCGCTCTACAAGTCGCTGGAAGCCGAGGAAGCGCGGGGGCGCGATTGAAATGAGCGACAACGACAACGACGAGCCGATCCGCATCGCGATGTGGTCCGGTCCGCGCAACATCTCGACCGCGATGATGCGCTCCTTCGGCAATCGCCCGGATTGCGCGGTCATCGACGAGCCCTTCTACGGCGCCTATCTCGCCGCGACCGGCCTCGCCCATCCCATGCGCGAGGACGTCATCGCCTCGCAGCCGAGCGATTGGCGCGTGGTGGTCAACCATCTGCATGGCCCGGCGCCAGACGCCAAACCGATCTGGTATCAAAAGCACATGACGCATCACATGATCCCCGACTTCGGCCGCGATTGGATCGACGCCTGCGTCAACGTGTTCCTCATCCGCGCGCCCGAGGCGGTGCTCGCCTCCTATGCGAGGAAGCGCGAGGACTTCACGCTGGAGGAGATCGGCCTGCCGGCGCAGGTCGATCTTTTCAACCGCGCGGCGGACCGTCTGGGCCGCGCGCCGGCGGTCGTCGAGGGCCAGGACGTGCTCGCCGATCCCGAATTCATGCTGCGCGCTTTGTGCGACGCCTGCGCGATCCGCTTCGATCCCGCCATGCTTGCGTGGCCGCGCGGACGACACCCGAGCGACGGCGTCTGGGCGGCGGTCTGGTATGACGCGGTGGAAGCGTCGACCGGCTTCGCGCCGCCGCGTCGCGAGGCGGACATCAGTGAGTTGCCCGATTCCCTGAAACCGCTCGCCGAGGCCGCCCGGCCGCTCTACGAGACCCTCGCTCGGCATAAATTGCCGACAAAACCGGCCTGATCGGCGCGACACGACGACTTTCATGCGGAAATGCTGGGCTTAACGAGCGTCCGTCGCCGTGGAGCCCTTGACGGCGCCTCGAGCCCGTCGCATCACGAACAGACCGATGCCCATGTTCGTGCTGCCATTCCCCGCCATCAATCCCATTCTGCTGCAATGGGGTCCGTTGGCTATTCGTTGGTACGCGATCGCCTATATCGCCGGCCTGATCCTCGGTTGGTGGCTCATTCGACGGGTCGTCGCGGACGATCGCCTCTGGGGCGGCGCCGCGCGGCCCGACCGCGACAGCATCGACGATTTGCTGGTTTATTGCGCGCTCGGCGTCGTGATCGGCGGTCGGCTCGGCAACGTGCTGTTCTACGATCCCGCCCATTACCTCGCGCATCCGCTCGAAATTCTCGAGGTCTGGCAAGGCGGCATGTCGTTCCATGGCGGCCTGATCGGCGCTTTCGTCGGCATCGCTTTGTTCGCGCGCCGCTATGAGGCGCCGTTGCTCACCGTGCTCGACCTCGCGTCGCTGGTCGCGCCGATCGGCATTTTCTTCGGTCGCATCGCCAATTTCATCAAGCCCGAGCTCTGGGGCCGCCCGACCGACGTACCCTGGGCGATGATCTTCCCCGGCTCCGACGGTTTGCCGCGCCATCCGAGCCAGATCTACGAGGCGCTGCTCGAGGGGCTGGCGGTGTTCCTGATCCTCGGCGCCGCGACGC
>Ga0302319_10009426_pt1 | contig 18765 bp, 15 predicted proteins | sample Bog_T0_2_FD_203319 | JGI IMG/M metagenome (GOLD analysis project Ga0302319, IMG submission 203319) | Peat permafrost microbial communities from Stordalen Mire near Abisko, Sweden - Bog_T0_2 | ecosystem: Environmental > Terrestrial > Soil > Wetlands > Peat | place: Sweden: Abisko, Stordalen Mire... | reverse complement strand
CGCGTCAGCGGCGCCACCAGCAGCGCGGGCAGGTTCTCGGGGAGCACCGTGCCCATCAGGCGCACCCCGGCATCGAGCGCCGCCGTCAGCAGGGCGTGTCCGCTGGGCGCGCGCCAAACGGCGCGGTCGATATTCTCCAGCGCCAGAATCAGCCCCTCCCGCCGGCCGGCCTCTTCCACCACCCGGGCCACCAGTTCTTCGCGGCTCGCTTCCAGCACCGCACCCGCCATCAGGCACGCCAGATCGATCGACACCGTCTCCAGGGGCGCACCGCAATCCCGCAATCCGCCGGCGACGGCCTGCAAGAGATTGCTTTTACCCACACCGCTGGGCCCAGCGATAACGGCCAACCGGGGGCGCCAGGCGCGCGCGGCGCCCATCAGCCGGGCGACTTCCTCGAGACGGTCCACGGTTTTCTCCCGCGCGGCCGCGGAAAGGTTGACGCCGAAACGCGCCAGCAGCGAATCGCCGCGTTCCTCGGTTTCGGCCTCGGCTTCGCTGAATCCGATGAGGTGGAGCGCCGCCGCGGCAACGCTTGCCGCTCCTTCTCCCGAGCGCTCCGGCAGAACCATGATCCGCCAGTTTTGGCGCCGCTTCCCGGCGGCGAAGGCGCGGCCCAGCACCGGGTCCGGACCGAGATAGTCCAGATCCTGGTCCACGGCCAACAGCACCGATCCCTTAGGCGAGCGGCGCAGTAGGAGGTTGGTGCGGTGCTTGGAAAAGAGTTTCGGGTCGAGGGGAACGCCCTGCAACCGCACGGTATCTCCATCCGGGGTGGTCACCTTGATCCCCGAGCGGGTGAGTCTTTCCGCCAGGTCGTCGGTCAGCAGCTTCATCGAAGCCCCCGCAGGGCCGCGAGAGCGGCGCGGCGAATGCTGGACGCCGTGCCGGACGGCTCCGCCCTTTGGTCTGCGGCCGATTCCAGCCAGACTTCGTTGTTCTCGAACGGGTCGCCCAGATCGAGCATCCTCTCGCGCACCGGATCCCAGACCTGCTGCCAGTCGCATGCCGCGCGCTTTCCCTGCGCCGCGAGTTCGCGGATCGCTCTGCCCCGCAGGTGCGCGCGCGTGCCGGGACCGGGAGGATTGCCGCAGGCATCTTCCACGTCGCGCGGATCCACCACCCGGTGCCGGCTCATCCACCCGGAGTTTTCCAGCACGCCGAAGAGTCCTTTGGGACCGAGCCGGCCGAGTTTCACGTCCAGCTCGCAGAACTGACGCCGCTGTTCCATCTCTTCCACCAGAAGCCGCCACGAATAGCCGCGCTCCACCAGTTCCGCCGTCAAACAGCCAGCCAGCTTGAGGACCGGAGAGTTCGGCCCGACCAGGAAATCCAGCGAGAGCTGCTGGCCCTGCCAGGCCGAGCGATGCGCCGCGTCCTGAAGGCGCTGCACGATCTCATCGGAATTGCTGGTCCGCTGCAGCGACAAACCACGGCGGGCGGCATAGCCGGAAAAGAGAGCCAGCCGGAAGGGCCAGTCCAGCGTATCCTGCAAGGTCATGGGATCGCGCCCCAGGCCGTCGAGAATCTCCCCCCACAACCGCGCCACCGGCGGAGCCCATGCCGGGAGCTGGTCGAGGTGGCGATCCACCCACTCTAAGTAACGCTTCTGCAGTTGCACCGCTGTGAGGTTACTGCCATCCGCCAGCCGCAGCAGCGCGCGGCAGGTGGTGTCCGCGGCCACAGTTTGCAAAGCCTCCACGGGATTGTACAGATAAATATCGTTGGGTGCGGGGACACCGGCATCCACCAGGGAGACCACCAGTTGGGTGGCCCCGAACCGCAGCATCAATGCCTTTTCGGAATACAGCGAGTCGCCCAGAATCAGGTGCAGACGGTGATAGCCGTTGCGGGCGAGGCTTTCGTCTTTGGAGTGCAGAATCGGCCGGCCGCCCTTTCGCCCGCTATTGGTGGAATCGGCGGAGACCACGTGGTCGATATGGGCGGCGCGCGGCGAAAGCGTAAACTCCAGCCCGCGCAGCGGATTCCAACCGCCGCTGCCGGTATAGACGGTGCGCGTGACCAGATGCGGAATCAACGCCGGCGGCAGCATTTGGGGGCTTGATTTATGGAGAAAGCTCTCGTGCGAGCCCCAGGTGGTGTGGCTGCCGCTGAGATCGACGTTGCCACGGCACACGAACACCTCGCAGGAAGCGTCGTGTTCTTCGATCTCCGCTGCCGCCTGCGCCAGGATTCTCTCGCCGGCCTTGAAGTAGCGCACCAGATCATAGGGGTTGTTCACTTCGGGCGACGTCATTTCCGCCTTCGAGCAGTCCTCGTAGAGGCGCGCGCCGTTCGCCAGATAAATCCCCTTCCCGCCGAGAGAAGGAAGGCTGGGATGGCGCTTGGCGATGCGGCGGCACAGGTCGGCGATCAGCTCGGTGCGTGGCATGGGCGCGCCCCGGCGGATGCCGGATACGGCGTACTCGGTTTCGCCCCCCATCAAGGTCGGTGTCATGGTCTGTCCGCTCTATTGGCCGCCGGTTTGCCGCACATTGTTCAAAAAGTCGAGACTATTGCCGGAAAGGGCGGCGCGAATGGCGTCGTCCGCCGCGGCCAGCAGGTCGCCTCCTTCCTGGCGGAGGTTTTCCCTGCTCGCCGCCGCCGCGCCTTCACCGGGAATGCCCTGCCGCAATTGCGTCGTCGGATCAGTTGGTTCGCGAAATTCCATAGGTCGTCTCTCCTGTTGTGTTGTCGTAAGTTGGACCTGCCGCCGAGGCGGCCGGGTCGGGTGGGTACATGCCATCGAAAGCGTCCAGCGCCTCTTCCAGAGTGGCCGCGGTATCGAAGATCGTGCCTGTATCCGCGCGCGTGAAGCCCAGCGGATCGGAAAGAAATACCGACCGGTAGGTCGGCCAGTAGCTTCGCCCTTTGATGCGGAAGCGGAGCCAGCCCCAGTCCACGGAAACCACTTCGTCCGGCGCCGCCAGCGAGAGCAGTTTGCCGCGCGTATAGGCGCGCGTCGAATCGGGCGGATCCTCCATGGCGCGCCGCGTCTCCGCTGCGTCGACCACGGTCTCGACGCAGCCCGCACGCTCCATCGCCTGGTAGAGGCTGTCCCGGTCGTCGAGCGACGAATACATATGGTCCAGTTGCCGCACTTCGGGCGATTCCCACGTGAGCGCGGGATTCTGCCGCATGGCGCGTTGGATGATGGAGAGCTTCAACGGCCAGTCCAGGCGATCGCCCGCGGGATCCTTATCGCGCAGCGCCAGCAGAACTTCGCGCCAACGGGACACGATGAGCTCCGCCTCGGGAACGATGCCTTCGCATGCCCCGGTTTCCACAAACCGGGTTGCCGCCTCGGCAAAGAGGAACTGAAGCTCCAGCGCCGTCAGCAATTGTCCCTGCAAGGTGCGCGCCCGCGTCTCCAGCAGCGGGTCGCGGCTGTAAGCCACTACGGCCGCCAATGGATCCTCCAGCAGGGGCGCAGCGTCGATGTGGCCCGACTCCATCATCGCCACGACAATTTGCAGCGTACCGACCTTGAGATAGGTGCTCATCTGTTGGCGGTTGGAGTCGTACGCAATGACGTGCAGCCGCGCCTGACCGGGAAGCGCGTGCGACTCGTCGCGGGTATTCACGAAGCTGCGGAACGGGCTCATGGTGCTGAGCCCGATCAGCCGGCTGAAATGCTCGGCCCGTTGGGAGAGTTGGTACGGCACCGGAAGGCCGCCACAGTTTGCCCCTACCTGGCCCTGGCCGCACACCACAATGGCGCTCGCCATGAAGCTCGCCAGATAGAGCATATGCGCCGGCTGCGTCAGGTAGACGATGTGGTCGAATTCGCGGCGGGTGCAGAGCACGTTGATGTGCGCGCCCCAACTGTGTTCGCCATCCGAGTTATTGGCGTGCACGTGGACCTGGCAGCCGGGCGGAAGGCCCTGGTTTACGGACCGCTGCGCGGCGCGCACGATGTGCAGCATGGCTTCCCACCCGGCGACCCATTCACGGGCCGATAACACCTCGGCCAGTGGACATTCCAGTTTTTCGCAGTCGATGTAAGCCGATTTCCCATTCGTCAGGAAGCGGCGGCCGAGGTCCGTGCCGGAGATCGACGGCATCGCCATCAGACGGGCGGTGCGTGGGTAGCCGTCGATTTGCGCCAATAGCAGCCGCGCCGCGACCGGCCCCGTATCGCCGTGGGAGCCGGCGCCGCTGAGGAAATTGGAGAATTCGGTATCGCCGCCAATTAATTTTGGAATCATCGGATGAACCTCGCCCATTGCCACCAACCCTTCCTCACGCCACCCGCAACCGTGCCGCCCCCACCGCCGGGCGCGCCGGGCGCTCGATTTTCACTACGTCCACGTCGTCCTCCAGATCCAGGTAGTTGCGGCAATTGGCCGGCGTGAGGGGAGCGCCTGCCGATTCGAGGAAGCGGTCCACGCCGTAGAGCATGTCTTCCAGACGCAGCCCGCGCTCCCCGAACTCGATATCGCGGCGGCAGGCTTCCCCGGCCGCCATGGATACGATGCGTTTGATCTCCGCACCGGAGATCAAATCCTTCCCGGCGACCTTTCGCGAACCGCCGCCTCGCAGTACCAGGTCGCAGACGTGATTGTCGCCGTTGGGCGCGTAGATGGCTGCGACCGCGGCTTCGATGAGCCGCTCGCGCGCTTCCTCGGCCGGAGCGCCGCCGGCATAAGGGACAGACAGGCTCAGGTGCTTGCGGAAGATGCCGGCAGCGGAGGCGCGCCGGGGGCGCGGCACCCGCAGGATCAGGTCGCCCAGCCTGCGGCGAGCCGCGGGATCCAAAGAGGGCAAACGGTTGGTGGCCGAAACCACCAGAAAGGTTCCCTCCTCAAATCCATCGAGCTCGGCGAGCAAGCTGTTGGTGATCTCGGCGTAATGCCGCTGGTCGCGGTCCGATCTCATGCCGGCGATGCCGTCCACCTCGTCCAGGAAGGCGACGATGGGCGTGCCCGGACGTCTGGCCGCGGCGCCGCGCAGGCTGCCGAAGAAAGCCCGGATGAGACGCTCGGTCTCGGAGTAATACATGGACCCGAATTGGCCGGGCTTAACCGCAGCGAAGGAGCACCGCCCCGTCCCCGAAAGCCGGGCCAGAAGGTTTGCCAGGGCTTTGGCCACGAGGGTCTTGCCATTTCCAGTCGGCCCTTCCAGCAAAACGGAGCGCAGTCTTCCCGCGCCGTATAGCGCGGAGGTCTCGGGGTGCAGGAAACGGGTAAGAATCTCGCGGCGCAGTTCGGCCACCTGATGGTCTAACCCACCGACGTGTTGCTCGAAGGTTTCCACCGGGGTGTCTTCGAGGAAATACTCCTCCCCGGTGGAGGCCGGCAACCCCTCCATCGCCAGCATGGCGCTGCGATCGAAGCGCAGGCGGTCGCCCTTGCGCAACGCGGCCGTGTCGCACCCGCCGCCGGGTAGCGCCACGATCTCCTCATCGCGGCAGCGCAGCAGCAGGCGCCCGCCCGGAACCAGGCGCTCGAACGATGCCGTTTCGCCGCTATTGAACGACCGGTAAGGGCTGGGCCCCAGCATCACGTTGAGTGTTTCCGAAAGCAGAACTTCGTCGCCGGCCTTGAGCGCGGCGGGGTCCATACCGTCGTCGGCGATGGCCACCACGCGGCGCTGGCCACCACAGCTCACCAGCGCCGCCCGGCCGCGCGCCGTTTCTTCTATGCCCAGGAAGATGGCGGGAAACCACGGCGGGCTGGCAGCCGCGCGGAGCCGCGATTCCAGTTGATCCAGCACTCCGCGTGCCTCCAGAAGGCCGCGGCGCATGCCGGCGTTCTCCGCCAGAAGGTGGCGTTCCAGCCGCTGCGATCCCTCGGCCGATGTGGCGCGCAGTGCCGCCGCCAGTTCGTACCTCTGCTCCAGGGGAAGCGTGTCCACCTCCGCGGTCATCAGGCGCTGCATCATTTCTTCGATTCGCATGGTTACGATTCTCCCGTGGTAAGTTCGTGAAAGCCTCTTTGCGCCACTACCCCGTCCCGCCAGCCAAAGCAGGAGAAGACCACCCCTTCGGTCAGATCGTTAGCCACCAGCCCCAAGGTGAAGGCGCGCAGATAAATGGTCTTATGCAGGAAGCGGTCCTGCCTGGAAAACAGCGCCGTCGCCACCGGGCACTGCTTCTGTTTCTCGGGAGGACACGCGGAGCACTGGCCGAACGTGTCCGCGCGCACAGGGTGCGAGTGGTACCAGCCGAGTAGGAGTTCCCCGCTGCCCCTGAGATCCACCGCGCCCCGCACCGCGGCCCATGCGGCCGGGGTAAACCGCAATTCGGTTTCCGATGACACAGCCTCGATCGCCGGCACGGCGGCGGTGATCTCGGTGAAGAGCCCCTGATCGGAACGGTGGAGATGGCCGATCAAAACACCGCCGATCTCGAGCGGAGTGGCGCGGCGCGCGGCCTCGGCGGCTTGCGCCAACACCTCCTCCGCAATGAATACGGGCATGTCCGACCCGTGCTGCGGTCCGACTTCCCGCGACCGCTCCAGCATGCCGCCGAGCGGCCCGTTTCGCAGAGGCAAATCGATTTCCACTTCGCGGCACGTCAAGGTGTTCGTGTGCCGGTCCGACGGCCACGCCGTAGGCAGCACCGTCACTTCGTCGGTGGCTTCCAAGTAGCCGGCGTTGACGAGGCGCGCGGCTACCTCGCTGGAATCGGCCTTGAGACAGCCCGGCGGAATTTCGTGCGCGAATGGACCTTCAGGCGTTTCGATGGTGACGCGCAGCCCCTTGAGGTAGGGCGCACCCTCCGCATGCCACAACGGCTCCACGCGGCCACCCCGCGCGGGCGAACCGGGAGAGAGAAGCCCGCGCCGGACCGCTTCCCAGCGGCAACACTCCAGCGCGGGCGCCAGGTCCGGGGCCGTGGCCACGGATACCCCGGTGCCATCTCCTTTACGAAATTCCAGTTTGAATTGAAAGCCCATGGGACCGTCTCTCCTCCCTTACCTCTACCCGGCGTTGATGTCGGCCATCAATAAAACGCCATCATCGGGCGCTACCGCGTCGCGCACTAACTCCGCGCTGCTGAGAGCCCTGCCCGTGGAGTTCAGCCGGGCTTGATAAGCAATGGGAGCCCCGGCCGTGTCATTGAGCGGCAGGGCCAACTGGTCCACTAGTTCCTCCAGCATGTCCTGTACGCTCGCTTCCTCCGAATCCGGCTCCCACGCGGTTTTGCGCAGGCCGGTTACATCGGTTGCAGTGATTGGCATATTCGATCACCTCCTTTCGTTTGGGGATTGCCGCTTATCGCCAGGTACAACGCGGCTACGTCTTCGCAGGTCAATACGGCGATCTCTTCCGCGCACCGTCCGGCCAACGCCAGCGCCGCCACGGCCATTTGCAATTCCTCCGCAGCCGGCGCGGCCGGGAACACCACTTCGAGCCGCGCCGCACCGCTCTCCTCCGCCGCCGCGCGCACGAAACGCACGCTCGCCGTGGTGCGCAGCAGCAGCGTGGCCACGGCTTCCCGCACTGCTGCCGGATACTCGCCCGGCGCCAGCATCTCCACGCGCGCCGCCGGCTCCGGCCCGATCATCAGCCCACGCAGGCCGGCGCCGGCGGGATCCACGCGGAACCGCCCATCCGCCAGAAGCCTGCCCGCCAGACCGGCGTCGGTGAGGCCTTGCGCCACATCCCAGGGTTCTGCCCGCGCCCAAGCCGGGCTGGATGCGTCCTCCGCCGCGTCCAGCCCTTCCCGCAGGGAGCGTATCGCCGAATCGAGAATTCGCGAATCCAGCGCCGCGCCGTCGAGCAGCACCTCGGAGCGCAGGAGGACTTCGTCCAGCGGGGATATCACCAGCCTCGCCGGCGGCCTCAGCCCGCTGTTAGCCAGCAGGAGACGCCACGCCGACGGCTTCGCCAGCGGACCCGCCACCAGCTCCAGCGCGTCCCCATCCAGGCGCGCGCCCACGTGGTGCAGGCTGCCGTTGGACACGGAGCAACTCCAGGCGGCCAGCGCCACCGGTTCGGGCCGCGCACCAGTGAGCTCGGCGAGTTGCCGCGGCAGAAGATCGTTTCCGGTCATGGTTGTCTCTCCGGCGCTAGCCGCCGATGCTTCAACGGCAGGCGGCAAGCCGGCTCTACCGGCCAGCGGCTGCGCGCCCAGCGGCACGCCTCGGGATTGAGCGCATCCCATTCGGTAGGGTTCGCCTTCCTTTGGAAAGTGGTCAATTCATAGCACCGCAAGACCAGCTCCAGCAGGTCCGTTCCCGGCGCGATCCGCCCGATGCAGATGAACGGCCAACGCACATTGGGATGCCACACTTCTACCGGCTGGATGAACTGCAACACCGCCTGCGAAGGCACAACCGGTAACCGCAAGTAATCGGGTGGAAAAGCTATTCCGATGGTAAAGCCACCCTCATGGAGCGCAATCTCGCCCGACGGCCGGCGGACATAGCAGGGCGCGGCGAAGTGGCAAGCGTAAGCGAACGGCGGATCGCCCATGCACGGCTCCAGGCGGAAAATGTCGCTCTGCGCCGCGTACGCCATTCCGTGCTCGAACATGCTGCGCAGGAAGCCATCGCGAACCAAGTCCTTCATCGGGGTACTTCCTTTCCGATGGAGCGCCCACCCAGCTCAATGTAGCCCCGGCCGCAGCGCAGAACATCGCCGCGGAGGAGGCCAAGCTCGGCAAGCGAGCGCTCCCGGGTCCCCGCACCGATGCATTGAGCCGTGGAGGTGTCAATTTCATGAAGCAGATCCAGCGGGCCGGAGACGGCCTCTTCGCCGCAGGCCGGGCAGCGGCGCTGCCAGGGGGGCATCCGCGCCGCCAGCGCCAGCACCTCGCGCGATCGGCCGCAGGAACCGCAACGCAGCCGGTGCGCGAAAGCCATGCCCGGCACCGCCAGCGGCCCGCCAAATTCCTCCAGCGCTTCGCCGAGCGAATAGCGCTCCGGATTCACCCCCAGCCGGGAGATTATCCACTGGCCGTGATCGAAGCGGCAATCCCGGTTGCGCCGAATCGTGGTTTCCCACGCGCGATGCAGTTCCGCCGAGTAGACCAGTTGGCGGGCTTCGGCTTGCGGCCGCGCATCGCCCCGCAGATACTGGAGGCACAGCTCCGCCGCCATGGACGCGGCCATCGCGGAGAGGTGGGCCGGAGAACCTGTCGCGGGAACCCCCACGGCGCCGTTGCAGGTATAACTGGCAGCGTAAGCCTCCCAATCCGCCGGACCCCAGCCGCACAGGTGGCAGGCGGCGCCGGGCGTTGCCGGGAAGTAAATGGTGGCGCGCGCCATCAGGTGCTCCCGCCGGACGCCCGCGTCGATCAGTACCGGCGTTCCGCGGCGGAACGCCGCCTCGCTGCACGCCGCCCGCACCGGCCGGTTGTCGCCGCAGCAGATATGCACATCGGCCGCCAACCTTCCGGAGGGAACATGTTCCACGCGGGAGACCAGCGCATCTACCTTCAGATCGCGGCGGATCTTACGCACGCGCGCAGCCACTACTTGGGCTTTCGGCTTACCGATGTCGGCCCGCGAAATTTCCTGCGCCGCCCCCGCCCAATTGGACTCCGTATAGAGGTCGTGATCGATAAGTGTCAGCGCCCCGACTTCAGGCATCCCGGCCACGAACCGCGCCAGCGGGGCGCCCACTGTACCGACGCCGGTCAATACAACGCGCTTGCCTGGCATGGGCGTCAATCCTCCGGCGAGAAGGCCGCCACGCCATCGAGCGCCGTGCGGCGGCCGCAGACCGGACAAGCGGCCGCATAATCGAAACACGGCCGCTCGGCGATCTGGTGAAACCAGTTCCCGCAGGCGCAGCGCACCGCCGGCGACTCGACGTCGATATGCCCGCGGCAGCGCGGGCAAACGTCGCCGGCGGCGCCCGGGAAAGGCGCGACACAAGGAGTATCCTCGGCCGAAAACCACCAGGACTCCGCACCGGCGCGGATCTGGTCTCGATGGGCGAGCACGCGGATGCCCGCCGCGAGAGGCCGCCCGTTCACCAGGACTTCGGCAAGCTGCGGCGCCAACAGGACGATCTTCTCCCCGCAGCGCCGGATGGTCGCGCCATCGAGCGAAACCGGCGCCTCGCCCACGGGGATCGCCATCGCCTCCTCGAACAGCGGCATCTTGTATACCTTCGGCATGTATCGAATGGTAGGGGAACCGCAAGAGGATGCGGCGCGATCGGATCACAACGAAAAATAAGCGATTGAATCTGGCGGGGATGGGAGCGCGGGTAACAGTGATCGGTTGTGATTCCCGGGTACCCCTCCGGTTACGGCAGGGCCCGGCCTGGGCTCCCGCTTGAACTCCCGCGGGCCATTGACCTGCCCCCGGAGATTGTTTACGAGCGCGAACCTGGCGATGGAGTCAAGCGCCCGACAAATCGTCGTCGCTCTGGGGGACAAGCGCTGCCTGCCGGAAAACTCGGATTTTGTATCCTCTGCTTCGACGCCACTGGGTTTTCCTGCTGGGAGGGATGATCGTCGTAAGCGCTTTCGCCGGCGAGGGGCGTTCAGTCTGGGATCGGGTATTTACCAGGGAGCAAGCGAAACGCGGCGAATTGGCCTACGAACGGGATTGCGCCCGGTGCCATGGCGAGAATCTGGCGGGCGGCGAGGCCTCTCCAGCCCTGGTAGGGGCCGATTTCCTGAGCCACTGGAACGGTAAGACCGCGGGAAGCTTGGTGGCAGTAGGCGCCCAGGGTGCGCCGGCAGAACTCGTGGCGCTTGCGCTACCGTAGCTGACCGCCTCTTCGTCCGCCGGCCGGCGGAGCGGTGGGTCCAACCGCCATGTTAGACCTTTTCCAGGCCGTTGCCCTCGCGAACCAGCGACCAGAGAACCGCCGCGCCCACTAGATCGAGCACACCCAAACAGACAAAGAACGGGGCGTAGCCGATGGTCGCCACCAGGCTGCCAATCAACAACGAGAAGATCAGGAGACCCGCATTGCCGAACGTGCCGGCCATGCCGGCGGCGGTCGCCACTTCGTTCCTGCGGAACAGATCGGAAGACATGGTGATCACGGTTACCGAAAGTGTCTGGTGTGCGAAGCCCGCGAGACTAAGAAGGGCGATGGCCGCATACGAACTCTGCACGAAGCCGACGAAGCCGACACCCAGCATGAGAAGGGCGCCCAGCGTGAAGGCGCAACGCCTTGAATCGATCACGCTGAGGCCGGCTCGCTTCTGCAGGGTCATGGCCACCAGGCCGCCAAAGATACAGCCGAAATCGGCGGCCAGGAAGGGAAGCCAGGCGAACATGGCGATGTGCTTGAGATCCATGTGCCGCACGCTGCTCAAATAGAGCGGGAGCCAGAAGCTCAGAGTGCCCCAGGTGGGGTCGGCGAGGAAACGGGGGATCGCGATGCCCCAGAAATTGCGCCTCTTCAGAATGTGGGTGATCGAGGGCCGGGAGCCGTCGCCTTGGAGGTGTAATTCTTGTCCGGAGGAGATGTGCTTTTTCTCCTCCTCTGAAAGGGCGGGGTGCTTGCCGGGCGATTGGTAGAACAACAGCCAGAGCGCTACCCACACCAGTCCCAGCGCGCCCGTGATGACGAAGGCGGCGCGCCAGTTGTAGCTCAAGATTGCCCAGGCCACCAGCGGGGGCGCGACCATGGAGCCGACCGAAGCGCCGATATTGTACACGCCTCCCGCGAGTCCGCGCTCCTTGGCGGGAAACCACTCTGAGGTCGCCTTCATGCCGGCGGGATTGGCGGAGCCTTCGGCAAAGCCCAGCAATCCTCGCAACCACGCGAACGACTGCCAACTGTTGGCGAAGCAGTGGGACATGTTGATCAGCGACCAGGCGATGGCGAAAATGGCAAAGCCCATCTTCAGGCCGATTACATCCAGCACGTAGCCGCAAATGGGCTGCGCCATGATGGCGCCCTGGAAGGCTCCCACAATCCACGAGTACTGTTGCGTGGTGATGTGCAGATCCTGGAGCACGGTGGGGGCGGCGACCGCCAGCGTGCTGCGCGCCAGGTAGTTGATGATCGAACCCAGCATGATGAGGCCGATCATCCACCATCTGAGTCCTCTGATTTTCGGCATAAGGGATTCCTCGATACCGGTGTTCGCGGGGCCAAATCGTCCCGTGCCGAGTCAAACGCGCTCGCGGCGAACCGATATCATACGCCAATGGGCCGCAACCTGCAATGGCTTACATGTTTTCGCCACAAATGCCAGATACCGGTCGTTTATCCCTCCTCATAAAGCGCTTACAGCGGGAAGGAGTTCGGGTGTACACTATCTGGAGATCGGCATCTGAAAGAGACATGGTACACCGAGTGAAGGCCTTCTATCCGCTGGTTTTGGCTCTCTTGCTGGTCGGTTGTTCCACTGCGCCGACGCCCGCTCCCGTCAAGGAAACGCCGACGGTTGGGAGGATCATCCGCCTGGATCCGGCATTCGACGCCCTCGTGCCCAAGGATGCCAAAATCGAAAAGGTCGCCACCGGATTTACCTTTGCGGAAGGCCCGCTATGGCGGCCCGCAGGCCTCTTGTGGTTCAGCGATGTGCCCGGTAATGTGGTCCGCTCCGTCACCCCTGCCGGCGACGTGAAAGTGATCATTCAGAACGCCGGCGGCTCGGTCAGCGCGCCTCCGGGAGCGTTCATCGGACCTAATGGCATGATCGCCGATCGGGACGGCGCGGTGCTTCTCTGCCAGCACGGCAACCGGCGGATCGTCCGCGTCGGCAACGACCTGACGATGACGCCTTACATCGAGAAGTTCGAGGGCCACCGTCTCAACAGTCCGAACGATCTGGTCTACCGCTCGGACGGAGCGCTTTACTTCACCGATCCGCCTTATGGACTCCTCAAGCAGGATGACGATCCCGCCAAAGAACTGAAGTTCAACGGCGTCTTCCTCTACGCGGGCGGCAAGCTAAAGGCCGTCATCAAAGATCTCACGCGGCCCAACGGTATCGCGCTGTCGCCCGACGAGAAGACGCTCTACCTTGCCAATTCCGATGAGAAGAAGCGGTTCTGGATGCGCTACGACGTGGCCGCCGACGGCACGGTGTCCAACGGGCGCATGTTCTACGATCTGGCCGACGCGAAGGAACACGGCATACCGGATGGCATGAAGGTGGATTCGCAAGGCAACATCTACGCTGCCGGCCCGGAAGGCGTCTGGGTGTTTTCGCCGGACGGCAAGCACCTCGGCACCATCCAACCCGGCGAGACCGCGGCTAACTGCGCATGGGGTGACGACGGCAAGACGCTCTACATCACCGCCAGCACCAGCGTATACCGCATCACGGTCGCCATACCTGGCGAGAAGCCGCTATACCAGGTTTACCAATAAGCACGCAGGAGCACTCTCATGAAGCGACGTTCTTACCTGACCGCCATGCTCGCCGCGATCGCCGGCACGAAAGGAGTTCGCGCGCAGCAGGCGCCGAAGAACCCGATCGTTCTGTATTGCGATCTCTCCGTGGACCCCTCGCGGGAACAGGAGATGCTGAAGAACTTCCACACGACCTTCAAACCGGCGGCGGAGAAGTTTCAGGGCTATATCGACGTAAAGATCCTGAAACTGCGGACAGTCTATACCGGTTCGGCGCCGGCGGGTGTCAATTATCGCTTTCAGTTGACCTACGAAAGCGAGGACCTCCGCCAGAAATGGATCAAGTCGGACGTGCACCAGAAGGTGTGGCCCACGGTGGAAAACACCCTCAGCACGAAGAATTACGCGACCCTGCTGTTCGATTCGAAATAGCCGGTTAGTTCACCAGCCCGAACGCCAGAATATTCTGGCCGGCGGCCACGGCGATGTACTCCTTGCCGTCGAACTGGAACGCCATGGGCGAAGCTTTCCAAAGCTGGTTTGCCGGGAATTGCCAGAGTATTTTCCCTGCTTTGGCGTCGAGAGCCATGAACGTTCCACTGTCGTCGCAAAGGAACACTAGTCCACTCTCGGTCGCCAGCGTTCCACCCCAAGAGTCTCCCCGGCCGGACTGCGGCAGTTCCCACACGAACTTGCCAGTTTGCATATCGATCGCGCGGAGAACTTTCTGCCGCGGTTCGCCGGGCGCCGGCCGCGCGGAACCACCCAGGTATCCGCGGCCCGCTTGCCATTGGGCGTCGCGTTTCGTGACCACGCTGCAGCCTTCCATGGTCTGGACGAAGAACAAGCCGAGCATGGGATTGTACGATGGCGCGTACCAGTTTGTGCCGCCGTCAAATGCCGGACAAATCTTCGTACCGCTCGTGTCGGAGTGTATCGCGGGGTTGAGCATCGGACGGCCGTCCGCGGCGATGCCGGTTGCCCAATTGAGATTCTTCACCAGGGGGCTGGCGGAAAGCAGTTTCCCGGTGACGCGGTCGAGCACGTAGAAGAACCCGTTGCGGTTCCCCTGCAGCAGCAGTTTTCTTGGCTGCCCCTGCCAGCTTGCGTCCACCAGCATGGGTGTTTCGGTGGCGTCCCAATCCCAGACGTCGTGGGGCGTGAACTGGTAATACCACTTCATCTTGCCGGTCTTAGTGTCGAGCGCCACCACCGAGCACGAGTAAAGGTTATCGCCGGCGCGCTCGTCATCGTTGTAATCGGGGCCGGGGTTGCCGGTGGGCCAGTACAGCGTGTCGAGCTCGGGATCGTAGGTGCCGGTAAACCACGCGACCGCCGATGGATGCTCGATGGCTTTGCCTTTCCACGTCTCCGACCCCGGCTCACCGGGAGCCGGCACCGTCCAGAAGCGCCAGACTTCCTTCCCGGTGGCCTGATCGTATGCGGCGATGAATCCGCGCGCTCCCTGCTCGCCGCCCGCTGTTCCCGATACCACAAGGTTGCCGATCGCCAGGGGCGCCGACGTGGCGTTGTAGTTCTGGTGCCAGTCCGCCATCTCGGTCTCCCATTCGACCTTGCCTGTGAAACGATTCAGTGCGAGGATGTGTGCGTTATCGGTCACCATGAAAACGCGATTGCCGCCGTTCGCGACTCCTCGATTAAACCCGCCGGCCGCGTTGCCGACGAGCCCGGCGGTTCGGGGCCGCTGGAAGTGCCACAACTCGCGGCCGATGCCGGCATCGAGCGCATAGCATTCGTTGCCGCTAGTCACGTACATGATGCCGCCCACAACTACAGGAGTGGTTTCCAGCCGGGGCGCATTATTGAGCGTGAACACCCATTGAAGCGCCAGCTTGCCGGCGTTCGCAGGCGTGATCTGCGTCAGGCTGGTAAACCTGTTGCCGTTGACCTCTCCGTTGTACGTGGCCCAGTCGGTCTGAGAAGTTACCGGCCGGTAACGGCCATCCGGGGCGGAGCGGAACAAGTGAACGACCCCGTCGTCCGTTCGCAGACTGAGATCGAGCGAACTCTCGCCAATCACCGTCCCTTCCAGCGTCTGGCCGCCGGTAGTCTCGATCTTCTTTCGAACCGGCCCGAAGCCCATGCGGGGAGGGCGGAATGTCCGCAGGTAGGCGATCAGATCCTTCGTATCCTGGGCGCCGAAACCAAACCCCGGCATCCCCTTGGTGGGTAGCCCGGAGTGGATCAGGTCGGCCAGTTCAGCGTCGCTGCGATTGGGCAGCCGTGTCAGGATCGATGGCGCCAGTTCGCCGCCTCCGCCATCGGCGCCATGACACACGGAGCAGTTGTTGTCGTATTGCCGTTGTCCGGCGCCGGCCGGCGCAGCCTGGGGAGCGGGTTGCGCGAGCACTGGTACCGTTATCATCAGAAGATACCCAGCCAGACGAGGAAGGTGCACGGAATTAGCATAACTCTTTCGTGTGCCGCCACTGCTGAAAATGTGAGGCGCTTACAAAAATTCTCGCCGTACGCCTGGTATTTCCGCCCATCGGTGATATCATGCATCCGGAAGGGGAAGACGATGAAGCGCTGCTACCTGGTGGTGAGCCTGGGTTTGGGTGCGTTGGTGCTCCTGCCGATCGCGGCGCGCGAGCCTCTGGCAGCACGTATCGTGCACAGCGATCCGAGTAAGTACCGGCCCAGCCCGGCAGTCCATGGTGGGGCCGGGTCCCTGAACTTCACGGCATTGTTCGACGCCCACACGCTGGAGCCAAACCTGCAGTTTCTGCACCGCGGCGTGATTCAGCCCAAGAGCGGAATCGGCGCGCACTTTCACAACCAGTGCGAAGAGATGTTCGTCATCCTCGACGGCGAGGCCCAGTTCACCATCGATGGGCGTACTTCCCTGCTCAAAGGGCCGGCCGGCGCTCCCTGCCGCATGGGCCATTCGCACGCCATCTACAATGCCACCGACAAGCCGGTCCAATGGCTGAATATCAACGTGTCGATGGCCAAGGACCAGTACGATGCCTTCAACCTCAACGATCCGCGCCTCGACGTGCCGCTGGACCCAATCCCACAGTTCATCTCCATGCGACTGGACCGCGCGCTCTTGCGGCCGATGAATGCCATGAACGGCGGCAAAGGGACCGCGCAGTACCGCCGCGCTCTCGACCCGTCAATCTTCCTCACGTCGTGGGCTTACGTGGATCATCTGGTGCTGCCGCCGGGAAGTTCCATCGGTCCGCACATGCATCACGAGGTCGCGGAATTCTATTACGTCATGAAAGGCTCGGGGACGGCCACCGTCGGTGGGGGGCGCGGCGGCGCCGAGACCGCCCCGGTGCAGGAAGGCGACGCCGTGCCGATTCAGTTGAGCGAGGTGCACTCCTTCGAAAACACCGGCAGCGAACCACTGGAATTCATGATCGTGGGCGTGGCCCGCGATTTGAGCAAGCACGTCGATAGCATCGATGCCGGCCCCGGACGGGGCGGCCGCCGCGGCAACTAGCTCATTGCGGCGCTCGCCCGAAAAGAGCTCCTTGGGCAGTCTCGCAGTAATCGCTTGCAGCCGACAATACACTCCCCGATTGCTCTGGCCAATGAATCCAAAGCCATCCGCAACGCGGGAGGGAGCACACACTTGCGGACGCGGAAGCAAGCGATTACAATACGGGTCACGCGATCGCCCGAAAGAAGGGCAAGTTGAGGCGCACTCTAGACGCCGGAATCAGCCCGGCTACGCAAGTAGGATAAATATGAAACCAGGAACCAAGCTTGTTCTGATGCTCGCACTGGCGCTCACCGTGATTGGCGCCACGTTGATGATGGCCCAACAAACCGCGGCGGGAGCCAAGGTTCCGCCCAGGCCGAAAGGCCCATGCGACCTCTACGCCGCCGCCGGCGACTCCTGCGTAGCCGCCCACAGCACCACGCGCGCGCTGTATGCCGCCTACAACGGCCCGCTCTATCAGGTCCTGCGCCAGTCGGACGGCAAGAAATTGGATATCGGCGTCATCCAGCCCGCCGCGTCGCCGGTTCCGGATGCGGGCGGATACGCCAACGCGGCCGCGCAGGACGCGTTCTGCGCCAACACGTACTGCTGGATCTCCACCATCTACGACCAATCCCCCAAGCATAACGACCTCACCCAGGCGCCCCGCGGCGGCTTCAGCGGCCCGGCCATGGGTGGGTTCAACAACGTCCCGGTCGCCGACATGGCGCCGATTACCATCATGGGCCACAAGGCCTACGGCGTTTTCATCGAGCCGGGCATGGGCCTCCGGAATGACAACCCGAAGGGCACGGCAGTCGACGACCAGGCAGAGGGGCAGTACTGGGTTATTAACGGCCACCACTACAACTCCGGCTGCTGCTTCGACTACGGCAACGCCGAGATCGACAGCCGCGACGACGATAACGGCACCATGGAGACCACGTATTTCGGCGACGCCACTTCCTGGTATCACGGCAACGCCCCCGGCCCATGGGTCATGACCGACCAGGAGAACAACCTGGTTGGTTGTGTCAACCCGGATGGTTCCAACAAACTTTGCGCGAACCTGCCGAACATCGCCTGGCGATTCGTGACCGCGGTGGCCAAGGGCGAACCGCACCACTGGACGTCCCTGGGCGGCGACGCGCAGAAGGGCGACGCCCTGTCGGTCATGTTCGACGGACCGCGCGTCAACGCCACCTATGACCCGATGCGCAAGCAGGGAGCCATCCTGCTGGGCAACGGCGGCGACAACAGCGTCGGCTCGCAGGGCACCTTCTATGAAGGCGCGATGACGGCCGCGGGCACCTTCCCGACGAACGCCACCGACCAACTGGTGCAGGCCAACGTGGTGGCCGCTAAGTACGACGTCCCTCGGCTGAGCCTGGCGCCGGCGTCTACCCCTCCGCCGGGACTCCAGACGTTCTCACCGCGCTCCTCGCTGGACACCACGCTTTCCTTCACGAATAACACGGAGGCGCCCGCGACGGCCGTCAAGTTGAGCATTTCCGTGCCCACGGGGTGGACCTCCGTGGTCTCCGGCGGCGCCGAGGCGTCGAAGACGTTCGCCGACCCAGTCGCGCCGGGCGCGAGCGTGAGCGCGACCTTCAAGGTCACTTCGGGGCCCGCGCCCTTCAACGGCGACCTGGCCGGCAACGTCTCGTGGACGGCGAACGGCCACACGCAATCCGAGAAAACCGCCGAGAAGGTGCGCAACGTCAGCCCGGTCAAGATCAACGAATTCGCCGTCAGCTCCGGTTCTCCGGCCAACGCGACCAACTCGTTCATCGAGCTCTACAACGCCGGCGCCGGTAGCGTCGATATCTCCAATTGGACCCTGACCGAACACCCCACCCAGCAGGCCATCTTGTCGAACGTAAAGATCCCGGCCGGGCAGAAGCTCGCGGCTGGCGGCTTCTACCTGCTCGGCCTCTCTAACTCCGGCCTGGCCGTCCCCGCGCACAAGGGCGACACTACGATCTACGTCAGAAGCATCACCGGTATGAATGCCGGCGACACCATCACCATCGACACCGGCGCCGGTGTGGAGACCCGCAAGATCGCGACCGTCGGAACCGCGGCCG
>Ga0302319_10009425_pt1 | contig 18765 bp, 15 predicted proteins | sample Bog_T0_2_FD_203319 | JGI IMG/M metagenome (GOLD analysis project Ga0302319, IMG submission 203319) | Peat permafrost microbial communities from Stordalen Mire near Abisko, Sweden - Bog_T0_2 | ecosystem: Environmental > Terrestrial > Soil > Wetlands > Peat | place: Sweden: Abisko, Stordalen Mire... | reverse complement strand
ATTGAATGGGCGCTCGCCCAGATCCTGTCCCTGCTGAAACGGGGCGCTCCGGGCTACCATCTCTACATCATGAACCGGGCGGCGAGCGCGCTGGCGCTGGCCAGGGGCCTGACATAGCAGGCCCCGACATCCTCCCCTCACCCGCCGGCAAAGACCGGGCGGAAGCCGGCGTCGGAAAGGATATGGGCGATTGCCTCACGCTGGTCGCCCTGGATTTCGATCCGACCCTCCTTGACTGTACCCCCACAGCCGCATGCGGCCCGCATCGCCTTCGCCAGCCTCTCCTTTTCCGGAAGGCCGATTCCGATAAAACCGGTGACGACCGTGACCGTCTTTCCCCCTCTTCCCCCGGTTTCACGAATGATATCCACCCGGCCCCGGGACGGCTTGGCCTTGGCGGCGGAAGCCGCCACCTTCCCCCGGGTCGGGACAAACGAGGGAAGCCCCGTCCCGTTCAAAGCTCCAAACGGATTGTGGGCCAGCGGGTCTCCGCCTTCCACCGGCACGTCAGAGGCTGGATCCACGGACAATGAAGCAGTGCGATCTATTGATGTTCAAGATCTTATGTCCTAATCAGGCTCCAGCTGGCAGGTCGGATTCCCCGCCAAGGAACATCAGCGCCTTGGAGTAGCTGCGCCTTTCAAGGAAATGGACGAGCTGGGGATGAAAACGGCCCCGCCCCTCGGCCAGAAGTCCTTCGAGCCGTTCCATCTGCCCGGAGACTTCCTTCGAGTCATTTCGCTTGATGCTTTCCAGCAACAAGATGAGTGATTTTTTAAGCTCAATTTCCATGCTGGCGGTCGATTTGACCTTATCCGCCAGTTACCCAAGTTAAGCCGGATTGCAATATTTGTCAGAACCCCCGGCCATGCTTGAGTTCAAATGGGAGTCATGCAGACTCCGCCAAAGCCGTTTTTCAGGCCCTGCCTTGGGCAAGGGAGCCTGACCACCGGCCTCCGGTGGCGGGTCTCCCGCCACCCATCGATCACCCATTTTCCCATTCCATGAGTCTCCTTTCACTTCCCGTCAGGGCCAATGCCGACCTCATCGAGGAGATGCATCGCGCCTGGCTGGACAACCCCGACGCCGTCGATCCCACGTGGCGCGCATTCTTCCAGGGTTTCACGCTCGGCAACAATGGCGCCGCATTGGCCGGCGGACTCGAGGCCGAGGCGGCCGCCTCCCTCTCGATCGTCGACAGCCTCAAGCAGTCGCATGTGCACGCCCTCGTCAACGCCTTCCGTTCGATCGGCCACATCGAGGCCAACCTGGATCCGCTCGGAGGGCCGCCGCCGCCATCTCCAAAGCTCGCGCTCGCGGAATTCGGCCTGAACGAGGGCGACCTCGACACCTCCTTCGACATTGGCACCTACCTTGGGGGCGGCCAGATGAAGCTCCGCGACATCATCGGGTCGCTGCGGCGGACCTATTGCGGCAATGTCGGGGTGGAGTACATGCACATCCAGGACCGCGACTGCCTCGGCTGGCTCCAGGAAAGGATCGAATCGACCGGCCTGCAGCCGAGGTTCGTCGAGGCCCAGAAGGTCAGGATCCTGCGCAGGGTGCACAAGGCGGAGCTTTTCGAGAAATTCCTCCACACGAAATATGTCGGCCAGAAGCGCTTCTCCCTCGAGGGGGGCGAGACCATCATCGCGGCGCTCGACACGCTGATCGACAGCTGCCCCGAATCGGGCGTCGAGGAGATCGTGATGGGCATGGCCCACCGGGGACGCCTCAACGTGCTGTGCAGCGTCATGCGCAAGTCGTTCGACCAGCTGTTTGAGCAGTTCTCCGAGAGCTACATCCCGGATACCGTGGCCGGCGACGGCGACGTCAAGTATCACCTCGGCTACGAGTCCGTCCTCACCACCACGTCGGGGAAAACCGTCGACGTGAGCCTGGCGGCCAATCCCTCCCACCTTGAGATCATCGACCCGATCGTCGAGGGCCGGACCCGGGCCCGCCAGCGGATCCGGAACGACACCGAGGAACGGCGACGCGTGCTGCCGCTGCTCATCCACGGCGACGCAGCGCTCGCCGGCCAGGGCATCGTCGCGGAGGTCCTGAACTTCTCCCAGCTTGCCGGCTATCGAACGGGGGGCACCGTCCACCTGGTCATCAACAACCAGATTGGCTTCACCACGGATCCGGTTGACGCCCGCTCGACGCGGTATTGCACCGACGTCGCGAAGATGATCGAGGTGCCGGTCTTCCATGTGAACGGGGACGATCCCGAGTCCGTCTGCATGGTCGCGCAGCTCGCGCTGGAGTTTCGGGTAAAATGGAAGCGCGACGTCTTTGTGGACATGTACTGCTTCCGAAGGCACGGCCACAACGAGACCGACGAGCCGTCCTTCACCCAGCCCCTCCTTTACCGCCGGATCGCCGGGCATCCCCTGGTGTCGGCGATCTATACCGGGCGCCTGGTGGGCGAAGGCACCATCACCTCCGCCGCGGGCGAGGACATCAAGGCCGAGTACTCGGCCGCGCTCGAGGAAAACCTCGAGAAGGCCAAGGCGCGCGCGGCAAGCAAGGCCCTCAGGCACCCCGAGCCCACCGACGCCTTCAAAGGCTCGACCGCCGTCTTCCAGCCGAGTTACAGGCACGTCCACGTTGAGACCGGTGCTTCGGCCTCCGACATCGAGCGCGTCGTCCGCGGCCTCTGCACCCTTCCCGAGGGCTTCAAGGCGAACCCGAAGATCAGGCGCCTGCTCGACGCTCGGGCGGCCGCGCATCGCGACGGCGGCCCCGTCGACTGGGGGTTCGGCGAGGCCCTGGCCTTCGGCACGCTGCTGCTCGACGGCACGCCCATCCGGCTCAGCGGGCAGGATTGCGAACGGGGCACCTTCAGCCACCGCCACTCCGTGCTGTCCGACGCCGAGACGGGCGCGAAATACACCCCCCTGAAAAACCTCGACCCGAGGCAGGCCCGCTTCTGCGTCTACAATTCCCTCCTGTCGGAGGCCGCGGTGCTGGGCTTCGACTACGGGTATTCGCTGGATTCCCCGGACATGCTCTGCCTGTGGGAGGCCCAGTTCGGGGATTTCGCCAACGGCGCCCAGGTGGTGATCGACCAGTTCATCGTGAGCGCCGAGTCCAAGTGGCAGAGGACCTGCGGGCTCGTGCTCCTCCTTCCCCACGGCTACGAGGGCCAGGGGGCCGAGCACTCGTCGGCGCGCCTCGAGCGCTTCCTCCAGGCCTGCGCCGACAACAACATCCAGGTGGCCAATCCCACGACGCCCGCCCAGCTTTTCCATCTCCTGCGGCTCCAGATGAAGAGGAAGTTCCGCAAGCCGCTGATCGTGATGTCCCCGAAATCGCTGCTTCGGCTCCCGGTCGCGGTGTCACGGATCGAGGAGTTTGTCGGCGGCTCGTTCCAGGAGATCCTCGACGACCCGGCGAGCTCCGGGCCCGAAGCCCGCCCATCCTCCCCGCCGGAACGCCTGATCCTTTGCAGCGGCAAGGTGTATTACGACCTGGCCGAGCATCGGGCCAGGAACAAGATCGCGGACACCGCGATCGTCAGGATAGAGCAGCTCTATCCCCTCCACAGGAACAGGCTCGCCGAGATCGCCGACGCCTACGGCCATCAGGCCCGCATCGTGTGGTGCCAGGAGGAGCCTGAGAACATGGGGGCATGGCGTTGGATCGGGCCCCAGCTCGAGCAGATCTTCGGGCGCAAACCCTCGTATGCCGGCCGGGACGCGGCCGCAGCCCCGGCCGGCGGGGTGCTCGCGCTGCACAAGCTGGGGCTGTCCGCGTTTCTGCAGGCGGCATTCTCACTCTGAAACATCACCCTGCGCCATGCCCCTCGAAGTAAAAGTCCCGCCCATGGGCGAATCCATCAGTTCCGGCGTGCTCGCCAAGTGGCACGTCGCCGACGGCGACGCCGTGAGGAAGGACCAGCCCCTCTTCGAGCTCGAGACCGACAAGATCACATCGGAGGGCACGGCCGAGGGCGCCGGCAGGATATCGCTGCTGGTCCAGGCGGGGGCCGAGGTGAAGATCGGCCAGGTTGTCGCGACCATTGAGACCGGGGCTCCCGGCGAGGGCGAGGACGCCGGCACCGCGGCGCCCGCGCCCTCGCCGGCCCAGGCTTCGTCGCCGTCCGGGGCGGAGCCCGCGCCCCAGCCTTCCCCGCCGCCTCCCAAGCCTTCGGCACCGGCGCCCCGGCCCGCACCGCCGGCCCCGCCCGCCGACGCCAGGCCGGCCGGCACCGCCGCAGCCTCCGACGGGCGGCAGACGCGACGGAAGCTTTCGCCCCTGCGCCAGCGGATCGCCGAGCGCCTCGTCGCCTCCCAGCACGAGGCGGCCATGCTCACGACGTTCAACGAGGTGGACATGTCAGCGGTGATGGCCCTGAGGGCGAGGTATCAGGACGATTTCGTGAAGCGGTACGGGATCAAGCTGGGCTTCATGTCGTTTTTCGCCAAGGCGGCCGTGCGGGCGCTCAAGGAGGTCCCGGCGGTGAATGCCCAGATCGACGGGGATACGATTGTCGAAAACCACTTCTACGACCTCGGGATTGCCGTTTCGACCGAGAAGGGGCTGATGGTCCCCGTCATACGCGGCTGCGACCAGCTCGGCATGGCGGACATCGAAAAGAGGATAGCAGAAGCCGCAAAGGGCGCGCGGGAAGGCAGGATCACACTCGCCGAGCTCGAAGGCGGCGTGTTCACGATCACCAACGGGGGCATCTTCGGATCCATGCTCTCGACCCCGATCATCAACCCGCCGCAAAGCGCGATCCTCGGGCTGCACGCCATCAACGACCGTCCGGTGGCGCTCAACGGACAGGTCGTCATCCGGCCGATGATGTATCTTGCCCTCAGCTACGACCACCGGGTCGTCGACGGCCGCGAGGCCGTGACATTCCTGGTGAAGGTCAAGCAGGCCATAGAGGACCCCACCCGACTCCTGCTCTCGGTGTGACCGGGCGCCCCCCTTTTCCGCGGCGCCCGCCCGTAGGTCCCGGGGGTGCGGCGGGGCCTTGGCTCCCCCTCCGGGCAATTGGGTCCGCATGCTGGCAAGGTATCTGCTAGATGGGGGTCTGTCCGGACAAACCCTTACAGGCCGCCACCCGTGTCCATCATAAGCAAATCTTACGACCCCAGCACCTTCTACGACGAGATGTTCCGCCCAGGCGGCGAGATTCGCCCGCATTACCGGCGGCTTGCAGAGCGCCTTTCGACCCTCCCGGAAACCGAGTTCGACCAGCGCCGCGCCGCCGTTGACCTGGCCTTTCTGCGCCGGGGGGTGACATTCACCGTCTACAACAACGCGGAGGGCACCGAGCGCATCTTCCCCTTCGACCTCATCCCCCGGATCATTCCGGCGGCCGAGTGGAGGCGGATCGAGGCGGGCCTCATCCAGCGGATCACGGCGCTCAACCTCTTCCTGCACGACCTGTACCACGGCCAGAAGATCCTCAAGGACAAGGTCGTGCCCGCGGCCCAGATCCTGAGCGCAAAGCATTTCCGCCGTGAATTCATGAACTTCTCGGTGCCGCGCGACATCTACGTCCACATCTGCGGCACCGACCTTATCCGGGACCACGACGGCAACTACCTCGTGCTGGAGGACAACCTGCGGTGCCCGTCGGGCGCCTCCTACATGATCGAGAACAGGGCCGCCATGCGGCGGGCCTTCCCCAACCTTTTCCAGAGCTACAGCGTCCGGGCGATCGAGGGGTATGCCGACACGCTGCTCAAGTCGCTCCTTCATCTAGCCCCCCACGGCGCGGACAAGGCCAACGTCGTGCTGCTCACCCCCGGCGTCTACAACAGCGCCTACTTCGAGCACACCTTTCTCGCCCGGCAGATGGGGATCCCGATCGTCGAGGGCCGCGACCTGGTCGTGCGGGACGCCCGGGTCTTCATGCGCACGACCGCCGGGCTGGTGCCCGTGGACGTCATCTACCGCAGGATCGACGACGACTTTCTGGATCCCACCGTCTTCCGCGCGGATTCCCAGCTCGGCGTGCCGGGCCTGGTCGCCGCCTATCGGGCGGGCAACGTCGCGCTCGCCAACTCCATCGGCACGGGCGTCGCCGACGACAAGGTCATCTACGCCTACGTCCCGAAGATCATCAGATACTACCTCGACCAGGATCCCATCCTCCCGAACGTGAACACCTACCTCGCGTCCGAGACGGAGGACCGGAAGTTCATCCTGGCGAACATCGCAAAGCTTGTCGTCAAGTCGGCCAACGAGGCGGGCGGTTACGGCATGCTCATCGGCCCGGCCGCGACCCGCGCCGAGGTGGACGATTTCCGGGCGAAGGTGGCGGCGAATCCGCGCAATTTCATCGCGCAGGATCCCATCATGCTCTCCCGTTCGCCCACCTGGTGCGACCGCAGCCTTGAGGGACGCCACATCGACCTGCGCCCGTACATCCTTTGCGGGGAGAAGACCATCGTGACGCCCGGAGGCCTCACGCGGGTCGCCCTGCGCAAGGGTTCCCTGGTCGTCAATTCGTCCCAGGGAGGCGGCTCCAAGGACACCTGGGTGCTCAACAACGACGACTGAGGCCGCACAGAAATGCCCCCCCTCAAGATTCCCCCCGCCAGGCCCCAGGCCACCGTCATGCTCTCGCGGGTGGCCCATTCTCTCTATTGGATGAGCCGGTACATCGAGAGGGCCGAGAACATCGCCCGGCTGCTCGAGGTGAACCTGCAGTTCCTCCTGGACTTCCAGGGCATCGACGACGCCGGCGTCAAGGAGCACTGGGGCTCGATCCTTGCGAGCTCCGGCGACGACGAGCTCTTCTCCACGCTTTATGAAACGGCGGACAGCCGCACCGTGACGGAATTCCTCGCGCTGGACCTGCGCAATCCGTCCTCGATCCTTTCGTGCGTCTTCACGGCGCGCGAGAACGCCAGGATGATCCGCGACCAGATCTCGGTGGAGATGTGGGAGACGATCAACGAGCTGTACCTCTTCCTCAAGGCCCACAACACAGCCGAGATATGGGCCGCAGGGCCCTACGAGTTCTTCAGGGACATCAAGCGCAACTCCCATCTTTTTCAGGGCCTGACCGACTCCACCTACCCCCGCAACGAGGGCTGGGAGTTCATACAGTTCGGCAAGCTTCTCGAGCGCGCGGACAAGACCACGAGGATCCTCGACGTGAAGTACCACATCCTGCTCCCGAATGCGACGGACGTCGGCGGCGCGATCGACACGGCCCAGTGGCAGGCGGTACTTCGCTCCGCCAGCGCCCTCGAGGCCTACCGGCGCTTTTACGTGCGCGAGATCCTGGCCTGGAAGGTCGCCGAGTTCCTCGTGTTCTCGGACTCGTTTCCCCGCTCGCTCCACTACTGCGCGGTGCAGATCGACGACTTCCTGCGCCGCATCCTGGACGAGACCGGCGCGCGGCCCCGCAGCGAGGCCGCGCGCGCCTCCCGCCGGTTGCTCGCCGACCTTCAGTCGCTCACGATCAACGATGTGTTGGACCAGGGGCTGCACGAGTTCCTGCTCGAGGCCCAGAAGTCCCTTGACCGGATCGGCGACGAGGTGGTCCAGACGACGATGTTCTATCCGGCCGAGACGGACACCGAGCAGCAGCAGCAGTGAACCCCGCAAGACGACCCGAATGCGCCTCCACGTCCTCCATCGCACCACTTTCATCTATGCCGGGGGGGCGCGCGACAGCTTCAATGAGCTCCGCCTCCGTCCGGTGGACGACGACACCCAGTCCTGCAGGAGCTTCTCCTTGGCGATCGATCCGGGCGCGGCGACGTCCGACTATTCCGATTTCTACGGCAACAGCGTCACCTACTTCGACGTCTCCCTGGAGCATACGCGGCTGATGATCGAGGCCCGGTCGGAGGTCGACACGGTCCCCGACTCGGAACGGCGCCCGCTGCCCACCGTGCCGATCTCCGACCTGATGAGCTGCCCCGAGCGCGAGATGTATGCGGAGTTCTTCACGGACTCCCACTATGTGCCCCTCGAGGTCGAGCTCTGGAGGGAGATGCAGGACGCCCTGGCGGACGGGCGGGGCGACGTCTGGGGCGACGTGCTGCGCATCGGGGGGCATGTGTTCAGGACCCTGAACTACCGGACCGATGTCACCGGCGTGGGCACCCGGGCGACCGACGCCCTCAAGCTCCGCGCAGGGGTCTGCCAGGACTTCGCCCACGTGATGCTCGGCCTGTGCCGGTGCGCCGGGATTCCCGCACGCTACGTAAGCGGCTATTTCCTGAATCCCGGCCGGCGGCCCGACGAGATCGAGGCGTCGCATGCCTGGGTTGAAGCCTTTGTCCCGGGTTATGGCTGGGCGTCCTACGATCCCACGCACAAGAGGACCGCCGACGAACGGTACGTGAAGCTGGCCGTCGGACGGGATTACGCCGACATACGACCTGTGAGCGGAACGTACAGGGGCGCGCCCACCCGGGCCCTGCAGGTGGAGGTGATTGTCAGCAACGGATTCTGACCGGGGGACGGGTTTCGGGAAACGGCCCGCGGCGGCCCTTCGCTCCGGTTGCGAAGAAGATCGAAAAAACGCGAATGGGGTCCCATCGTGGCGGGCGATGCACGTGGGACCGCTGCTGTTCATCGCCGCAACCGGCCTGCTGGTCGCGATGGCCGCAGGCCGCGCGGCGGCGGACCTGTGGCTTGCCGCGACGGCTGCTGCGGCGGCGGCGGGCGTGGCCGCTGCGGTGTGCGTGCTGTCGGGCGGCGGAGATTGGGAGTGGCGGAGCTCCTTTGCCCTGGGCGGCGAGCGCCTCCACCTTCGACTCGATGCGATCAGCGCCGTGTTCGTGGCGCTCCTCGGGCTGATCGGGGGGCTCGGGGCTGTGTATTCGCGCGGGTACTGGACGGACGCGGCCCACCCGCGCTCGGCGGGCCCGGGCCGCGTCTGGTGGAGCATTCTCATCGCGGCGGTGGGGGCGGTGCTGCTCTCCTCGAACGGCCTTCACTTTCTTGTCGCCTGGGAGATCGTCACGGTCGCCAGCTATTTCCTCATAACGCTCGACCGCCGCACGGCCGCGGTGCGCGAATCGGGGTGGCTCTACCTTTGCTGCTCCCACGCCGCAACCCTCTGCCTCTTCGCCTTTTTTTCCATTCTGGCCGCGCGCACCGGCGGATGGGAGCTCGGGCCCTTGCCCGGGCACCCGGGACTGGCGCCGCTCTTCTGGCTGGCGCTCGCAGCATTCGGCCTGAAGGCGGGGATGTTTCCCCTGCATGTGTGGCTGCCGTCGGCGCACGCCAACGCCCCGAGCCACGTTTCGGCAATGATGTCGGGGGTCACGATCAAGATGGGAGTCTACGGGCTCGTCCGCTTCAGCGGCTGGCTTCCTGTGCCCGGGGGCGCCGGATGGGTTGTCGGGGCTCTCGGGGTCTCGAGCGCGGTCCTTGGCGTGGCCTTCGCCCTTGGACAGCACGACTTCAAGCGGCTGCTCGCCTACCACAGCGTCGAGAACATCGGGATCATCCTCATCGGGTTTGGATTCGCGCTGGTCGCCGCCGGGCATGGCAACGCAGCCTGGGGCGGGATCGCGCTGGCGGGAGGCCTTCTCCATGTCTGGAATCACGGCCTGTTCAAGTCGCTGCTCTTTCTCGGCGGTGGCTCGGTGCTCCACGCCACGGGAACCCGGGAAATGAGCAGGCTGGGCGGGCTCTGGCGGCTCATGCCGTGGACGGCGGGGCTGTTCGCGCTCGGTGCCGCGGCGATCTCGGGTCTGCCGCCGCTCAACGGTTTTGTCAGCGAATGGCTCGTTTATCTCGGCCTGTTTGGCGCCGTCAATTCGGAGGGCAGGCCCGCGTTTGCCGCGGTCTTTGCCGCGGTCCTCCTGGCGGTCACTGGCGCGATGGCGCTGGCCTGCTTCATCAAGGTGTGCGGAGTCGTCTTTCTCGGCGCGCCGCGCACGGCGGCTGCAGCGCGGGCGCGGGAGACCGGGCTCCTCATGCGTCTTCCCATGGCGACCCTCGCGGCAGGCTGCCTCTGCATTGGCCTGGCACCCATTCTCTTCTGGCCCGCGATTGCGCGCGCGGTCGAAGCGTGGAATCCCTCCTGGGGGGCCGCGGCCGCCCCCGCATCGCTTGCCGAGCTCGGGCGCTTCCACGCCGCCCTGGCGATCCTGGCCGCCGCCGCGGTCTGGCTGCTCCTGCTGCGGGTGCGGCGGGCCGGGGTCCGGCGGGCGCCCACCTGGGATTGCGGCTACAGCGCGCCGACGCCCCGGATGCAATACACGGCCGGCTCCTTCGCCGGCATCATAACCGAGTGGTTCCGGTGGATCCTCGTCCCCCGCCGCACCGGGGGCCCGCCGTCGGAAATTTTCCCGGCCGGGGCCAGCCAGGGCGAGCACACTCCTGAAACGGTGCTGGAGCGCGTGATCGAGCCGGCCGGGGCCGGCGTGATGCGTGCTGCCGGCGCAGCCCGGGGTTTCCAGCGGGGCAGGTCCCAGGCCTATCTGCTTTATCTTGCGGTTGGCCTCGCAGTGCTGGGGGCCATTGTGCTATGGGGTGGCCGACCATGATGGCCTCCCCCGGGGCGGCAGGCTGCCGGGGGGCGCCTCCGGCGCGCCGGGAAGCCGAAACAACGACTTAATAATCCATGTATTTGAACCTGATACAGCTCGCCGAATCATTCGGCGTCTCGGAAAAGGTTGTCGACGACTGGATGCGCAACGAGGCCCTTCCCCACACCCACGACCGGGGCCGGCTCCTTTTTGACAGGGGGCAGGTGGCCGTCTGGGCCGCCGCACGCGGCCTCGCCGCGAAGGCCGGGCATCTGGCGCCGGAGACGTCCGCATTCTCGACCGGATGGCGGATCGAGGCGCTGCTGCGGGCCGGCGGGATCTGGAGGGACCTGCCGGCCGCCGGGGTCCCCGGGGCGTTCCAGCAGATCATCGCCGCACTGCCCGGGGCGACTCCGGCGATCCGGTCGCTTCTCGCCCAGAGACTCCGCTTGGCCGCGGGGGTCGCCATGGCGCCGATCGGCGGCGGTTTCGCAATGCCTCATCCGAGCGCCCGTGTCTCGCTCGGGCGGGATTCGGGCACGATCGCCCTGCTGCTGCTCAAGGATCCGCTTCCGGTCTCCGGACCGGTGCCCGACGAGGTTCCGATCACCCGGCTGTTCTTCTTCGTGGCGCCGTCGCCCCGGGCCCATCTCGACTTCCTGGGGCGGCTGTGCCGCATGCTCGGACGCACGGACGTCCGCGACCTGATCGTTGCCGGGGCGGCGGACGAGGATATTTTCCGGGCGGTTGCGTCGGCCGACAAGTCGGCGGTCGCGGGAGGCCACGGAGAGGATCCGGCGTGAGCATCGGACTCCTTCTGCTGGCCGCCCTCGCTGCGCTCGGGGCGAGCGTTGTCCTGGGGAGGAGCCTGCCCCGCGCATGGCTGGCGCTTTCGGTCGCTGGATCGGGGGCGATCCTTGCCGCAGCCGTTGTGGAGCTGGCCGGCGCGCCCGAATGGGAATGGCGCAGCGCCTTCCGGATCGGAGGCGAGCCTCTGCACCTGCGGCTTGACGGACTCAGCGCGATTTTTGCGGCACTCCTCGGAGCCGTTGGGGCGCTGGGCGCAATCTATGGGCGGGAATATTGGTCCGACCGGCATGCCGGGGGGTCCGCCCCGCGGGGGCGGGCGTGGTGGTCGGCAATGCTCGTGAGCATGGGGTTCGTGCTTCTCTCCTCCAACGGCCTGCACTTCCTGATCGCCTGGGAGTCCTTCGCGATCAGCGGTTATTTCCTGATCACCCTCGACGACCGGCACCGGGGTGCCCGGGAGGCCGGCTGGCTCTATCTGGCGTCCTCGCACGCCGGCACGCTCTGCCTCTTCGCATTCTTTGCGATCCTGGCCGGCCGCACCGGGAGCTGGGACCTCGGCCCGATGCACGGCCAGCCGGGGCTGGCTCCGCTGTTCTGGCTGGCATTCTGCGGCTTCGGTGTGAAGGCCGGCCTTTTCCCCCTCCACATCTGGCTCCCCTCCGCCCACGCAAACGCACCCAGCCATGTGTCGGCACTCATGTCCGGCGTGGCGATAAAGATGGGAATCTACGGCCTGGTTCGCTTCGGGGGCTGGCTGCCCCTCCCCGCGGCCGCCGGCTGGGTCCTGATGGGCGCGGGCATGCTCACCGCCCTTTTCGGAATCGCCTCCGCATTCGCCCAAAACGACCTCAAGCGGCTCCTTGCCTATTGTTCGGTGGAGAATGTGGGGATCATCGCGATCGGCGTCGGCGGCGCCTTCCTCGGCGCGGCCCACGGGGACGCCCCCTGGGGCAGGCTCCTGCTCGCCGGTGCTCTCCTTCACGTCTGGAGCCACGGCCTGCTGAAATCGCTGCTCTTCCTGGGGGCGGGGTCAGTGGTGAACGCGACGGGCACAAGGGAAATCAGCAGGCTTGGCGGCCTTTGGCGACCGATGCCATGGACGGCGGCGGCGTTCTGCCTGGGCGCGGCGGCAATTTCCGGGCTGCCCCCACTGAACGGATTCGTCAGCGAGTGGATGGTCTTCCTGGGACTCTTCGAAGCCGCCGCGGACAGGGGACCGTGCGCCTGGGCGGCCGGACCGGCCGCAATCGCGCTCGCCACAGCGGGGGCGCTCGCGGTGGCGACCTTCATCAAGGCGGCGTCGACGGCATTCCTCGGGGCGCCCCGCTCCAAGGCGGTGTCCGGAGCCCGCGAGTGCGGACCATTGATGCGCGGGCCCATGCTGGCGCTGGCCGGAGCCTCCCTTGCAGCCGGGCTGGCGCCTTTCGCCCTTTGGCCGGCTCTTGCCCGGGCGGTGGGCTCCTGGAACCCCCGCTGGGCCGGCGCCGGCCCGCCCGCGCCGCTCCTGCCGCTTGGGGCGGCGAACATCGCGCTGGCCGCGCTGCTGGCGGTCGCGGCCGCGTGGCTCTGGCGGCGCGCCCACGCGAACGGCCTGCGACGCGGCCCCACCTGGGACTGCGGCTATTCGGCGCCCACCCCGCGGATGCAGTACACCGGAGGATCATTCTCGGGAATCGAGGCCGGGTGGCTATCATGGATGCTGAGATCCGGCAGGGTCCGGCACCCGCCGCGGGGGTTATTCCCGGCGGACGCCGAGCGGATCGAGCCGGTTTCCGAGGCGGTCCTGGCCCGGGTGCTTGAGCCCGCGGGCAGGTTCGTGCTGCGCCTGTCCGCCGGCACACGGAGACTGCAGCACGGCAGGCTTCCGTTCTACATCGCCTATCTGGTCGGCGGTCTGGCAGCATTGGCGGCGCTGGTCATGATCAAATGACTTCACTCCTGGAACTTGTCGTTCGCCTCGCCCTGTGGCTCCTGCTGGCGCCGCTGCTGCCGGGCGTCGTCAACAAGGTCAAGGCGTGGGCGGCGGGCCGCACGGGTCCGCCGGTCCTGCAGCTTTACTACGACCTTTCCAGGCTGTGGGGCAAAAGCGTCGTGATGAGCGGGCTGGCCTCCCCCGGCCTGGTCGCGGGTCCGGCGATCGCATGGGTCGCCCTCGTGGCGGCGGCAATGCTCCTTCCGCTGGGGCCGGCGGGCGGCGCCCTGAGCTTCAGCGGCGATGTCCTCCTCCTCGTCGCCCTTCTGGCCGCCGCAAGGTTCTGCACGGCCTGGGCGGCGATGGAGGCAGGTTCGGCCTTTGGAGGCATGGGGGCTGCCCGCGAGGTGAGCTTTGCCGTGCTGTCCGAGGCCGCCCTCATCACGGCGATCCTTTCGCTGAGCGTCCAGACCGGCAGCGTCGTCCTCGACGGCATGCTCTCGCTTTCCTCGGGTCCCGGGGCGGTCCTTCTCGCGGCCGGCCTGTTCTGCGTGCTGCTTGCGGAAAACTGCCGCGTGCCATTCGACGATCCCAACACCCACCTTGAACTCACCATGATCCACGAGGCGATGGCACTCGACCACAGCGGGCCGCCGCTCGCCGTCATCCTTCACGGGGCGTCCGTGAAGCTCCTCATCTTCGCCGTGCTCGTCAGCGAGGCGGTCCTTCCCCTCGGAAGGCTGCCCGCGACCGAGGCGGCCGCCGCGCTGGCCGCCTCGGTCGCGTTCGTGACGGTGGGAGTGGGGCTCGTCGAATCGCTGCTCGCCCGCCTGGCATTCCGCCGCGTGCCCCTGCTGCTGACGTCGGCGTTCCTCCTCTGCCTCTTCGCACTGCTTCTGGCCTGGAAAGGCGGCGCTCGGTGAACGAGACGCAGAATCTCCTCATAGGCATGGCGATGGGCCTGAACCTGCTTGCCCTCGGGAGCAGCCGGCTGCCGTCCGTCGTGCGCGCCATGGCGGTGCAGGGGGTGGTCCTCGGCCTGCTGCCGATCGTCATCGAGGCCAGATTCGACTGGCTGGTCGCGCTCGTGGGGGTCGTCACCATCGCGGTCAAGGGCGTGGTGATCCCCTCACTGCTGCGGAGGGCGATGCGGGCCGCCAACATAGAGCGCGAGATCGAGCCGTTCATAGGTTTCGTACCGTCGCTGCTGCTTGGCGCGGTGGGCACGATCGCGGCCGTGGCGCTGGCCCACGAGCTGCCGCTGCTCCCCGAGCACGCGGGCACGCTCCTAGTGCCCGGGTCGCTCGCATCCATCTTTACCGGCTTCATCCTGCTCGTCGGCCGGGTCAAGGCGATCTCCCAGGTCTGCGGTTACCTTATCCTCGAGAACGGCATCTACCTGTTCGGGTTGCTCCTCATCCATTCCACCCCGCTGCTCGTCGAGTCGGGCATCCTCCTGGACCTGACCGTCGGCGTCTTCGTCATCGGCATCATCGTCGACCGGATCCAGCGGGCGTTCGATTCCCTCGACACCCGCAAACTCACCGCACTCCACGAATGAGGGAATTGCTGCTAGTCGCCATACCTCTCCTGGGCGCCGGAATCGCCCTGCTCTGGCGCGGCGAGTGGAGCCGGCCGCTGCTGCTGCCCGTTTTCGCCGGGCTCCACACGGCCCTGGTCTTCTGGATGCTGGTGGATCCGCCCGCCGTATCGCCGGCCTCCTGGTTCGGGTTTGACCCGATCGCACGGGCGGTGCTCCCCGCTGTTTCGCTGCTTTTCCTTGCCTGCTCCGTCTACGGGGTCACCTACCTCAGGATCCGTTCCGAGCGTCCCAACCGGATCTTCGTCGCGCTCCTCCTGGCCATCCTCGGCCTGCTGAGCGCCGGCCACCAGGCACGGCATCTCGGATTCCTGTGGATCACCACGGAGGCGGTGACCCTGGCCGCCGTGCCCCTCATCCATTTCAACGGCACCCCCCGGGCGTTCGAGGCGACGTGGAAATATCTCCTCATCGGCGGCACCGGCATCGCCCTCTCGCTCCTGGGGTCCTTCTGCCTCGGCTACGCTTCGCTGCGCGGGGGCGGTACCGGCGATCTCACCTTTGCCGCGCTCGCTGCCCAGGGCACCGCGCTTTCGCGGCCCTGGGTCCTGATCGCCTGGGTGCTTCTGCTCGTGGGCTACGGGACGAAGATGGGGCTCGCCCCCATGCACACGTGGAAGCCCGACGTCTACGGCGAGGCCCCGGGCATCGTGGGGGCCGTCCTGGCGGGCGGTGTCACGACGGTCGCCTTCACGGCGATCCTGCGGGTGCGCGCGGTGGTCGACGCGGCCGGGGCCGGGGCGGTTGCGGCGCGCACGCTCCTTGTGATCGGGCTCTTTTCGATGCTCGTGGCGGCGATGCTCCTGCTGGCCACCCGGGACTTCAAGCGGATGCTCGCGTATTCGAGCGTCGAGCACATGGGAATCCTCGTCATCGGCGCCTCCTTCGGGGCCGCGGGGACCTGGGCGGCGCTCTTCCACGTCTGGGGAAACAGCCTCGCCAAGGGCTCGCTTTTCCTGAGCGCGGGCAACATCCGCCGCGCGGCCGGGGCGCGCACCGTCGACGAGGTGGGCGGCATGGCCATCGTCACCCCGAGGTCTGCGGCGACCTTTGTGGCGGGCATGTTCGCCGTCACCGCGTGCCCCCCCTTCGGGCCCTTTTTCAGCGAACTTGCTGTGCTCCGGGCCGCCTTCGAGACGGGCCACACGACGGCGGCCTTGCTCTTCCTCTGCGGCCTACTGTTCGTCTTTTTCGGCCTCACCCGCCTCGTGTTCGCAGTCGTCGACGGACGGCCCCGGGCCGCCGCCGCCGCCGGCAGCCGGCGTGTGCGCGAGTCCCTGGGTGTCGTGCTCCCTGCGGCCGTCCTCCTGGCATTCGCCCTTTGGCTCGGCCTCGCGACGCCGGCGGTTCTCCGCGACGCGTGGTCCGCCGCGGTCGCGCAGCTCTTCCCCTCCCCGTGAGCAGCGCATCGCCCTTCGCCCTCCTCGCCAACGCCACGAGCCTGCCTTGGGCCGGCGTGCCCGAGTGGTCCCTACCTGAATTCGTGCGGAGGACCTCGGCGGAACTCGACAGGGGTGCCCGTCTCTGCGCCTGGTTCGGAATTTCGGACAGGGGCGGGACAAGCCTCGTCGCTGTCATTGCGTTCGACTCCGACAACACCCTCGCGGTCGCGCGCAGCGCTCCCGCCGCGGGCGGCTACCCGGCGCTCACCGCCGCCCATCCCCAGGCCCATCTCTTCGAGCGGGAGGTGTGGGAGGAATTCGGGCTGGTGCCCGAGGGGCACCCCTGGCTCAAGCCTGTGCGCAAGTCCCGGGACGGGGCCCCTGTGCGGGGGGAATTCTTCCGGGTTAACGGGCCCGAGGTCCATGAGGTTTCCGTCGGGCCGGTGCACGCGGGAATCATCGAACCGGGTCATTTCCGCTTCCAGTGCGCGGGCGAGGAGGTGCTCCACCTCGAGATTGCCCTCGGCTACCAGCACCGCGGCATCGAGCGCGCCCTTGCGGGAGGCCCGCGCAGGGCCGCGATGAGCCAGATTGAGGCCGCCTCCGGGGACGCGACGATCGCCCACGCGACAGCCCATGCGTCCGTCATGGAGGCCCTGTCGGGGACCGAGGCCCCGCTCCGCGCCCAGTGGCTGCGTGCCGTGGCGCTTGAGCTCGAGAGGCTGGCCAACCATACGGGCGACCTGGGTGCGCTGGCAAACGACGTCGCGTTCCTGCCCACGGCCGCGGCGTGCGGCCGGATCCGGGGCGACTTCCTGAACCTGACGGCCCTGATCTGCGGAAACCGTTTCGGCCGTGGGCTTGTGAGGCCCGGCGGCTGCCGCTTTGACCTGGATCCGGATCGCACCGCCCTCATGGGGAGCCGCCTCGGCGCGGCGCTGGAGGACGCCGAGAGGGCGTCGACGTGGCTCTGGGACGCCACCTCCGTGCGCGCCAGGTTCGAGGGCACGGGCACGCTTTTTGCCCAGCAGGCAAAGCAGCTCGGCCTGGTGGGACCTTCAGCCCGCGCGTGCGGCATCGTGCGCGACGTCCGCTACGACCATCCGGCCGGCTGGTACCGGCTCGCCCAGGCTCCCATCGCCGTCTGGCCGGACGGTGACGTTTTCGCCCGGGCGCGGGTGCGTTGGCTGGAAACCCAGCGGGCCGGCCAGTTCCTGAGGGAGCAGCTGTCGGCGGGGCCCGACGGCCCGGTGGCGGAGGCCCCCGCCTCCCCTGCCGGCGATTCGCTGGCTGTGGCGCTGGTCGAAGGCTGGCGTGGCGAGGTTTGCCACGCGGCGGTGACGGACCCTGGGGGACGCTTCCGGCGCTACAAGATCGTCGATCCTTCGTTTCACAACTGGATGGGGCTCTCCCTCGCGATGCGGGGCCAGGCGATATCGGATTTCCCCATCTGCAACAAGAGCTTCAACCTCTCCTACTGCGGATTCGACCTCTGAAGTCCAATGTTTATCATTGATACAATCGCCCACCGCCTCAGGGCCGGAATCGAGACCATGGCATATCCGGACAGCCCGGCCCCGCCGCTGCCGGACAGGCACGGCGGTTCGCTGAGGGTTGACGCCGCAAAATGCCCCGAGGGCTGCGGCGAATGCATACCGGTGTGCCCGACCGAGGCTATCTCCCCGCGCTCGGGCGCCGGCATATCGCTCGACCTCGGGAAATGCCTTTTCTGCGCCGGTTGCGTGGAGGCCTGCCCGCACGGAGCCGTGACCCAGACGGGAAATCATCGGATGGCGGTCCGCCGCCGGGAGGATCTCATCCTGGGCGAACCCGGCCAGGAGGAGGTGAGGCTGGCGGCCGCGCTCGAGGAAAGGCTCCTCAGGCTGTTCGGCCGGTCGCTGCGACTGAGGCAGGTGAGCGCGGGCGGCGACGGTTCGGCGGAGGCCGACCTCAATGTGCTGGGGACGATCGGATGGGATCTCGGAAGGTTCGGCATTCAATTCGTGGCCTCGCCGCGGCACGCCGACGGCCTCGTCGTCACCGGCCCCGTCTCCGAGGGCATGGCGCTTGCTCTGCGGAAGACCTACGACGCCGTGCCGGAGCCGAAGATCGTGATCGCCGTGGGCGCGTGCGCGATTTCGGGCGGCCCTTTTACGGCGAACCCCGAGGTGCGGGGCGGCGCCGCCTCAATCGTCCCGGTCGACCTGTACATCCCCGGCTGGCCGCCCCACCCGCTCACGATCCTGGACGGTCTGCTGCGCCTGCTCGGCCGGCTCGATGGCAAGCCGGGAAGGTGACAGGCAGTCGTATGTTTTGAAGGGCAGAGCCGGATCTCGCGGGCTTCGTCGGTGGACCTACCCGCATGCGAGACGCGTGTTCGCCAAAAGGCGCGGGAACGGCGGGTCAGTATCGATCTGCCAATTAGCAGGGTGTTGAAAAACTACGATGAGCCGTCGTTGCGATCGGAATGCGCTCTCCGCAAGGCGGGTTGGGAGGGGGACGCAGCGCGCCAGCGCGAAGATGGCGAGGCGAAGCCGAGTCCGCATGGACGCACTCGGTGGGCGCCCTGCGGGCGGCCGAGTGCGCAATCCT
>Ga0302319_10009421_pt1 | contig 18770 bp, 15 predicted proteins | sample Bog_T0_2_FD_203319 | JGI IMG/M metagenome (GOLD analysis project Ga0302319, IMG submission 203319) | Peat permafrost microbial communities from Stordalen Mire near Abisko, Sweden - Bog_T0_2 | ecosystem: Environmental > Terrestrial > Soil > Wetlands > Peat | place: Sweden: Abisko, Stordalen Mire... | reverse complement strand
GACCATGATCATGCGCATGATCGCGTCCATGATCTTGCGCCTGCTTCCGCGACCGCAGCAAATGCAGGAAGGCGCGGCCCTTCACCCATAACAGCCGCAGGCCGATGGCGATGATCAGGAGATAGCTCACGATCTCGATGATGCGCACGGTATCGCCCATCACCTTGGCGGTGGCGCCCAAGAGTACCGCGGCGATGCCCACGATCAGGATCGCGGTCAGCGCCTGCAAAATAGCCGAGGCAAAGGACAACACGACGCCGCGCCGCCAGGTCTCGTTATTGGCGACCATATAAGACGAGATCACCGCCTTGCCGTGGCCGGGCCCTGCGGCGTGGAAAATGCCGTAGGCAAACGAGATGCCCATCAGCGTATAGGCGGCGCTGCCGTCGGCTTTGGCGGCGCGGATGGTGCCCGACAACATGCGGTAGAATTCGGCCTGCTTGGCCAGCACCCAGCCGGTGAAGCCGCCGAATTCAGGCTGCGCGGCGCCGCGCGTCATGCCGAAGGGCTGCGCTAATGCCGCGTCAATCGCACCCAGCACCAATAGCATGCATATGATGAAAAGCGCGCCTTGCGCGATTTTTCGCGAAGCCTGCGACGTCATTCAGGAATTCCTCGTACACGCACGCCGCCCCGCACTCGATACGTCATGCCGGCCTTGCGCCGGCCATGACGGCAACCTCACGGACAGTGAACCAGAATCTTGTTGGCGAATTGGGCGCCCCAGGCCATCGATGTGTTGACCTGGTCGGCTGGAATATTGCTGAGCGCTTTGCCCTCGGCGAAAGTCATTTCGCGCGGCAGCGCCACGTCGAGCTTACATTGCGGCGCGCCGACCAGCTTGACCGGATTATCTTTGGCGAATTCGAAATCGACGAAAATGGTCGGATCGTAAATATCGATGGCGAGCTCTTTGGCTTTCACCGGCGTCTTGAACGGCACGGTGAAGTGCAGCGTGAGTATCTGGTCTTTGTAGTCGAGCCAGTAATCATTCGTCGGGTCGGCCATCGGCACTTTCACGCCATCGACCCTGGCATAGGTGAAATAGTCATATTCCTTGAGCGACTCGATATTCACTTTCGCCAGCGGCGCCAGTTCCTCGCGGGTGTATTTGCCCTTTTCCTTGGCCGCCAGCCCCTGGGTGGCAAAGGCCGAGAACATGTCGTCGAAGGACCAGGCGTGGCGAACGCCGGTGACCTTGCCGTCCGGCGAATAGAGCACTTCGGACTTCATGGTCACCCAGACATGCGGGTGCGCGCACGCCGGCAGCGCGAAAACCAAAGTCAGCAGGGTGGCCAGGAGGATGCGGATCGAAGCAGTCATGTGCCGGGCACAATATCACGGAGTGCGGCGTAAACGAGGCGTGTAACAATGTTGCAGTTACCCATGACCAATTAAACGCCCGCCACCCCGCCATCGGCACGCGGGTCATGGGCACCTTCCAGCGTGCCATTGGCATGTAATATGGCAGCGCCGGCATGGCCCATCGTGTCGGAATAGGCTTCGTCCAGTATTTCAACGTCGTGGCCGGCCGACATCAGCCGATCGACCAAGCCTTCGTCGAATCGGGATTCCAGCCGCAAATTGGTGTTGCTCGTGCCCCAGGTGCGGCCCAAGAGCCAGCGCGGCGCGTCGAGCGCGCGCTCCAGCGGCTGGCCAAACGCAATGTGGCGGGTAAACACGGCGGCCTGAGTCTGGGGCTGGCCATCGCCGCCCATCGTCCCGTAAGCCATGGCACGGCCGTCCTTGAGGACAGCGAGCGCCGGATTAAGCGTGTGGAACGGCCGCCGCCCGGGTTCGAGCGCATTGAGCGCCTTGGGGTCCAACGAAAAGCTCGAGCCGCGGTTTTGCATCAGCACGCCGGTCGCCGGCAGCACGCAGCCTGAGCCAAATTCCCAATAGAGCGACTGAATGAAGGACACGACCAAGCCGCTGGCATCGGCAGCCCCCATCCAGATGGTGTCGCCGCGCGCTTGAGGGTCGGGCCACGGGGCTGCTTTGCGGGCGTCGATTTTGCCGGCCTCGGAATCGAGAAATTCCGCCGACAAGAAATGCGAAAGATTGCCGTCGATTCTGTCGGGATCGGTAATCACGCGATCGCGTACCAGAAAGGCGCGCTTGGTGGCCTCGACCAGCCCGTGCACGTGCTCGAAGCTCTCCGCCTTTGTAACGCGCAAGCGGTCGAACAGCGCCAGGATCATCAGCGAGGCCAAACCTTGTGTCGGCGGCGGCGTATTGTAGAGCGTGCCGGCGCCAATTTTCACGCTAAGCGGCTCGGCGATCCTGGCTTCGAATTTCTCAAGGTCAGCGCGCGTCACCGGACTGCCGATGCGCTCCATATCGGCGGCAATCTCGCGCCCGACATCGCCGCGGTAGAAATCATCGAGACCGGCATTGACCAATTGTTCGAGCGTAGCGGCAAACGCCGTCTGCTTGATGCGGGCGCCCGCCTCCGGCGGTTTGCCGTCGATCAGAAAGGCGCCAAGGAATCCGGGCGCGGTTTCAAGTTCGGCGTATTTCTCGACCGTGAGGCGCGCCTGGCTGCGTGTGACCACATAACCGTCGCGCGCGCGTTGGATTGCAGCCCCCAGTAAAACGTCTAGCGGCAACCGGCCGCGATTTGCCTTGGCCGCGTCGAGCGCGAGCTTCCAACTCGCTACCGCGCCCGGCACGGTGAGCGCGGCGAGCGGCCCGCGCGACGGAATTTCGTGTTGACCCGCGTCGCGATAAAATTGCCGTGTGGCTTTCGATCCGGCGCGTCCAGCCCCCATGATGGCGCGTACACGGCCGGACGGCTCGCGAATCAGCCAGAAGGCATCGCCGCCGATATGGTTCATGTGCGGGTAGACCGCGGCGATAGAGGCTGCCATGGCGATCATGGCTTCGATGGCGTTGCCGCCCTCGGCCAGAATGGCGCGGCCATCCTCGACGGCGGCCGCATGCGGCGCGCAGACGACGCCTTTGGCGTGACCGGCGGTGCGGAGGTTCATGCGGCCGCGTCGCTCAGCCCGCGCTTTTTCAGGAGCGCATCGACCGCCGGCAGCCGGCCGCGAAACGCCGTATAGGCCTCGATCGGGTCGCGCAGATTGCCGGCGCTATAGATGAAGTCGCGCAGGCGTTTTGCGGTCGCGGCGTCAAACGGATCGCCGGTTTCCTCGAAGGCCTCGAAGGCGTCAGCGTCGAGCACCTCCGACCACATGTAGGAGTAATAGCCCGCCGCATAGCCGCCGCCGGCGAACAGATGCTGAAAATGCGGCAGGCGGTGGCGCATGACGATTTCCGGCGGCATCTGCATCGCGTCGAGCGTGTCGCGTTCGAATTTGCTGACGTCGAGGCCGCTCGCATTAGGAAGCGTATGAATGTCGAGATCGACCAGCGCGCAGGCGGTGTATTCCACCGTGTGGAAGCCCTGGTTGAAGGTGCGGGTGGCCAGCAGCCGGTCAATAAGTGCTTTCGGCATCGGCTTGCCGGTTTGCGCGTGTACCGCGTATTTCTGCAAAATCGCCGGTACTTCCAGCCAGTGCTCGTAAAGCTGCGACGGCAATTCGACGAAATCGCTCGACACCGCGGTGCCCGCCAGCAGCGGATAGGTTACGTTCGACATCAGGCCGTGCAGACCATGGCCGAATTCGTGGAACAGTGTGCGGGCATCGTCGAATGACAACAAGGCCGACTCGCCAGCCGAAGGCTTGGAGAAATTGCAGACATTGAGGATGACCGGACGGATGTCGCCGGCGAGTTTTTCCTGACTGCGCAGCGAGGTCATCCAGGCGCCCGAGTGCTTGGAAGCGCGCGCGAAATAATCGCCGATGAACAGGCCGACATGGCGGCCTTGGGCATCCGTCACGTCCCAGGCGCGGGCGTCGGCGTGATAGAGCGGCACGTCGGCGGGCGTGAAGTTCAGGCCGAACAGCCGGTGCGCGGTTTCGAAGGCGGCCTCGATCATGCGGTCGAGCTGGAAAAAAGGCTTGATCTCGGCCTCGTCGAGATCGAATTTCTTTTTGCGCAGCTTCTCGGCGTAATAGCGCCAATCCCACGGCGCCAAGGCGAAATTGCCGCCTTCGTTGGCGATCACGGCTTGCAGCGCATCGCGCTCGATTCCCGCTTTGGCGCGCGCGCGGCCCCAGACATCGTCGAGCAGCTTGCGCGCCGCCTGAGGGGTTTTGGCCATCTGATCGTCGAGCCGGTAGTCGGCAAAGCTTGCGAAGCCTAGAAGCTTGGCGCGCTCAGCCCGCAGCCCCACCATTTCGGCGATGAGCGCCCGGTTGTCGGTTGAGCCGCCGTTCTCGCCGCGTTTGATCCAGGCCTGGAACACTTTTTCGCGCAGGTCGCGCCGCGCCGAGAACTGGAGGAAGCCTTCGCAGGACGAGCGCGCCAGCGTGATGGCGTATTTGCCGCTCTCGCCGCGTTCCTGGGCCGCCGCGGCCGCCGCGGCGCGAGCAAAGTCCGGCAGACCGTCGAGGTCGACCTCGTCCAGGATCAGCGCGTAGGCCTTCTCGTCGGCGAGCACATTCTGACCGAACTGGGTGCCGAGGCTCGCCAGCCGTTCGTTAATGGCGGCGAGGCGATCTTGCGCCGGCTTTTCGAGCGCGGCACCCGCCCGCACGAACCTTGTGTGGTAGCGGTCGAGCACGCGGGCTTGTTCGGGGCTAAGACCCAGCGTCGCGCGGCGCTCGTATAGCGCGGCAATGCGGGCATAGAGCGCCCGATCAAGGTAGAGCGCGTTGCTGTGGCGGGCCAAGAGCGGGGAAACCTCGCGTTCGACCGCCTCGAGGGCGTCGCCGGTGTGGGCGCTGGCCAACACCGAGAAGACGCTACCGACCCGATCAAGCTCCTGGCCGCTGCGCTCCAGGGCCTCGATGGTGTTAACGAATGTCGGCGCGCCCGCGCCGGCGGCGATGCCGTCGATTTCGGCGCGGTGCGCGGCCAGAGCTCGCTCGAAAGCGGGACGGAAATGCTCCGGCGCGATCGCTCCAAAGGGTGGCAGGGCGAAGGCGGCGCCGGTCCAGTCGGAGAGCAAGGGATTGCGGGGGGCGGATGTTTGGCTGGTCATGTGGCTTATCTAGTCGCGATCGCGCCACTTGTCATGCCCGGAGCGGGCGACTTTGAGCAAGCTAGAGACTTGATTCGTAAGCCGTATTCATAGAGATTGCGGCTTACCGAAGGAGAGACCCATGGCTTTAAACGGCCGCCACATCGTCTGGCTCAACGTCGTCACCGTCGTCTCGGCCGCCATCCTGATCGGCGCCGAGGTGTTCGGCGCGGCCTTCGCCGGCTCCTGGGCGCTCGCCACGCTGTTCGACTTCGGCCATATCGGCCAGCGCATCCTCGATGGTCTGTTCGTGCTGTGCGGCATCGCCATCATGGCGCAGTTCGTGCGTCATGCGCACCGCATCGAGCCGTTCACCGCGCGCAACGACGCGGCACGCGTCACCGCGCAGCCACCGTCAGCGTAAAAGTTAAGGAAGTTTTCGCGCGCGCGAACTATTTCGCTTGCACAACGCGAAAAAAATGTTATTTCCACCTTGCCCAAACTCGCACGTGCCTGTGGGCGTGTGTCGGTCGGTAGGTAGCGGGACAAGAGGCCCGCCAGCCGCCTGGGGAAGGATCCAAAACCCTTCTCCAAGAAATCTGACCGGCAGCCGGAGGCGAAACCGGCAAACCCTGCTCTCAGCAGGGGACGCGCCTTGAAGCAACGACGATCGGGCCTTTCTGGTCTCCGCCGGCTTTCCACCGCCGGCTCCGAGTTCTGGAAGAGGCTTGTTCATCCTTGCCGCCAGCCGTGCGGAACGGGGTCACCCCTTCCAATCCAAGGCAGCTCTTGAGTGAGTGACGAGAGTCGCTCGGTTCGTGCGTTCTCCAACGCGCACGACCGGTCGCACCTCAAAACTCACGCAAATCGGCCCACTGTGGCCATGCTGTAGGGGAATTGCGCCATGACTGAGCGCATCAGGGAATTCTTACGTAAGCGCGAGGGCGACGGGCCATGCCTGGTCGTCGATCTCGATGTCGTGCGTGACAACTACAATGCCTTCGCCAAGGCTTTGCCAGACACCCGCGTGTTCTACGCGGTCAAGGCAAACCCGGCGCCGGAGGTGCTCACACTATTGGCCAAGCTTGGCTCCTGCTTCGACACTGCCTCGGTCAACGAGACCGAGATGGCGTTGGCGGCCGGCGCCACGCCCGACCGCATCTCGTTCGGCAACACCATCAAAAAGGAGCGCGACATCGCGCGTGCCTTCGCGCTTGGCGTCCGCCTTTACGCGGTCGACTGCAAGGCCGAGGTCGAGAAGGTCGCCCGCGCGGCGCCCGGCTCAAAGGTTTTTTGCCGCATCCTGTCGGACTGCGCGGGCGCGGAATGGCCGCTGTCGCGCAAATTCGGCTGCGAGCCGGGGATGGCCGTGGACGTGCTCGAACATGCCCTGAAACTGGGTCTGGAACCGCATGGCGTCTCGTTCCATGTCGGCTCCCAGCAGCGTAACCAGCATGCTTGGGACCGCGCGCTCGCATCCGCGGCCGCCGTGTTCAAGGAATGTGGCGAACGCGGCATGAACCTCGCCATGGTCAATCTGGGCGGCGGTTTCCCGACCAAATACCTCAAAAACGTGCCGTCGGTGAAAACCTACGGCTCGGCCATCTTCAAGGCGCTGCGCAAGCATTTCGGCAACCGCATCCCGGAAACCATCATCGAGCCGGGCCGTGGCATGGTCGGCAATGCCGGCGTGATCGAGAGCGAAGTCGTCCTTGTGTCCAAAAAGAGCGAGGAAGACGACGTGCGCTGGGTCTATCTCGACATCGGCAAGTTCGGCGGTCTCGCCGAGACGATGGACGAGTCGATCCGCTACCCGATCAAGACGCCGCGCGATGGCGACGCTTTGAGCCCTTGCGTCTTGGCAGGCCCGACCTGCGATTCGGCCGACGTGCTGTACGAGAAGCAGCCCTACCCGCTACCGGTTAGCCTGGAAATCGGCGACAAGGTGCTGATCGAAGGCACGGGCGCGTATACGGCGACCTACTCGTCGGTGGCCTTCAACGGCTTCGAGCCGCTCAAGACCTACCACATCTGACACCAACCCGGTGTCCCAGGCGCGGTGCGGCACGTAAGTGCTGCACCGCAGACCCAGGACCTTTCCACAATCCGAACTTGGAACGGCCCCTGATCTGCGGCGCACAGCGCCGCGTCCGGGGCACGAGGTAACTGCCATGATCACGATCCGCAATGAACGAACTGCCGACATCGCGGCCCGCGAAGCCCTGCTCGACAAGGCGATGGGCAAGATCAAGCGCCGCCGGAAGACCTCCGAGCGGCTGCGCTCAGGCCGTCTGCCGGCCGATGGACTTGCTTTTGTCGCGACCGACGGCGAGCGCATTGTCGGCTCGGCGCGGCTTTGGAACATCGGCGCCGAAAGCGGCGAAGCGGCTTTGCTGCTCGGCCCCATGGCGGTCGCGTCCGACTGCCGCAACCGTGGCATCGGTGGCGCCCTGGTCCGCCGCGCGGTCGACGCGGCAAGAAGTTTGGGCCATCGGGCGATCATCCTGGTCGGCGATGCGCCCTACTACAGCCGTTTTGGCTTCACGGCCGACAAGACCGCGGCGTTCCAACTGCCCGGCCCGGTCGAACGCGACCGCCTGCTCGCGCTTGAGCTCGTGCCGGGCTCACTCGATAGCCCTTGGGGTATGGTCGCAGGTATCGGACAGCGCGTTGCCACGCCCGAAAAGCGCGCCGCCTAGCAAAAGCGCGAGAAAATCGTGGACGCCGCGCGGGAATCGCCGGCGGCGCCCTTCCCTGTACGCGCCGCGGCAGATATCACCCAAAGGCTGCTGGAGGGGATCAATAATGACCAATCGGCCCGTTCATGCCCGCATCACCGGCCCCGTCGTCATGATCGGCTTCGGCTCGATCGGCAAAGGCACGCTGCCGTTGATCGAGCGCCATTTCGATTATGACAAGAAGCGTTTCGTGGTCGTCGATCCCGAAGACAAGGACCGCGGCATGCTGGACGATCGCGGTATCCGCTTCGTCCATGAGGCGGTCACCAAAGCCAATTACCGCAAGCTGCTCACGCCCTTGCTGACCGCCGGCGGCGGGCAGGGTTTCTGCGTCAATGTCTCGGTCGATACCTCGTCGCTCGATCTCATGGAGTTTTGCCGCGAAATCGGCGCGCTTTACATCGACACCGTGGTCGAGCCTTGGCCGGGATTTTACTTCGATCCCAAACTGGGCCCCGAGGCGCGCTCGAACTATGCACTGCGCGAATCCGTGCTGGCGGCGCGCCGCAAAAAACCGGGCGGCGTCACGGCGGTGTCCTGCTGCGGCGCCAATCCCGGCATGGTGTCCTGGTTCGTCAAGCAGGCGCTGCTCAATGTCGCCAAAGATATCGGCCTAAAGTTCAAGGAGCCGAAGACGCGCGAGGAATGGGGCCAGCTTTCCAAGAGGGCCGGCGTCAAGGGCATCCACATCGCCGAGCGGGACACCCAGGTTGGCAAGCGCGCGAAGCCGCAAGACGTCTTCGTTAATACCTGGTCGGTTGAGGGCTTCATCTCCGAAGGCCTACAGCCGGCCGAATTGGGCTGGGGCACGCACGAAAAATGGATGCCCAGCAACGGCCATAAACACAAAAAAGGCTGCCAGGCGGCAATTTATCTAACCCAGCCTGGCGCCAATACGCGGGTGCGGTCATGGACGCCGACGGCGCGCGCGCAATACGGATTTCTGGTCACCCACAACGAGTCCATCTCGATTGCCGACTACTTCACGCTGCGCAAGGGCCGAAACGCCATTTACCGGCCGACTTGCCATTACGCCTACCATCCCTGCAACGACGCGGTACTCTCGCTGCATGAGATGTTTGGCCAGGCCGGCAAGCGCCAGACGAGCATCCACATTCTTGATGAGCACGAAATCCCCGACGGCGGCATCGACGAGCTCGGCGTGCTGCTCTACGGCCACAAGAAAAACGCCTATTGGTACGGTTCGCAGCTCTCCATCGAGGAAACCCGCCGCGTCGCGCCCTACCAAAACGCCACCGGCTTGCAGGTGACCTCGGCGGTGCTGGCCGGCATGGTCTGGGCGCTGGAGAACCCGAATGCCGGCATCGTCGAGGCCGACGAGATGGATTTCCGCCGCTGCCTCGAAGTGCAGACGCCCTATCTCGGGCCGGTGATCGGCGCCTATACCAACTGGACGCCGCTGACCGATCGTCCCGGATTGTTCCCGGAAGACATCGACAAGCGCGACCCTTGGCAGTTCAAGAACGTGTTGGTGCGTTGAGTCGCTCCGGCAAGGTTCGCCGAGCGACACACAAAGACGAAAAACAAAATGCGCGCGCTTTCACCAAACGGTGGATGCGTGCGCGGGCGCGCATGAAATATTATTGACTCCTGTCACAATCGGATTATTCCGGTCATTGCCCTTTTTCGCACGTGCCTGTGGCCGTGTGTCGATCGGTGGGTATCCGGACAAGAGGCCGGACAGCCGCCTGGAGAAGCCAGCGCTTCGCGCGAAGCAAAAGCTTCACCAAGAGATCTGATCGGCAGCCGGAGGCGAAACCGGCGATCCCCGCGCTCAACGGGGTACGCGGCTCAAAGCAACGACGGATCGGGCTTTTTTGGTTGCCGGCGCGAATGCCGGAGTCCGAAGAGGCTTGTCCATCTTGCCGAGGCGCGGAGCGGGGATTTTCCCAAACCAGACCATGGCAGCAGACGGTTGCAGTTCGCGGGTAATGGCGGCGTAACTCGCTGTCCCGCAAGAATTGTAGCCATTGGCGCTTTGATGGCGGCGTGACCGCCGAACTTTGGGGGAAATTAAGAGATGACAGACCGCATCCGCGAGTTTCTGAGGAACCGCAAAGAAGATGGGCCCTGCCTGGTCCTCGATCTCGACATCGTGCGCGACAATTACGGCGCCTTCGCCAAGACGCTGCCCGATACCAAGGTCTATTACGCGGTCAAAGCAAATCCGCATCCCGATATTTTGGCGCTGTTGAATAGGCTCGGCTCGTCGTTCGACGTAGCCTCGGTGCAGGAGACGCAAGCGGTGCTGGCCACCGGCTGCAAGCCGGACCGCATCTCCTACGGCAACACCATCAAGAAGGAGAGCGAGATCGCCACCGCGTTCCGGCTTGGCGTCACACTATTTGCCGTGGATTGCGAGGCTGAAGTCGACAAGATCGCCCGTGCCGCCCCGGGCGCGCGCGTGATCTGCCGCATCCATTGCGATGGCACCGGCGCCGAATGGCCGCTGTCGCGCAAATTCGGCTGCGAGCCGGAATTCGCCCCCGATATCTTGGAGCGGGCGCATAAATCGGGACTTGTCGCGCACGGCATCTCGTTTCACGTCGGCTCACAGCAGCACAATGTGGAAGCCTGGGACCGCGCGCTCGCCTCGACCGCGGCGATCTTCAAGTCGCTGGCCGAGCGCGGCATAGCGCTCTCAACCGTCAATCTCGGTGGCGGCTTTCCCGCCAAATATGTGCGCAAGACGCCCAAGCTCGAATCCTACGGCAAAGCGATCTTCCGCTCGCTGCGCCGCCATTTCGGCAACCGTATTCCGGAGACCATCATCGAGCCCGGCCGCGGCATGGTCGGCAATGCCGGCGTGATCGAGGCCGAAGTGGTGCTGATCGCCAAGCGCAGCCCGGAAGACGATACCCGCTGGGTCTATCTCGATATCGGCAAGTTCCACGGACTGGCCGAGACGATCGGCGAGTCGATCCGCTATCCGATCCGCACCCGCCGCGACCGCGACGAGAGCGGGCCCTGCATTGTGGCGGGCCCGACCTGCGATTCGGTAGACGTGCTCTATGAGAAGACGCCCTATCCGCTGCCGATCACGCTGGCCATTGGCGACAAGGTGCTGATCGAGGCGACTGGCGCTTACACTTCGACCTATTCCTCGGTTGGCTTTAACGGCTATCCGCCGCTCAAATCCTACGTGCTGGCAACATCGGAAATCACCGCGGTGGCGGCATAAGGCGAGCAAGAGCATGAGCTCGCGCTAGATCGGGCGCGGCATAAAAAAACGGGCGGCCAATGTGGCCGCCCGTTTTGTTTTGCACGGATAGGCAGCGCTATTTCTTGTCGTCGGACTTGTCGCCCGGCTTGTCACCCGGTCTGGACGGCTCGCTCTTGCCCGGTTGCGGCGGAGGCGGCGCTGGCCTGGCCACTGCTGGCGGCGGCGGCGGGGCTGGCCGCGCGACCGGCGGCGGGGGCGGCGCTTGCCGCGGCGCCATTTGCGCCGGCGGTGCCACTTGCGGCGGGGCAGGACGCTCGGGCCTTGCCTCCGGCGGAGCCGGCGGCCGTTGATCGCGGTGCTCCTCGGCTGGCGGCGCGGGACGGGGCGGCTCCGGCCGCGGTGGCGCGGGGCGAACCGGCGCTAGCGCAGGTGCAAGTGATGGCGGCGGAGGCGGTGGCGGCGGCGGTGGCGAGCCCGGGCGCGGTTCGGGCCGCGATGGCGCGCCAGCAGCGGGCGGCGGCGAAGCCGGTTGCTGCTGCTGTTGTTGCGGAGCCGGACCACCAGGCGCGCCAGGTGCGCCAGGTGCGCCTCCAGGTGCGCCAGGTGCGCCTCCAGGTGCGCCGCCTTGCGCGGCGCGCGGTGGATGTGTGCCGAGCCGGCCGGGTTCGCCCTTGGTCAGCGGCTGCGGCTTGGCCACGGAAGTGGCCGGCTGGATCAGCGTGGTCGTGCGCTGCACGCTCACGACCGGGGCCGCACTGGGCCCGCGCGGGGCGCCGCGCGCGCGCAAATCCTGCGGGCGCACGGCAACGCCGCCGCTTACGCCCTGTGTGCTGGCCAGCACGCGCGGACGCACCCGGAAGGTTGGAACGGCGCTATGCGAGGCGGCCGCGATCAAGGCCGGCGATATGCCAGGATTTACTGCGATGCGCGGCCCGGAACGGCTCACAGAGAACGAGCGATTGACCAGCACCGTTGCGCGCAGCACAACACTCACGCGCTGCGGCGGCAGGTAATAGCTGCGCATGCTCGGCGCCGCCATGTAGCGCGGCTCAACGAAGATCCAATAGGCCGCGTCAGCATCGTAGTCGTACATCACGTCATCGGGCGCGAGCGCCGCCCAGCCGACATAATTGTCGCCGCGCCGCCAATCGACCCACGCTGGCGCCCATTCGTCACCAGGAATCCATATCCACCCGGTGCGACGCTCGAAGATCCAGCGGCCGTAATGATAGGTAACCCACCCCCAATCGGCTTCGTCGTTATCCGACACCCAGAACCAACCCCAATCGTCGGTATAGACCCAATGGCCCAAGCTATAGGGTTGCCAGCCGCGCGGGCGCTGGTCGGGCACCCAAACTTCGCCCCAACGCGCGTCGCGCCGCCATTCGCCGTAAGGCTCGAGCGCGGATTGGAATTCCGCCGAGACCTGCGCTTGCGCGGGCGTGAGCGCGCCGGCGATGATGCTGGCGCCGCCCGCTCCAGCGACAAGCGCAAACCCGGTGACGGCCGCCAACATGAGACGGCGTAATTTCACTGCGACGATCATGTGATCTCTACCCCAAGGTCTATAAAAAGCATTGCAAAAAGCACTGCAAAGCACCCCACTCACAAGCCGCCGAGCGGGCCTTTGTTCCGAATCGATTCAACGGTCTAATTAAAGCGAAACTACGCCAGCGGCGCCATCTTCCGTGCCAAACGCAAGAATCTGCCCGGTCGAATTCCAGCCGAGCGCGCTCACCTGGCATTGATCGGCCGCGCGCAGCATTATCAGGGCACCGTCTTCAAGCCGCACGAGGTACACTGTACCGTCGCTATAGCCCGCGGCCACTACTGGCTGCGCCGGATGACAGGCAACGGCCGTGACCCGCGCCTTCGACTCGGCAAACATCAAGGGCTGTTTGCCCATGGGCCCGTCCTTGCCGTCGAACGGCCACAGAATGAGCTGCTCGGAGCCCGAGGTCGCCAGATAATCGCCGTCGGCGGTCCAGCCGAGCGAGCGCACGCGCGCCGAATAGCCCGACATGCGCATGTTCTTAGCGTCGACGATGCGCCAGCCATGCAGCGTGGATTCCTGCATGCAGGTGATGAGGAATTTTCCGTCCGGGCTGATGGTGACGCCCAGATGCGAACCCTTCCATTCGAACACCTGCGGGCTCGCGCCCGTGGCATTGGGAAACCAGAACGTCACGCCATTGTAATGCGCAATCGCAAGCCGCAGGCCCTTGGGCGCGAAACACAATCCGGCGGCGGTCGAAGGCGCGTCATGGCTGCGCAATTCGCCTTTCTTGGTCAGCGCATTTGCGGTCTTGCCGGCCGACCAGGCAATGGCGCCGTCGGGGCCGAGCGCGACCTGATCGATCCAGCGCTTTTTGGCGTCGACCGCGATCTCGCGCGGCGCGCCGCCAACATCGGTGGACATCAGCCGCCCGTCGTCGCCGCCGGTGACGATGCGAACACCGTCAGAGGTGCTGGCGAGGATGGCGCCGGCGTGAATGTTCACCCGCTGCTCGCCTTGTTCGGGCGCAAAGAGCAATTGTTCTTCTCCCAGCACGAACACCGGCGTGTCGCGCAGGAAATGCACGCCGACGATGGCGCCGCCGACCTCTAAGCGGCGGGCGCGGTCGGCGAGCGAGGGGATCGGGGCGGAGGTGTCGGTCATGTGGCGGGAGGCCCCAGCGGTTCCGCGGTGTCCTCATACATCCGCCGGCAAGCGTCAAGCCTTGCGTCGTACGGCCGGTCAGCCGCCCGGCTCAACGCGCAAAAAAACAAGCGGCCGCACCGGACGGCCGCCTGTTCCGAATGAGGATTCCGGCTTTAAAGATTTGGCGCAGACTGAAGATAGATCGTCCGGTTGGGCAAGCCTCCGGCCCAGGATTTGTCACAGTCACAATACGCGCCGAATTTATAATAGCAGGAATTATTGACTCCATCGGCCGAGCTACCGCTCTTATCGCCCCGAATCTTATTGCGGAAGGTGCTGGCGAACGACTCGCCCTGATCGACGCAGTTGCTGCCATAGCAATAGCAGACCGTTCCAATAGCGCCGCCAAGATGGCAGTCGTCATCCGTTCGGCAGCCTGTCTTGGCCAAGCGGCAGCGATAGGTTTCGATGCCGAGCGAGTTGCTGCTGTCGACCTCGAAGGCTTGATAGCTCATATTTTGGCCGTCGATCTGCAAAGTGCAGCCGATGGCGGTCCAACCTTCGAAGGCGGCCTGCAGATTTACCGCACGCTGCAAATTATCGCAGGCCGCCGAGCCTTTGCCGTCTTTGCCGCAGAGCGGCTGATAAATCTGGATCAGCAATTGCCAGATCGGCTTGAAAACGAAGCGGACCGCGCCGGTGCCTTTCTCGGCGCCATCGATGAAGCCTTCGAGCGTTTCCTTGGTAACGGCCTTGGTTAAAGCCCCCCGGGCCTCATCGGTACTGCCGAGGATGAGGCGCTGCGTTTGGCTTGAGGTCCGCAAGGATTCTTGTTTTTCTTGGCTGTTGTAGGCGCCGCAGACATTGACGCTCCAACCGCCGTCTTGTTTGGTGCCCTCGACCTCCGCACAGGCTTTGATCTCCAATTTTTTGGCAATATCCGAAGCAGACGAATCCGTGCTTTCCCATTGTTGAAACCGGCTGCCGATCAGCTGCTGCATCATGATATGCGATCCGATGCTGCTCAGAAATTCGACATAACTATTCCACTGCGCCGCTTCGTGGGCGATGGACCGGTTGATTTTAGGCAACGATTCGAAATGCCGGACGAACTGCGGATCGAGATTTTGCGCCCCAAAGCAGCGCGAATTCCGTTGGAAGTCGACCGCGGAGGTGACGACGGAGATATCCATGTGCGTCGAGTGGAGCGATTTTTCGGTTTTCAGTTCATAGCCGGTCATCGACTTGGCAGTGCCTTTCACCGTGAGCGCGCTGGTCTGATAGCTGCCGCTGAGATTGGCCTCGGTCATTACCTGGCTGACGAACTCATCCCAACTATTGGCCGCTTTGAACGTGTTATTATTTTCTTTGGCTTCGCTGACCAAAGCGCAGTCGCCGAGCCCGCGCTCTTTAAAGAAGACCGATCCTCCAGTTCTAACCGCTAGGGCGTTGCCGTCGGGCAGGTAGAAGGCGTTACCAAGACCGGGGCATATATTGTTTGGGCAGGCGGGTGACGACTGGACCTTGGCTGGATGTTCGCCTGGCAGATTGAGCGTGGGCACGCTCTCCGCCGCGGCAAGCTGGTCGATCGGTGGGCCGGTCAAAATGATCGATAATAGAATGGCGGCCGTGGTCACGTTTGCGACGCGTGGCATGTTTTTCCCCCGTGGCTATAGATCCACGAAGATATTTGAAATCCGCCGGCAATGCACTTATAACTATGTATTATGTAATAATACAACCTACAGTTTCATCGACGAAAGCGTACTGCGCCGCCAATCGGTTACGCCACGCAACCCGCGAACCCCTGGCGAATCTTTTCTTCCGGCAAATTGCGCCCGATGAACACGATGCGGCTGTCGCGCGTCTCGTCGTCGCGCCATTTGCGCTGGTGATCGCCGTCCAGGATCATGTGTACACCCTGGAACACGTAACGTTCTGGGTCATCCTTGAAATTGAGGATGCCCTTGCAGCGCAGAATATCCTTGCCTACGGTCGCAACCAGATTCTGCACCCACGGGAAAAACTTGTCGGCGTCGAGCGCCTTGTCGGTCTTGATCGAAATCGATTGCATGTCCTCGTCGTGATAATGCTTCAAGCCCCCATGACTGTGATTGTGATGGTGCGCGTGATCGTGGTCGTGGTGATGATCATGGCCGTGATCGTGTTCGTGACCATGATCGTCTTCGGCGGTGAGAAACTCCGGCTCGATGTCGAGAATGCGGTCGAGATCGAAGGCGTTGCGCCCTAACACTTCGGCGATATCGATCTTGGCACGCTCGGTTCTGTGCAGACGCGCATAGGGATTGATGCCGCGAATGCGCGCTTCGATTTCTTCGAGCTCGCCCGGCGTCACCAGATCGGTCTTGTTGAGTAGGATCACATCGGCAAAGGCGATCTGGTTCTTGGCCTCGGGCGCGTCGCGCAACCGATCCTTGAGCCATTTGGCGTCGGCGACCGTGACGACGGCATCGAGCTTGGTCTTGGCGCCGACATTCTCGTCCATGAAAAATGTTTGCGCGACCGGCGCGGGATCGGCGAGCCCCGTGGTCTCGACGATGATGGCGTCGAACTTGCCCTTGCGCCGCATGAGCCCGTCGATGATGCGCACCAGGTCGCCGCGCACGGTGCAGCAGATGCAGCCGTTGTTCATCTCGAACACTTCTTCGTCGGCGTTCACGACCAGCTCATTGTCGATGCCGATTTCGCCGAACTCGTTGACGATGACGGCGTATTTCTTGCCGTGCGGCTCCGACAGAATGCGGTTGAGAAGCGTGGTCTTGCCGGCGCCGAGATAGCCGGTGAGCACGGTGACGGGGATTTTGGCGGGGGTCGGGGTCGCTGGGGGCATAAGGAAGGGGCTCCTGTGAGGAGGAGATATAGGGGGTGCGGGGCGTGGGTGCAAAAGGGGTTCTATTTCAGCCAAATAGCGCATCACCTCGACAAGATGTATTCTCGGACAAGTTGAAATCCAACAGATTGTAACTAGCTTATGCGCACCTAAAAGATTGAGGCGTAAATTGTTTTCAGCGGTTCGGATTGGAGCAGGCGAGCTAAATGTCGGGGCCATAGCCGAAGCGATGATTTATTACGGCCGTGTGAACGTATTTGTAAGAGGCGGTACATTACCCGATCTAATAGAGCAGTTTGGCTACGATGATGTCATTGCGGCGCTTGATCTCGGAGTTTTGGAATTAACATTCGAACGCACCTTAACTGCGGTGAATACGAATCAGCAGGGCAATCTCAGTTTCCACGACTTCGGAAACATTTCGTTGGCCGGAACGGCAAAGGGAAAGAAAATTCAATCGGCCGTAGATGAGATTGAACATCAATTTACTAGACGGTTCGGCAACACATTAGAAAATCGCGGCCGCGCGCAAAAACTTGTTGAGAAAATACAGGTCTTATCCTTAGACGATCAAATACTTAAACTTGCGCGATTGGATGTTAAAGATAGCAGCTACGTTGTCGAAGCAATACGTGCATGGCTTAGAGTTGCGGTTCCCGAATATGAGCTTCCAAAAACGACTCGCATTGAAGTGGCGAGCTCAAAAGACGGATTCGTATTCTTGGGCAACTTGGACTTCGCCGCTATTAATGAGGTCTATCATCGTCGTATACCCGCTTCTCATTCGACAGTAACCCCTGCCTATTTGCTCTCGCATATTTTGGACGCGAGAAAGGAGTTGACGCTCGCGGCGGGAGTGAACGCGGACTTGTGGGTTGGTGACGCGCTATCAGCAGTTTTGCAAAAACGCGTAAGTACAATCGCTGCTACTCTAACAAAATCGCGCCGAGACATAGACTATTTCCACATCGTTGAATTTGAAGGCCGCAATTTCAGAGAGGTTATTAACAAGCGCGAAAAGACTGGTGCAGACCTTATTGCGCTGTTGCAGGATAAAGAGACTCAAAAATTTAAGACATGGTTGGCGGCCCAATCGCCCGAAAGCTATCTTCTCAAGGAATATGATCGCGCGGTCTTTACGCGTCACAGATGGACGCAGCGATTGCCATTCAAAGTCACCAAGATTGTCGGTTTCGCAGGTCTTGGTGCAATTGTAGATTTAACGGCGGGTACCATGGGCCTCGCAAGCTTAGCCACCGCAGGACTTAGCGCGGCTAGCGACGTGGCCGTGAGTACAGCGGATGAATTTGTGCTCCCTAAACTTCTAAAAGGTTGGAAGCCTAACCAATTCATTGAAGGACCTGCCAAGGAATTTTTCAATAAAGACCAGTGACCATTTTAGCCGTTGTCACATATAGATCCACCGTCGTGCCCGGCTTTATGCCGGGCATCCACGCCTCTGGAGCAGGAAAGCAAGTCGTGGATGGCCGGGACAAGCCCGGCCATGACGAGTGTGGCCCTAAGCCGCCACCCGCAAATGCAACCCCGCCTTCTTTTGCAGATAGCCGATGACGGCGAAGAGATTTTTCGCCTGCGGATTGCCGCGCGGGCCGAACATGCGGATCAGGCTTTTGGCCGGCGCGCCGGTCGCCTTGGCGAGCTGTTCGAAACCCACGGTCGCCTTGATGGTGTCGCGCAGCAGCGACTTTCCGGTTTCGACGTCGCCGCTCAACATGGCTTCGATGCCTTCGCGCAACAGCGCTTCGGCGAATTTCTTGTCGGCCTTGATGTGCTGCTGCACCAGTTCTTTGAATTTTTTCGATCGTGGCATGTTTTCATTTCCCTCAAAGGCGGCCGCGCTTGCGCCGCTTGTAGTCTTGCCAGCAAACGCTGGCCTCCTCGATATCGCGCTGCTGGCGCTTTTTGCTGCCGCCGGTCAGCAAGATGATCAGCGTGCCGCCGTCGCGCCCGAAATAGACCCGGTAACCCGGCCCGAAGTCGATCCGGTATTCGAGCACGCCGCCGCCGACCGGCTTGACGTTCGACAGGTTGCCCTGCTGCATCCGGGTAATGACGCGCGTGATCCTGGCGCGCGCGACCGGCTCCAACTCCGCGAACCATTCGGCAAATGGCTGCCGCCCATCGACGGCCACATAGTAGCGGATGTCGAGCATAATGGAGGGTAACATAAATGTTACCGGCGATCAAGTCCGAACTTAGGCTCTCAGGATCACGGGTCATTATCTGGTGATTTGGAAGAAGACGTGTATGGCCGGGACGCTAGGCGCGAAGACGACGCTTCGCGTCTTTGGCCCGGCCATGAC
>Ga0302319_10009419_pt1 | contig 18772 bp, 10 predicted proteins | sample Bog_T0_2_FD_203319 | JGI IMG/M metagenome (GOLD analysis project Ga0302319, IMG submission 203319) | Peat permafrost microbial communities from Stordalen Mire near Abisko, Sweden - Bog_T0_2 | ecosystem: Environmental > Terrestrial > Soil > Wetlands > Peat | place: Sweden: Abisko, Stordalen Mire... | reverse complement strand
AGGTCACGATTCTTGCTGAGACCGCGGAACGTCCCTCCGAGATCGATGTGGAGCGCGCCCGCAAAGCCAAAGCCCGCGCCGAACAGCGCCTGACCAGTGGCGACATCAACGTCGACGTGGAGCGCTCTCTAAATGCGTTGCACAAGGCCGAGACGCGGCTGGAAGTCGCCGAAGGGAAGTAACTTCTTGCCGAAAGGTGTTGGCTTGTTTCCCGACGGACATCAAACCGTCACGACTGAACCCAATCCAAATCGAGGATACGGGCTATGCGATCGATCTCATTTCTTATTGAGTCGTGCCTCAGCGCTCTCCTGATATTTGCAGTCACGTCTATGGCGCAGGATAAACCAGCGCAGCCTTCGCCTCCTCCACCTCCAGCATCGCTGGTCTCGCCTGAGGTGCATTCCGACGCTAGTGTTACGTTCCGTTTCCGTGCGCCGAATGCCATAGACGTGAAGCTTGCACGCGAGGGCGCGGAGCCGGTGCCGTTGCAGAAAGACGAGCAGGGCGTGTGGAGCGTCACTACGGCGCCGCTGAGTCCGGACTATTACGGTTATTCGATTCTTGTCGATGGTGTGCGCTCGATTGATCCCTCAAACCCTCTACTGGTGCCGAATCTGCTGGAGACCGCAAATGCGGTGCACGTCCCTGGGCCCCCGTCGCTGCCTTGGGAATTGAACGGCGTTCCCCACGGCGAGATTCATCATCATTTCTATAAATCTAAGGTCGCGGGTGATAACCGCGACTACTACGTCGACACTCCGCCGGGCTACGACCCGGCGGCCAAGAAGACTTATCCAGTGCTTTATCTGCTGCACGGGTTTAGCGACGACGCCAGCGGCTGGACCGCAGTCGGGCGCGCGAACGTGATTCTCGACAACCTGATCGCGCTGGGCAAAGCTAAATCGATGATCGTAGTGATGCCGCTCGGTTACGGCACCATGGAGTTCGTGAACTTGGGATGGGATGCTTGGGATCACGCGGAACTGCGGGATCGCAACTTCAAAAAGTTCAGCGCAGCCCTGCTCACCGAGGTGATGCCGCGAGTCGAAAACGAATACCGGATCACAAGAGACCGTAATGCGCGGGCAATCGCCGGGCTCTCGATGGGCGGCTCCGAATCTCTGCTCACCGGTCTGAATAACCTCGACAAGTTTTCCTGGGTTGGCGCTTTCAGCTCGGGCGGTATTCCCGACGATTTCGCAAAGGACTTTCCAGCGCTCGATGCAAGAGCGAACCAGCAACTGCATCTGCTGTGGATCGCCTGCGGCACCGAGGACCATCTGATCAAGATCAATCGCGACTTTCGGGTATGGCTCAAGACCAGGGGAGTGAAAGCGACCGAAATCGAAACACCGGGAATGCACACCTGGATGGTCTGGCGGAGGAACCTGACGGAATTCGCGCAGTTGTTATTCCGTTAGATTAAGTCGGAGAATCCCCGCTCAGCTACGGCACATTCACCGATTCCCGATCCTCCGAAGCCACACGTTTCACAGCCGCCGTGCGCTCTAACTTGTCCCACGCAAATTTCCTGCCTTCGAGCGCGCGCTTCAGCGTTTTGAACAGCACCACGGAAAACAACTGGCGATAAGCGAAACGCTGCAGCCACACCTGGCTCAGCAGCCAGACGTCTTCTTTATCGTCAGGACGGCGTCGTTCCAGCGCGAACGCCAGCGCTGATGCCAGGAAGTCAACTACCAGAAACACGAAGAAGAATGCCACCAGCTTGTGGAAGCTTGCCGGGTCGGTGGAATCGGGATGAAAGTGTTTCTGGATGAAATACCAGATCGTGCCGAAAGCGAACATAATGTCGATGAGCGGCGACACCAGCGGCAGCAGAATCTGGAAGATCACGATGTTCGGCAGCGCCACAAAACCCAGCGCTCCCTTGCGCGCGAATACTCCACTGTGCTTGTAGACGGCCTGCAGAATGCCAAACGACCAGCGAAAACGCTGCCGCATCAAGCCATTCGCGTTCGTCGGCGCCTCAGTGTAAGCCAGCGCCATGTCTTCATACTCCACCCGGTAGCCGAGACGCAACAAAGCCATCGTGAGGTCCGCGTCTTCGGCGACAGTGTCAATGTGGTAACCTCCAGCCTCGCGCACTGCGGAAACGCGCCATGCGCCGATCGCACCCGGCACCACGCTGACTGCGCCCAGAACATCCAAAGCGCGGCGCTCAAAATTCTGGCTGGTGATGTATTCGAGAGCCTGCCAGCGCGTCCACAAATTCACTCGGTTCCCCACCTTGGCGTTGCCCGCGATGGCGCCGACTTTAGGATTGATGAAATGCGGCACCAGACGCGCGATGGCGTCGCTGGCGATAATCGTATCCGCGTCGATGCCAACGAAGAGTTCGGCATCTTGAATGTGTTCGATGCCATAGTTCAGCGCTTCGGCCTTGCCCGAGTTCGCCTTCGTAAGAATAAGGACCCGTCCCGCAGCCTGTTCCCGGGCGAAGGCGGCGCGCGCCACTTCAAGCGTACGGTCCTTGGAACCGTCGTCAATCACGATCACGCGCAGGTTGGGATAGTCGGAGTTGAGTGCGGCCCGCACCGTGCGCTCAATTACTTTTTCTTCGTTGTAGGCGGGAATGAGGACGGCGACCTTCGGCCGGTACGAAGCGACTTCCGCCGGCCTCCCGAAAATCTTCTCATGCAGACGATCATAGACGGCGGCCGTGCCGATAAACAGCAAGCGTCCGGTCATCAGCAGGTCGCCGAGGAAAAAAATCCACGTGATCGCGACGATGCCCGCTTCGAAAAGCCAGAAGCCCAGCCCGTCAAGGCGCGCGGCCCAGCGCTCTCCTCTAGTCAACGGAGCCATTACATCGGCCCGGGTCTTGCCAAGCAACTCATAAACCGGCACAATCTCGAGTCCGCGGGCGCGAACTCCCTCGATAATCATGGGCAGCGCCCGAACCGTCTCCGCACGATCGCCGCCGCCGTCATGCAGAAGTACGATGTTGCCGCAATGCAGGTCGTTGGGTCCACAAGGGGGCAGGTGCGCTAGAACGTAGCTCGAGATCTCCTCCGCAGTGTGTCGCCGCGGCTTGTCGCTCCAATCGTTGGGGTCAATCCGGTTGCCGACCGTGATGTAACCCATGTCTTGCGCGATCGCGAGCGGCCGCACCTGATCGGCGGTGTCGGGCTCCTCGTCAATCGCATAAGGCGGACGCAGCAGCGTGGCACGAACTCCCATCAGGCTGGCGAAAAGCCGTTCCGTGAGATTCAATTCCACCTTCATATGCGTCGAAGAAATATTGCTTACGTCCGGATGCGTAAACGTATGGTTGCCGATGGTGTGGCCTTCGTTATAAATGCGCTTGGCCACGCTCGAGAAGTTGTCGGTCTGAATACCGATAAGAAAAAACGTTGCCAGAGCGTGCTCGCGCTTGAGCACATCGAGAATCTTCGGCGTCCACTCCGGATCGGGCCCGTCATCGAAGGTGAGCGCCACCTGGTTGGGGCTGTAGCCGTAACGTGCCACCCGATAGGGCTCCGGCAGAGACTGAAAATTCTCGTCGGTGATCACCTTCGTATTGGCATCGATGGTGAGGTCGCGTGTGCCGGGAGTGGGACGATCCTCAATGCGCAGAATCTCGCCCTGCCCCTCCATGTCGACATCCTCGCCCGGAGGTACGCTGCGCAGTTTGTCGGCGGCACCGGGATCGCCCGGAATATCCCATACACGCCACAATGATCGATCCTCACCACCCAGCCTCCACAACGCAAAAGTCTGAATGCCCAGCGCCTGTGCGGCCCGCATGTGGTTCAGGGCCGTGACCGCATCAAGGAACCAAACGTCGTGGCGAAAGCTCCGCTCATCCAGATAACTGAAGTGTGGATTCAGCGCGTCATCGTCGAAAACTACGTCTTCATCGGAATCGCGCGCGTCTAACCAGGCTTCCTGCACCGAGTCGGTGTGGTCTTTCGCATCCGGCGGAAGCTTGCCCTTCTTCGGTTTGAGCACCCAGTCATAGCCATAATTGGCAATGGCGCAGATGAGTTTCTCCTTGGGAATCACGCTTACCGCGAACTTAAGATTGTCGACGAACCAATCCTGCGACGCGACCGGGCCAGAAGCGGCCCCAGGATAGTGCTCGTCATAGTTCATGATCACCACACCATCCGCGGGCGCAGCGATCGCGGCGTAATCGAATTCCTTATTGTGCGCGGGCACGCTGACGTAAAGCTTCATCCCGCGGGCGTGCAAGTCCGACGAAAGTTCGTTCAGCAGCGCAACGTACCCCTTCTGTCCTGTGCTGGGGAAGGCCTCAAAATCGATCATCACTCCGCGGAAACGGTCCGAGGAAAGAAACATCGCCACCTGCCTGCGAAAGAGCGCGCGGGCGTCAGGATCATTCAGAAATCCCGTGATGTCTCCCACCCAGTTCGCCCCGTCGAAGTTGTTGATCATGGGGAAGACTTCCATGCTGTTGGCTTCCGCTTTGAGAAAAGGCATCACCCGGTCGTCGACCGAGCGCACATGATTGTCTTGCACCACGTCGAAGAACTTGTTGGTCTGGTCGTCCACTCCCTGCAGACGGCCGTCGGGGCTAAGCACGTGCAGCCAGTCGGGATAAAGCAGATCGATCTGGCGCGAGAAATCGCGGAGAGAAGAAAAGCTGGCCGCGTCCCAGGGAACGTAGAACGCCGCCCGGATGCCTTCTTCCTGGTTCAGTTTCACCTCCGACGCAGGCAGCTTGGACTTACGGTGAGAGCGGCTGGCCAGTTTCTTCTGGCGCTCGCGAGCCTTGTCCTTTTCATTCTCTTTCAGCGCTTTGAACGCGCGCTTCTGCGGCGAGAACAGCAACTCCGGCAGGTGTTCGTCCCGCAGCGCGGTGTACACAAAGAAAATGACGATCGCCGACAGCACCGCCACCGCAGCGTCGACCAAACGTCTCAGGCGCTTCCAGCGGGCACGTTTCGGATCGTAGAAGACAGGTTCGGACATGAAGAGCTAATGCTTCATCGTATGCCGCACTCGGCAGACGGTCAATTCTCGCCAGAACTATTCTCGGCACGACTATGCGGGGACGCAGCTGGATTGTCGTCCCCTGATTGTCATTCGGAGATTCCCGCAAACGCGCTATAGTCTCAGCGTGCTGCAACTGCTGCGTAAGGATGCTCGATTCTTTCTTGCGGCCGGCCTGCTGGCGATAGCGCTGCGACTGCTCTTTGTGTTGCACTTTCCCGGCGTCGTGGACGATTCGCGGCTCTATGCCGATGTCGCCATGAACTGGCTGCAGTATGGCGTCTACGGCGTCACCGATTCCGGCCACGTCGTCCCCACTCTCTCCCGCTTGCCTGGATACCCGGCGTTTCTGGCCGCGATCTTCACCCTCTTCGGCTGGAGCAATTTCCGCGCGGTGCTGCTGATCCAAGTCCTGTTCGACCTGGGGACGTGCTTTCTCATCGCGGATCTCGCGCGCCGCATGCTTTCCGAGCACGCGGCAAAGGCTGCGTTCCTGCTCGCCGCCCTTTGTCCCTTCCTTGCGAACTATGCCGCCGCGGCTCTTACAGAGACGCTGGAAATCTTCTTCACCACATTGGCGCTGGACTTAGCCCTGCTCGGGCTGGCAACTCTTCGCTGCGAAACCGATCCAGAAATCCCTCACCCAGAGTCCACTGAGTCAAGAACAAACCCCGCCTGGGCAGCCTGGTTCGGATGTGGCCTCTCCATTGGCGCCTGCATCCTGTTGCGGCCGGACGGCGGAATCCTCCTTGCCGCCGTCGGCGCCTACTTGTTTTTCCTTTTGCTGCGGAGCATTATTCGGCAGAAACCAAGCGCGAATACCGCGTCGCTGCTTCCCCTTCTCCGCGCCGGAGTCATTCTCGTCATCAGCGCGCTCGCGCCTCTCGTCCCGTGGACCCTCCGCAACCTGCACACCTTGCACCGCTTCGAGCCGCTTGCGCCTCGCTATGCCAACGATTCCGATGAACTCGTGATGACCGGCTTCAATCGCTGGACCAAGACCTGGATTGCCGACTACACCTCCGTGGAGGAGGTCTACTGGAACGTCCCCGGTTCAACCATCGATGTCACGCGCCTGCCGCGCCGCGCCTTTGATTCCGACGAGCAGCGGCACCAGACCGCCCAACTTTTCGCCGACTACAACCAGGATCGCGATGTAACTCCGGAACTCGATGCGCGCTTCGCCGCGTTAGCCGCAGCGCGCATTTATGCCGCGCCCTTGCGCTACTACGTCTGGCTTCCGGCGATGCGCATCGCCGATATGTGGCTGCGTCCCCGAACTGAGCTGCTGCCTTCCGACCCGCGTTGGTGGGAGTTCAATGATCAACGCGTGTGGCTTGCCGTCAGTATCGTCTTCGGCTTGCTCAATCTAACCTATATCGGCGCTGCCGCCGCCGGACTACTGCACTCGCGCCACTTATTCGCCATCGGACTGCTGGTTTTATTTGTACTTCTGCGCTCGCTGTTTCTCGGCACTCTGGAGAATCCCGAGCCACGCTACACGCTGGAATGCTATCCCGTGGTCATAGTCCTCGCGGCCACGCTTTTTCATCGTTAAATCGCATCGCACCCATCGAAAACCCGCATAAATAGGCTTCCAAATGTGGAACCCTATATGTGAAAAGCCGTATTCAAACGTCTCAAATTGCCCAATGCATTGCAGATTCAGCTTGCACATTGTGGCCCCGGAGTTGCACAATAGCGCCCCATCAGGTCCCCAGGGTCTCGCGCTCGTCTCTAAATTTCCTGGGCAACACAATCGAATGTAACGCCCCCGTGGGTGAAGGAGCTCGCCATGCGTTCTGGCTCACGTGTAGTTACTCTGTTGGTTGGATTCTTCCTCGCCTGCAGCGCCCTGGTAGTGGCACAGACTGCGACCACATCCTTGCATGGGACGGTCTATGACCCCAAAGGCGCGGTAGTTTCTGGAGCGGCAATCACCCTGCTCAACCCCGCTACGGGTTTCAGCCGCGCTACCAAGAGTGACAATCAAGGAAACTATCAGTTTCTCGAGTTGCCTCCGGCGAAGTACGACCTGACGGCAAACGCCCCAAGCTTCGCCACCGTGAAACAAAATGGCCTGGAACTCCAGGTGGCAACCCCCGCCACCTTGAACGTAACCTTGCAGGTCACCGGTGGAACCGTAACGGTGGAGGTTGCTGGCACAGCCCCGCTGGTCAACACCCAGGATGCAAGCATGGGCCACGCCTTTAACGCAGATGAAATTGCCGACCTTCCCTTCGAAGGCCGCGATCCTGCCGGCATTCTCAGCCTGCAGACGGGAGTTGTATTCACCGGCAACAGCACTCATATCGCCAGTAGATCCGACAGTCGGGCCGGCGCCGTGAATGGAGCTCGCAGCGATCAGACCAACATCACCCTCGATGGTGTCGACAACAATGACGAGCTTGAAGGCACCGCTTTCCAGGGAGCCATCCGTGCTCCCCTCGACTCACTGGAAGAACTTAAGGTGACCACAAGCAATTCCGACGCGGACACCGGCCGTTCTTCCGGTGGCCAGGTATCCCTGGTCACCAAAGGCGGGACTAACCACGTCCACGGTTCACTCTACGCCTATAATCGGCCCAGTTTCACTGCCGCCAACGACTGGTTCAACAAGGCCGCGCAGATCCAGGCAAGTGAGCCCAACACCGCGCCGTTCTTGTTGCGCAACACCTTCGGAGCGAACGTCGGCGGCCCCATTATCAAGGACCGCCTGTTTTTCTTCGCGGCTTATGAGGGCCAGCGCAAGCACGAGGACGCGCAGGTCACCCGCATAGTCCCGAGTGCGGGGTTGCGAACCGGCAGCATCAGCTACCCTTGCGATGTGACTGACACCGTCAACTGCGTCGCCGGCAATCCCAACGTTCAAGATGTGGGCGGGACACTCATCGCGACGCTGAACGCGGCCCAGATTGCCAGCATGGATCCTAACTGCGGCGGCAATGGCACCTGCCCCCTGGGGCCCGGACCGAACCCGCTCGTCGCCTACCTTCAGGGCAACCCCAACTCCAGCCCGAACTCCGTCTTCAATCTGTATCCCCAGTCCAATACGAATAGCGTTGGTGACGGCCTCGACTATCAAGGATTCACTTTTCCGTCTCCATTGCCCCAAAGTCAAAACGCTTACGTGGCGAAACTGGATTACAACCTCACAAAAGATGGGAATCATCGTCTTTTTCTGCGTGCCATCATGAACAACGATCGCGCAGCCGTGCGCTCCTCGAGTGTGAGTTTCACTGGCGATGGTGGCGAGCAGTTTCCCGGACAACCCGAGGGGCAGACCGAGCATGACAACAACAAAGGCATCACGGTAGGCTACACCGCCACTCTTAGCAGCACCATGATCAACAATTTTCGCTTTGGCTATATCAGCCAGATCATCAACATTCAAGGCCTCCAGACCCAGCCCTTTGTAAACTTCCGCGGCATGGATAACATTTCCGCATTTACTCCCACCATCAACACCCATGTGCCGGTCAAGAACATTCTTGACGACATCACAAAAGTTGTCGGCAGCCACACATTTCAGTTCGGCGGAGACTATCGGCAAATCGACAATCTGCGCGAATCGAATGAGCAGAACTTCTTCGGTGCGCTAACCAATGTTTATTGGCTGAACTTCTCCGGCATCTCGAACACGGGCAGCAGCCTCGATCCCGCAGCCTTCGGGTTTCCAGCCGTCGATGGCAACTTCGGAGCCAGTTACGACTTCGCCATGGCTGCCTTGGCCGGCATCATTACCCAGGTCAACGCCAACTACGAGCTGGATAAAAACCTGAACGTCATCCCCCAGGGCCTGACTGTTCCCCGCCATTTCCGCAATCACGAATACGAGCTCTACGCCCAGGACCAGTGGAGGATCAAACCCAACCTTACTTTTACTTACGGCCTGCGTTATACGATTCTGCAGCCGCCCTATGAAACCACCGGAACGCAGGTCTCACCCACCATCAGCCTGCATGACTGGTTCAATCAGCGCGGGGTGGCTGCCTCGCAGGGGCAGGTCTACAACCCCCTCATCGGTTTCCAGCCGTCAGGCCAAGCCAACGGCAAGCAACCTTATTGGGGCTACGATTACAAAGACTTCGCCCCGCGCGTCGCCTTTGCTTATTCCCCCAAGGCTGAGAGCGGCTGGTCCAAGCGCCTTTGGGGCGGACAAGGGAAGACCTCAATTCGCGCTGGCTATGGCATCTATTTCGATCACTTCGGCGAAGGCATCACCAACACCTTCGATCGCGAAGGCTCGTTCGGTTTAACCACTGCCGAAATAAATCCCGCCGGCATTCAGACGGTGGATGGTTCGGCGCGATTTTCCGGGCTGTTCAACATCCCCACCACCAGCAACGACGGCTGCGGATCGCCTCCCTGCTCGCTTGTCGGGGCGCCCCCAACCCCTCCGTATCCAGTCTTTCCACCTTCCGGCGCGGCTACGCCTGGCGGCTTCGCCATCACCTGGGGACTGGATGACAAGCTAAAAACTCCCTACTCTCACGTTATTGATTTTTCGATCACTCGCGAGCTACCCCAGAACTTCATCTTCGAAGCTTCCTATGTTGGCCGCTTCGCCCATCGTCTGATGCAGGAAGAAGACTTAGCCGAGCCCACCAACCTGAAAGATACAACCGGAGGCCAGACCTATTTCCAGGCCGCGCAGGCTCTAGCCAAGCAGTACTATGCCGGTACTCCTATTCAAAACATCACTCCTGCGCTGATCGGGACGAATTACTGGGAGAATCTCTTCCCGACGGCCGCGGGGACTGCTCCAAACCAACTTTTCGGAACCTCAAACGAGCCCGTCGGTTACACTCAGCCCTGCCTTGGCGCCCCGATTCCAAACTCCAGCTCTGTCACAGCCACGCAGGCAATGTACGACCTGTTCTGCAATTTCTCCGGTAACGAAACCACGGCCTTGGAACTCGCTGACTCACCGGGTCTGATCACCAGCACCTGTTTCCCTGCCTGCGCCACCCTCAACGGAAACCTAACCCAGGGCTATGATTACTATTCCCCGCAGTTCTCTTCCATGGACGCCTGGCGCAGCATCGGCAACAGCTCCTACAACGCGGGCCAGTTTAGCCTGCGCCATCGTTCCAACGGTTTGGAATTTGATCTGAACTACACCTACTCCAGGTCAATCGACGTTGGCTCCAACGCCGAACGAGTCAGTACCTTTGAGGGCGGCGGTTTCGCCAGCCAAATCATCAACTCGTGGTTCCCCCGGCAGAATCGCGCCGTGTCGGATTTCGACACCACTCATATCTTCAACGCGAACGGGGTCTACGAACTCCCCTTTGGCCGCGGCAAGCACTTCGGGGGCGGCCTGGGACGAGCTGCCAACTCTGTCATCGGCGGCTGGACATTGTCCGGCCTCTGGCGCTACTCCTCCGGATATCCGTTCACTCTGCTCAGCCCCGAGTGGGCCACCAACTACGACCTCGAAACTCCCGCCGTACCCACCAGCACCGCGCGTCCTAAGACCGGCAGCTTCATCGTTGCCCAGGCGGGCGGCGGAACCGGGCCAAACGTCTTCCAGAACCCCGGAATCACAGGTTCCGATCCCAACGCTGCCATTAACCTTTTCCGTGCAGCGTATCCCGGCGAAGGAGGATTGCGGAACGGTTTGCGCGGTCCCGGCACCTTTGATATCGATACAACCGTCACCAAGAGCTGGGTCATCAAGGAAAGCCAGCTTGTGAAGTTCAGTTGGTCCATGTTCAACGTGACCAACAGCGCGCGCTTCGACGTGGGGACGATGCAGTTGAACGGCAACAACCAGATCTCCGCCAGCAGCAGCTTTGGAAACTTCAGTTCAACCCTTTCCAATCCGCGTGTGATGGAGTTTATGTTGCGTTACATCTTCTGAGCACGAGTAGCGCCGGCGTCTCGCCGGCAGTTGAATTGTTGCGAAGCCTTACTTTAGCGGTGAGTCGCTCATGCGAAACCGCGTGCGCACATGCTCGGAAATCAGCTCGATCGCAGGCCGGTTCACCACCGGATCGCTCTGCGCCAGGTACTTCATCGCCTCCACCAGCAGGCGCTGGCCGTCGACGTACCGAGGGTCGGACGTGCGTTCTCTTTTTCTGGGACGGCCTAGCTTGGGAGGGACGGGAATGGTGAAGACTTTGGCCATGAATAAACTCAAAAGCAAATCCTAGGGCAGTATAGCGCCTGCCATTCCCTTTTCAGTACAGATTCTTATGCTTTAAATTCAATTACTTACCCGCGTGGCGACACGAATTGTGTCTTTTTCGTGGTTTTCAGCTGAAATACTTCATTGCCGATCTTCCCATTCAGCCGCACCGCCGAATACTTCGCCAGTCGATAGTCACCCTGGCCTTGCATGAGTTGCTGTTGCACCGAGACGCCGCGGCTGAGGTCGATCCAAAGTAGAATCTTTGGAAAGTAGCCGCGGGCTTTTTCACCCTTGGGGATCAGTTGCAACTTCGCCGTTCTGATGCCGTCGATGGTCTCTTCGCCCTGGTAACTGACCTCGAACGACTTCGTCAGATCCTGCCCGCTGCCGCCAAATCCCAGCACGAGATAGCTTTCTATCTCGTCGTGGTTGCCGCTGGCCGGGTATACCATAACTTGCTCCAGCTTCGGCTGGTACACCTGCAGCTTGCCATCCTTGTAGAGCACGAACTTCCGGTCGGGTTCCTTGATTTCCGCCATCATTTCGATTTCCTTGCCCGCCCGGCGGTAGTAGACCGTGCCCTTTTGCGTGTCGGTTTCATCCACCACTTTCTGATACTGATCCCAAACGAAATCGGCCTGCGTGGTTTGGAAGTTGGCCGCAGCCGCATCCATCTTCTTGAGCACGCTCTCGAGGGTGGGAGTTTGCTGCTGTTGCAAAAGCAGACTCAAAGCGAGGAACATAACGTGGATCGAGATCATCATGGCCTGCTGTACCAGATATTAGTCACAGAGGTTCGTTACAGACGACTTGCGGTAACTTCCGTCTCACTATTCTCTTCTCACCCAAACCCGGTAGCTCTGCACCTTGCCCTGACGGTCCAGCGCACCTTCATACTTCACGATCGACACTTCCCCCGAAATCGGCTTGATGACGTTCAGCAGCTGACCCCGCACGGCCTGATCGTCTCCCGGCGCAATCGCGCTGGCCGAAATCTGGTAAACCAGGCCGCCTTCCGCGTCGGGTGTGACCACGACATCGCTCTGATGCAGCGCGCGCGCCACAGGTTTGTCGTTGTAATTGATCCAGTAGGGCGTGGCGAAGACAAAAATCAGGATCAGCGTGACCATGATGTCGTAGTGCAGCGTGCCCCGCTCGTGCTGCCACAGAATGTAGCTTCGGATTGTGCGCCACACGGCGTTCATCGGTAGGGAAGGCGCGCCCGCGGCGCTGGTGCTGATGTCCACACTTCGCAAGTCTTTACCCTATGCAAGTCTAGTGACCGCTATCTCTCTTTGCAATCGGATTGTCATCCCGAGCAAGCGTTTTTCGCGCCGTGAGAGCCTGGCCTGAGCGAAGCCGAAGGCGATCTGGGCGAGCCGCGAACTAAAATCTCTTCGCCGTAATCCTCTCCGCCCCAATATACGGCCGCAGCACCTCGGGAATCACCACGCTCCCATCCGCCTGCTGATAGTTCTCCACAATCGCCACCCACGTCCGGCCCACGGCCAGTCCGCTTCCGTTCAGCGTGTGGACGAACTCCGTCTTGTTCTTGCCTTCCGGCCGATAGCGGATATTCGCCCGCCGCGCTTGGTACGACTCAAAATTCGAGCACGACGAAATCTCACGAAACAACTGCTGCCCCGGCAGCCACACTTCAATGTCATACGTCTTCGCCGAAGATGCACTCATGTCTCCCGTGCACAACGCCATTGTGCGATAGTGCAAGCCGAGCTTTTTCAGGACGGTCTCCGCATTCCGCGTCAGTTTCTCATGCTCTTCATACGAATCCTCCGGTCGCGAAAATTTCACCAGCTCCACCTTCTGAAACTGATGTTGCCGGATGATTCCGCGTACGTCTTTCCCGTAAGATCCTGCCTCGCTGCGGAAGCACGGCGTATAGGCAGTGAGTGAGATCGGCAGACGCGCTGCTTCGAGAATTTCGTCACGGTAAAGATTCGTGACCGGCACCTCGGCGGTGGAAATCAGCCAGAGATCCTTTTCTCCATGCGGCACGCGAAAAAGATCGTCCGCGAACTTGGGCAATTGCCCCGTGCCATACATCGACTCGGAATTCACCAGATAAGGTGGCAGCACTTCCGTATATCCATGCTCGCGCGTGTGCAGATCGAGCATAAAGTTGGCCAGCGCACGTTCCAGCTTCGCTCCCAGATCCCAGTAAACCGCGAATCGCGCCCCCGTGAGCTTAACTGCGCGTTCCAAATCGAGGATGCCCAACTCCGCCCCCAGATCCCAGTGTGGCTTAGGAGTGAAGTCGAACTGCGGTGCCTGCCCCCAGCGGCGGACTTCCACGTTATCTTCCGCGCTATGCCCCACCGGCACGCTGGCGTGCGGCATGTTGGGAATGCCGGAGAGAATATCCTGCAGCCGCGCATCCAGGTCAGCGGCAATTTTCTCCCGCGCCTGAATCTGCTCGCGCAAGTCTTTCGTCTCGGCGATGGCCGCAGTCGCGTCCTGCCCGCTCTTCTTCAGCTTGGCGATATCTTCGGAGGCCTTATTTCGCTGTGCCTTGAGCGTCTCGGCCTCCGTGATGGCCTGCCGGCGCTGCGTATCCACCTCGCTGAAATCCTTGAGCACGGCAGCCGGATCCGCTCCGCGCCGGCGCAGCATTTCTTCCACCCGCGGCAGATTGTCACGTACCAAATTCAGATCAAGCATGGGAACCAATACTCTATCGGAAAACGGGCAGGGATTGCACGCTGCCCCCTGCGATCCTCATGTGGGGACAGGCCGCCTCGGCTGTCCGGTCGAGCGCAGCTCCGACATTTCTTCACCGCCGCATCACTGCCGTCCCAGATACCGGATGCGTCCGGTGAATCCTCGCCCATTGCCGTCAATGAAAATCGGCACCGGCTGCGTCGGCGGATCAATCACCCCATTAGCCAGGGCCGCATTAGCATGATTGGTAATGTTGTCGAATCCCGCGCGAACCGCCCAATAGCGTCCGAACAAATGCACGCGCTTCTCGAACTGCACATTCAGAGTGTAGTAAGTGGGCAGACGATAGGTTTCTGGAGTGGTGCTCGGATACAGCTCGCCCTGGACCGTGGTTGCGTTAAAAGGCAGCCCGGTGCGCGCTTCGGCGGAGTACACCATGTCCATTTTGTGAATGAAGGGCAGCTTGAAGAACGGCACAATGCCCCATCCCACGAAGCGATTCGGCGTATCCCAGGGATACGGACCCGGCAGTTGCGGACTCAAGAATGGAATATCCAAACTGAAATCGAACACCTGATTGGTGCGCGAGCGCGAGCGGGTGTAGGCGCCGAAAATCTCGTAATGCTGGCGAAAACCGTGGCGCGCACTGATGGTGAAGGCGTCATAGCGGTCGTCGCGTCCATTCTCGAAAAAAAACTTTCCATCCGCCGCGCCGTTCAGCGTGTTGTAGGCAAAGCCATGCACGCCGCGCTTTTCCAGGAACTCCAGTTTCAGAAAGACCGCATACGGCAACTTCTTCTCCAGTCCCAGACTCCAGTTCAAGTATCGCGGCGCTTCGAGCGTGCTACGGTCCACGATAAAAGTGGTCGGAACGGGTATCGGCCCTGATCCGCAATTCCCGGGAGTGCTGCCCAGAGTTTCCGGACACCCGTTGGTGTCAAAGAAGTAATCGGTCCTCTGTCCCTCCAGCGCCTGATGTACCAACCCCAGGCTGGTCGTGTCATAGGTGATGCCAATCCCCGCCGAGATCTTGGTATTGCTCTCATTGTCGAAACTGTAGGTCCCTGCCAGCCGCGGCGAGAACAACGGCGTCCGCACCAGTTGATCCTCGTCAAACCGCAGCCCCGGCTCGATGAGCAGATGATTCGTAATCAGCCAGCGATCCTCCACGTAGGCGCTGGCCTCGGTGTTATAAATCGTCGAGGGATTTCCTCCCGAGAATACCGCATAGCGCGCGCAAGTTGTCGCAGGCACAATCGGAAGGCCGCTCGCATCGGTAGGACATGGCAACAGAGGCCCCGGCTGGGTAAATGAGATCGGCTGCCGCAGAAATTTCGCGTCATAATTCAAGCGGTCCACGTCCACGCCCGCTTTAATGTCATGCCGTCCGTGCCACTGATGTGGCGGAAGATAAAGATTCGCAATCCCCTGCTCCCTGCGGGCCTGCGTCCGCTCGTTAAGGTAGTAGTTGCCTCCCGCTCCCTCCGGTCCCTCGATGTAGGAAGCGTTCCCCTGCGGAGTCAGCGCTACGCTGTACTGGTCCACGCCGAATCCCGTTTCCAGCAGCGCCCCGCCACGGAAGTAATATTGGTCCTTGAGCGAGCCGATATACGCCGTCTCCACGTCCGTCGGAGTTGTCGGCTGATGCTGGAGCACCGACAGCCCGTCGTTTGGATCGTGATAGTAATTCGAAAGAAAGCTGGCCGTCACGATGTTCCGGATCGTCACCTTCGATTGCAACTTCGCCAGGTTGTCCACGCGCCACACGTGGTCGGTATCGGCACCGGAAGGTAATTGCTTCGTGATGTCGCTGTCATACTCGCCATCCAGCGCATCGAAAAACCACACTTTCCCCTTGTGAATCGGGCCCGACATCGTATAAATGGGCGTCCAGTTAGCCAACGCGATCCCCTTCACGTCCTGCGCTCCGGGAATAAAGTCCGTCGCGATGAACCGGAAGTGGTCGTCGCCCGTCCGCGTATTCAGAGCGAGTACGCCGCCGGAGCCCTTGCCAAACTCGGCCGGTTCCCGGCTCGGAGTCACGGTGATCGAGCGAAACGAATCGATGCTTGTCCGCACCGCCAACTGTCCGTTCGTCGGCTCGGTTACGTTGAAACTGTCCAGCAAAAGCAGCGTCTGGTAAGTCTCCGCGCCCGCCACGTGCGCCTGACCAAAAGCATCCGGCGTAACTCCAGGGATGAAAATCAGAGAGTTGCGATAGTCGTGCGCCCCGGGATAAGGAATATCCACAATCTCGGTGCCGCTCAGCTCCTCTTTGCTGGAGATTTGCGCCGGGTCGATCGCCGGCGGAGATTCCACCACGTCCACCACTTCCCGCGCCTCCTGCTGATGGGTAAGAGTCACATCCACGTTGGCCGTGACCCCGACTTGCACGCCGCTCTGAACCACAGCGTAGAAGCCCGTCTTCTCCACCCGCAGCTCGTAACTTCCCGAAGACAAGCTGGTAAGCTCGCAACGCCCGGCGAAATCAGTTTCGCAGCGTCGCACAAGCGAGGGTGTTGCCGCCTGCAACTGCACGCGCGCCGACCCCACAGCCACTCCGTTTTCGTCGGTCACGGTCACCACAAGCTTCTGGCCGGCGGCACCGGGCTCCGAAGAAACCCGCTCGGGAGCCGTCCGCTGCGAAGAAGCTGAAGCAGGTGAAGATGCCTGCCCCAGAGACGGCACTACCCCGGCGGCCGCCAGCGCCAACCAGAGTGCCCATTTCATGGCTGCTCCCGGCCCGAACATGCTTCGAGTATATGGAATCATTCGAGCCAGGAAACCCAAAAAGAACTTTTCCACCTCACTCCTCAGATGCTTCCATTTCTTCCGGCGTTTCCCCCGGCATATCCACTTCGACCGTCAATCGGCCTCGACTAAGCTTCCGAAAGAATGCTGACAAAAAACTAAACAATCGTGCGCCTCCGGTGGTACTATGTCGGCCAGTTTCAAGGTCCCGACGTCGGAATCGCAAATGACAAGAGCCTCCCGATCAGTGGCATCGCCCCGGGTTGTTTGCATCGAGGACTTCCGCCCCATCGCCCGCCAAAGAGTGCCGCAATCCGTATTTGACTACCTCGATGGCGGCGCCGAAGGTGAGGTTACGCTCCGCGAAAACTGCCGCATCTTCAACGACGTTACTTTTCGCCCGCGCCACGCCGTTGCCCTCCCGGATTGCAATTTGTGCACCAGCGTTCTCGGCTTCGATCTTTCTCTTCCCATCTTGCTCGCGCCTGTCGGATATAGCCGGCTGATGCATCCCGGAGGCGAAGTGGCTGCCGCGCGCGCCGCCGGCCGCGCCGGCATCGGCTATATACTCTCCACCATTTCCGGACACAAGCTGGAAAATGTAAAGGCCGGTTCGACTGGCCCCGTTTTCTATCAGCTCTACCTCATGGGTGGCCGCGGAGCCGCCGAGGCCGCCATCACCCGGGCCCGCGTTGCCGGATTTTCCGCGCTCGTCGTCACCATTGATACTCCCGTCTCTGGAATCCGCGAGCGCGACTTCCGCAACGGCATGAAAGAACTCATCAGCGGTGGCCCGCTGGAAAAGATTCCGTATCTTCCACAAATTTTCTCCCGTCCCGGCTGGCTCATCAGCTTTCTGCTCGATGGTGGTGTCCCTGCGCTTCCCAACGTCGTTGTTCCCGGCAAGGGCCCCATGCCGCTCGTCGACGTCGCTGCCGCCCTGGCGGAATCTACCGTGACCTGGGCAGACCTGCGCTGGATTCGTGAACTCTGGCAGGGACCAATCGTCGTCAAAGGTGTGCTGACCGCCGATGATGCGCGACGCGCCATCGACGAAGGCGCCGCCGCGATTTCCGTTTCGAATCATGGCGGCCGTCAACTCGATGGCGTTCCCGCCTCTCTGCGCGCCCTGCCCGAAGTAGTGGAAGCCGTGAACGGCCGCATCGAAGTACTAATGGACGGAGGCATTCGCCGTGGCACCGACATCGCCAAAGCCATCTGCATGGGAGCTCGCGCCGTGCTGTGCGGACGCGCCTACGCCTACGGCCTCGCCGCTGGCGGCGAAGCCGGCGTCGACCGCGCCATCGAGATCCTGCGCACGGACCTCGACCGCACCCTCCGCCTTCTCGGCTGCCCGTCGGTCGCGGCCCTGGATCGTTCGTACGTGAATGTTCCCAGGAGTTGGGAATCAAGCTGAGTGCTCCTGCAGTCTTGAGACCGTGCTGTCGAGTCGCGAAGTACTGAAGTCGTGCAGTCTGGTTGTCATCCTGAGAGAGCGTCAGCGACCGAAGGGTTCGCCAGGAGGTTGTCATGCAGTGGACTCAGATCTACGATCCGCTCGGTCATTGGTGGCTCTCCACGCTGGTCGCGGCTTTTCCCATCATCGTCCTTTTCGGGCTGCTCGCCGGCCTGAAAGTTAAGCCGCACTGGTGCGCCATAGCCGGTGCCGCGACGGCCGTTCTCGTCGCCATCATTTTCTTCAAGATGCCTCCCGCGCTGGCCGCCCTTAGCTTCGCCTACGGCGTCGCCTTCGGAGTCTTGAAAATCGCCTGGATCGTTCTGGCCGCGGTCTATCTCTACGACATCTCCGTCGAGACCGGCCAGTTTGAAATCATGAAGGAATCGGTCGCCGGAATCACCGCCGACCGCCGTCTGCAAGTGCTGCTGGTGGCCTTTTGTTTTGGAGCGTTCATCGAAGGCGCGGCCGGCTTCGGCGCACCCGTCGCCATCGCCGGAGCCTTCATGATCGGCCTCGGCTTCAAGCCCTTCCATGCCGCTGCCTTGAATCTCATCGCCAACACCGCGCCCGTGGCCTGGGGAGCCATCGGCACGCCGGTTCACACCCTCGCCGCCGTAACCGCTCTGCCTGAATCCGACCTCAACGCTATGATCGGCCGCATTCTTCCCTTCACCGCTATCCTCGTCCCCTTCTGGCTGGTGAAAACCATGGTCAGCTGGAAAGAAACCTTCGAAGTATTTCCCGCCATCGCCGTCGTCGGCACCTCG
>Ga0302319_10009418_pt1 | contig 18773 bp, 16 predicted proteins | sample Bog_T0_2_FD_203319 | JGI IMG/M metagenome (GOLD analysis project Ga0302319, IMG submission 203319) | Peat permafrost microbial communities from Stordalen Mire near Abisko, Sweden - Bog_T0_2 | ecosystem: Environmental > Terrestrial > Soil > Wetlands > Peat | place: Sweden: Abisko, Stordalen Mire... | reverse complement strand
CCCGATCAATTTGTGTCAGAATTTCCGAAACTCCCACAGCTCCTCCTATCAGGCGTCCATAAGTGGTCTAGTGCGAAACAGGAGTCAACGTACCGTATTCAGAGATTCCTCCGGCTGGCTGTAACTCCACCCCATCGACGTGGACCTGTCGCCGGGGACCCTGGAAAGAAAAAGCCATCTAGCGGCAGTGGTCTCTGGCTACATCTACTCTGAATTCACTGTTATCCCCGACGTGACTAAGTCGCAAATCGCACATAAACTACCCACCGGTCCTGTGACAACACAATACCCATCTGCACACTAATTTACAAACAAAAAATGCGAAAAGTTAATGTAGCTGAGAACCGAGGCATCAAACGCGCAGATCGATAGAAAGATTGCCATGCTTACATTGGACCTGCAACTAACCTACGCATGCCAAGTTTCTTCAAGGCACGTCTGCATTGGGAGTAATCACTTGGCGTCGTGTCTTTGATGGAGAGCAAACTCAGAAGAGATTTAGAGCATGGCGGGCAATGCGACGGCGGAATCCACCGGATGATATGAGAGTTACCGTCGGGTGAGTTATGGACTTTTCGATTTAACCGGGGGTGTTCTTGCTTATAGTGGAAACCATTGCGATGGGGTACAACAGGTTCCAGTGCGCAACGAGAAAGATGGGTCGATTAGAGGGACGTTTTGGGTGGGAGCGGGGGTTTGCCGGCTGCAGGTGGTGTGGCAGGGATGTTGGAAAGATTGGGACCGCCAAGGCGGGCGGAGGCAGGTGACTCGGCCGCGCGATAGTTACGCAGATCGCGCAGGATTTCCTGCTTCTCGCGGGCATACTGGCCAGCCAGCCGGGTGAGTGCGTAGGTGATGATGTCACTGTGGTGAAGGTCGGATACGGAAGGATCGCGGCGCATATTGAGCCACAGGCGATGGACCAGTTGTACGTCATCCGGGCTGAGCGCGGGAGCGTGGGGTCCAATGTAAAAAACCTTCACGTCGCCGGCGGGATCGATGACATAAAAGTTGAACTGGCGCTTGGGCTCGGGCAGTGCTTCCCACGCCTGACCCATGTGGAAGGCCTGGTCCTCCACGGTCATCTTGGAAGAAACGCTGGAGACGACTGAGTCCACCTCGAGCGAGTTTGCACCCTGGACCAATGCGGCGAAGACGTCGCCTGCGGGAACGACGAGGAGTGAAACTTTTTTTCCAAAACTCTCGGCGACGGAGACGGCCTTGGTGAAGACCATCTGCTCGTGTTCACTGAAGCTCTGTTCTTCTGCGTTGAGATACTCGGGCCCGCCGACGCCCATCATGCGTACGCTGATAACTACGATGTCCCGTTCATCGGTGCTGGTGCGGGAAAGGGTCCATTTAAGTGCGAGGGGATTTGAGGGGTCGCGCATGGTGACCATGACACCGCCGGGGCGGATAGCTGCCGACTCGCGACTGATAGTGTCCTGGTGTTCCAGTTGGAAGTGGTCCTTCATCTGCCGTGCCGTGATTGCATGCCTGCGCATGTTCTGGCGCTCAGAAATGGAGAAGATGATGAAAAAGGCCAGGGCGAAGACAATGCCGCTGACGGTGGCAACGGACTTGGTGAAGAGATTGACGATGGCGACCGAGAGCAGCACCAGGAAGACCGACAGCAGGCCGATGGGGAACTCGAATCTTCCGATGCGCAAATTGGGAGGTACCTTCCAGCCGCGTTCGCCATGGTATTTCCAGCGCAGCACGAGCATGGCAAGGCTGTTGAAGGTGAATGACCAGATGACACCGAAGGCATAGGCTTCGCCGAGGGTGATGATGTTTCCGCGGCTGGCGACGATGGTGATCATCTGCAGGATAAAAACGAGATTGATAATGCGATGGCTGGTGCCAAACTTGAGGTGCGGCTTGCGGAACCAGTCCGTGAGCACGCCGTCTTCGGCGACGCGCATCAATACGCCGGTCGAGCCGATCATGGAGGTATTGATGGCGCCGGACAGAATGAGGAAGCCGACAATGACGACGAAGATACGGAAGGCAATGCGCCAGAACATGGGGCCAACCATGTACATGGCCAGTCCGGCGATCAGGTTGTCCTGGTAGATTTGCGTGCGCGGCCCGATGGGAATGAGCATGGACGCCAGCAGCGTGGCGCCGCCGGTGAAGATCAAGCTGTAAATGGCAATAACGATGGCCGCACGCTTGAGGTTCTTGAGTTTTGGATGCTCGATTTCGCGATTAACCTGGGCCAGGCTCTCCTCGCCGCTCATCGCCAGAACAGAGTGGCCGAAGGCCATGAGAATGCCGAAGAACCCGAAGATAGGCAGCCCTCTGCCCTTCAGGAAGCCGAGCGCCTCGTTACTGAAGTGGAGGTGAGAAGGGATGGGTGACGGTGGAAGGACTGCGCCGCGGATGAACACCGAGTAAACGCCCCATATCAACAGAATCACCACCATGACGGTGGTAATTTGCATAACCCGCAGGGCCTTGCCGCTGGACTCTTCAATACCCTTGATGTTCTGCCACCAATAGTAGATGGTGACCACCGCGGCGAATACTGCCGAAGTGTAGTCCATGTTGAACTGGAAAGGGTTGTTTTGCGCGTCCATCAGAGCCGGAGGAAGCCAGTGGCTTTGGGCTGCAACCACCATCAGCTCGTTCATCAAACCTGTAATGTATTGGCCTGCCGAAACACCTGAAATTGGACCTGTAAGGATGTAATCGAACATGAGTGCGGAGACGCTCAGCTTGGCAAATGTGCCTCCCAGGGCCTCCTTGACGACGCGGTAGACGCCGCCTCGGGTGAACATGGAACAGCTTTCGACGTAAACCGCGCGCACCGCAAAGCTGAACAGCATAATGCCGAGAATGAACCACGGCGCGGCCGCCCCCACAGCCTGCTCGGCAATGCCCCCCGCATAGAAAGCGGATGAGCCAAGATCGCAGAGAACGATTGCTGCCGCGCGCCAAAAAGAGATGAATGTGAGCATCACGGAAGATGCCACAATGAGGCGGACGCGGTTTGAGGGTGGGGCAACGGTCGTTCGAGTGGATGCCATCGCGAGGGTGCCGGCGCGATGGCCGGCCATCTGTAATCCAAAGAGCGGCATCATCGCCCGCCCTGCGGTGAGTGTATGTCTGAATCAAAGGTGAGTCAATGAAAATAAAAGCCCAGGCCACGGAGCGCCCGGGGGAGGCTCATTCGTCTTTTCCGAAGAGCTCAATCGCGTCCTCGTAAAAACTGATAAGCACCACCACAGTCGAGCCCACCAGGCCAACGAAGAACATCCATTCAAGCATTCGAATTGCGAAGCTCGCGAATAGCATATGAACAATTGTAGCTTGTTTTCTATTCTTTCGACGACAATTTGCGCGAGGGATTGAGGCTGGAGCGAGCGACCGGAGGCACGCCCGATGCGATAGACTCGGGGCTGTATGCAGCGCCAATTCTTGAAGATGGAAGGCTGGAAGTTGTGGGCTGCAGCCGGTCTTTCAGCCGGATTGCTGGAGCTGCCGTTTCCGCTGGCCGGGCCGCTGCCGGTGTGGCGCAGCGTGTTTGCGTGGTTTGGATTGGTGCCGCTGCTTTGCGCGACTCTTTCCACGGCTGTGACGGACGGGCCGCGGCCGGTGCGACGCGCTTTCCTGCTGGCCTACTTCTGCGGCTTCCTCTGGTACGCAGGTAACTGTTACTGGGTCCGCGATGTAATGGGCAGCTATGGAGACATGCCGCCGTTTGCGCCAACGCTGCTACTGGCGGGATTCAGCGCGGTGCTGGGACTCTACTTTGGACTCTTCGGGCTGGGCGTGGCTCTGGTGCGGAGGGCGAGCGGCAGTACACGGCTGGCGCTGGCTGCTGCGCCGATTCTGTGGGCCGGGCTGGAGCTTGCGGCTTCGCGCATCACCAGCGTTCCGTGGGATCAACTGGGCTACTCGCAGGTGGATAACGGGCTGGTAAACCAACTGGCGCCGTGGACCGGGGTTTACGGGATCAGCTTTCTGCTGGTCGCCGCGAATGCACTCATCGCGGGTGGCATGGTGCTGAAGCCGTGTGAAGGGCGGAGGCCGTTCGGCATTGCAGGATTGATTCTGATGGTGGGCGGAACGGCGGGGATTTTCCTTGTGCCGTCCAGGCCCCCGGCGACAGCGACCGCCGTGCTGGTGCAGCCGAATCTCGACGTGGCGACCGACAACCGGTGGCTGAAACCGGGCGAGTGGGACCGGCACATTGCCGACTTTACCCGGCTGGCCGGCGAGCAATGCAAGACCTATATCGCGGGCATTCCGCAGACTGGCGCGAGCAACGGAGAGATAGTTTGCCCTCCATACCCAACGCATCCAGACCTGGTGGCATGGCCGGAGTCACCTGCGCCATTTCTTGAAGAAGACGCGCGATTCGCGCAGGCGCTGATGAGCTTGGCGGGTAAGTTACAGGCGCCGCTGGTGGTGGGGAGCCTGGGCACGGACTACTCAGCCAGCGAGGGCGGCTGGCGCTTCTATAACTCCGCGCTGGTGGTTGGGGTCCATGGGGAGCGGGTGGGCCGCTATGACAAAATCCACCTGGTGCCGTTTGGCGAGTATGTTCCTTTCCAGCGCTGGCTTACTTTTGCGCGCAAGCTTACGGGCAAGGTTTCGGCGTTCACGCGCGGAGACGAGCGCAAAGTATTTCTGCTGAACGGACACCGGTATGGAGTCTTCATCTGCTACGAGGCGGTGTTTGCCGACGAGGTACGGGAGTTTGCGAAGCTTGGCGCCGAAGTACTGGTGAACATTAGCGACGACGGCTGGTACGGCGACACCAGTGCCCCGTGGCAGCACCTGAACATGGCACGGATGCGCGCAATTGAAAATCGGCGCTGGATTTTGCGCGATACCAACAACGGAGTGACGGCGGCTATCGATCCATATGGCCGCGTCCGCCAGAGCATTCCGCGGCACCAGGTGGATGCGCTGCCTGCGGGCTACGGCTTCCGCAGCGATGTAACGTTCTACACGGCACATGGCGACGTGTTTGGGTGGGTATGTGCCATACTTGGTTTGGGGATTGTCAGCTGGGCGGGCGGAAGTTGCCTGAGCGAGCCGGCGGCCTCACAGTCCACAAAAAAGTCAGGTCATTAGAGCATGTCATTGAACGATCTCGAATTCGCCTATGCTCCCGTGCGCGATCAAGTCCGCGACCTGCGGGAGTATCTTTGACCCGGCTCGCATCCGCAGGGAATTAGCCGAGATAGAAACCAAGCTGGCCGATCCGGCCCTCTGGTCCAATCCCAACGCCACCAAACCGCTCATGCGCGACAAGAAGCGCCTGGAAACAATGGTCGCCGACGACGAAGAGATGGTGCGCCGCTCCGGCGACATCGAGGCGTACTTCGAGCTGGCCCGCGAGGGCGAAGACGTGCTCGTCGATCTGGAGCGTGACATCAAGGCACTGGCTGCCTTCAACGAGGCGCTGGAAGCGCGCACAATGCTGAATGGAGAGGCCGATCCGCTCAACGCCATCGTCACCGTGCACCCAGGCGCCGGCGGAACGGAAAGCCAGGACTGGGCGGAGATGCTGATGCGCATGTACCTGCGCTGGGCTGAGCAGCAGGGCTTCAAAACTGAGATGAACGACTACCAGGACGGCGAAGAGGCGGGCATCAAGTCGGCCACGTTCACCATCATTGGCGAATACGCGTTCGGCCAGCTTGCCGGCGAAAGCGGCGTACACAGGCTGGTGCGGATATCGCCGTTCGACCAGGCCAAGCGGCGGCATACGTCGTTCGCGTCGGTCTATGTGTCGCCGGAGATCGACGACACGATTCATGTGGATTTGAAGGTGGAAGACCTGCGCATCGATACGTACCGCTCCGGCGGCAAGGGCGGGCAGCACGTCAACACAACCGACTCCGCCGTGCGCATGACGCACCTGCCCACGGGAATTGTGGTGCAGTGCCAGAACGAGCGCTCGCAGCACAAGAATCGCGAAAGGGCGATGAAGATGCTGCGGTCCCGGTTGTATGAGTACGAGCTGGACAAGAAGAAGGCAGTGAGCAAGAAGCTCGAGGATTCGAAGCTGGAAATCAACTTCGGTTCACAGATCCGGTCGTACGTTCTGCAGCCGTACCGCATTGCCAAGGATCACCGAACCAAGGTGGAAGTGGGCGACGTGGATAAGGTGCTGGATGGATACCTGGAGCCGTTTCTGCGGGGGTATCTGCTGGCCAAGCGGCGTGGGACGGCGGTGGTCGCCGAGGCGGATGACGATCTCGACGTATAAACGATGGCGCATCGGAGAAGGCTAAGAATCGCGTGGCCGCGTTTGCCGATTACTTCGCGCATTCTGCTAGCGTGGAAACAAGGCTTGCTCTCAACTTCAAGCGGGGCCGAGGTCGGGTGAACACAGTTTGAGGCAGTTGACCCACCCCTCCCCCAACCGAAATGAATGTTTTCTTGCCCGGGCGAAGATTCAAGTATCATGGAATGAGCAAGTTAAGAAGACAGCCTGTTGACTGATCAGTAATCAGCAATGACCATTTTCAGCCAGTTTTGAGTCAAAAATAGGCCTTTTTCGTGCCAAAACCACGTTTTTTCGCATGGAAGTGGCCTCTTCTTGTGAGCATGGGAGCGCATGAACAACGATCCCGCAGTCATCGACGAGATGCTGAACACGGCCAAGACCATTGCCGTGGTCGGCATGAGTGACAAGACCTGGCGGGCGAGCCATCACATCGGGCGCTACCTGGCAGAGAACGGGTATCGGGTGCTCCCGGTCAATCCGGCGTTGGCCGAGGTGCTGGGGATGAAAAGCTATCCTGACCTCGATGCGGCGCAGGCTGCCGCGCGCCAGGAGACTGGGGCGGGAATCGACCTGGTGGATGTGTTTCGGGCCTCGGAGTATGTTCCGGCGATTGTGGACGATGTGATCCGGTTGGGCATTCCGTACCTGTGGCTGCAGGATGAGGTGATCCACGAAGAGGCCGTGGCGCGGGCGCGGGCGGCCGGGGTGAAGTGCGTGGAGAACAACTGCATCTTCAGGGAACATGCCAAGCGGGCCGATTTGCATTCGCGGCAGTGAAAGTCGGAACTCGCTGCGACTATCGTTCGGTACACTGAGTCAAACAAGCAGGAGCCCGTTCCCTCACACATGCGCGTTTTCCGTTTGATCTTCGTGATTCTTTTGTTGCTTGGTGTTGGGCGGCCAATGTCGGCGGTGCCCACCTCTGTGAGCACGCCGATCGAAACCCCCCATGTGACCGTGCAATTGGTGAATGAAGAATTTGCGGTATATGCGCCTGACGCAATCGACGCAGGACTTTACTTCAAGCTCGAACCGGGCTGGCATGTTTATTGGAAGAATGCAGGTGACTCAGGCGAGCCGCCAAAGATTGATTGGACTTTACCGAAGGGTGTCCAGGCCGAACCAATGCAGTTTCCCGCTCCGAAAAGGCTGCCACTTGGTCCGCTGATGGATTTCGGATATGAGGACGAGGTTCTATTTCCTGTCCGCCTCCTCGTCGATTCGACGCTCAAAGCGGGTTCGACGGTTCACTTAGCCGCAAAGGTTAGTTGGCTGGTTTGCCGTGAGGTGTGCATTCCAGGCAAGGCGAACCTGGAACTTGATGTTCCCGTTGCGGCCTCCAAGCCTATGGGGAATGGCATTGTTATCGCCCTCTTCAAGCGGCTCGGGAGCGCGATGCCGCAACCGCTGCCGGAAAACGAAAAGACCGTTTTCCAGACGACGCCAACTGGTTTCCGTCTTGGTGTGGAGACTGGACAACGGGAGGCGACGGCCGAGTTCTTCCCTGCCGATCAGGACGTACTAGACAATCCGGCACCGCAAAAGCTGACGCCGACAGCGAAAGGCTTTGTGCTGGACCTGAAGAAGGACGCGAACCTCACCGCGAATCCGGCGCAGTTGAAGGGTGTTCTTGAGCTTGCCGGTGGGCGTGCCTACGAGATTGCAGCCATTCCGGGAACCGTTGCGGCTGGAGCGCCAACGCTCGCCTGGGCATTGCTTGCGCGCGCCACGGGCCTTGCATTCCTGGGCGGGCTGCTGCTGAACCTGATGCCGTGCGTGTTTCCGGTGCTGTTCCTGAAAGGGCTGGCGCTGGTTAACTCCGGCAACGAAGAACGCCACAGGCTGCGCTTGCATGGGTTTGTGTATGCGGCGGGCATCCTGGTTTCATTCTGGGCGCTGGTGGCTGCGCTGCTCGGGTTGCGGGCGACAGGAGCCACGCTGGGTTGGGGATTCCAGTTCCAGTCGCCGGTGTTCCTGGCGCTGATGGCGGGGCTGCTGTTCTTCCTCGGACTTTCATTGGCGGGGCAGTTTGAGATTGGACTGACACTGACGAGCGCAGGTGGTTCGCTGGCGCAAAAGCAGGGTTATACCGGCAGCTTTTTTACGGGCGTCCTGGCGGTGGTGGTGGCTACGCCTTGCACGGCTCCGTTTATGGGCGCGGCGATTGGATATGCGCTGGCGCAGTCGTCGGCGGTGACCTTTGCGGTGTTTACGGCGCTGGCGCTGGGCCTTGCTGCGCCGTATGTAGCGCTGACGCTTCAACCTGCGTGGACGCGCCTGTTGCCCAAACCCGGGGCATGGATGGAAGTGCTGAAGCAGGTAGTGGCCGTACCAATTTTTGCCACGGTCATCTGGCTGGCGTGGGCGTTGACGCGAGGGTACGGCGCCGGTCTGCTGGTTTCGCTGCTTTGCTGCCTGCTTCTGCTGGCTATCGCAGGATGGTTTCTGGGGCGGTGGCCGGCCACGCGCTGGGCAAGCGCGGTTTCGGCTCTGATTGTCTTGATTGTGATTGCCGTCAGCGTGGTCGCGCCGAAAAAGCTTGAAGCTGCGCCGGATAGTTCATCCGCGACAGGGAGTTCAGCCGGGACAGTGGCGAACGGCGGCTGGGAGCCGTGGTCGGCTGATGCGGTGAGTCGCTACCAGGCGCAAGGCAGGCCGGTGTTCGTGGACTTTACCGCGAGCTGGTGTCTGAGCTGCCAGGTAAATGAGCGCGTGGCGCTCGGGCAGCCGCAGGTGCAGCAGGCTTTCAAAGACGCAAACGTGGCATTGCTCAAGGCCGATTGGACCAGGGGCGACGATGCGATTGCGCAGGCGCTGACGGCACTCGGACGGAGCGGGGTTCCCGCTTATGCGTTGTATACGCCGGGGCAGAGCGATCCGCAACTGCTGCCGGAGGTGCTGACGCCGGGGATTGTGACGGACGCTCTGGGAAAGCTGCCGAAGACGAATGCTGCCAGGTGCGCTGACGAGGGTTGGCGTCGACATTTTTGTTTTTTATCAGGCTCCGCGAGCGAGACCTTGGGCACACGGGTATCGTCCAATTTGAGGTAACGAAGCGAAAGTGGGTAAACGGGCAAGTCGGGCAAGTCGATCTTACGAATTCCCCTCAGGAGGTTGACTCACATGGGTAAATTGTCTCGTCTCTCAGGATGCGCGGCTCTTGCGGCCGCGTTGCTGCCGCTCTCCAGCGTTGCGCAAGAGGTGCACGTTGGCGCACCTGCGCCGGCGTTCACAGCTACCGACTCCCGCGGCCAGACGGAAACGCTGGCGCAGTATCGTGGCAAGTATGTAGTGCTGGAGTGGCATAACCAGGGGTGTCCCTACACGAAGAAGCATTATGTCTCCGGGAATATGCAGGCGCTGCAGAAGGAGTGGACCGCGAAGGGCGTGGTGTGGTTCACGGTGATCTCGTCGGCGCGGGGCGAACAGGGTTATGTGACCCCGGCTGCGGAAAATGAGTACCTGGAAAAAATGCATGCGGTGCCGACGGCGGTGCTGATGGACGCGGAAGCCAAGTTAGCCCGTCTGTACAACGCCAAGACGACTCCACAGATGGTGGTTATCGACCCGACGGGAAAGGTGATCTATGACGGAGCCATCGACGACCGCCCAACGGACGATCCCCAGGATGTGCACGGGGCGAATAACTACGTCTACGATGCGCTGACGGAAGCGATGGCGGGCAAGGCTGTCTCGATTTCGTATACGCGGCCGTATGGGTGCTCAGTGAAGTACCCGGATTGAAAACGCAGGGACCAGGGGTCAGGGGACAGGAGAGCTCGGAGTTTAAGTCACCAAGCCATCCTCGATCTCATCCGCCGCCCCGGACGAGAACTGGGGCACCGGGAGTTTTCATTTTGTTGCGGTTTTCAATTTGGCTTGAGCGACATCGAGATTTTGTTTTGCGCGTTCGTAGGCCGGATCGATCTGCAATGCTTCGCTGAATTGCTCGACTGCTTTTTCGTTGTCCCCCAGTTGAAAGAGGGCCACGCCGAGGTCGTTGTGTGCATCGGGATTTGCGGTGTCGTACCGGAGCGCCTGGGTAAACTCCGCTACCGCGCCGGGTAGTTGATGCGCCTGCATCAGGATGCGGCCGATTTGCGAGTGCGCCACGGACTGATCTGGTTTGGAGGCCAGGGACAGCTGGAATTCCTTGAGAGCCTGCTGCGGCAGTCCCAGCCTGGCAAGAATCATTCCCAGATTGTTATGCGCGTCGCAGTTATCCGGATCAAGGGCGAGCGCCTGTCGATTTTGCTCAGCCGCCTCGGGCAGTTTGTGCTGTTCGCGAAGAGCATCGGCAAGATAAAGGTGCGCCAATACCGAATCGGGATTCGCGACAATCGCTCTTCTGCTGTACATCTCTTCATCACTCGGCTTTCCGATCAAGGCTGACCATTGTGCTGCGTTGGTCAGGACATCGGGGTCGTTGGGAGCAATGGTCATTGCCTTGTCGAGGTGTTGCGCGGCAAGGGGGAGATCGCGTCGGTCATGGGTTTGCATGGACGTTCGCATGATGCAAAACGCGGAATAGGAAAGGGACAAAGGGCCGGAAGGGTTATAGACCAGAGCGCGATCGATGTACGGTTCGGCGTCGGCAATGTCTCCCCGCTGAACGTACGCCGTTCCCAGCACCAGATTGGGATGTTCGCCGCGCGGGTCGACACTGAGCACGTGGGTGAACAGGGTGACCGTATCCTTCGAGAATTTGACCTGGGCGTGGGTTTTTATGGCGCAGGCTAAGAGGACCGCGCAGGCAACGATCTGGGCTGGGACTCTCATCTTCGGGAAGTGGGCAACAGCATCGTCGGCCAGCCAGACAACGGCGATAAAGAGGCCGATGAAGGGAACATAGGTGTAGCGTTCAGCCATGGCCTGGTCGCCAACCTGCACGATGCCGATGACCGGCACCAGCGTTACCAGGAACCAGAGCCAGCCGGCGAGGCAATAGGGTTTTTGTCGCCGAAAATACCAACAGACGGCCGTTAAGATGACGAGCGCGAGGACCGAGAAGACCGCCGCGGGGACCGAGATGTGATCTGAATCGTAGTAATAATAGGCGCGGAGAGGATCAGGCCACAGCATGATTCCCACGTAGCGGCAGTAACTGATGGCGGCGTTACAGATTCTCGCCCATAGCGGCAACGACTGAAGCGCTGCCACCGCGCCTCCGGCACGTTGCGCAAGAAAGGTGACGACGCTGGAGATGGCCGACATGAGGAACAGAGGCCATTTCTCAACGCACAAGGCGCGCAAAGAAGAGAACCACCCCACGCGTGTTTCCAGAGTGAACGAGATTCTGCCGAGCGGCCAGTAATCCAGCAGCAGCAAGGTGAGCGGAAGCGTCACGGCCATGGGCTTCGACATGAGGCCGCAGGCGAAGAGGCAGACGACGCATGCGAATCGTTTCCATGACGGTTTGCGGACATACCACGCATAAGCGAGCATTGCCGCGAGCCAGAAAAATGTGCTCAGGACATCCTTGCGTTCGGCGATCCAGGCAACGGACTCGACATGCGCGGGGTGCAGCGCAAATAGAGAGGCAACCAGGGCGGCGCGGCCCAGGCGCCCTGTCATATACAAGAGCAATAAGAACAGCAGGATCGCGTTAGCGGCGTGCAAAAATACATTGGTCATGTGGTGGCCGCTGGGATTCTTGCCATAGAGGCTCCAGTCCACCGTGTGAGAGATCCACGTGAGCGGGTGCCAGTTCGACTGGTGGAATGTAGTAAATGCCCACGCGATGCTTTGTGGGGTCAAGCCCTGTTGCACGTGCCGGTTTTCCTGGACATAGTAGTTGTCGTCGTAAGTAAGAAACGCGTTGTTCCGCACGCCGCTGAAGGCACCGACGGTCACAACTGCGAGAACCGCGCAGACTGCAGCGATTTGCCACGGCTTGTTGGCTGCGCGTGCAATCGGAGGGGCCTGCTGCGCGATTGCCTGGGTCGGGCGCTTGAGCTGGGCATTGCGCTTTTGCGATCTCTTGGACGTAGTCAATCTCCGGTATCTGGGTTCACCCGCCAGGGGCGTGTTCCTTCTCTGGATCTGGGTGCTTTCCCAGTGAATTGTAGCGGAGAGAGGTGGAGGCGCATGATGGTGCAGTTCGTCGACGCTCAGGGCGGGTGCTCGTGTCTGATCTGCAGATTGTGAAGACGGCAGCAGGCGGAGCGTTGCGCCGTGGGAGCGCTCCTCAGGCTCCGGTGGTCTTGCGCAGCTTGCCTTCTTTGAACAGCCGACCGACCTGCAGGCGCACGCGACGGGCGAGCGCGGGCACCGTGTGATGGCGCATCAGTTCCACCACTTGCGAGCCGGGAATGGCGCGCTGCCATCGCACATAGTTGCCGGACTCATTGACGGGGGGATGCTCAAAGAAATCAGAAATTCGGTCATGCAGACGCGACTTGTAGTCAATCCACCATTGGAAGCATTTGAGCTGCAGCCGGTCGAGCGCAGCCCGGTCATTGCGGATGGCCTCGACAAATCGCGCGGCCTTCCGCCAGTTGGTGAAACTGGGCATGGGGTGTTCGCCGAGGAGATGGGTGAAGTAATCCAGCCCAATCCGCTTTTCCAGAATCGGGATTGCTCCGCACTCGAGCGCCTCATACATCCTGAAGCACTCGAGGTTCACATTGCCCATCGGGGAAGGTACAAAGATTGAGTCGCGCAGGATTTGCGCGTACTCCTCCTTGCTGATTCGTCCGACGTTGCCGCGGTCAGTGATGTGGGCAAAGTGCGGCGTAAGCGGCAGCAGGGCCTTGAGCATATCCGGACGAGAGCCTTTTCCGGCAGCGCCAACTGTGCTCCAGAGATAGGGCCGCCGTGCAGTACCCAACTCCACTGTGCCGGCGTGGAATCCGCTTGAATGGCCGAGAGGAATCTGCATGACCTTGCGGGGGTTGAAGATGCCGCTCCGATAGAAGCGAAAGACGCCGCGGAAGTTTTCGTATGCTTCATATCCGCCTTCGTAAGTTTCGTCGGAGGCGTGCAACAGCCATGCATTTTTACCGCGAAACTGCTTGTAATATTCGCGCGGCTGGCAATGAAGATAGGAATCGATCAAGAGGCAATCGTCCATGACCACGCGGTGATCGTTGTCAACGATTTCCTCGCTGGCGAAGGGACTGAACAAATGCTTGATCCAGGAAGTTTCAGGGAAGTAATTGTTCTGCCAGATTAAGGTGAGCCTCATCGGCGGCCTCTCGCGAAGGTGAGTGGACTCAGCATCTCTTGAGAATTCAAATCCGGAAAAGGGCACGCTTGGTGGACATGCTCGGCAAGAGTGTTTCGGCCAGCCCTTCGCTGCGTGGACTGCTCTTTGCGCGATCGCCGGTCTCAGAGTAACAGCGAGGCGCAGCTTCCGCAATCCTGACGAAGGATCCATGATGGGAAAGGCCGCGCCATGGGAGGATATTGATCGGCGGGACGCGCGGCAGAATTGGCTGCAAACAGACAAGGAAAAGGACGGCTCGGGGAACCTCGCGACACCATGATCGCCGGGATCGTGATTGCCGCGCGCGACGCTGGCCACGCGGAACGTGAAGCACTTCGAGGATATTGCGGCTTCGGTTGTGAATCCGTGGGAAGCGTAGGAATCAGGGAACTCCGGGTTTAGCGGTGGTCCGGATGCGCCTGGCGCCAGTCGTGGTACTCTTTCTGCTCTTCCGCGGGACGCTGATTAATATCCTTGTGGGGGCGGTGGGTTTCGACTTCCCACTTGTTGTAGATGACGGTCTCGTCCTGCGCCGGTTGGCTGGCGGTCTGCGCCGGCTGGGCCGGCTGGCTGGACTGGCAGCCGGCGGTGAAAACAGAGGTCGCCAATGCGGCGCCTAACAAGCACAAGTGGAGTTTTCTCAAAAGCATCGTTTTCCCTCTCGCTCAGAATCTGACGTGAGCTTTCGGTGTTAGATGCAGGATGTACGGGCGCTGTTGCCAATCCGCAACGTAGGTTGATTCTCTCTCTGTGACAAACCTAGCTATTGACTCCTCCCACGACCAGGTGCCCCTAGTCTCGATCTGAGGCGCTGGTCTCGGCGCTGAGTTCAACTTGCCGCGCGCATCTCTTCGCGCACGATGCGGCGCAGCATCTCTTCCAGTTTCGGCGCTTTGCCCTCGACATGCTGACGCAGGGCTTCATTGATCAGCGTTTGATATCCGTGTGTTCCGCCAGACGCGTCGGCTTCTTGCAGGAAGTGATCCACGAGGTCTTCATCGAGCCGAATTGTAATGCGCGTCTTGCTTCGCGGCTCCGGTTCCGGTGCGGCAATCCGTCCGCGCTTTCCTTGGCTGAAATCGTATCTTTGTTTCATCCGTGCTCCTCGTATTGCGCGAGCTCGTGCGCCTCCGTCAGCCGCGCCGAGATGATGCGAATGTTCGTTCCGCGATAGCAGTAAACGACTACCAAAACTCTCTCCTTCACGCCCGTTCCAGTTGTCACAAACCGCTGGTCATGTGGGTCTGAATCATCGTCCGTGATCGTAATTGCGAAATCGTCGACAAAGACCGGCTCTGCCTCAGCGAATCGGACGCCGTGCTTTCTGAAGTTAGCCTCAGCCTTGATAGGGTCCCACTCGAAGCTCATTCGATCCTCTTCGTATGCACAAATTGTACATCACCGACGTGTAACAGAGAAGTTCTATATATGGGGACCGCCAAGCAGATTAGTCCCCGGCGCGTTTGCCGGATCGAATTCGCCGGATTTCTTCCATGCGCTGGGCGAGAAGTTTTTCGCGGCCTTCCTGGGTGGGGTGGTAGTAGCTGCGGCCTTTGAGCGAATCGGGCAGGCAGTCCATGTCCGCGACGCGGCCTTCTTCGTCGTGAGCGTAGAGATAGCCTTTGCCGTAATCCAGCTCTTTCATCAAGCGCGTGGGGGCGTTGCGCAAATGCAGGGGAACGGGCTCCTGGCGGGTGTGCTCAATCTCCTGCTGCACCGCGCCATATGCGGTGTAAACGGAGTTGGACTTGGGTGCAAGGGCGAGATAAACGACGGCTTCAGCAAGGGCGAGGTCGCCTTCGGGGCTGCCGAGAAACTCCATGGCCTGCTTGGCGGTGAGGCAGAGGTTGAGGGCTTCAGGAGCGGCAAGGCCGATGTCTTCTACGGCCATGCGGACGACGCGACGAGCCAGATAGAGCGGGTCTTCGCCGGCTGCGAACATGCGGGCAAGCCAATAGAGAGAGGCGTCGGGATCGCTGTTGCGGACACTCTTGTGCAAGGCGGAGATGAGGTTGTAGTGTTCTTCGCCGGACTTGTCGTACATCAGAACGCGCTGCTGCACGGCCTCGACGGCGAGGGGACGGTCGATGTGTTTGGTTCCTTCGTTGGCCAGTTGCGCTGCGACTTCGAGAGTGTTATAGGCGCTGCGGCAGTCGCCACTAGAGTAGCTGGCGATGAGTTGAAGCGCATCGTCGTCGGCGGTGAGTTGCTGGGCACCGAGGCCGCGTTCGGTGTCTTCAAGGGCGCGGCGGAGAAGAGCCGCGATGCGCTCTTCGCTGAGAGGTTGGAGGACGTAGACACGGCAGCGGGAGAGGAGCGCGGAGATGATTTCGAAGGAGGGATTCTCCGTGGTGGCGCCAATCAACCGTATTGTCCCGCGCTCGACATAGGGCAGGAAGGCGTCCTGCTGCGCCTTGTTGAAGCGGTGAATCTCATCGACGAAGAGGATAGTGCGGGAGTGCATCTCAGAGGCTTGCGCGGCGGCCGTCATCACCTGCTTGATCTCCTTGATGCCGCTCATGACGGCGGAGAACTCAATGAATGTGGCCTGCGTGGTTTCGGCAATGATTTTGGCGAGCGTGGTTTTGCCCACGCCGGGCGGACCCCAGAGAATCATGGAGCCCGAATCGTCGTGCTCGATCTGGACGCGCAGAGGTTTGCCGGGGCCGAGCAGGTGCTCCTGGCCGCTGTACTCGTCGAGGCTGCGCGGGCGCATGCGCTCGGCCAGCGGCGCGGTGCGAAGCGTGCCTTTGGGGCCTTCGGGTTCGCCGTCGAAGAGGCTCATCGCGGGACCCCGGGGAATTGAAGCGGAGCGCTGGTGAGGGCGGAGCGCTGGCGCGAGGCCTCGTACAGCAGCACACTGGCGGCGACGGCGGCGTTGAGGCTTTCTACCGGGCCAGAACAGGGAATTGTAAGTGCCTGATCGGCCTGGCCGGCCAAGTCGGCGGGGACACCGTTGCCTTCATTGCCGATGAGGAGCGCCAGCGAGCCGGAGAGATCGGCGCGTTGGGCAGGGGTTGCGCCTTCAACGGCGGTGGAAAAAATCTGTACGTTTGTCTCGCGCAGGCGGGTGAAACACTCGGCCGATGTGGCGGAGAGAAGCGGAACGCGAAAGACGCTTCCCGCAGAGGCGCGAATGGCCTTGGGGTTCCAGGCGATGACGGTTCCGGGCAGGCTGACGATGCCGGTGGCGCCGAAGGCTTCAGCGGAGCGGAGGATGGTGCCGAGATTGCCGGGGTCCTGGAGGCCGGCAAGGATAATGATCAACGGATTGGGCGTGGAGTTGGTGCTGTCTGCGAGGCCGCCTTCAGGTCTGCCTCCGAAGATGTTTCGCCACGTCCAATGGGGAGGTTCGACCAGGGCTGCGATAGGTTGTGGAGTTTCAGTGGCGAGGGAAGCAGTGAGCAACTCTTCCGGCATGAGGAGGACGTCAGTCTCCGGCGCGAGACGCAGGCCATCGAGCAGATGCTCCGATCCCTCCGCTGCAAAAACGCAGTCGATGCGCAGGCCCGCCCGCAAGGCCTCGCTCAGCAGGTTTGGTCCCTCGATTCCTGCCAGGCCAAGCCAGCCGCCCAGGGACTCGCGACCGGGGTGGGCGAGCGCCCGACGGAGTTCCTTGAGGCGTGCGTTCTGCTTACTCTGTACAATGCGTAAAGGCATGGGTTGAAGCCCTTTGCGTGCTTCAGCGATTTTAAGCCGATTTGCCGAGCGGCGAGCAGGCTGGGTCAGCAGCCCAACTTGCACCGTGGCCGGTGCTGTGATAGTTTCCGACTTTACGGCCTATTGCAATTGGGGAATTGAGGTAGTGCTTCTTGTCCGCGGAGATCTTGCACGTCCATCCCGATGAACCCCAGCCTGACCGGATTGACTACATTGTCTCCTGCCTGCGCAAGGGCGATGTAGTCGCGCTGCCAACGGATACCTTCTACGGCCTGGCTGTGGACCCGGTGAATCTGTACGCCGTGGAACAGATATACAAAATCAAGACTCGTCAAAAGCATAAGCCGCTTTCGCTGTTGATCTCCGGCCTGGCGCAGGCCTACACCCTGGCACGCGATACCGACCCGCTGTTGGACAAGCTGGCGGACCGGTTCTGGCCGGGTCCGCTGACAATTATTGTGCGCGCCGGGACCAAGCTGCCGCTGCGTTCCACGGCGAATACAGGCAACGTGGCGTTGCGCGTGCCGGATGCAGCGATTCCGCGGGCGGTTGTGGAGCGCTTCGGGCTGCCCATCACGGCGACGTCAGCCAACCTGCAGGGAGCGGCGGAGTGTACGCATGCGGCCTGCGTGCGCGACCAGATCGGAGACCGCATTCCGCTGATTATTGACGGCGGTCCCACAGGTCACGCTTTGCCGACGACCATTGTGGACCTTTCGCTGGGGCCGGGGCGCTGGGAGATTCTGCGCGAGGGCGCCATACCAACGCACGAAATTGTGATGGTGCTGCAGAGATAACAGAATCAGGGTCGAGGGTCAGTGGTCGGAGATCATGATTCAGGCCCTATTCTCTGAAGCGGAAGGTGCGGATGAAGCGCCTGTCAAACCCGAAACAGCAGCGACCAAAACGTAGCAACTGGACACTTCGTGCCGTTCTGGCATTGGCGCTCCTGATGGTCGCAGGGGCTCTGGTCTGGTGCCGCTGGGTCTATGTGCAGATTGAGAGCTACGCGGGGCAGGATCAGGCTGCTCAGGTTATCCACGCGGATGCGATTGGGGTTTTTGGCGCGGCGGAATACGATGGACGACCTTCGCCGGTCTATCGCGCACGGCTGGATCATGCGCTGGCGCTCTACGGCCGCGGGATTGCTCCTCTGATTATCACGCTGGGTGGTGCGGGCGGCGACGAGTACTCCGAGGGCGCGGTGGGGCGCGAGTACCTGATGGGGATGGGCGTTCCTGAAGACGCCATCATTGCGGAAACCGAGAGCCGGAATACCGAGGACTCAGCCCGGCGCATTGCCGTGATTGCCCGCGCCAATGGGTTGCGGAAGTTGGTGATTGTGAGCGATGGAACGCATCTTTTCAGAATTCACGAGATATGTGCGGCGGATGGGCTCGACGTTCTGACTTCTCCGCGGCCGCGGGTGGCTGTGGAGGGCGGGTCGGGAGAAGGCGAGCGGATTACGCGCGAGATACTGAGTTATACAGCCTGGCGGTTGCACTTGCATTGAGGCGCGCGCTGGCGGAGTTAGCGAGACAGTTGTTCGGCGAGACGGCAAAATGGCGAGTCTAGCCTACCCCCGGATGCGGGAGAACGGCGAGCAGGCCAAGTGCGAAGGCGGCGGCGCTGGCGGTGGAGAGGAAGTTCACCGCA
>Ga0302319_10009415_pt1 | contig 18776 bp, 15 predicted proteins | sample Bog_T0_2_FD_203319 | JGI IMG/M metagenome (GOLD analysis project Ga0302319, IMG submission 203319) | Peat permafrost microbial communities from Stordalen Mire near Abisko, Sweden - Bog_T0_2 | ecosystem: Environmental > Terrestrial > Soil > Wetlands > Peat | place: Sweden: Abisko, Stordalen Mire... | reverse complement strand
TCCGGAGGAGTCTGTTTCCGCAGCGCCGCCACCATATCCCGCGTATCCGGATACGGCGGACCATTCATCTTCCACTTATCCAGGAACTCTTTCAGCGCGAGATTCATCTTGTCCTCGCCAATCGCGTCCGACAACGCATAAAACGCCATCGAACCCTTCTGGTACCAGACATACGGCTCATTCTGCACCAGCACCAGCGGCGGCTCATGCCGCACTTCTCCAGCGCGCCCACGCAGATACCCATCCAGCTCAGTCTTCAAAAAGTGCCGCATGTGATCGTCGCCGTACTTCTTCTCCATCACCCTCAGCGCCGAATACTCCGCCAGGCTCTCCGACATCATGTTCGAGCCTTTCTCCAACCCGCCCACCAACTGATGCCCCCACCACTGATGCGCCAGCTCATGCGCCGTCACAAACCACGTCAAATCGACATCGTCCTTGTGCTCTACGCGGCCGATAAATCCAATCGCCTCGGAAAACGGCACCGTATTCGGAAACGACTGCGCAAACGAGCGATAGCGTGGGAACTCGATGACCCGGTACTGGCCAAACTGATACGGCCCATAGTTCTTCGTGTAGTAATCAAGTCCGCCCTTCGACGCCCCGATCATCTTATCCAGATCGCGCGTATGCTCCGGCAGATAATAAACCTCAAGCTTCACTCCGTTCCAGGTATCCCGCTTCACCGCATAGTTGCCCGAGTTATAGTCGAAGAAATCCTGCACCTTCGTCGAACCCATGCTGTATTCAAAGTAATTCCGCCCGTCCTGCTGCCACTCCCGCGCCAGATACCCCGGCGAAATCGCAATCTGCGGCGCGGTAGTGCTCACCACCGTGTGATACGTAATGAAATCCGACTGTGGACTGAATAGATTCGTCCGCATCCCGTAAGCATCACCGCGATCCGGTAACTCCTCAAGAGGTCCCAAGCCTTCTTCCTTGCGCCGCACCGGATTGTCGATCTCCCGCCCCCCGTCATAGCCCAACTGCGGAAAGTAACTCAGATCGAAAAAAGTCCCGTTGTAGGCAAACTGCGCAGCTTCCCCATTGTTGCGGAAGCCAGGGTTCTCATTTCCCACCTCAAAGCGAATCTGAATTGGATCTCCCGGAGCCAACGGCGTCGCCAGGTGATAAACCCAGAAGCCCAGCTTCTTATCGGACAAAATCGCCGCAGCCGGCCTATCAAAGGAAACCGCCTGGATCGACCTCGTCCCATTCGTGATGTAGATATCCGAAATGGGCTTATCACTCTTATTCAACGCGGTAAAAGTCCCGGTAGCATGAAAGCTCCGCTTCTCCGGATAGATATCCACTTTCGTGTCCACCGCTGTGATCTTTGGCTGATCCGCACGCTCATATTTCTTGTAAAGCTTCTCGTATTGCCCCTGATCCCGGCGGCCGGCTTTCTCCGTGCGGAACTCATTCAGCACATGCGTGTTGTAGTAATACCAAGTCCCGCTTCCAATAATCACCAGCACCGGAACAATCAGCATCGCAGCATACGCCGGCAGCGACTGCCTGGCAGCCCGCATCCGTGCACCAAGCCCAGTCTCCGCGCCGCGCCGCGCCAGCAGGCTCGCAATCACGCCGAGCAACACCGCCCAACCCAGCCAATACACGATCGACCAAAGCAGCGGCTGCACAAAATGCCCATACCCATTCATGTCCGAATACGTGTAACCCACAATATCGTCGTAAAGATAGATCCTGTCCGAAAGCCCAATCCGCTCCAGAATCGTAGGCAGAATGAACACTCCAATCGCAATCCCATGCCCGACGAATTTGTTGCTGACTATCGTCTGCAAAAAGAAAGCCAGCAGCGCAAAAATCAGCACCTGCGGAAATGTAACCAGATACAGTTCCTTGATGTACTCCAGCAACTCATAGTGGTAATACCCTGAAATTGTCTGCGAAAGCACCCCGCAGAACATCACCACCGTCAGCAGAAATAACTCCGCCGTGCAAAGCGCCAGCAGCTTGCCCAGCGTATCGATCCATCCCCGATAAGGCAGCGCATCGTGAATCTGCTCAAAATGTGTATCCCGCTCGCGCCAAACAAGTTCCCCGGCATACATGGTCGCAATGATGAACAGGAACAGCACCCCGCCGCCCTCAATCGCCTCCAGCATCAGGTAAGTCACCGGCCATACCGCGACGTCACTGCGATTTCCCGCAAAGTGGCCGTTGACCATGCAGATGACAATCATGATCAGCGTAATCGCCCAGAACGGTATCTCGCGGAAGATATTCCGGAAGTAAATCCTCGTCAGCGAAACTAACTGTTGAGCCGTGTTGCCAAATGTATAGGTGGTCGTAACAACCGGAAGCGTATTCTTGAACTGCGGCGCCGGCGGCGCTGTCGACTCCTGCAACTCCTTCTTCTGCTTTTTGCTCTTCCGCGCCGTCAGCGCCTCTGCCGACATCGGGAAGAAGGCAAACACAGCTCCCAGCGCGATAAGTCCCGCCGAGCCCCACACCACGCGGTTCCAAAGGAACATATCTTTGAGCGGCATCCACAGCGTATTGCGTTCCACCACCGTCCAATAGCGCGAAACGCTGCCGCTAAGCAGCAAGCCGATGGGATCGAATACCGCAGGCCAGAATGGATTCAGGCTGCGCGTCTGCGACACCGCAATCAATCCGATAAAATAGATTGCGTAAAGCCCCGCGCCCTGTAGATAGACCACGATAACCCGGCGCGTCAGCGCGGCCACCAGGAAGAACACAGTCCCGAGAAAGAATATCTCCGGCGCAACAATCACCGCAAACTGATACGCCAGCATCGCCACGTTCAGGGGCGCAATCCGCGTATGATCCGCCCACGGCGAAAACCCTCCAAGAGCCTCGCCCAGCGGAATGCCCAGAAACACGATCAGCGTAGTGACCAGCGACCCCGCCCATCGCCCGCCCAGATACGCAAACTTGGTAATCGGCTTGGTAAAAACGATCTGGTAAGTGTCCCGCTGAAAGTCGCGCAGGATCGACGTCCCGAAGATCGCCGCAATGACAATCGCGCCAAAAAAGGTCAGTTGAAAGTCGTAAAGCTGCGTCGCAAACGGCCCGTTCAGCAGTATCTTGCCCGCCGGCACAGGACCGAAATCCTCCACGCCGACAAACAGAAATGCAAGCAGCAGCCAAAGCCCCAGATAGCAGTAAGTCGAAACACTCTTAAGCCGCAGCTTGATCTCAAACAAAAAGAAATCCAGAAACATAATCCGATTCTCCATTGCCGGGGAAATTCCAACTCGGCTTCGAGTTCCGAAGGGTACGGGCTGAAGCCCGTACATCTGCCTAACCTTGGAAGTGGGGCTTTAGCCCCTGAAGGGCCTTCGCGCAAGAAGATCAATTCACCCGCTGCGAGTTCAGCGTAAGAAAGTACACATCCTCAAGGTCCGGCTCAACCGCCCTGAAACCCTCCCCAGGATCCGTCTCCGAATGCACCCGCAGCTCATGCGCCCCGCCCAGCAGCTTCGTCGAAACCAGCTTGAACTGCGTAGAAACCGCCTTGAACTCCTCCTCGGACTTCACCAGAATGCTCCAGATGCCGCCCCTGAGCCGTTCCAGCGTCTCCTCCGGAGCGCCCTCCAGCACCACTTCTCCATTGCTGATGATCGCCATCCGCGGGCACAGCTCGCGCACATCCTCAACGATGTGCGTCGACAGAATCACGATCACATCCCGCGCCAGCGAGCTAAGCAGATTCAAAAACCGGTTCCGCTCGGCCGGGTCGAGGCCAGCCGTAGGCTCATCCACAATAATCAGCTTGGGATTGGCCAAGAGCGCCTGCGCAATGCCAAACCGCTGCTTCATCCCGCCCGAATACGTGCTCAGCGCCTTCTTCCGCGCATCCCACAGGTTCGTCTGCTTCAGCAGCGCATCCACAATCTCCTTGCGCTCGCCAGCCTTCGAAATCCCCTTCATCACCGCCAGATGATGCAGCATGTCCACGGCAGAGATCCGCGGATACACCCCAAACTCCTGCGGCAAATACCCCAACTGCCGCCGCACCGCATCCTTGTTCTCAACCACATTCAGGCCATTGAGCAGAATCGTCCCCGAATCCGGGTCCTGCAAGGTCGCAATCGTACGCATCAGCGTCGACTTCCCCGCCCCATTCGGACCCAGCAGTCCAAACATGTTGTTTCCAATGCTCAGGGTCAGGTTGTTCAGCGCCTGTACGCCATTCGGATAGCGTTTCGATATGCCGCGAATCTCAAGAGACAAGGAGAGGCTCCTTCAAGGTGGGTTTTCGTTCCGAAAAACATGAGCAAACGTGCGTGTTGCCCATACTAACGGAGATTCCACCTCAAAAGTTCCGTCTCACTCTCACATTTCCCTATCAGCACCCATTGTCGGGCCGAATCACCGGGTCCAGCCACGGCCCATCGTTGCCAATCAGCTGGTTCGCTTCTTCCGGACCCCAGGTTCCCGGCGCATACGTATAGTAAGGCGTCGCATTGCCCAGAATCGGCTCGACGATCCGCCACTGCGCCTCCACCAGGTCCTGCCGTGAAAACAGCTCCACATTTCCCCGGCTCGCATCCCCCAGCAGCCTTTGATAGGGCGGCATATCGTCCGCCGCTTGCCGATGCAGCTCCAGCTCCACATCGCGCCCCACCATCCGCTCGCCCGGCGTCTTCACCCGAACTCCCAGCCCAATCGTCATATCCGGGCTAAGCCGAATCCGCATATGCGCCGAAGTGTTCGGCACCAGCTCGCCAAAGGTCTCCTTCGGCGGCCGTTTGAACTCGATCAGCGCCTCGGTAATCGTCACCGGCAGCATCTTTCCCGCGCGAATATAAATCGGCACGCCCGCCCAGCGCCAGCTATCGATCTCAATCTTGATCGCCACAAACGTCTCTACCGGCGACCCCGGCCTCACCCCCGGCACCTTCTTGTATCCCTCATACTGCCCGCGCACCACATTCTCCGGCTTCGCCGCGCGGATCGCCTTCATCAGCTCGCTCTTCCGGTCCCGCACCCCGTCGTACTCTTCGCCTGTCGGCGGATCGATCGTCAGATTCGCCAGCACCTGCAGCATGTGATTCTGCACCACGTCCAGCAGCGCTCCGACCTCGTCGTAAAACTTGCCGCGATCCTCCACGCCAAAGTCTTCCGCCATCGTGATCTGAATGCACTTCACATGCTCCCGGTTCCAGATCGGCTCAAAGATCGGGTTCGCAAACCGCGTATACAGAATGTTCTGCACCGGCTCCTTACCCAGGTAGTGGTCGATGCGAAAAATATTCGCCTCTTCGAAGTACTTGTGAAGCGTTGCTCCCAGAGCCTTGCAGGACTCCAGATCCCGGCCAAACGGCTTCTCCACCACAACCCGCGCATTCGTCCCGCACCCGGACTGGAACAGATGCTCCGCCACCACCGCAAACAAACTCGGCGGAATCGCAAAGTAATGCAGCGGCCTCTGCGCATCCCCCAACTCCTGCTTCAACTGCACAAACGTCTGCGGATCGTTGTAATCCCCATCCACATACTTGAGCAGCCCCAGCATCTTCTCAAAAGCCGCCTCATCCAACCCGCCATGCGTTTCCAGGCTGTCCTTCGCCCGCGCCTTCAGGTGGTCCAGGGTCCACCCCGCCTTGGCCACGCCAATAATCGGCAGATTGAACCCCTCATCCCGAATCATCCCCTGCAACGCCGGGAAAATCTGCTTGTGGGCCAGGTCGCCGGTTGCGCCAAAAAACACAAATGCATCGGAAGGTACCGGGGTCATCGCGCAATCTCCAAAGGGCAAGCTGCCCAGACTTGCAGTGTAATCCACACGGGTCACACCTTTGTGATTTGGCTGCGGCTGTCAGCCCACCCTGTTTTGTTCTCCTCACCCCAACCACAAAAGTGGGTGGGCAGGTTCCAGGTAGAGATGCAACATTGCCCGACAAGAGATTGCTGTATACGACAAGAAGCTACGGTCACACTGATGCCCAGAGCGTTGGTCCGCTCTGACTTGTCGCAAGCAGTCCCTACGGCTCCTTGACCGGCTACACGTTGGAAAAATGGCCGTTGCGTGACTCTACGAAGGACGCCCGTGAGTTTGCAAGCACCAGTACGGCGGGAGCTCCGCTGGCAACTCCAGAAGCGATATTCCCCTCGGCGTCGATCAGAACGGCAGAAGGCGTCCCGCGAACATGAAATTGCCTTCCCGTCGCAAAGTTTTGATCCAGAACTACAGTGGACTGGAGGTCCATGGCGCGATTCGTTTCGACCGCTCCCGTAGACACAACCAGCAGTTGCGGAGCATCAACGTCTCGATTGTCTTCCCACTGCTTGAGGTCGGGGAGCATCCTGGAACAGTAGCCGCAGGTGGGATTCCAGAAGAGCACAAGTGTATCCCGTTGCCGGAAATCTGCCAGATCGATCATTTTTCCGTGCAAGTCCGGGAGCCGGAATCCAGGCGCCGGTTCGCCTACCTGCAACGCCTTGGAAGTGTCCGATGGCAGAGCGGTATTGCCGCCGATCGGGTGGGCCGATTCGGCGCGTCCCGCCCGAAGCTGCGAGCTGGCCGCGATCAGGCCGGCGATCGCCTCCGAACCAAGGGCCGGAGCGCTGGCGATTCTACCATCGCTTTCCACCAGAATAGCTCCGGGCGTCCCGTGGATCTCATACGCAGCCGCCGTCTCCCGATCCTTCTGGAGGAGTACATGGCGCAGCGCGTACTTGGCCACCTTAAGCCGATTCGCTTCGCGCGAGCCCCGGCTCACCAAAGCAATGGTAAGCCGATCACTCTGCTCTTGTTCCCATCGCGCGATCTCCGGCAGCAGCGCCGAACACGGACCGCAATCCGGGTCCGAAAAAATCAGAACGACAGGCTTCTTCAGGGAGAGGAGATTATGCAGGGTAATCGAATCCGAGCCGTTCAGTTGAGGAAGATCGAAGTAAGGCGCCGGTGAACCCAGCGGACGCATGGTAGGTGCCGCCTTACGCAGGGCCGCATTACCAGCCAGTTGCGATTCAAGAGCGTCCATGCGCAACAGCAAGCGCCCGTTTTGCCGAAGAAGATGAAAGGCAACCCATGCGGTAAAGGCGAGAACAAACACTGTGAAAATGGCCTGAACAACGAGCAGAATTCCCATTGTCGAAAGTCCTGCAAGAGAATGGAAGACGCCAATCGGGCCGCTCACCCGCCAATCCCACAGTACAACCGAGGCGCCGGCCAAAAGCACCAAGTTGCGCAGCAGCGTGGGCCAGCCGATCGGCTTGGAGTGAACCTGCCCAAAGCAGTTGCAATCGGGCTTGCGTCCCAGGCTCAAATTGATACTGATGGCAACAATGAACGCCAGTAGTAGCGCGATTGCAGCCAAGTCTCCCCAAAGCACCGTTGACTGGGTAAGCAGTAGCAAGGCCGCAGCCAACTCGACCACCGGTAGCAAAACTCCAAGAGGAGCGGCCAACCAGCCCGGCAGCCCAAAGTCCCGGATAGCCTTCCTGCTTCTTTCCAGGTTCGTAAGTTTGGCAACGCCGGCAACCGCGAAGGTGACAGCGAGGATCAGTCTGACTAGGAGAGCGACGATTCCCATGATCATAGACAAAATAGCTCAATTCCCATGTAAATCCTAGAAATCGTTTCGTGACGCCACTGGAGCAAGCCAATCGCGGCCCTTGGGAACTTAACCACCTCACTGATCCTTAGCGGTGACCCAATGTTGGACCAGTGGTAACGCGTGGCTTTTTGACCTGCGGCTTGACCGCAGTGGCATCTGTGGAGGCCGGGCACTGTCCAGCTAGGGCAATCGGAACACAGACCGGCTCGCCGCAGCAGCTTCCGATGAGACAGAGGGCATCCGGTCCACAATCCCCGCTAGTGGCGCATGAAGCGAGCCCCGCACATGGGGTACTACCCGGCACGCACAGACCACCGCCCTCCGTGATGGTTCCGCAGACACAATCGGGATTTGAACTGCTGCATGGAACAAATGTTGCACAAGTCGCGCCCAGGCAACCAGAATTGGGACTCTTGCATGAGGGGGGCGTGGTAGTCGTATCGCAAGTATAGCCGTTCGGGCAGCATTGACCATTGCAGCATACTTTACTTGCACATGCAGCCACGTTATTGGCGGGAACGCATGCACCGCTGGGGCTGCAATCCTGACATGGGCCGCAGCAAACTCCCTCACAATACTGGGTGTTAAACGCACAGTCGCAAATATCGGGTGTCAGCACGGCACACGCGACGGTGTATAGTGGTCCGCAGATAGCCGCAACAGCTATACCGCACGGCACTGCACCGATAAGGAAAGTGAGCAGAGACTCGGCAGCACATAGAACAGCGCCCACGATGATACAGTCGATCGTCGAAACCGTCCCACAGAGAATGCCCACGATGTAGTCGCACACCTGTGGCGAAAGGCCGGTAATTAATTCGGGAGTGGACACCGCCCCGCTGTTGACCGTTCTCGGAATTGCCCTTGCCGGCGTTTGCGTGTGCTGGACGCTTCCTATTGCGAAGGGCGAAGTCTCAGCCCGTTTTACGCTTGCTTTGGTGGATTGGGCTTGGGTGGCAACGGTCTGGATGATTCTCCCATTAAAATCTACGGAGAGCCCGTAAACTGGAGCGCCATTTTGTGCGACAACAGCAAATGACGTGATGGCCCCCTGGGGACTCACCGCGTACGCGATAACCGCAGTTTCGCCCGAAACGCTCGGGTTATTGAAGTTGGTCAGCATTCCCGATTGAAACAGAGATCCGCTCTTGTACAACAGCACAGAGTCAGATACCCCTGCCAGCGCAAAGCCATTAAGAGAGAGAAAATTGGCCAGTCGTAAGTATGAGCCGTCGCTGCTCGCCATGGTACAGAGCGATTGCCCTGCCGAGGCTGGAGTGCAAGGCAGGCCGCATGTGTTGGTGTCAAGATCGCAGGACTGGCAAGTCCCGCAGCTCACTGCCGCCAGCGCCTTTCTTATGCCTAAAGACACCAACAGCAAACCCGCAAGTCCTGCGCCCATGCGTTTCAGCGCTTCGCGGCGGGAGATTCCGCGTGCTATCGCGCGTGCGAGATCATCGAATTCGTAGCTCATCGGTACCCACTTTGCGGAACGGTCTTCCGAATAACCGGACGTACGGCAGGACTGATTCCTGGACGAATCGCTGAACCCGAGAGTGTTACAGATCTTGATTGCAGAGGATCGAGGTCCGAAACGGCCGAAATTGGAGCGTTTGTGGGCAGTCCGTTGACCCTCGACCCAGCGGATTCGCGCTCGGCGGGAAGCTTCGCTGTGCCCACGCCAATACCGCTCATAGTAAAGGTAACTGGCCCGTTTGCCGTGCTGACGGTGATGCTGCCGTTGGCCGCTCCATCCGCCGTCGGGGCGAAGTATACGTTGAACTGGCAGGAAGTGCCGGCTGCCAGACTCTCACCACAGGTGCTGCCGGGCATAGAGGCAAATTCGCTAAGCCCCGCGGAACTCGCCAAGACAGCCGTAGAAGCGGTGGTATTAGTCACCGTCACCTGCTTCGTCACGCTATCTGTGCCTACCTCGACGTCGCCAAAGCTCACCGAAGCAGGACTGTACACAACCGCGCCTCCCACTCCGGTGCCGCTCATGGTGAAGGTAACCGGCCCGTCCGCAGTGCTGTCAGTGAGAATACCTGTGGCCGGTCCAGCCACAGTCGGTGCGAAGTAGACATAGAAGATACAGGTAGCTCCGGCTGCAAGAGTGGCACCACAGGTGCTCCCGGTCATGGCGCCAAACTCGCTCACCCCCGTCTCACTCACCAAGGTCGCCACAGAAGCGGTGGAGTTAGTTACTGTCACCAGCTTGCTGGCAGTCTTAGTGCCCAAGCTAACATTACCGAAGTTCACCGAGCTTGGATTATAGGTTACCGCTCCGGTAATGCATGTCCCTGTACACGCCCCGACTACCTGTTCCAAGCCGAAGCCCTGACCGATCGATGGATCGGGGTTCTCGATCTGCGATTCAAACAGGATGTCGCCGATCCCTTCACTGGGCGTGATGACAATTCCAAAGAAGCCAGTGTCGACTGTAACCGGAACAGTCGAGATCGTATTTCCGCTGGTATCCAACACAACGAGATTCACCAACTCACTCGCCTGAGCCCCGTAGAAGTTCGCTCCCCAGGCAAAGACCGGCGAGTTGAACTTCATGTCGACGCTGATCAACCCAAACTTCGTATACAACGCGGCATTCGTAACACCACTGTTGTCCGTAAATTGAAGCGGAGGCACATCAACGAAGTTCTCGAAGCCACCAAACGTTGCGTCCGTGCCCATCTGTTGCAGCGAAAACGGCATCGTTTTCAGTTTGCCGGTTTGGAAATAGTTATCCCGGGTAAACTCTTGAAAATTTTCAGTGAACTGCGAACTGCCAGCCACGGCGGCCTGCCAAGCCGACGCGGAAGTATAGGTCGTTATAGTTTGCGAGAAAGCAGCGCTCACCGGCAGCAGGAGAAATATACCGGCACCGAGGACAGTTGCGAAAGATGCACCCGCGACCCGCTGTTTCATAACGAAATCAATATAACTCGGTTTTTGGATTTGTCTACAAAAATAAAATTATTTTTTCCAGCTCTCGTTTTGCCAGGATTTTTCTAATATTGGGAAAGTTTAGACGTCTGTAAACGATCAAGACGATGTAGCTGAGTCGGAGGGGCGCGTGGCCTCGCCTTCGTTTTTTTGAGTTCTCGCTCCAACCGAAATTCGGGCGGCTCATGCTTACGCCGGTCTGGCGCAAGCGTGGGAGACCACAAAAGGCAGCTCCTTCGTTGATCTTGCCTTTGACTTGCGCCACCCTGCCACAGCCCGCATACCCTCCGATAGGGAGGATTCACCCAGAAAACTTCCCAAAAAAAACCAACCCCGACGCCCAATATAGTCAAACCGTCTGAGACTGTTACCGATCCGTCGCGCACTGTTACAGATCCGTCAATCTATGTAACAAAACAGACGATTAACGTTACGCGTACAAAATCGCAAACTCCAGCTCAAGCCGTCTGCCGCGCCTTCCAAAGCAGGTAAAGCGCCCACGCCGAAAGCGTGCAATTATCCCGAATCTCCCCATCCAGCATCCTCCGCTCAAACTCCGCCACGCTCACCGTCCGCGCCACCAGGTCATGCTCTTCCGGGTCGGGATCTTTTTCAGTAGCCGTAAGTCCTTTCGCCAGAAAGACATGCTGCCTCTGCCTTACAAACCCATACCCGATCCAAAGCATCCCCAGCCGGATCATCGTCTCGGCATGCAGTCCCAGCTCTTCCTTCAATTCCCCACGAGCCAGCTCCTCCGCGTCCACTTCGCCCATCTCCCAACCGCCCTGCGGCAGTTCCAGGCAGCGCTCCTGCACTGTGTAGCGATACTGCTCCACCAGCCAGACGAAATCTTCCCCGCCGACCGTCTGAATGGGGATAATAATGGCGCTATCGTCTTTATCGGCAACGCCATAGATGCCTTCTTTGCCGTTCGACCGCAGAATGCGATCCTCGCGAACAATCATCCACGGATTGCTGTAAACGACACGGCTCGAAAGCGTCTGAATGCTGGGTTTTTCGGGCGTTTTCCCGTCGCTCATGGCTGGCGAGTCTCCAGGTTTTCCGGCGTAACGTCCTTATATTCCATCAGCTTCTGATCGCGATTCATGAGGAATTGCACTTGACCAAAGAAGATCGGAACCTGCTGCAAATGGGAGTGCAAACCATAGAGAATCAGAGACTTCGGATCATCCGACTTCCAGCGGCTGAGCCACGCCGAGCGCAGCGTGACCGCCATAAGCAACAGCAGCCAAAGGGCAAACGGCAGCGGCGAGAGCATCCACACGGAAAGCGCCAAAGCCAGCAGCGGCGAAAGCATCCAGAACGCCCCGCGAATGCGGTTGCGGCGCGCGTCGGACGACCAGAACGGATCGGAAGTCGCACGAAACCGGGCCGAAACTGAAGCAAACGCATATCCGGCACGCGTGGCGCGGCGCCAATACTGCGAAAACCGGGTGATGGCCAGGTCATGCAACGTCATCGGCACATCGATATGCTGGATGCGCCAACCGTTGTTTCTCATGCGCCGGCACATCTCCGGCTCTTCGCCGGCGATCAGTTTTTCGTCGAATCCGCCGACGGATTCAAGCGCAGCGCGGCGGACGAGCACATCGCCTCCGAAGAAGAGCGTTTCACCCGGCGCGTAGACCCAGTCAAGATCCAGCACGCGAACATAGACGGAGAGGCATCCGCATAGCTCGCGGCGATGACCCCAGGCGGCCGCATTGGCCGCATCCTTGTTGAGTTCTGCGAGAGCGGCTATCGGAAAATCGGCATCGAGGATGGTGTCGCCGTCAAGGAAGAGGATCGTTTCGCCGGCAGCGCGCCGCCAGCCCAAGTTGCGGGCACGAGCGGCGGTAAAAGCCCCGGGCGGCAGAGGCAACACGACCGCGCCGAGTCGCGCGGCCACTTCGAGGCTGCCGTCGGTTGAGCCGGAGTCGACGTAGAGAATTTCGGTGGGCTGCCAGCCTTCGATCGACTGCGCGCTCAGGATGCAGCGCTCAAGGCGTTCGCCTTCATTGCGGCCAATGATGATTACCGACAGCGCGGGCTGCGAGATTGGAATTTCGGTCATGACGCTGTCTCCATGGCAGCGCAGGACTTGCTGCGTATGGGAACGGCGGGCACCCCGGCAACGACAGCGCCAGCGGGAACGTCTCTGGTTACAACGGCATTTGCGCCCACAGTGGCTCCATCGCCGATAGTGACACCGCTGAGGATGGCTGCGCCGCGGCCGATCCAGACTTCTTTGCCTATAGCGATGGGCTTTGCAATGTGGCCGGAGTCACGAAGGGTCTGGCCTGCTTCGCGAGTATGGTTGGCGTCGCGAATACTGGTGTATTCGCCGATCATTGTGCCTTTGCCGATGAAGATGCCGTCATAGGCGACCAGATGGACGCCGCTCGAAAGCACGACGCCGTCGCCGAGGACGATTTCTCCATCGCCCCAGGTCTCCCAATATTGGTGGGGATAGATAAGCAGCCCCTCTCCGCAGCGAACGCGGCCAGTGCCGTAGACCTGGGCCGGCCCGAGGATGACCGTGCTGTCCGGCAACGGAATCGTCAGCTTTGCCCGCAGTGCGGCGAAGGCGCGAAGACGCCGCGAAAGCTCAAGAACCCCAGCCATACGCCGATGGCAGAAGACCAGCGGTGCGGCGAGCGCGGATTTGAGGGCATTCGAGGGCATGGCTGCATCCATCGTCTCACGGGGATTCAGCCATTCGCCAACCCTGGCTGACGGAACTCCCGCATGCGATTCGGCTTTGGAACCGCTTCTGTTACGGTCTCAGAAGTTGGCGGGGTTGTACATAACGCGTTGGCGGTAGGCGACTGTCCTGCTCAGTCGCGGCAACCCGCAGGATTCACCGCGTCCCGGGCTTACGCCACACCTCAACCGCGCCGGTCAGGTCTTCGATCGCCATTCCTAGGGACTTAAAAACCAGTCGGCCCGGGGGCGGCAGGGGCGTCGTACCAGCCAGAATCTCTCCGAGTTCAGCGTAAACCCTGGCGCCTGAAAGGATAACGTCCCCCGATTCATTCTCAGCGCCCTGCCGCGACTCGGCAATCAGTGTCCCCTGCATCACGTCATCATCCAGTTCGCGCAGTTGCGGACCCACCGCACCAACCGCTACCACCAGAGAATCCGGCTTGAGCCATCTGCCGAGCAGGACCGGAGTGGTGGCCGAGGTGACCGTCACCACTACTTCACAGCCAGCGGCCTCTTCGATTGCAACAGCGATGGTGCCTGTTTCGGAGGCAAGTTGGGCGGATTTTGTTGAGTTACGTGACCAGACTTTCACTGCACCCGGCTCGCAAAATGCGGAATTCGCCACCCGCAACGCCTCGATATGCGAGCGCGCCTGCACACCGCTGCCGAGAATGCCCAGTGTTTTCGCACCCGGGGCTAAAGCCTCTACGGCCACAGCGGAGACGGCGGCTGTGCGCATTTCCGTGATCAGCCGGCCATCCATTACCGCCAGCGGTTCGCCGGTGGCGCGGTCCAGTAGTTCAATGGTGGCCAAATGGGTCGGGAGGATGGTGTTGCCGGGGTAGAATGTGACCGTTTTGACTGCCATGAACTCCCCTCCGACGACGGGCATGGTGGCGAACCATCCAATGGGCGCGCCTGTTGCGTCCTTTACGCGCAGAATCTGCCTCAGCGGCTGCTCGACCTTGCCTGTTGAATAGTCGATAAGCGCCTGGCGAATGGCCGGGATCAGCGATTCATAGCTGAGCAGCGGACGGATTTGGCCTTCGGAAAGATACATATCAGGCATGCCCCAGCATACGTCCCTTGTTCAGTGTGCGCAGCACCGCAACGACCCCTGATGCAGCGACCATAGTGACGCTCAGCACGGCTAGGCCACTCTGGTAGCTGCCGGTAAGGTCGCGCGCCCAGCCCATCAGCGGCGGCCCGATCACCCCACCCAGAATTCCGACCATGTTAATTGTCGCCAACCCGGCGGCAGCGCCTTTGCCCTTGAGAAATGTGGTCGGCAAAGCCAGCAGCGGCCCCTGAATCGCGTTATGCGCAAAATACATCACGGCCAGTACGGGAATCGCGATCCATGGATTGACTGTGAACGCGATGGTCATCAGGCACACCGCTTCGAGCAGGCTGGGTACGATCATGTGCCGGTACGGCTTTCCGTTGCGGTCGGAGAGCCAGGCGTTGAAGATCATACCGAAGGCTCCCAGCAGGCCCATGCCGGAGATGATGTAGCCGACCACCGTCACGTCCAGCGCCGTGAGATTCTTCACGATTGAGGGCAACGAGAAAGAATAAGCGTAGTTCACGCCCAGCATGAGCAGATTGGCCAGCCCGAAGAGCCACACGCGGACGTCGCTCAACGCGGCTTTCACCCCGGTCGCATGGCTCGCGTTTGGCTGCGCTCCCGGCACGTCCGCGCCTTCAGCAGCAAGTTGGGTTGCGATCCAGGCCCGTTCCGGCTCGGTAAGCCACCGGGCCTCGCCGGGGCCGTTCGGCAATGCCTTCAAAAAGACGGCGCTGAGCAGCACAGCCGGCAGCCCTTCCACAAGAAACAGCCATTGCCAGCCGCGAAGACCGAGAGTGCCGTTCAGATGCAACAGTGCCCCGGCCACCGCGCCCATGAAGACAGCGCTCAGCGGCAGCGAGACATAAAAGCGGCTGATGGTCCGGGCGCGCAGATTGGCGGGGAACCATTGCGTGAGGTAGAAGAGCACACCGGGGAAAAAGCCAGCCTCGGCCATCCCCAGCAGAAACCGCATGGCATAGAACTGAAACGGCGTCCGGACAAACATCATGGCCATGGCCAGCAGGCCCCAGGTCAGCATGATCCGCGCCAGCCAGCGGCGCGCGCCGAAGCGGTAAAGCAGCAGGTTCGAGGGGATTTCGCAGACTGCGTAGCTGACGAAGAAGATGCCCGCGCCGATCCCAAAGATCGTCTCGCTGAATTTAAGGTCGCCGTTCATCTGAAGCTTGGCAAAACCGATGTTGAGCCGGTCCATGTAAGCCACGCCGTAGCCGAGAGCGATGAGCGGAATCAGCCGCCAAGTGGCCTTGCGCATGGCCGAGCGGCCGATGGAGGATTCCGTTTCGGGAACGGCGGCGTTAGTTGGCGGCAAAGACAGGTCTCCGTTCGCGTGGAGGAGTTTTCCAATCCGGGAGTTGCGGCCGTGCGGAGGGAGATAATGCTTAAGTGGAGCGTATCATAGGCGAATAAGTCTCAGGTACAAGCGGCAGGCCCAGCCAAGGAGGTTGAATTGACCATCGGCGAGAGACTGGAAGCACTCGCCCAAAGCGTGGAGTTGCTGGCTCACATGCACAAGTCGACCGAGCAGGCCATTCGCGACTTCACTGTGCAGACCGACCGCTTTGAAGAGTTTGCGAAGCTTGTCCTATCCAACCACGAAGGACGCCTCGAAGAGCACGGGAAACAGAATTAGAATGAGACGCTCCTGCATTTAATTCGGTCGGGAATTAGGGCTGATGCGGCGGCGGAAGCGGTCATCGATGGGCTGGCGGCCTTTGAAGCCGGACTCCATGGTGTGCCAGTGCTCAATCGCAGGCTCGCCAGCCTTCCAGCAGAGTAGAACCACATCGTCGTCCATGCGGCAGGGAAAATCCAGCAAGCCGGATTCGAGATCTTTGACCTGCACGCCGATCTCATCGATCTCCTGCACCGTTTCCCGTGCTCGCTGGACGTGCTTTTCCAACTCGCTTCGCTGGGCGGAGACTTTGGCAACGTCGACGCTCATGCCACCGGCCACATGGATGCGCCGGGCCAGGTTTGTCAGCTCGTTGTCCAGCACTTCGGCGGCCTTCTTGTTTTCCATGGCGCGATTGAGCAGCGACTCGACGAGCGGGAGCATGGATTGCGCTTCTTCTAATGTGAAAATCTTCATCCCATTCTAGTTTAGCGCGGGAACGGTTTGAAATATAGGGAATAGGGATTGGGGAATGGGGAATAGGAAAAACCTTGGGCGAGTTCTTCAGCAGGAGTTAACGCGCCGCGCCCAGGCTTCGGCTTCCGCTTCGGCGGCTTCGATCTCGGCTTCGGTGAGTGGCTGACCGTCTTTCCGGGCGGCCTTTGCGGAAAGCCGCTTCGGTTCTTCGGCATCGTCCGCCGGGGCCAGAATCTGCTCGTCGCTCACTCGCTCAGTCTTTCCTAATCCCTATTCCGTGCTCCCCGTTCCCTGCCTCACCCAACTTCCAGCATGCGGTCCAGCGCCACGCGGGCCCAGTGCTTGACGCTGCGCTTCACCTGGATCTGGTTGACCACGCGGCCTTCGATCAGGTTTTCGAGCGCCCAGGCCAGGTGCTGCGGGCTGATGCGGTACATGGTGGTGCAAAGGCATCCTGAGTCGTCGAGGGTGATGATCTTCTTGGCGCCCATCTCCGGCGCGGCGAATCGCTTGGCGAGCCGGTTGACGAGGTGAATCTCCGTCCCAATCGCAAACATCGCGCCGTCGGGCGCGTCCTCGACAAGCTGAATGAGCCGCTCGGTCGAGCCGAGGGCGTCGGCTTTCTGGCAAACCTCCCAGCGACACTCGGGATGCACGATCACCTGGATGCCGGGGTATTTGGCGCGCACCTGATCGACGTGGCTGGGCAGGAAACGCTGATGGACGGAGCAATGGCCCTTCCAAAGAATGACGCGGCTGGCCATGAGCGCGAGCTTGGTCTGGCCGCCTTGCAGCGCCCATGGGTCCCAGACCGGCATCCTGTCCAGCGAAATCCCCATGGCGTGGCCGGTGTTGCGGCCAAGATGCTGGTCGGGCAGGAAGAAAATACGCTTTCCGCGCGCGAAAGCCCAATCGAAAGCCGCGCGTGCGTTGGACGAGGTGCAGACCAGGCCGCCGCGCTCGCCGCAAAAGGCCTTGATGGCCGCGGTTGAATTCATATAGGTGAGCGGAACCAGACCATCGGTCAAGCCCAGCTTTTCGAGCGCTTCCCAGGCCGCTTCGACCTGCGAAATCTCCGCCATATCGGCCATGGAGCAGCCGGCGTTCAGATCGGGCAGGACGACCTGCTGGATGGTGTTGCCGTCCGCGTCCTGCCGGCCCAGCAGATCGGCGCTTTCCGCCATGAAGTGGACGCCGCAGAAGACCAGGTACTTGGCTTCCGACTGCGCGGCGATCTTCGAGAGCTTGTAGCTGTCGCCGGTAACGTCGGCAAAACGCAGCACTTCGTCGCGCTGGTAGTGATGGCCGAGGAGCAGAACCTGAGAGCCGAGTTTGGCGCGCGCGGCGGCAATTCTCTGGTCCATGGAGTGGTCGGGCAGGGCTAAATAGTTCTCAAGGCTGCACGTTTCCTCTGCAGTCGCGTCGGCCGCCGCATCGAGCTCGAGGGCCAGGGGCATTTCTTCCAATAATGAGGTCAATCTGTGTTCCGCCTTCAGTCCAGCCACTGCTTTGGGGGCAGCGCGGACGGGGATGTTGAAAGCAAATCTGGCTGCAGTGGATTCACTACTGGGCGAATCGGCAAACCATTAGTCGGCAAACCGAAAAGCCCGGCCCAACCCACGGGGATGTTGCAACCTTCCTTTAATAGATGTCGGGCGTTGCGGGAAAGGAGCGAAAAACCACCCGCAACGGCTGAATCCATTCTCACGATTGTAACGTGGAGGGGCAATTTTGCCCAAAAACGCCGGCCCGTGCTATCGACGGCCGCGCCGATACCGGCCTAAGATGGATTTCTCGGAGGAACCGTGCTCGCACCTGAGGACAGCCAACTGCTGCATGCCGCCTACGCCGCCTTCAACGGACGCGATATCGATTCCGCCCTGCATACGATGCACCCACAGGTGCAATGGCCAAATGGCATGGAAGGCGGCTGGGTGCAGGGCCACGGCGGCATCCGCGACTACTGGACGCGCCAGTGGGGCATGATCGACCCCCACGTGGAGCCGGTTGAGTTTACAGATGAGACGGACGGACGAATCGCCGTCACTGTGCAGCAGACGGTGCGCGACCTCAATGGCCAAATCCTCATGGACCGGCTGGTGGAACACGTCTACCGGATCGACGGTGGGCTGATTCTCGCGATGGAAATTCGAGAGCCGGCGCACACGCTGTGAAATGACAGACGAGGCGGCTGGGGGAAAAATCTGTATTGAGCCGGTCACCGTACTGTTTGTGGCACCTCACAGCGGGCAGGTATCATGAACGAGAGCGAGGACGGCGTTCGAAACCAATGGTAGCGATACATTTCACAGGAGTTGCCGCAGCGGCGCTGCCCCTGGCGCGCATTCAGACCGCGAGCATCGGCATTCCCGACACGCTTTTTCTCATGCTGCTC
>Ga0302319_10009414_pt1 | contig 18778 bp, 17 predicted proteins | sample Bog_T0_2_FD_203319 | JGI IMG/M metagenome (GOLD analysis project Ga0302319, IMG submission 203319) | Peat permafrost microbial communities from Stordalen Mire near Abisko, Sweden - Bog_T0_2 | ecosystem: Environmental > Terrestrial > Soil > Wetlands > Peat | place: Sweden: Abisko, Stordalen Mire... | reverse complement strand
TACCGCCAGCGTCATGAGACCGCCTGGGCTTACTTGGGCGCGAGCGTGATGACGGCCTGTGGCGAGGGCACCTCCGTGGACACCAGGATATGCATCGTCCGGCCTGCTTCAGTGACGGCGTAGGCCGTATGCGTCACCCCGTTGGCGCCCTTATCGGTCTGGCCGCCCAGGGCGGTCAGCGGCGTGTTCGACGACTGGGCTTCGCGTTGCAGGGTCGAAAGCACTTCGCTGGCGCTGGCCTTTTCAACCACGGTCTCGCAGCCGCCATCGTCCAGCGACACCACGGCCAGGTTCACGCCGGGCTCACTGGCATCGAACACCTGCCCGGGGCGGCCAGCCAGAAAAGCATCGCGCGCCTTGTCCGGCATGCGCGGCACATTCTGCTGCGTCAGGAATGTACGCGTGCCGGCCGGGTTGCCGGCAAAGTGCAGGCAAGCGGCGCCGAACAAACCCACCAGCTCCTCAGCCGGCGTGCCAGCGGGAGGCTGGCCTTGCTGGGCCGGCTGCGCCCAGGCCGAAGCCGGGGCGGTGAACATCGCGAACATAAGAAGGGCGCGGCGCATCTTCAGGCTCCTGCGGTCAGATCGGGTCGGGCTCACGGCGGTTATCGGCGTAGCTCCATGTGAATCGGGCCATCACGGAAGCCGTGGGTGAACTGGTTCACCATGGCATTGCCGCTATCCATCAAGTGCTCAGCCTCACCCTGCCACACTATCCTGCCCTTGTGCAGCATGGCCGCGCGATCGCCGATGCGCCGGGCGCTGGCCATATCGTGCGTGATAGCAATGGCGGTGCTGCCCAAACGTTTCACGCAATCTGTGATCAGCCCGTCGATCACCGCGCCCATGATCGGGTCCAGGCCGGTTGTCGGCTCGTCAAAGAACAGGATTTGCGGATTGGCGGCGATCGCCCTGGCCAGCGCCACCCGCTTCTGCATGCCACCGGAAAGCTCGGCCGGCGCAAGGTCGCCCACGCTGGCGTCCAGCCCCACCTGCGCCAGGATCTTGCCGGCCGTTGCGCGCGCGCGGGTGCGTGCCACATCGTGCTTGGCGATCAGGCCGAACGCCACGTTCTCCCACACCTTCAGGCTGTCGAACAGCGCGCCGTTCTGAAACAGCATGCCGATTTCAGCCCGCTTGGCCTCGCGCCCCCGCCGGTCCAGCGCCGCCAGGTTCTGGCCATCGATCTCGATCGTGCCGGAATCGGCCGCGATCAGCCCCAGGATGCATTTCAGCAGCACGGATTTGCCGCTGCCCGAGCCGCCGATCACCACCATCGACGTGCCTTGCATGACATCCAGGTCAATGCCGTCCAGCACCATTTTGTCGCCGAACGCCTTGCGCAGACCGCGAATGCGAATCTTGGGCGCGCCGGCGGGGCCGGAAACCTGAACGCCGCTCATCGCGAGAAGAATATCTCGGTGAGCACGTAGTCGAACGCCAGGATCAGGATGCTGGCCGACACCACCGCGCTGGTGGTGGCCGAGCCCACGCCCTCGGCGCCGCCGCGGCTGCGGTAGCCGTGGTAGCAGCCCATCAGGGCCACGATGAAGCCGAACACGGCGGCCTTCACCAGGCTGACCACAACGTCGTCCGTCTGCAGGAAATCCAGCGTGTTGGTCAGGTAGCCGCCGGAGGAAAAACCCAGCTTGGCGGTCGCCACCAGCCAGCCGCCGGCCACGCCTAGCACGTCGGCCACGGCCACCAGCAGCGGCAGCGACAGCACCCCCGCCAGCAACCGGGGCGCCACCAGATATTTCATCGGGTTCGTTGAAAGCGTGCGCAGCGCGTCGATCTGGTCGGTCACCCGCATCGTGCCGAGCTCGGCGGCCATGGCGGCTCCCACGCGGCCGGCCACCATTAAACCGGCCAGCACCGGCGCCAGTTCGCGCACCACCGAAATCAGCACGATATTGGCAATGGCGCTGGTGGCGCCGAACCGCGCAAACCCGGTGTAGGATTGCAGCGCTATCACCATGCCCGAAAACACCGCCGTCAGCGCCACGACGGGCAGGCTGAAATAGGCGAACTCCACGAAGGCCCGCAGGAACAGCCGCCAATAGAACGGCGGGCGCACGATATGCGAGATGCCCTTCAGCGCGAAAATGGCAATCGCGCCAACCGTGCCCAACGTCAGCAGCACAGCGCGGCCAAGCGCCGCTACCGGCGAGAGCAGGGACAGACTTTCGGCCTCGGCCGCGGGGCTGATCGCTGAATCGTTCACAGCGCGGCGTAGCGCCTGACCGCGCGGTGACGCAGCGAGGTCAGGACCTCGTAGCCGTTGCTGCCGGTGAAGCCGGCGACCTCATCCGGCGGAATTGCCGGGCCGATCAGCTCCACGTGGTCGCCCAGCGCCAAAGCGGGGTGGTCCGTCGCGTCGAAAGTCGTCAGGTCCATGGAAACACGCCCTATCAGCGGCAGGCGCGCGGCGTCAAAAAATGCGGCGGCGCGATTGGATGCGGCGCGGTGATAGCCGTCCGCGTAGCCAAGCGCCACTGTCGCCACCCGGGTTGGGCGCTTGGCCACCCACGAGCCGTTATAGCCAACCCCCTCACCCACCTTCACATCGCGCAACTGCAGCACCGGCGCGGTCAACCGCATCACCGAACGCATGGGATTCGGCAGGCCCGGCCTGGGATTGATGCCGTATAACGCCGCCCCGGGGCGCGCCAGCTCGGAGCGGAATTCTTCGCCCAGGAAGATGCCGCTGGAGTTGGCCAGGCTGCGCCGCATCGTCGGCAGCCGCGCACAGGCCTGATTAAATCTTTGTAATTGCAAGATATTGATCGGGTCGTCCGGGGTCTCGGCGCTCACCAGGTGGGTCAGCGCGTAGGACCAGGCGATTCCATCCAGCAAACCGGGATCGGCCGCCACCGCGTCGACGTCGGCCGCCATCAGGCCAAGCCGGTGCATGCCCGTGTCGATATGCAGCAGCGCCGGCAGTTTGTGGCCGTGCGCGGCGGCGAAACGCCGGTAGGCCGCGATTTCCGCCAAATTGCCCAGCACGGGCACCAGATCGTGCGCGGCATAGGTCGCCGCCTCGGCCGCCGCGAAGCCGTTCAGCACGCCGATGAACGCGCCCGGCAGCAACGGCCGCAGCACCACCGCTTCCGCCAACTGCGCCACAAAGAAATGCGTCGCCCCCTCGGCCAACAGCCGCGGCGCCACGCGGTCCGCGCCCAACCCATACGCATCGGCCTTCACCACCGCCGCCGTCGGCCCGCCATGCGCAGCCGACAGCGCGCGCCAGTTGGCGGCAATCGCATCAAGATCGATGGTGAGCGTCGGTGTCACGGGCGGGGATGTGGGTGGAGGTAGGAAAATTGGCCAGGGGACTCCGCCCCGCCCAGTCGTCAGTTGTCAGCATTCAGTCATCAGAACCCGCACGCGAGGGCATGGTCTGGCGACTGAAAGCCGAGAAATGGCAACTGAAACTGGCCTTGCTTTCAAACTGCCAACAACTTCTCCACCTCTGGCGCCAGGCCATCCGGCGTTGTCGTGGGGGCGTAGCGCCCGGTGACGGTGCCGTCGCGGGCCACCAGGAATTTGGTGAAATTCCATTTGATGGCGCCGCCCAGCAGGCCGCTTTTTTCGTGTTTCAGGTAGGCCCAGAGCGGGTGCGTGTGGGCGCCGTTCACTTCGATTTTGGCGAAGAGCGGGAACGAGACATCGTATTTCAGCGAGCAGAAATTCTTGATTTCGGTTTCGTCGCCGGGCTCCTGGTGACCGAACTGGTCGCACGGAAAGCCCAACACGGTCAGGCCTTGCGGCGCGAATTTGCGGTACAGCGATTCGAGGCCGGAGTACTGGGGCGTGAAGCCGCATTTGCTGGCGGTATTGACGATCAGCAGCACGCGGCCGCGGAAATCGCTGAGCGGAACCTCAGCGCCATCGATGGCGCGGGCGGAAAAATCGTAAATACCGGTCATGCGTGCCTCCCTGTCCGGCGGCACGCTAGACGTGTTCGTCGGCGCTGTCAGCCTAGGCGGCTAGTACCAAAGGCCAATCCGGGAAGTGGCCCGGCAGATCGCCGTCCGGCACCCTGGTCAGGTCCTTCTGCAACGCCGTCTTGATCCGCGCGGCCGCCTGGCGGCCGAGATAGGCGCGCAAATCCTTCATGATGCCGGGCGGCGCCACCACGAACAGGTCATCGAAGGTTTCGCTGGCCACCAGGGTCTCCACCCGCGCCGCCAGGCGCGCGGCGAAATGGTGCTTGGCCGCATCGTGCGGGTTCTGGTGCGAGCCGCTATGGCTGTGCACGCCGTTGGCCTTGATGGTTTCGATGGTGTGGAAATGCCGGTCGCCGCCGGCGGTGACAAGCCGTGCGTGCTCGCCATCGGCAATGACGATCCAGGCTTTATAGCTGTGCGGCATGCGAGCGCGCCTCCGGAAATGACGCCTTAGCGTGCCATGGCGCGGGGCGCCCGGAATTGAGCCAGATCAGCCTTTCGATCAAAAGCCTGGGCGAGCCTCCACCACGAGCGGCAATTCGCTGAAACTGGCCGCCGCCGCGTCGTAGAGTTCAACCGCGCCGGTCGCGATATCGAAAACGCAACCGTGGATTTGCAGCGCATCGCGCGCCAGCGCGGCCTGCACGCTGGGGTGTGTCAGCAGATTCTCCATTTGCACGACCACATTGAGGCGCGTCAGGCGATGCATCCGGGCAGGGCCATCGCCGGGGCCGCCATCGCACTCCAGGCGGCGCCTGGCTTCCTGGCCATGGCGCAACCAGCGGGTCACAGCCGGCATAGCGTTTAGTTTCGCGGGGTCCATGATGCCATGCACCGCGCCGCAATCTGAATGGCCGCAAATAATCACGTGCCGCACGCCCAGCGCGGCAATGGCATATTCGATGCTGGCCGATACGCCCACGGACGACTCCTCGTAAACTGGAACAAGGTTGCCGGGGTTGCGCTCGATGAACAACTCGCCGGGCCCGGTATTGGTCATCAGCGAGGGCACGATGCGGGAATCGGCGCAGGTCAGGAATAGCGCGAGCGGCGCCTGACCGGACGCCAGGCGCTGGAAAAGGTCGCGGCTGTTGGGAAAAATCTGCGTGCGGAAGCGGCTTACGCCTTCGGTGAGTTTAACAATATCATCCATGGCGAGCCTCCGGCGCGGGTTCGTAGAAAAGCCTTCTTTCTTGAAAGAAAGAAACAAAGAACTTTTGCCAATTGGTTACGTACTTCATTGGCAAAAGTCTTTTTGCTTCTTTTTCTTCAGAAAAAGAAGTGCTTCCTTTTTATATCTCAATCATATCAAAATCAGTCTTGGCTGTTCCACATAACGGGCACCTGAAATCGGCCGGAATATCCCCCCACCGCATGCCCGCCGGCAAACCTTCATCGGGCTCGCCCATCGCCTCGTCGTAAATGTAACCGCAGGTGCGGCACTGCCAGGTTTTGAACGTCTCGCTCACGGGCCGGCCTACTGCATGCGAAAGCTGATCGGCACACGCTTCGGCCCGCAGACGAAGGCCGCATCCATATAAGCCGGCTCACCGTTCAGTTCCACGCTTTGCAGGCGCGGCAACAATTCCTCCCACAGAATCCGCATTTCCATGCGGCCCAGATGCTGGCCCAGGCAAATATGCGCACCATAGCCGAACGCCACGTGCTTGTTCGGCGAGCGCTCGATGTCGAACCTGAACGGATCGGTGAATACCGATTCGTCGCGGTTGCCGGAGGGGTAGGACAGCATCAGCCAATCCCCCTTACGAATGATCCGCCCATCGAGCACCGCATCCGATGTCGCCGTGCGCATGAAATGCTTTACCGGCGTTACCCAGCGAATACTCTCCTCCACCAGGCCCGCGATCAGCGCCGGATTAGCCTTCACCTTGGCGAACTCACCCGGGTTATCGGCCAGCGCCCACATCGCGCCCGCGGTGGTCGAGCTTGTCGTGTCGTGCCCGGCCGTTGCGGCGATGATGTAGTAGCTCATCGCCTCCAGCACGCCCAAAGGCGCGCCGAAAACCTGGCCGTTGGCGATCACGCTGGCCAGATCGTCGCGCGGGTTGGCGCGCCGATCCTCGGTAATGGCGTTGAAATATTCCATGAACTCGCCAACCGTGCCTTGCAGGTTGGCCAGCGCCTGCGCCGCATCCTCCGGCTTGTTGCCGCTCCGGCTCAACTCCGCGTCCGCGTTGCCGAATAATTCCTGCGTCAGCTTCAGCATGCGCGGCTCGTCGCTTTCCGGCACGCCCATAAGCTCCATGACCACATGCAGCGGATACAGGAACGCGACATCTGTTGCGAAATCACAACAACTCCCGAGCGACGCCATATGGTCGATGAACCCGCGCGCGATTTCGCGAATGCGGCCTTCCAGCTTCTTCAGATTCTGCGGCAGGAATGCGCCGTACGTGACGCGCCGGTACGCCGCATGATCCGGGTTATCCATTTGCACCAGCGCGCGCACCAGATGCGGCGAACCGCCCATCACCATACGCACCTTCTGGTCCAACTCGATCGGCGTCACGATCGTCGCGCGGTCGCCGTTGTGGAACAGATCGTTCTGCCGTTCCACTTCCAATATGTCCGCATGCCGCGTCACCACCCAGAACGGATCGAACCCATCGGGCTGCGCCACCGATAGCGGCTTCTCCTGCCGCAACCAGGTGAACGCGTCCTCCACCCGTTTGCCGGAACCGCCGAACGCCGTCGGGTCCACGATCGTGTTGGCAATGTCTTGCGGTATCATCGCGTCCCTGCTCCCGATTGGCCCCGCGCGCGGGGCAATGCCAGCCTCTCCGGTCTGACTACAATAAACTTGCTATGTCGCCAACAACTATTTATAGTCGCGTCCGCGCCGCGTCTCGGCTGCAACGGCCGGCGCAAGTCACCAAGGTGCCGTCATGCCCTACAGCCATCTCCCGGACGCGCCTTCCCGCCGCACCCAGGCGGAACGCCGCGCGGAATCGGAGCGCAACATCCTGCAGGCCGCGGCCGAACTGATCGCCGAACAAGGCGTGGGCGCCGCCACGCTCGAAAAAGTCGGCGCCCGCGCCGGCTATAGTCGCGGACTTGCCACGCAGAAATACGGCTCCAAACAAGGGCTGATCGAAGCGCTGATCGCGCATCTGCACACCCGCCTGGAAACCCTGCTGCGCGAAAGCCACGTCGAGGCCATGACTGGCCTGGATGCCGTGCTGGCCTTCGTCAGCATCTTCCTGCGCGACCTGGCCGACGATGAGGAGGTGCGCGCCTACTTCATGCTGATGGCCGGCGCGGTGGCCGACCGCAGTACGGTACGCGCCGCCTTCGCCGCCTCCCACGAAACCGTCAGCAATATGCTGCAGGCGCTGCTCGTCCGCGGCCAGGGCGACGGCTCCGTGGAGCCCACGCTGAATACCCAAGCTGCCGCCACCCTAGTCGGCAGCACCCTGATTGGGCTTTCAACCCAGCACCTCGTGGACCCCGCCATGGACCTGGCCACAGTCAGCGAAGCGACGATTGCGACTTGGAAACGCTGTTTGCAGTCCCAGGGATCGGAAGCAAGGCCAGGGGCTCTGCCCCTGGACCCCGCTGGGGCCGGGAGGCCCCAGACCCCGATTGTTTAGTCGGTGTTTTAGGAGGGGGCTACGCGTGTGGTTGCAATTACAGGTGCGGTGCCCGCCGAAAACATCGACCAGATAATGGGGATTTGGGGCTCGAGGTGCCAACGGCGGTCTAGGGGGCACAGCCCCCTGGCCTTTCTTGCGGAACCCAACCCCCGCCAACAGGGTTTCAAGCCGCATCAGCCACATGCGAGTGCGCCATGCCCGACCATAATCTTGCCAGTGACCAACAGAGTTCCATTCGCGAGCAGGTGCGCGCGGCCGATAAGGCGCGGCCGCCGCTCGAAATGAAATCGGCGATGCAGGCCGGCGCGCGGCATTACCCCGAGCCGCCGTTTCCTGGTGGCGAGCCTGGCCGGCCCGGCATTGAAACCGGCCAATCCCTGGCGCCGATGTATGACGCTCCGTACTGGAAAGGCTCGGGCAAGCTGGAGGGCCGCGTCGCGATCATTACGGGTGGCGATTCCGGCATCGGCCGTGCGGTGGCGACGTTGTTCGCGCGCGAAGGCGCCGACGTCGCAATCCTGCATTTGCCGCAGGAGCAGGAGGATGCCGATACGGTGCTAGAGAAAGTCACCGCCGAGGGCCGTCGCGGCATCACCATCGCCGGCGATGTGCGCGACCGCGATTTCTGTTTTGACGCGGCCAGGCGCACGGTTGCCGAGTTCGGGCGGCTCGATGTGCTGGTGAACAATGCCGCGTTTCAGCTGCATGTCAGCCGGTTCGAGGATTTGACGGAGGCGCATTTCGACCTGACGATCAAAACGAATTTGTACGGCTATTTTCATATGACGCAGGCCTGCGTGCCGCACATGAAGCCGGGCGCGGCGATCGTGAACAGCGGTTCCGTGACGGGTTTGCTGGGCAATTCAAGCATCATCGATTATTCGATGACGAAGGGCGGCATTCATAGTTTTACGCGCGCATTATCGGGCAGCCTGGCGGCGCTGGGCATTCGCGTGAACGCGGTGGCGCCGGGGCCGGTCTGGACGCCGCTGAACCCCACCGATAATCCAGCCAAGATGGAAGTGTTCGGCGCCGAAACGCGCATGAAGCGGCCGGCGCAGCCGGAGGAAATCGCGCCGGCCTATTTGTTTTTGGCGTCGCCGCAGATGTCCAGTTTCATTACCGGCGAAATTCTGCCGGTCATTGGCGGCTATACCGATAGGTAAAATTGTGGCCGGTCAAAGCACCTCGAACAGGTTATAAACCGGCCCGTCGGCGCGGCGATGGCCGATGCCGACCGCAAGCAGATGGTTCAGCCATAGATACCCCTGCCCCGCGGTCTCGAACCTGGCCGTGATGCGGAAATAGTAGCTGGCCGGGTCAACCGCCTCGCCGCGATCGATGCGTTTCAACACATCCTCAGGCCCGGCGCGCACCCCGGTATATTTCATCCCGATCGCGACCCCGTCATCGGTTTTCAGCACCAGCCGCACATCCAGCGACGCGGCGCCCGCCTGGTCCAGGCTCTGCCAGTCATTGCCGCCATCCAGGATATCGCCGCGCAGCCGATCGCCTTCGAACACCCCGCCGGGCACAACGCCGACGCGCCGGAAGCCGCTGGGCGTGCCACCGATAATCTGTAATGGCTTCACATCCAGCCGCATGACGAATAACGGCCGGGTTCGCACCGCCTTCAGGGCGTCAGGGATGTCGCCGATTGGCATGTCGAAGCCTCAAGAAGTAAGGAAACGCTACTTTTTGAAAAAAGAAGCAAAAACCTTTGCCCGGCTGTCGCCGACTACGCCGCGACAGCCACGCAAAAGTTTTTTGGTTCTTTTTTCAAAAAAGAACTCTTTCCCTTAGATTGCCTCCGGCAATTTAGTCCCACAGCTAATCAACAAAGCCCGCAGCGCCAGGATCGGCGGAAACACTTCCTGGTTCCAGTCACCGTGCTGCTTATCGTGCGCCGCCTGCTCCTGTTCCACGATCCAGCGATCTTCCTTAAAGATGCGCTCGGTGAACCAAACCAGCAGCGGCCACGCCAGATCCAGCAAAATGCCCGGCTTCGGCCGCCGCACCGAAAGCAGGCCGAACGTGCGGATCGTGCGTTGTTCGCTATCCAACGGCGTATAGGCAATCCAGAGATCCATCACCGGATCATCGCCGCTGGTCCAGATATTCAGCGTCTGGTACGGATACTCCGTGCGGATCGTCATCAGATCGTGGAATTTGCCGGTCGCCGCACCGCGCCGCTGGCCCAGTATCGCCGCCTCGCCGATCGGCTGCTTGCCGCCCTCGCGCGCGAAGCTGTAATCCACCTCGATCTGCGTATCGCCCGTGCGCATGCCGCGAAAGCGGGGCCGGATCTGGCCCATTTGCCGCCGGTGCAGAAACTGATGGTTCATGTCCATCAGGTTTTCGTGCATGAAACTGTAATGACACGCCACTTCGCGGCCGAATCGCCGGGTGCGGAACGCCGGATCAACCGCGGCCGACAGCACCGGAAACGCCACGCTATCGGCGCGGGCCGGATTGCCCGGAAACACGAAAATCAGCCCCGCCGCCTCCCGGCATGGATAGGCGCGCACCCCATTGGGCAATTTTTCCTTGCCCAGATAAGGCACATCGATGCAGGCACCGGTCTTGTCGTAGGTCCAGCCATGGTAGCAGCAGCGCAACGCGCAGCCATCCACCACGCCGGCATGCAGCGGCACCTGGCGATGCGCGCAACGATCTTCCAGCGCGAACACGGCGCCGTCCTTCGGCCGCACAAGCACGATCGGCTCGCCGGCGAATACCGTCCCCAAGGCGGCGCCGGCGCGCAATTCGCGCGACCAGGCAACTGGATACCAGTTGTCCGGATGGGTCCCAATGCGGCGGAGATCGGTTGAGGCTACGTTGGTGTCCACTTATTCTACCTTGCAGCCCGTAGGCGGAGTAACGCTAGCGTGTTGGAGCAGTTCCCGCGAACAAAAGCGCGGCATGACCGTCAAAAACCATGCACCGTCATATGGCCAGCCGGGATTTAAGCGCGATCCCAAACACGCGACCCGTTTCAAACTGACACACGGCAGCGCACCTGGCCTAGTTTGACTTGCACGGCGGGATGGAGTCTTGCCGTCGGCTGTGAGACCAAAGACGCACATCTACCGGCGCGGTGATTCCGATTCTTTCGTTTTTTGCTCCCGTGTTTAGTGTGGGGACCACCGCGCTGATCCGGCGCCGCGGATGATCCCCGGCCTGCTCGAAGCGCTCGTCGTCGCGTCCGCACGGCACGCCAGGCTGGTGGCGCTGTGCTGCGTGCTGCTGGGCGCGGCCAGCATCGCACTTGCGGTTGGCCGGCTCGGCGTCACCACGGATTTGAATGGCCTGTTCAGCCAAAGCCTGCCCTGGAAGCAGCGCGAGGCCGCGCTGAAGGCGGATTTTCCGCAGTTCACCAAGCTGATCGTGGCCGTGGTGGATGCCGGTGTGCCCGAGGAAGCTCAGGCCACCGCCAACGCGCTGGCGGAAAAGCTCGCTTCCGACCCCGTGCATTTCCTCAGCGTGCGGCAGCCCGACCGCTCGGCGTATTTCGACCAGGAAGGTCTGCTGTTCCTGCCATTGCCCGCCCTGCAGGATGTGCTGGACCGCACTGTGGATGCGGCGCCGTTTCTGGGGCCGCTGGCGGGCGACCCCAGCGCGCGGGGCCTGTTTAACGCCCTGCAACTGGTGGCGGTGGGCGTGCGGCACGGGCAGTTGCCGCCGCCCGCGTTCAACCCGGCCCTCAATCAGTTTCACCGCACCCTGTCCCAGGCCATCGCGGGCAAGCCATCACCGATGTCGTGGCAAACGCTGCTGGCCGGCCCGGCCGCGCAACTGGCGGGCCCTAACCGCATCGTGCTGGTGCAGCCGCAGTTGAACTACGGCGCCGTGCAGCCCGGCGGGGCCGCAACCGAAGCACTGCGCCGCGCCGCCGCGTCGCTCGAATTCGTCCGCGGCGGCGAGGCGCATGTGCACCTCACCGGCGAAACACCGCTGGCCGACGAGGAATTCGCCTCCGCCGCGGGTGGCGCTTCCGCCGGCCTGCTGCTCAGCTTCGCCATCGTCGTGCTGTGGCTGTTCCTGGCGTTGCGGAGCTTGCGGCTCATCGTCCCCGTGGTGCTCACGCTGCTGCTGGGCCTGGCGCTGACCACCGGGTTCGCCGCGCTGGCCGTCGGCACGCTGAATCTGATTTCAGTGGCCTTCGCCATCCTGTTCGTCGGCATCGCCGTGGATTTCGCCATTCAGTTCACCGTGCGGTTCCGCGAAATGCGCGCCGCCGAACCGCGACACCACCAGGCGCTGGCGCTGACGGGCTTGCGCGTCGGCCCGCAGGTGCTGATCGCCAGCGCCGCGACCTCGGCCGGCTTCCTGGCCTTTGTGCCGACCAGTTTCCGCGGCGTCGCCGAACTGGGCCTGATCGCCGGCGCCGGCATGCTGGTGGCGTTCGTCTGCACGTTAACGTTCCTGCCGGCGCTGCTGACGCTGTCGCGGCCGGGTGCGGAGGGCAGCGATGTCGGGTTTCCGCGCGCCGCGCCGCTGGACCGCGCGATCGCCCGCTTCCGCCCGCTCATCCTAACCGGGTTTGCCGCGGTGGCGGTGGCCGGCTGCCTGGCCGCCACGCGGCTGACCTTCGACAGCAACACGCTGCACACCAAATCGCCGCATAGCGAGGCCGTGCAGACCCTGATGCGGCTGCTGCAAAATCCCGTCACCAACCCGTTCACCGTGGACATCATGCGGCCCAGCGCGGACCAGGCGCATGCCCTGGCGCCCGCTTTGGCCAGGCTGAGCCTGGTGGACCACACCGTTGATGTGCTGAGCCTGGTACCCAACGATCAGGCGCCAAAGCTTGCCGCGATCCAGGATGCGGCCAGCGTGCTGGGCCCGGCGCTGTCGCCGCCGCCGCCCCTGCCCGCGCCTTCAGCCGACGCGCTGCGGGCTTCCGCCGCGACATGCCGCGAGGCGCTGCTGCCGGTGCTGGGGACGCTGCCGCCGGATAGTCCGTTGCGCGACATCGCGGCCGATCTCGGCCGGCTGGCGGCCGCATCGGATAACACCGTGCTGGCCGCGAACGATGCGCTGGTGCGCTTCCTGCCACCACAATTGCAGGTGCTGCGCCAGGCGATGAGCGCGCACGCCGTTACGCTCAACGATGTGCCGGCCAGCCTACGGCGCGACTATGTGCTGCCCAACGGGCAGGCCCGCATTCAGGCGGTACCGAAACAAAGCGTCAGCGACAGCAGCAATTTGTCGCGTTTTGTAGCGCAAGTGCGCAGCGTGGCGCCGCAAGCCGGCGGCCCGGCGGTGACCATTGTCGCCACCGCGGAAACCATCACCGCCGCCTTTATCCAGGCGGCGCTCAGTGCCATCGCCGCCATTGCGCTGATCCTGCTGGTGGCGCTGCGCCGCGTGCGCGATGCGGCGCTGGTGATGATGCCCCTGCTGCTGGCTACCGCCATGACCGTGATCGTGGTTGTCGGCGCCGGCATGTCGTTGAACTTCGCCAATGTCATTGCGCTGCCGTTGCTGCTGGGCGTGGGCGTGTCGTTCAATATCTATTTCGTCATGAACTGGCGCGCCGGCCAGCCCGCGCGCCTGGCTTCCGCCACCACGCGCGCGGTGGCGTTTTCCGCGCTGACCACGGGCACGGCGTTTGGATCGTTAGCGCTATCCGGGCATCCCGGCACATCCAGCCTGGGGACTTTGTTGCTGATCAGCTTGACGTGCACGCTGATTGCGACGCTGGTTTTTGTGCCGGCGTTGCTGGGGCAAAGAAAGTAGTTCTTTTTTGCAAAAAAGAACCAAAAAGGTCTGCGCGGCTGTCGCCGGCTACTCCGCAACAGCCTTGCGAGAGTTTTTACTTCTTTTTTCAAAAAGCAGCGCTTCCTTACCGCGTCAAACTAAATACCGTCCCCGCGCCCCCAGGCCCATCCGCCTCCGTGGTGCCATAAACAACCCCATTCGCGGCCAGTGTCGGCGTGGCGCGCGGCGCCTCGCCGGTGTGGCGTCCGAACCGCGCCAACAGCGATGCCGCCCAGAGCTGGCCATTAGCCGGCGGTGTCAGTTCAAATAACGCGCCATCGCCCAGGCCGCCGCCGACACCGAACAGATCGCCGGCCGGCGACAATGCCACGCCGCCGACAATGAAATCCGTCTTGCGGGCGCCATGCCAAATCGTTGCGTAATGCCACGCGCCGCCGCCCGCGGGGGTCAGATGGAATACGCTACCGTGATGTTTGTTGCCGCCGAGGACTGTGGTGCCGAACAGGCTGCCATCGGCGGCAAGGGTCACTTCCGCGAACGTCTGCGCCAGGTCGCCGGCGGGAAAACTGTAAAGCAGCGTGCCGGTCCAAGCCGACTGGCCGGATGATGGCGGTGCGAGTTGAAACACCGTCCCATTGGCATTGGCGCCGCCCTGGCCTGAAGTTCCGTACAACGTCCCATCGGCTGCCAGCGTCAGGCTTGCCGCGGGTGCGGCGCCCGTGGTGCCGTTCGGAAACGTCCAGATCAGTTGCTCGGTCCAGGACGTGCCGCCACCTGTTGGTGGGCTCAGCGAAAAGACCGTGCCGGTTCCCGAGGGCCCGTCAAATGCGGTCGTTCCATAGAGCGTGCCATCCGGGCCCATTGTCAGGCCACCGGAAGGGTTGCCGCCATCGCCGGTGCCACCCTTGAAGATCCACAGGGTTGTTTCGGTCCAGGCGGTCTGACCCTTGGCCGGCGGGGTGAGACGGAACACCGAGCCCAGACCCGCGCTGCCGGCGCCATACAGATTGCCGGCGCTGTCGATCACCACCCCGCCTACGGGTGCACCGCCGCTATTGAATTGCCAGATCGATGTGAATTGCCACGCGGTGCGCCCCGGCGCCGGCGGCGTCAGGCTGAACACGGTGCCTGCCCCCTGTTTGCCCCCGCTCAGCGTGGTGCCGTAGAGGATGCCAGCGCTGTCCTGCGCCAGGCGGCAGGTGGGATCGGCGCCGTCTGTGGTGTTGAAGGCGTGCAGCACCGTGAGCCTAGGGCTCGGCGCGTAGCCGTCCGTGGTGCCGCCCTTGAACGCGTAGACAAGGTTGTACACCGGCGCCGCCTCGGCCGCCGGCGCCAAGGCAGACGCCACTGTCAGCAGCGCGCACATTGCCGTGCAAGCTCCCCCTAGCGTCATCCGGCGGAATTGGGACAAAATTGGCATGCCGATCCTAGCTGCACGTATTGATGAATCATGGATCGGGGTCGCCCGACCCACGCCGGCGCGTGGCCGCGGCGCAGTCGGGCCTTCCCCAGAATAGACGCTGTGGGTAGATCGCACCGTTAAGATGCCGCCCCCCGACGGCGCTTTGGGCATACAATGCCTGACCCAAGACTAACCCAGCGTGTTGTCAAGCTTTCTTGCAGCTTGGCGATATCGACTGATTAGTCAACGAATTTTGTCCGCGCTCCATGTGGGTGGTTGTGCGTGGCGTTAGGAAGAAAGCGCTTCTTTTTGCAAAAAGAAGCAAAAACTTTGGCTACTTGGCACACGCGTGAACCAGCCGCAACTCTTTATAAACAAAAGTTTTTTGGTTCTTTTTTTCAAAAAAGAACCACTTCTTTGTCCTTGGGTTTGCCTGCGGATGTCCTAAAGCAGCATAGCCGGATCGGGCACGATCTCGTCCAGGATCTTGGCCGAGCACAGCACCGCCGGCACCCCGGCGCCGGGATGCGTGCCGGCGCCAACGAGAAACAGGTTCTTTACATCCTCGCTGAGATTATGCGGCCGGAACCACGCCACCTGGGTGATCTGCGGCGCCAGGGAAAACCCCGCCCCGTTCACCGATTTCAGCCGGTCGCGGAAATCGATCGGCGTCACCACGCGCGACGTCGCGATCGCCTCGCCCAGCCCGGGCAGCACCGTTTCCTCGAGTTTGCGCTGGATTTTGGCACGGTAAGGCTCCGCCTCCACAGTCCAGTCCACGCGGCCGCCAAGATGCGGCACCGGCGAGAGCACATAGAACGAATCGCATCCGTCCGGCGCCATCGATGGATCCGTCGCGGTCGGCCGGTACAGGTACAGCGAGAAATCCTCGGCCAGGATCTTCTTGCCGAATATATCGTCCAGCAGGCCTTTGTAGCGCGGCCCCATCATAATGGTGTGGTGCGGAACGTCCTCGTAACGGCGGTTCGTGCCGAAATACCAGATGAACAACCCGGTCGAATAACTGGAAAGCTTCAACCTGGAGTCGCTCCACCAGCGCCGCTTGGTTTCCGACAGCAGGTGCTTATAGGTGAAGGCGGCATCGGCGTTGGAAATAACAATATCGGCCGCGATGCGCTCGCCGCCCGCCAGGCGCACGCCGGTGGCGCGCCCATCCTGCACGGTGATCTGCTCCACATCAGCCTTGTAACGGAAAATACCGCCCATGCCCTCGATCAAATGCGCCATGCCCGCCACCACGGCCCCGGTGCCCCCCATGGCGAAATGCACGCCGGACAGCCGCTCGAGGTACGAAATCAGGCCGTAATAGGAGGTGGTGGAGAACGGGTGGCCGCCCACGAACATCGGGTGGAAGCTGAACGCCACGCGCAATTTTTCGTTGCGAATGAACCGCGCTGCCTTGGCATAAACGGAGCGGTAGCCACCCAGCCGGATGATATCCGGCAGCGCCGCCAGCATGGTGCTGATCTTATGGAACGGTTTGGCCGCCAGCTGGGTATAGGCGACGTCGAAAATGGCTTTGCTGTCCGCCATGAAGTGGTCAAAGCCGGCCACATCGTCCGGCGCAATGCGCGCCACCTCGCGCCGGGTCGCCGCGATGTCGGCGGTGGCGTTGAACACGTCGCCGTCGTCGAAACGCACGGCGTAAAACGGATCCAGCGGACGCAAATCCAAATCGTCGCGCAGGCGCCGTCCGCCCAGCGCCCATAATTCCTCGAACAGTTCCGGCGCGGTGATGATAGTCGGACCGGAGTCGAAACGGAAGCCGTCCTGCTCGAACGCGTAGCCGCGGCCGCCAGGCCCATCCAGCCGGTCAACCACCGTTACCGCGTAGCCGCGCGCCAGCAACCGTATCGCCGCGGCGAGGCCGCCAAAACCCGCGCCGATCACCACCGCGTGGCGGCGCGCTTGAGTTGTGTCCATGGGATAGCGAATGGCACGGCAGTCAGGCCAGAAGCAAGGAAGCGCTTCTTTTTGAAAAAAGACGCAAAACTTTCGCCAGTACGGCGTACGCCTGAACAAGGTAAACCTTTAAGAATAAAAGTTTTTTGGTTCTTTTTTTCAAAAAAGAACCGCTTCTCTTCCCTTACTCCGCCCATACCAGACCGCCCGCGTCCGAATTATACATAAAACTGTCGCGTTGACTTGTAATGCAACTCTCATTACGATAACTAAGATTATTACACATCACCATAACGTATAATATGATGACGACCGCACAAGCAGAGGCACATATGGCGCTACTCCCCAGCATTCGTTGCCTATTTCTGGCCGGCGCCGCACTCGCGCCCATGGCGGCCGCGGCGCAGGTCAATCTGCCGCAACAACCGGCCCCGTTCGCCGGCGTGGCCGAGGAGGACCGCGCCCGAAGCACGCCCGATTGGCCCAAGCTGGTCACCGCCCCGAAGGGCGCACCCAACGTGCTGCTCGTATTGCTCGATGATGTGGGCTTCGGCGCCACCAGCATCACCGGCGGCCCGATCGCCGCGCCGGCGCTGGATCGACTGGCGCATGACGGCCTGCGCTACATCACTGTTCCATGACGGCTTCCCGCGCCGCGGTAGCCATCGCATCAACCCGCTCGTTCATCACATCGCCGCTATGGCCGCGCACCCATTTCCAGTCCACCTTGTGCGGCTTGGCGGCGTCCAAAAGCCGCCGCCACAAATCCATGTTCTTCACCGGATCGCCGGCCGCGTTGCGCCAGTTTCTGCGCACCCAGCCGGTATGCCAGCGGGTAATGCCGTCGCGCACGTATTGGCTATCGGTGTGCACCACCACAGTGCACGGGCGCTTGAGCGCTTCCAGCGCCGCGGCCGCGGCGGTCAGCTCCATGCGGTTATTGGTCGTTTCGGACGCACCACCGCTCAGCGCGCGTTCCACGCCGCGGAAGCGCAGCACGGCGCCCCATCCGCCGGGGCCGGGATTGGGTTTGCAGCCGCCATCCGTCCAGATTTCCACCAGCTCGCCGGGAGCGGGCTGCGCCGTATCAGTAACGTCGTCAGAGTCCGTAGGCATGAAAATCCTTGGTGCCGAGATGGAAACGCAGGCGTTTCAGGTAATCGAGCGGGTTTTTGCGCGTCACCATCGCGCCGGGCGGGGTGTTGAGCCAGTCGTACAGCCGCGTGAGCAGAAACCGCAGAGCGGCCCCCTGCGCCAGCACCGGCAGCGCGTCGCGCTCGGCGTTGGAGAGTTTGCGCACGCTGTCATAGCCGGCGAGCAAGCCGCGCGCGCGCGTCACGTTGAATGAAAAATCCGTCTCGAAGCACCAGGCGTTCAGGCACACGGCCAGATCGTAGGTCAGCAATTCGGTGCAGGCGAAGTAGAAATCGATTAAACCCGAGAGCTGCCCATCGAGAAAAAATACATTGTCGGGAAACAGATCGGCATGGATATGACCGACCGGCAAATCCACCGGCCATTCCGCCAGCACGCGCGCGGCGGCCGGCCGTAATTCGGCCAGCAGGCCGTCCTGCACGGTATCGGCGCCGGTCTCGCAACTGGCGAGTAATTTTGCCCATGCTGCCGGCCCCAGCGCATTGGCGCGTACCGGCGTGAAATCGGCGCCGGCCAAATGCAGTTTCGCCAACGCTTCGCCGAGCGGCCGGCAATGCGCCTGCTGCACGCGGCGCGGCCATACGCCGGGCAGGAACGTGGTGATGGCAGCGTGGCGGCCGCACAGCATGCGCAGCGCCTGGCCATCGCGCCCGGCCACCGGCAGCGGGCAATTGATGCCACGCGCCGCCAGATGCTGCATCAGGCCCACGAACCACGGCAGATCGGCCGGGTCCACGCGCTTTTCATAGAGCGTCAGGATAAAATCGCCGTCAGTGGTGCGCAGCGAGAAATTGCTGTTCTCCACGCCCTCGGCAATGCCGCGGAATGCCACCAGATGGCCGATGCCGTATTCGGACAGGAAGTCCGTCAGTTCCTCATCCGAAACGTCGGTATAAACCGCCATGCGCTTAGGCCGCGCCGTTAAGGAAGGAAAGTAGTTCTTTTTTGCAAAAAAGAACCAAAAAACTTTTTCGCGGCTGTCGCCGACTAGTCCGCGACAGCCGAGCAAAA
>Ga0302319_10009413_pt1 | contig 18780 bp, 16 predicted proteins | sample Bog_T0_2_FD_203319 | JGI IMG/M metagenome (GOLD analysis project Ga0302319, IMG submission 203319) | Peat permafrost microbial communities from Stordalen Mire near Abisko, Sweden - Bog_T0_2 | ecosystem: Environmental > Terrestrial > Soil > Wetlands > Peat | place: Sweden: Abisko, Stordalen Mire... | reverse complement strand
GTTAGAGATTTTTCCAGGCGGTGCGGGCTTGTTCGCGCAGCCATGGCCCCGCCAGCGCGCGCCATTGCTCCTCGACAGAAGCGGTGAAGTAGAGGCGCGGAGCGGGCATGACTATTTCTAGGGAGTGGAGGGCGTGATGCAACCTTCTGGAGGGTCAGTCTCCGGCCTGACCCATTTTTTTAGGGACAAGCCGGAGGTTGTCCCTCCAGAATGAGATATGGCTTTCTCTTCCATGCGCGAATTTGCGGATAAGTTGGAATCTTCGGGCGAGCTGGTCCGCATCACGGAGCCGGTCCGCACCGAGCTCGAAATTACCGCGCTGGCCAATCGCGAGATGAAGTCGCCGGGCGGCGGCAAGGCGCTGCTGATCGAGAAGCCCCTGATGCCGAGCGGGAAAATCTCGGCCTTTCCGGTGCTGATCAATGCGTTTGGCTCGGAGAAGCGGATGGCGATGGCGCTTGAGGTGAAGCATGTCGACGAGGTCGCCGAGCAGATCGCTTTTCTGCTCAAGGTGAAGCCGCCGAAGTCGCTCAGCGAATTGTGGATGCTGCTGCGTGAGGGATTCGATGTCACTCATGCGCGACCGGCCCATGTCCGCAGCGGACCATGCAAGGATGTGATTGTGCGGTTCGATCAGGGCGCGGTTTCCGATTTCGATCTCAACTCGCTGCCGATCCTGAAATGCTGGCCGCAGGATGGCGGACCGTTTGTGACGCTGCCGACGGTCTACACGCAGGACCCGGATTCGGGCGACCGGAACATCGGGATGTACCGGATGCAGGTTTTCGACGGGCGCACAACGGGGATGCACTGGCAGCTGCACAAGGTCGCGGCGCGCCACGGCAAGCGCTACTACGAGACGGGCCAGCGGATGCCGGTCGCGGTTTGTCTCGGCGGCGATCCGGTGATGCCGTTCTGCGCCATGGCACCTATGCCGGACGGACTGGACGAAGTGCTGCTGGCGGGATTTTTGCGCAAGAAGTCGGTGCCGCTGGTGAAGTGCGAGACGATCGACCTCGAAGTCCCGGCGCATTCGGACTTCGTCATTGAGGGCTACATCGATCCGAAGGAGGCGCCGCGCGCGGAGGGTCCGTTCGGCGATCACACCGGCTTTTACACGCCGATCGATAACTATCCCGCGTTCCATGTCACCTGCATCACGCATCGCCGCGACGCAATTTATCCGGCGACGATCGTGGGCAAGCCGCCGATGGAGGACCTTTACATGGGCCAGGCGAGCGTGCGGCTTTTCCTGCCCATCTTCAAAATGAACTTCCCGGAGATCGTCGACATGGCGCTTCCGGCGGAGGGCGTCTTCCACAATCTCGTCTTCGTCAGCATCCGGAAGCAGTATCCTTATCAGGCCTACAAGATCATGCACGGCCTTTGGGGTATGGGGCAGATGATGTTCACAAAGATCATCGTGGTGGTCGACGCGCAGGTGAACGTGCACGACACCAGCGACGTGCTTTTCCATCTTTGCGCGAACATTGACCCGCAGCGCGACAGCATCATGACGAAGGGACCGTGCGACAGCCTCGATCACGCGCCGACCTTGCCGAACATCGGGTCGCACATCGGCTTCGACGCGACGCGGAAACTTCCCGGTGAAGGCTACACGCGCGGCTGGCCGGAGGAGATGGAGTTGCCGAGGGAGATTCTCGAGGGGATGGCGGAGAGGTTTCCGCGGCGTTGGTAATGGAGGGTCAGACTCCTGTCCTGACCCTGACTTCCTCCGCTTCGGCCCAAGAAGAATGGGCCAGGCCGGAGGCTGACCCTCCAATTTAAAAAAGAAAAAGGGAGAGACCCTTTCGAGTCTCTCCCTTTTCAGAAACGTCATCGAAGAATTATTTCTTCTTCTTGACGGCTTTCTTGACGGCTTTCTTGGCCGGGGCTTTCTTCTTAGTTGCCATGGAGAATCACCCCCTCTTCAAATCGCGCGTGTGGCGCAAAATCGTGTGAATAAAAATATATCACTCAGTTAGAAATAAGTTTTTCCAGTGGTTGCGTCAAATGTAATTTCAAAAAATCGTCACATTTTTTTCACGCGCATTTTGCGACGTGTGAAGTTTCGCGCGGAAAATCACGCGTGTTTTTTTATTTGAGGCGCGCAAAAATTTCGAGGGCGATGTCCGCGACCGGCCACAAACGGCCGAGTCCTTCGTAACCGCACGCGAGCAATCCAGCTTCGGGTCCGATGAACGAAACGCCCCGTTTTCGGAGGAGAATCACGTTGTCCTGCGTGGCGGGATGATGCCACATCTTGCCGTTCATCGCGGGCGCGATGAGCACAGGCGCGGGCGTCGCGAGCAGCAGCGAGGTGAGCAGATCGGGCGCGAGTCCATGCGCGAGTTGCGCGATCAAATGCGCGGTGGCGGGCGCGATGACGACGAGGTCGGCATGGTCGGCCAAGGCGATGTGTGTGGGCTGTCCATCGTGCATTCCGTCGTTCTCGCGCGTGAAAACCTCGCGGCGCGTGAGCGCGCGGAACGTCAGCGGCGTGATGAAACGCTGCGCTTCATCGGTCAAGACGACGTCGACTTCGACGCCTTCCTTGGTCAGCATGCTGGCCAATTCCGCGGCGCGATAGGCCGCGATGGAACCCGTGACACCGAGGACGATCCGTTTGCTCATTCGGCAATTGTAGCGGCGACAGGGTAGGGACGCGAGTCCCTTCGCGTCCGTCGAATAAATGGGACGGCAAGGGACTGCCGTCCCTACCTATTCTGCCGCCAGACATAAATTCGGCGGCCGATCCAGGCGAGCAGGCCGATGGTGAAAAGCCACGGCGCGGTGAAGGCGAGCACGACGCCGATGACGCGCACGCTGCCGAAGAGCGCGGCGGCGCCATCCGCGAAAGTGTGGCGTAGCGTCGCGAAGAGCCCGTCGTTCTCGGCCACAATGCCGCGCTGATTGTGGAGTTGCAGCGTGATCTCCACCGGCGCGGTGTCGTCGGTGCGGGTCTGGTCGGGGCGGTCGTCGCGATGGACAGTGAGCGACTCGACCTTGCCGAGCTTCTTCACGCTGTCGAGAAAGGCGGGGTACTTCGACATCGGGAGGCGGAAGGTCATCTGCGCGAGTTCGGTGCCGTCGGGCTGGCGTTCGAAGCTGGAGGCCTTCACTTCCACGCCGGCGACGCCCGCGTCCTTCTTGATTTGCTGCGACTGGCTGTCGACGTCGTCGGCGAGGACGGACAGCGCGGTCTCCTGCAACGGCGTGTCGTCGTCGGTCAGCGAAAGCGAGACGATCACGGGCGCGTCGTCGCCGTTCGCGCCGGGACCGGAGTTGTCGTTGCGCTGGATGCTGAGCGACGCGGTGCGGCCCAGCGCTTCCAGGGCGGTGATGAGCGTGGAGTAATCCTTGCCGGGAACGCGCACACTGAGCTGCGCTGTGGAAGCGCCCTCGGGCGTTTTGTTCAGCGAGGAACTGAGGATTTCGACGCCTGCGTTGGCCAGCGCGGCGGTCTTGGCCTGGTCGAGCGCATCGTCGACCGCCTTGGCGACCACGGTGAGTGCGACTTGCTTGCGCGTCTCGTCGTCGGAGCGGATGGATATGTTGACGAGAGCAGGAGCTTTTTCGGTCAGGGTCTGGTCGGCGGGCTGGTCGCTGTCGCCGCCGTCCTTGGCCACGCGCTGCGTCTCGCGCTTGAAGTTATCTGTCCGGCCGAGGAGCTTGATTTGGGCGAGAAACGATTCGACTTGGTCAGGCGGGACCGAAATGACGAGAAGCGCCGAAACATCGCTACCTGAATTGTGGTTTAAATTCGCCACGAGGACATTCCCTTTGAAATCGTCCGCCACTTGCCGCGCCTTTTGATAGGTGCTTTCGACATCCGTGGCGAAGAGCGAGAAATCATCCATTTCTTTCAACGTGTAGGCGGCGGTCTGGTTGAGGTCCTTCTCGCGGAGCTGCATCGTGACGGTCGCGTACTGCACCTGGAAATCGTAGAGCTTGAGTTGACCCTGCATCTGCTCGATGTCGCCCCGCACGCGGCCCAGTTCGCGCTCCACGGCGAGCAGATCGGAGACCTTGCCATTCTCGCGCTTGAGGAGGTCCTGCAACTGCGTCTCCATGCGCTGCGAGTTGACCAGCCGCGCCTGGGTGTCGAAGTAGTCCTTGGTCACGTCGTCGGTGCTGACCGATTGATTCTGCACCTGGCCAAGATCGCGCAGCTTGAGGAGGAAGGCGTCGAGGTTTTGCGGCAGCACCTTCACGACCACGGTGCCCTGGAGCTTGCCGTTGCCGCCCTTCTGGGAATTGCTGGTGTCGATGTAGCCGCCCGCGCTTTTGGTCAGCGCGGCGATTTGGTCCATGGCGGACTGGAAACTTTTGACTTCGAGATCGAGCTGGGCGTTGCGGATGAGCTTGCGGGTGTCGATGGCGGGAGGGGCAGTGGTTGTAGCCTCCGGATTGGGGAACACGTTGATGGTTTCGACGACTTTCTGCATGCCGCTTTGAGTTGTGACGGTTGGCCCAAGTGAGCTACCAGCCGGAGCGTCAGCAGGGAGAGCTTTCTGCGACCTCAACCCTGTATCGCCTAGGTTCGTGCTATAAATGGCGTCCTTGGCAGCGCTGTGTTTGACTGCCTGAATATTGAAATCGTCATCGGCCCCTGTCTTTTTCTCATTATCCGCGAAGCCATTTCTATTAAAAGGCGACGATTCCACGGCTGTGGTCTGAGAAGGCACGGACGGCGCGGCAGGCGCATCTGGCGAAGCGGGGGCCGTTGGAGTAGTGCTCGCAGTAACCGCAGGCAAGGCATTCGCATCGACGATTTGGCCGGTAGCGTGGAGTGCGCCCGACGTTACGGAGTTCCCTCCCATGGTAACAAGCGTTTTGCCCGCGTAAGCGACGGGTGTGCTGTCGGTAACAACGTTGTCGCTTCCCGGAAGCGCAATGGAAGTAGTTTTCCCAGATGTCACGTTCAGCGAGCCGCCGTTTATGGCCGTCCCGCCTGAGTAGGTGTTCGCGCCGCTTCCGCTTATCGAACCTACGATTTGTTGCTGGGCATCGGCCTTCGTTATCTCCAATTGAAGGCGCTGCTGCATTTCTGCGCTTTGCTGCGCTTTCTTAATCCCGTTCGTGATCGGGCCCAGGGCAACTCCGCCGAGGAGCGCGAGAATTATAAAAACGACGGCGTACTCCCACGCGCGGAGCTTCGTGAAGAAGCGTTTCAGTCCGAGCCAAAGCGCCAGTGCGCTTTCAAACGCCGTTTCGCGATGCTTCTCCGTCTGCAGCTTGCGGCGGACGCCGGAGACCATGCGTTGTTCGAAGTTGGGATCGGGCTGGGCGCTGCGGTGGGTTTTTTCGAGTAGATCGTGCATGGCTTGGGCCTCCTGATAGGCCGCTTGGGCGGCGGGGTCGTTGCTGAGTCGGGCTTCAAATTGGGTGCGTTCCTCGGGGGTGAGTTCGCCGTGGAGAGCAGCGGCGATCAGGTCGTCCAGAGGATCGTGAGGGATAAGAGGTTTCATAGGCGGTTCAGTTGGTAGCCGCCGCTGTCCCTAGCGGCGGTCGGTCGTCCGAGTTGAAAGGGTTCGCAACCATGCAGAAAGCGATGATGACCAACGCGCGAAAGGCACCGCCGCTAGGGACAGCGGCGGCTACCAAAAGGCGGCGGAATGGGTCAGGCCGGAGGCTGACCCTCCCGGAAATGGCTTTCATTGGTTGCTCCTTTGCAGGGCGGGCATACGGCGCAGGGTGCCGAGGGCGCGGCCGAGGATGCCGCGCAGCGCGCCGTTGGTGAGGCCCATGGCGGTCTCGATGGCGCGGTAATCGAGGCCTTCGAGATAGCGGAGGGTGAGCGCGGTGCGATGTTCCTCCGGCAATCGAGCCAGGGCGCGGCGGAGATGGGCTTGGTGCTCCTCTTTCTCCATGGCGGAGCCGGGCGTGGCGACAGAGGGATCGGGCAGCGTGTCGAAGGCTTCCGGCTCGGCCTGGGGACGGCGGCGGCGCAGGCGGTCGCGCGCGCCGTTGCGGGCGACGGTGAGGAGCCAGGCGGGGAACTTCTCCGGCTCGCGCAGTTTGCCGCGCTGGTGGTGCGCCTTGAGGAAGGTGTCCTGCACGATGTCCTCGGCTTCGGGGACGTCCTGCAGGATGGCGTAGGCGACGACGTAGACGCGGCGGCTGTAGGTGCGGATGACGGTCTCGAAGGCTTCGTCGTCGCCGGCCAGCGCAGCGGTGACGACAAAGAGCTCGGCGGATTCCATTCCGGGGCTCGACGCGAGGGGCCTGGGGGCATCGGTCGCGGCGGACGAGGAGCTGAGCGCGGGTGTCGTCACGAGGAGCATGTTAGGTGGTTATGACCATGGGTCGAGACCCGGAACGGAAGCGTCATCTACCAACCCAGACGCAGCACGTGGGCAATCCGCGCGGATTTTTTTTGGGGATTTCGCACAGAGGGCTGAAGAGGCAGGAAGGCAGAGGGCGGAAGAGGGGATTTTTTGGGGAATTTTTAGACAGGAGGGACTTGAGGCGGATGGAGGGGGAGGTTTTGGACGGGATTCACACGATTAACAGGATTGGGGAAACTGCACCGCCGATAGGGACATCGGCGGCTACCAAATTATTCCCGTGCGCAGCACCGTTGCGCGGAAAGGAATTCTCAGGCAAAATAGGTGCATATGATTCCATGGCCTGTCCTACTCCTCTATATCTACGGCGTGCTTCTGATCCTCGGCGGAGCGATGGGTTATGTGAAGGCCCGGAGCGTGCCGTCGCTGGTGGCGGGGCTGGTTTGCGGCTTTATCGCGCTGTTTTTGGGGTATCGCTACGCATGGCACTGGGCGCCGCATGTCGCGTTTATTCTCGCGCTGGTGCTCATCTTCATCATGGGCCGCCGCTATTTGAACACGCGCAAAGCGATGCCCGCGCTGCTGATCGTCGTACTCAGCGCGGTGGTGGCCATCGTGCAGCTTTATATCATTCTGTTTGTCGGAGTTGGCAGCGAGCCGCTATGACCTGACATGAACATCCTGCGACCGGACAACCTCGTTTTTCCGAATCTGCAAACGGCGAACCGTGAAGGTTTGCTCGCTCTCGGCGGCGATCTGTCCGTGCCGCGCCTGCTGCTGGCTTATCGCTCTGGGATTTTCCCTTGGACCGATGAGCCGCTGACGTGGTGGTCGCCCGATCCGCGCGCGATTTTCGAGATCGACCGGTTCTGTCCGCCGAAGCGGCTGGAATCGAAACTGCGCAACCACTCTTTCCAGCTCACCGTCGACCGCAATTTTGCCGCCGTGATCCAGGCCTGCGCGGAACCGACCGAGGGGCGCGAATCGACCTGGATCAGTCCGCGCTTCATTGAGGCGTACCTCGAATTGCATCGCCAGGGCCACGCCCATAGCGTCGAGGTCTGGGAGGGCAAGAGGCTGGTCGGCGGGATTTACGGCGTGGCCATCGCGGGCTTTTTCGCGGGGGAGTCGATGTTCCACCGCGTGACGGACGCCTCGAAGATTGCGCTGTGCCATCTCATGGACCTCCTGCGCGAGCGGAAATTCGCGCTGTTCGACACGCAGGTGCTTTCCCCCCTCACCGCGCGGCTTGGCGCGATCGAAATCCGGCGGCGCGATTATCTGGAACGGCTGGCGTCGGCGCTGCGAAGCCCGACTCAGTTCTGAAATTCACTCCTGCGTGTCGGGGCGCGAATCGCGACGTGAGTGATCCGCCGCGCAATTTGCAAGCAGGCCGAGCGACCATAAGCTGGGAAGGCTTATCCGCTTAAAAAAATGAAATGTGTCTTGAAATCAGACATAGCTCTCGCGTCCCGCTTGCGTTTGTGGTAGATATAGGGTGAGAGATCATTCCACGCCATGAGTTCCAAGCCCCTGATCGGTATCGTCGACGACGAGCGCAACATCCAGGCCACGCTGTCCGCCATTCTCGAACGACGCGGATATGCCTCAGCCTCAGCCTTCACGGGCAAGCAAGGCCTGCAAATGATCGCCGACCACAAGCCGGACGTGCTGCTTCTCGACCTTGGCCTGCCGGACGGCGAAGGGCTCGACCTGTTGCGCACCATTCGGACGCAACATCCCAACCTGCCGGTCATCGTCGTCACGGCCAACGACTCGCTCAACAACGCCATCGCCTCGATCAAAATCGGCGCGTTCCATTTTATCAGCAAACCCTACGTGCCGGACGAGCTGCTCAGCCTCGTGGCCAAGGCGCTGGAAAGCCACGGCTTGCGGCAGGAGACGGTCCAGCTGCGCGAGGAAACCGAGCGGCTGAAGAAGCGGGTCGAGCGCGCCGAAGCGCAGCTTCAACCCATCTTCAAGAACGTGAAGATGCGGGAGCTTTTCGAGTTGATCGAGCAGATCGCGCCGAGCGAGGCCAACGTGCTGGTTGTCGGCGAAAGCGGCGTGGGCAAGGAAATCTTCGCGAACCGCATTCATGAGCTGAGCGCCCGCGCCTCGGGACCGCTGATCAAGCTCAACTGCGCCGCGTTCCCAGCCAACATGATCGAGGGCGAGCTGTTCGGGTATAGAAAAGGCGCGTTCACCGGGGCCAGCCAGGATTTCCCCGGTATGTTAAGCGCGGCCACGGGCGGCACGCTTTTCCTGGACGAAATCGCGGAGATGCCCATCGACCTGCAGACACGCTTCCTGCGCGTGCTCCAGGAACGCGAATTTCGCCCGCTGGGCAGCACGGCGTCGACCAAGGCCGATTTCCGGTTGATCGCGGCGAGCAATCGCAGGCCGGAGGATGCGATCCGCCTGGGACGGCTGCGCGAAGACCTTTTTTACCGGCTCAATACCTTCACGCTCTCCATTCCGCCGCTGCGCGACCGGACGGAGGACATTCCCGAGCTGGCGCAGGTTTTCCTCCAGCGTTTCTGCACGAAGATGGGCAAGCCGCTGCTGACGATTCAATCGGAAGCCTACGATGCCCTGCTGCGCTATCACTGGCCCGGCAACGTGCGGCAACTGCAAAATGTCATCGAGCGGGCGGTCGTCCTCACGACGGGCAGCATGATTACGCGCCGCAACCTGCCGCATGAAGTCGTGCATGCCACGGCGTTCGATGCGGCCGCCCCGGCCCCGGGCATGGCGAACCACGGCTTCTCCAATTCCGAGCTGAGCGAATCGCCACCCCAGATACGGGCGCTGCTCACCGATTCGCAATCGTTCAACCTCGCCGAGCGCGAAAAGGCCGCGCTGATGGCGGCACTGGATCAGTGTAACGGCAATAAGAAGAAGGCGGCCGAGCTGCTGGGCATTCATCGTCCCACGCTCTATACCAAGCTGAAGAAGTTTGGCTTGGGGACGTGAGGTTTTCGGTAGCCGCCGCACGCCGTGCGGCGGGCTCGGTATGCATCGCCTGCTCACGTTGAGTCACCCTTTACCGGCAAGACTCCGCCGCGGGGCCCGCGGCGGCTACCGGGTCAGGGTCTGGACGGAGTCTGGCCCTCCAAATGAGAATTGGAGTGCGACGATCGTTGAGGGTCGCTAGATTGGCGAAATGATCATTGGATTCATCGGCGCAGGAGTCATGGCGCGCGCCTTAGGGAAGGGACTCGTCCATGGCGGAGTCGTTCCAGCATCCAGCCTGGTTTGCTCCGCGCCGACGCCGCAGGACGGCCAGCCTTTTCTCGATTTGCTGCCCGGCGCGCGGTGGACGCCGGATAACACGCAGGTCGTGCGCGAAAGCGACCTGACCATCCTCGCCGTGAAGCCGCAGGTTTTGGCCGAGGCGATGTCGGCGCTGCGGGAAATCAGCGCCGGGAAGCTTTTTCTCTCCATCGCCGCCGGCGTCACCATCGCAAAAATAGGCGGCTGGCTCGCCCCGACGGCACGTGTGGTGCGGGCCATGCCGAATACGCCGATGCAGATCGGCACCGGGGCCAGCGTCTACGCGGGCGGACCGAACACCACCGCGGCTGACCTCGCGCTGGCCGAGCGTGTTCTCTCCTCGGCGGGCAAGGCGTGGCGCGTCGATGAAAGCCAGATCGATGCGGTCACGGCGTTGTCGGGCAGCGGACCCGCTTATGTTTTCCACTTCGCCGACGCGCTGATTCGCGGTGCGGTCGCGCTCGGGCTGCCGGAGCAACTGGCTCGCGATTTGGCGCTGCAAACCGTGCTCGGCTCCGCGCAACTCGAGTCCCAGTCGGAACTTTCGCCGCTCGAACTGGCCGCGCAGGTGAAGAGTCCCAAAGGCACGACGCTGGCCGGTTGCGCCGTGCTGGAAGAAGGCGACGCACTGAACCAACTCATGGCCCGGTGCCTCGCGGCGGCAAAGAATCGCGCGGAGGAACTCGCGCGGGGCAAATAGATCAGGTAGGGACGCGAGTCCCTTCGCGTCCCGTTTATGCGACGGACGGCAGAGGATTGCCGTCCCTACCCACTACAGAAGTTTGCCAAACGGCATTCGCGTTGGCAGAGTGAGCCAAGTTCCATGACCTTCCCGCGTCTGCTTTTTCTTATCGGTCTCACGTTCGTGGCTCTTCTTCTCGCGGTTGCCGCCGGCGCTTTGTGGTACCTCTACCCTCCGGTGGAAGTCGACATGGCGCAGTTGGTCCCGGCCAACACGGTCTTTTTTGCCACCATTCCGAACGCAACGAACCTCCTCACCGGTTATCAAACCTCGAAGCTGAAAACGCTCGTGGAGTCGCCCAACATCCAGCCTTTGCAGGACATTTTGGTGAAATACGTCGGCCCGAAGAATGTCGATCTGCTCAAGACTTTTCTCCCGAATTTGAGCGGACAATCGTTCATTGCGATCACGCACTTTGATAACGACAACCCGCAGGGGGCGGGTCTCATCGCCGGAATGAAACCGAAGGCGGGGATGGGCGATTTTGACAAGTTCCTCAATCAATTGAAGACGACGTTCCCTGACCTGCTCAAGCAGGGCAAGACCGGTACCGACACGGTTGACGGCGTCGACTACCAATGGATCCAGGGCCCGGGCGCGGCGGATAAGCTCTGCGTGGCGCGGGTCAACGGCTGGATCATCACCTGCTGGGGCGAGGCTTCGTTGCAGGATTGGCTGGAGCGCTTCCACAAGAAATCGACCACGTCGAGCCTCGCCGACGACACGAATTACCGCAAAGCGCTGGGAACGGTGGGCGATAATCCGATGTTGCTGGTCTACGTCAACAACCACGCGCTGCTCGATATCGCCCAAAAGAGGCTGGCCAAAACCGATCCGACCCTGGGCGCGTACCTCGCCCAAAAGCTGGCCGCGATCGACGGCGCGGCGGTGGCGACGCGATTCGAGAACGGTGAGCTGGTGGACCGCTTTTCGCTGCTCGTGCCCCGCCAGACTCAGCTCGATACCGGGATGACGATGGACCCCTGCCCGTTCGAGACGCTGAAATTCACCGGGCCGGACACCTCCTTCTACTGGGCCACGAGCATGAACTGGAAGCAGTTTTATAAGAATCACAAGGACCAGCCGGCCATGCCGTCAACAGTCAGTCCCTCGACCAATGCCGCGATGGGCTTCGTGCAAAGCTGGATTCACGTCAACCACCTCGATACCGAGCAAAACATCGTCGATGCGCTTGGCACTGAAGTTTCCGTGCAGGTGGACTGGCCACCGGATGCGACCTACCCGGAGGCCGGCTTATTTGTGAAGCTGGACAAGCCGGATGATTTCAAGCCGACGATTACGGCGATCATCGAGTCGGTGCGCCAGGCGTATGCCAATTCCGGGGTGATCAAGGAGCTCGCGTCGGGCGGTTATCACTTTGCCTCGCTCGAATTTGTCCAATCATCTTTCATCACCCCGACGATTACCGAGGACACGCCGTATCTCGGGATTTTCCTCACGGAAAACCAGGCGGTGCGCTCTTTTCAACGCGATGAGTCGATCGGGCTGAGCCACAATGCCAATTTCAACCGGCAAATCGACGACCGGCGCAAGACCGCCGCGCAGATTTTTTTCCTCGACGCGCCCGACCTGCTCAATCGCGGCTACCAGACGGCGCTGCCGTATATTTCTCTCGCGCAGATGTTCAACAAAGACCTCGCGGCTGCGCTCAAGGACCGGGACCTGCCCCCGGACCTGAACTGGCTCGCGCCGATGGGCACATGGTCGTGCGTGATCACGCCGGATGAGGAAGGCATCGAGGGCTACTCCGTTTCGGGCATCGGCAACCAGGGAGTTCCGTTCGCGTACGGCTTGTACCAAGGCGCGAATCTGCTGAACAGCATGGGCTTTTTACCCAAAATACCCGCGGCGCCCACCGCACCGGCAGTTCCGGTGACCGTTGGCATTTCAACGCCGTTCCCATCGAGCCTTACTGCACCGACGCTCCCGCCCACGCCGAATAATCCGCCGGCAACAGACCCAAATGCGGCGACGAACTCCGCCCCCAGCGTCCTCGGCGGCACAAATGCGCCCCCTGCCGGTACCAATGGGGATGCGACACCCGCCCCGCCGAATGCCGCGACGAACTCTGCTCCGCTCACCAATAATGCTCTTCCCTCGACCATTCCGGTCAATCCCGGGCCGCTCCAGCCGCAGTAAAGGAAGTTGCCGCGCCGTCTCAGCGGGGGCGCTGGCGTGGCTGCTGAGCGCGGCAGGACTTTTCGCCGAGGCGCCCGCTTCCGATCCCGGCCAGGGCTTGGTTCAAAAACCTATTTTCGAAGAATGGGTCGTCGTTGTGCTCGGCGGCAAGACCTGCGGTTTCGGCAGCACCGTGACCACGAAAACAGACGCACCTTCCGGGCCGCACTATGTCACCGCGCATCACGAGGAATTCGTGGTGAAAAGGCTCGGAACCAACCTCAAGATTGTCGAAAGCTCAAAGGTGACGGAGGACGCTGAGGGTGGCGTACTGAGTTTCGACCAGGTCAGCGAATCCGGCTCGTCCGTCGAAGCACGCGGCTTGCGCGACGGCGACGAAATAGTGGTGACCAGTCGTGGCCAGACCCAGCGTTTCTATTTGCCCCGGCTCAGCGCCCTCGGGCCTGAAGCGGTGCGGCGGCTGACCAACGCCGTGCCGCTTAAGCCCGGACAGCCTTTTTCATTCGATACCTTCGACCCCGATTATCCCCAGGGCATCGTGGAGGAAAAGGGCAACGTGGTGGGCGAGGAGACACGAAACGTGCGCGGCGTGCCGCGAAAACTCTGGAAGCTCACCAGCGGGGTGAGCTACATGCCCGCACTCCTCTCGACTTTTTGGGTGGATGACCAAAGCAACGACGTCGAGTCGCTCACGGTCGTGCCCGGCATCGGAAACCTGCATGAGTATGTCACCGACCGCGCCGAATGCATGAAGCAGCCGGAGGGCGCGGAGATTTTCGCCGGCTCGCTGATCAAGCCGGACCGCGCGCTCCCCTCGCCGCACGATCTCGGCCGCGCTGTTTACCGGCTGATACCGCTCGATCCCGGCGCGAAACTGACGCTCTGGGACGGCGGCGAGCAGCGTGTCCTCTCCTCGGAGCCGGGGGAATGCGAGGTCGAAGTGACTGCGCCCCGCTTCACCGCCGCCGATGCGAACTGGGAATTACCGCACGCCGATACGCCGGAGCTGCACCGCTATCTTCAGGCCTCGTCTTACCTCGAGGTTGACTCGCCCGAGATTCAGACGCTCGCCCGGCAGGCGGTCGGAGACGAAAAAAATCCGGTGCGGGCGGCGCATCGCATCGAAAAATTTGTGCGCGGCTATATCACCAAGAAGGATCTCAACATCGGTTTCGGCTCGGCGGAAGAAACCGCGAAATCGCGCGAGGGCGATTGCACCGAACATGCCGTGCTTTGCGCCGCGCTCGGTCGCGCCGCCGGTCTTCCCACCCGATGTGTGGTTGGCTTTGGCTACATCCCGCCCGGTGAAATGGAGCCGACCATCGCGAACGCCTCTGACGCGGCCACAGGAATCTTCGGCTTTCACATGTGGGCCGAAGCGTGGATCGGGCCGGATGAATGGCAGCCCATGGATGCCGCACTCGACGGTTTCGATGTCGGCCACATCGCGATCACCAAATCGGCGCTGGAAGAGGTCAACCCGATTGTCGACCTCAACGTGCCGGTGCTGCAAATGATGCAAAGCCTCAAAATCGTAATTGTCCAGACGGTGCCGAAGAGCGAAATGCCCGCGCGCGTGGCGAAGGCTCCTCCTCGAGCACCGTCGGGAGCCGCACCCATGCAGATTCCTCCGCAAACCACGCCCGCGCCGGCGTCCAATGGTTTGCCACCGCTGGATTGACCCTCCGATTCGAGCGTAAACGGCGAAGAAAGCGATCATTTGCTTTCTGCCAAAAGCTTATCTAACGTTCTGGCATATGAAGCCCGCTCTACTGACCTTCCTCTTCATCATCAGTGTCACGGCAACTGCGCAGGCACGACTTGGCGAAACTCCGGACCAACTTGTGGCTCGCTACGGCCAACCGCTTTCGGAGGACGACCAGAAGGCGGAGGGGATCAAGATTGCGGCAAGCACCGTCGTGTTTCAAAAAGGCGGCTTCGAGATCGACGTGGTTGTTTCCGATGGAGTCTCCGTGGCGGAAACGTTCAAGAAATTGAATGGAGATTCCTTCTCCCTGGATGAAGTCCGCTATTTGCTCAACGCGAATACCCAGGGGCATGGATGGGAAGCGCCGCAAATGGTCCAGGGAACAAAATTGTGGACGCGCGACGATGCATCGACGGCCCGATTGAATGCGGAAGGCACTTTGTTTACCATTAAGTCGAAAGAGTTATCGAGCGCGCAGTCGCTGGCGAAGAGGCTTGAAAGGCACCCGAGCCTGGATGGGTTTTAATACCGTCATCGAAGGCCGCATGAAAATCCAGATACTGACTCTTTTTCTGATCATCTGCTTGACCGGACCGGCATGGGCCAGGCTGGGAGAAACCGAAGAGCAGCTTATCGCGCGGTATGGACAGGAAACGGGAAAAGAGAGCGGGAGTATTTGGAACAAGGCTGTTCCTGACTGCATCCAATTTCAAAAGTCCGGTTTTTTCATTGTCGTATGGCTCTTGAATGGCATTTCCTCCGAGGAATATATTGCGAAAAATGACTACATTCGGGAAGGCAAGCACGACCCGCTCACCCCGGATGAGACCAAGACCTTAATCGATGCCAACGCTCAAGGCCATGTTTGGCACAAAGTGAAATCTGGAACGAAGTGGTTAAGGGACGACGGCGCCATCGCGGTAGGCAGTGAAACGGGATTCGACGTGAAATCCAAGGAGTTGATGGACGCCAATACGGCGGCATCCAAGCCTGTCCCGAGCAGCCTGAAAGATTTCTAGAGCTGAGCCAACTTGATTCGCGCAGAGATTAGAGCAGCAGCAGCGCTGGCTTCTCGATCAGTTCGCGCAATTCCTTGAGATAGGCCGCGCCGACCGCGCCGTCGACCACGCGATGATCGCACGAGAGCGTGATGCTCTGGCGATGGCCGACCACGATGGTATCGTTCGCACCCACCACCGGCTTCTTCACGATATTGCCGATGGCGAGAATCGCGGCCTGGGGCGGATTGATGATGGCGCTGAAACGGTCGATGCCCAACATGCCGAGATTCGACACGGTGAAGGTGCCGCCCTGAAATTCCTCAGGCTTGAGCTTCCCTTCCTTGGCCTTGGCCGCGAGGCTCTTCGCCTCGCCGCTGATCTGGATGAGCGATTTGTTCTGCGCTTCCTTGATGATCGGCGTGATGAGGCCCTCCGCAATCGCCACGGCGAAGGAGAGCTGCACGTCGGGAAATTGGCGGATGGAGTCGCCTTCGAACGAGGCGTTGACCGCCGGAACGCGCCGCACGGCTTCAGCCGCGGCTTTGAGCACAAAGTCATTCAGGCTGAGCTTGACCGGCGGATTCAGCTTGGCGAGCGAGTCGTTGAGCTGCACGCGGAGATCGAGCAGCGGCTTCGCGTCGACCTCGATCTCGAGGTAAAAATGGGGGATGGTGGTCTTGCTCTCGAGCAGGCGCTTGGCGATGACCGAGCGCATCGTGGTCAACTTGGTGCTGCCTTCCTTGGCGACCGGACCGCGCGCATAAATCGAGGAGCCGCCGCCCGGGGCCGCGCCGTTGGCGGGAGCGTTGAGCACGTCGGCTTTGACGATGCGGCCACCAGGGCCCGAACCGGACAGATAGCCAAGATTAACTCCTTTATCCGCTGCGATCTTTTTGGCCAAGGGCGAAGCCTTGACGCGTCCGCCGGCGGGAGCAGCCGGCGCGGCTGCCGCGGTCGCCGTGGGAGAAAACGCAGGAGCGGGTGCGGCGGAGGGCTTTGCTTCCTCCTTCTTGGCGGCGGGTGCGGCAGCTGGCGCGGCTGGGGCTGACTCATCGATCTTCTCATCCTTCGTCCCGATGATTCCGATGCGAGTCTGGACCGGAACCTTGGTCCCTTCCGTGATCAAAACTTTGCGCAGGATGCCGGAGTCGAAGGCTTCGAGGTCCATCGTCGCCTTGTCGGTTTCCACCTCGGCGAGAACGTCGCCCGACTTGACCGCGTCACCCTCCTTCTTGAGCCATTTTACCAATGTTCCCTCGGTCATGGAGGGGCTGAGCAGGGGCATGAGAATGTCTTTGGCCATAAAAATATCAGGTGAGCGATTCGCCGGGTTTCAATTTGATAAGTTGCGTGGGGAGCTTGTATTGCGCCAGCTCTTTTTCGAGAGCGTCCGGCGTGCCAGGGGGCATTTCGCCCCAGGTGTGCCAATGCCCGCCGATGGCGAATTGCGGCTTAAGCAGGTTGAGGGCATAGGCCGCCTGCTCCGCGCCCATGGTAAAGAAATCGCCGATGGGCAGGATGACCAGGTCTGGCTTGTAGAGTTCGTGGACGATCTTCATCTCCATCGTCACGGCGGTATCGCCCGTGTTGTAAATGGTGAAGCCGTTGGCGAAGCGCAGCACGTAACCGATGGGAAAACCGAGCGCGCGCTGCGTGTCGCCCTCAGTGATGGAACTGGTGTGAATCGCGGGCACCATGGTGATGCGGACGTCCTTGAAGGTGAGCGTCCCGCCCGTGTTCATGCCGATAACCTGGCCATCCTTCACCCCGTTCTTCTTCAGCCAAAGGCCGATTTCAAATTGCGCGACGACTTTCAGCTCCGGGTCTTGCTTAAGCAAAGGCAGCACGTTCTCAAAGTGGTCCGAATGAGGATGAGTAACCAGTAGGCTGTCGTAGGCGCGCGGCGCGGTGACTTCGGCCTTCATCTCCTTGGGAAAGGCCGGATTATTGTCGAGGAACGGATCGAAGAGAAATTTCTGTCCGGCTGGCCCGACGAGATCAAAAGTGGCGTGACCGAGCCAACGAACGCGAATGCCGTCCGGAAGTTGCTTATTGCTCATGGCGATTACGCCAGGACTTCCCTGACCGCGGCGATGACCCGCTCCTCATTCGGCAACACGGCCTGTTCGAGCCCGTAGTTGTAGGGCTGCGGCACGTCGAGGGAAGTCAGGCGATGGACGGGCGCGTCAAGATCATCAAAGCACTCGCGCTGCACTTGGTAGGCGACTTGAGCGCCCCAACCGGCGAACGGCTTGTTTTCCTCCACGATGAGGACGCGGTTGGTCTTGGCGACCGAGGCGGCGATGGTGGCGAAATCGAGCGGCTTCATGGTGCGGACGTCGACGACCTCGATGGAGATGCCTTCGGCCTCCAGCTTTTTCGCGGCGTCGAGCGCGCGATGCGTCGAGCCGCTGTTGGCCACGATGGTAAGATCGCTGCCCTCGCGGCGGACCTTGCACTTGCCGATCTCGACGAGAAACTCGCCCTCGGGCACTTCGTCCTTGTAACCGTAAAGCTTCTCGTTCTCGAGGAAGCAGACGGGGTTGTTGCTGCGGATCGCGCTCTTGAGCAGGCCCTTGGCGTCGTCGGGAAAAGCCGGGGTGATGACGGTCAGCCCCGGGACGTTGGCGTACCAATTTTCCGGAACGTGCGAGTGAGTCGCGCCGACCTGCAAACCGCCGCCGGAGGAACCGCGAAAGACAATGGGAAAGGAGAACTGACCGCCCGACATGTAGCGGACCTGCGCCGCGTTGTTGACGATCTGGTCGAAGGCGACGAGCGAAAAACTCCAGGTCATGAACTCGACCACGGGCCGCAGGCCGTACATGGCCGCGCCGCAAGCCAGCCCGGCAAATCCGGTTTCGCTGATCGGCGTGTCGATGATGCGTTTCGGCCCGAATTTTTTGAGCAGCCCTTTGCTGACTTTGTAGGCGCCGTCATATTCGGCCACTTCCTCGCCCATCAGCATGACCCTGTCATCCCGCTCCATTTCTTCGGAAAGGGCTTCGTTCAGGGCTTCGCGGTAGGTGATGGTGGGCATGGGCTAGTCGTTCTTCTTGTAGGTGAGGATCAAGAACAGAGTGACAAAGGGGCCAAACGCAAAAGTCAGTAATCCCAAAAGCACCGGAGACCGTCCAGTTATTTGTGCGAACGCCGCATTGATCAATGCCAGGGTTCCGATCCCGACGAGATAGGGCTGAGCTTGGTGAAGGCTGTCTTGCATAAATTTTAGGATTTGGGCGACTATGCAGCAGCCCCAACGGGGCGAACCAAATCCAGACTGGGGCAACGCCCCAGGAAAGTTTTCGCAAGGAACAAGCCCTGAAAGGGCGACCCAAATGCGACGATGGTGTTACTATTGACGTTGGCGCGCCCCTTCAGGGCTTGGCTCAGGCAGGACGTTTTCCCAAGGCGTTGCCTTGGGCTTGGGTTGGGTCGCCCCGTTGGGGCTGGGAACAACGCTCGTGTTTGCATCAGGCGCGAATATCGGGCCGGAATTCGGCAATTTGATCTTCCGGCGTAAAAATATCCTCGAACACGGTTTCGAGCTGGGGATCGGGGCTTTGCTCGGCGAAATCATAGGCAGCCTGGGCTTCGGCGAGG
>Ga0302319_10009412_pt1 | contig 18780 bp, 13 predicted proteins | sample Bog_T0_2_FD_203319 | JGI IMG/M metagenome (GOLD analysis project Ga0302319, IMG submission 203319) | Peat permafrost microbial communities from Stordalen Mire near Abisko, Sweden - Bog_T0_2 | ecosystem: Environmental > Terrestrial > Soil > Wetlands > Peat | place: Sweden: Abisko, Stordalen Mire... | reverse complement strand
CGCGCGCCCCTTCTTCCGGAGAGCCGATCTGACAATCGACGTAGAAAATGTATTCCCAGGGCTTGCCGTGGACCGGGCGCGACTCAATTTTTGTGAGGTTGGTTCCGATAGCGCAGAGCTCAGCAAGTGCTGCGACGAGGGATCCGGGGCGGTTCTCGACTGAGAAGGCAAGACTGGTCTTGTTCGACGCGGGGTCGGTGACGGCGTCTTTCGTGCGGCGAACCAGGAAAAATCGAGTGTAGTTTTCCGGATTGTCTTCAATGCCCGCCGCGAGGATTTGCGCGCCGTAATGAGTGGCAGCAGCCTCACTGGCGATGGCGGCGGCGTGACGGTCTCGTAATTCAACAAGTTGTTTCACGCTGCCCGCTGTGTCATAGAAAGCGAAGGCTTCCATGCGCGGGTGTTCTGCGAGGAACCGCCGGCATTGTGCCAGGGCTACGGGATGGGAAAAAACGCGATCGATTTCGCCGGTCGCGGTACCGGAGATGGCGATAAGATTGTGGCGAATGCGCAGGAGTGCTTCGCGCTCGACCTTTACCTCTTTTTCAAGCAGGAGGTCGAAATGTTCGGACACGGGGCCCGCAAGGCTGTTTTCGATGGGAATCACCGCGGCGTCGACACTTCCGTTGACCAGCGCAGCGAAGGCGTCGGCGGAGAGCGAACAGGGCACAATAACCGCGTCAGCAATCATGGTCATGGCTGCTTCATGACTGAATGAGCCGGGTTCTCCCTGGATTGCGATTCTCATCCCTGTACCTTGCTGTTCAGACTGTGAGTGTGAGGCGGATGGAGAATAGGCGTTTTGCACGGACTGCTTTCTGGCACCATACCACAGCTCGAATGGAGTTTCGTCGTGGAACGTGGGGGAGGGCATCGGAAATCAGCTCCGCAACCAGAGATCGGCGGCCACAAACACAAGGAACACGGTAGCGATGACACCATTCATGGTAAAGAAGGCCGCATTGAGGCGGCGCAGGTCTCGTGGCGAAACCAGGGAGTGTTCATACGCCAGAAGGAGTGCGACAGCAACGATGCCGAGCCAGCCCATTAGACGGAATTGAAACAGGAATGCGAACCAGGCCAGCAAAATGAGCATAGCCAGATGCATCATGCGAGCGGCCCAGAAGGCGGCGGGAATGCCGATAGCGCGAGGCAGGCTATACAGGCCGACGGCGCGATCATGGTCGAAGTCCTGGCACGCGTAAAGGACGTCAAAGCCGCCGGCCCACAACGTCACGGCCGCTGTGAGGACGAGGATCCGCGGATCCAGCGAGCCGCGTACGGCGATCCAGGCGGCGGAAGGCGCGAGACCCAAAGCGATGCCGAGGCCGAGATGCGACCAGCGCGTAAAGCGTTTGAGGTAACTGTAGCCGAGCAACACGAGCAGGACCAGCGGCGATAGGTAGAGAGTGAGACGGTTGAGCCGGGCTGTAGCGATGACGAAGACAATGGCCATGAGCAGCGTGAAACCAAGAACAAATCGGCGAGAGAGCAAACCTGCGGGAATCGCCCGGGATTTGGTGCGGGGGTTTGCGGCGTCAATGTCAGCATCAGCCCAGCGATTGAAGGCCATGGCGCAGGAGCGGGCGGACACCATGGCGACGATGATCCAAACCATGGTTTGCCACGTGGGCAGGCCGTTGGCGGCGAGGATGGTGGCGGTCAGCGCGAAGGGGAGCGCGAAGATGGAGTGCTCCCACTTGATCATTTCCAAAGTGGTTCGCGTCTTTGACCAAATGCCGGGCATGCAGGGCTCTAGCACCAGTGTACGTGGGCAAGATGCTGCGGGAACCTCGCAAGGATGTGCTCAGGCTTATGCGCGCGCTTCGGCTTCTTCGACGCTAGCGGTGATGGGGATGACGGTGTCGACGCGGGTCATCTTGAACAACTCCAGCACGCGGGGGTTTACGCCGGCGACGATCAGCTTGCCGCCTTTGTTGATGCAATGGGTGTAATGGTTGATGATCGCGCCCATGCCCGCCGAATCCATGTAGGGGACGCCGCTCAGGTCGAGGATGGTCAGAGGGGGAGGAGCGATGCTACGGAATTTCGCCTGCATATCAAAAAGATTCCGAAGGGTGACCGGCCCGTCGAGCCGCAGGATTCGGATGCCGGTGTTGTCGCCTTCAATCTCGTGAATCGCTAAAGGATCGTCGATGGGCATGGTGAGGATAAGTGTATGAAGGATTGCGGCAAGTGTTGTTACAGATGTGTAAAAGTCAAAGGAATTAAAGAATGAGAGCTCCGGCCAAAAAAAGCGGCCTCGGAGAAATCCGAGGCCGGATAAAGGGTTACGGAGAGAGATTGTTGAGAACCGAACTTAGCGCTTCGATTCGTTGGTCTGGCCTGCTACCTGCAGGTTGTTCTGCACGCTGAACACTCCAGGGACGCCGTTGGCGCGAATATTGGCCGTATCCTTGTCGGCTTGAGTGTCCACCACACCGTCGAGCTGGACATGTCCACCCTGCACAGTAATTCGGATAGTCTTCGCAGGGTCGATGGCGTACTTATTCAGGCTCGGATAGCCGTAGATGGCGCGGTATTCCGCGAGCCGGATACCGTCATCCATCGGAGAAACCGGGTCGACTTGAATCTCATCGACTACATCTTTTACCCCCGGATAGGTGCTGACCAGGGCCAGCGCCGAGTCGCGAGCCGGATAGCCGAGAGCATGGCCACCCAGTGTTACAACTCCGTTTTGAACCTGGATGCCGATGGCGTTGAAGACATTCCAATAACCAACGCGGTCATACGTCAGTTTTTCAGAAAGCTTGGCTTGCAACTCCTGGTCAGAGACAGTGGGCCCCGCGACCTCGATATCGTTGCGGACGGCTGTAATGCCCTTGACCTTGTGCACACGCTTATCCGCATCCATTTTGTATTCATACAAATCGACTGTGCCCGTGAGTGTGGCGACGCCGTTTTGCACGTCGACCTTGATGTTCTTGAACTGTGACTTGTTCAGCTTCGACTGGATTTCAGCGGCCGAGCCGTTGTTGTCCTGTCCGAAGGCGATGGTGCCGGAACTGCCAGTAAGCGCGAAGGACGCCTGCGGAACGCTCATGAGAGCACCTGCAAGCGCGGCCGCGAATAGCGCGGTCCTCTTAGTACGCATCGTCGAAATCATTTGAACTTCCTCCTTGTGCAGTGCACGAAGCTTGGCGGGCCATTTAATTCAGCGTGCCCGTCGCTCACATATATAGACACAGATTCCTGCAACAGGTTTTGGAGTTGTTTTACAAACGCTAATGGCAACTAAAAAATGGATTTCCGGCCCCTGCAGGGGTTCAGAAACCGAAAAAGCAACCGGAATTGGGGATGGAGCATCGTGACTGAATCCGGCTTCGAGAGTGAGAAAGGCTGATTTGCGAGTCAGAGAGGATCGGAGCTTCAGCGGTACCGGCGCGTCGCTTTGACGACCATGGAAAATACGCCCGACTCGTCGCGCGCCACCAGCAGCGATACGTGGCGATTAATAGCGAACTCGGCCTGAAGCAGCTGTTGGCTGGTGGTATCGACGTCAGTTGCAAAGGTAAGAGTGAGGTTTCGACCCAGTTGCTCCTCCACAATGATCCGCGATGTAGAGTTGCCAAGCGCGCCAAGGTAGTTAGGATCAACCTTGACTGAGCCGGCTCCGAAGAGTTTTTGCACGCGGCTGCTGACGGTTGCGTTAAGCGCGCCCCCAAGCAGGGAATCAGTGGTGGGGTTGGCGAGAGACTGCTCCTGCTGCTGCGTATAAAGACGCTGCTGACTTTCCGTGCGGCCCAATGCAAGCAGTGCTACCACGTCGGCTTCCGGCAGTGGCGGCTCGCTGCGGTAGGTCACGCCTAGTTTGTCAGGAGTACCGTGCAAGCCAAGGGTGATGTCATAGTCTTCAACGCGGGCTGTGGCGCTGAGGTCGATGGATGGTTCAATCCGAACTGGATTGGTGAATGAAATAACTCCGCTTTGGAGGTCATAGCGCGTGCCGGCGATGAGCGCTGATCCTTCGGTGATGGAAACCCGCCCGAGTAAGGATGGAGATGCGACCGTCCCGCGCAGGCGCAGGTCAACGTCACCAGCAAGCTTGGCGTAAGCATTCTGGAAGTTCAACTGCGGCGATGAGAGGACGTGCACATCGAGACGGATGTGATTAGAGGGCGCGTCGGGAGGGGCGATCGTCTGAACGATGTTCGCTTGCGCGGCGAGCGCAGCAATATCCAGATCAGGGCTCATGGTGAAGCGCGTTATGAGTACTTCGCCGCCGAGTAGCAGATTATTCTGCGTCCCTTGAAGGTGGAACGAGGCGTCGGCCTGCGAACTCACACCTTGCGGATACCGGATGCGAATGCCCTTGCCTGTTACCGATAGATCGGCATAGATGCCATGCTGGTACGCGAGGTACCCTCCCACACTAAGCAAACCGCCGCCGCTCATCGCGGTAAGCGATTTCACTTCCAGGCGATTCTGATTGAACTCGAGCGTGCCGTGAAGCTGGCTGAGGCCGTTGGGAATGTCTTCTAAAGAAAGCGATCCATTCTGGAAATCCACTCGGCCTTGAAGCTCCGGGCTTTTCAACGGACCGTGAGCTTCCACCTGGAACGTTGTCGTGCCGCTGGCCGTCAGGTCGCGATCAAGCGTCTGCGCGAGCTTGAGATTGATAGAGCCGCTGGCAGCGAGGTCGAGTTGCTGTTTGTCTTTAAGGCCGAGGCTGCCTTGCAGGCGCAGATCCGTTTCTTCTCCTGTGATGTTGAGCGGGTCGAGATTGATCCGCTCGTTGGCCAGTGTCGCATGGACGCCGCCCTGGCTTTGCAAATGAACGCCGGCCAATGTAACTGCAAGCTGCTGAAGATGGGCTTCGCCGCGAACCTGCTCAGGATGCGCCAATGGCCCCTGGACAGTGACGGTTCCGGCTAATGCAGACTCGCCGCTTAGGCTCTGGACATGGGCCATTTTTAGAATGGCTCCTATATCAAAATGCGAAAAATCGAGATGGGCCTGGGTGGCATAGTCGTGGCTGAGCGCGGTCTGTCCATGCAGCGTAAGCTCGGCGCCAACTATTCCGGTTGTGGCGTCGTAGGTAATAGAGCGGTTGGCGCTGTGGGCAACCAGCTTGAGAACGCCCAGCGGCTCGCCACCCAGCGCAAGGTCATTGAGCGTAGCGTGAGCATCGAGATGTGGGTCGTCAAAGCTGCCCGATCCAAACACAGAAAACCCAAGCTTGCCGGTGATGGCGAGATCCTGACGGTTGACGGATTCAATTTTTGCCACGTCAATGGATGCGCCGCGCGCGTCTATCTGAAAACGGCGGGACTTCAGGTCATAGCTGCCTGTTCCAGAAAAACTGCCCCCAGCGGCGTTCGCGGTAACTGAAGTTAGATTAAGAAGTTGATTCGATAAGGTCCCCTGGGCTCGGACCTTTGCGAGCGGTTCACCATAAATAGAGCCGTTGCTAAGCTCAACCCACCCTGCACCCCCTGGCGTGTGGATAGGGCCGTTGACTTGGATCTGCGCATCCAGCGCACCTGCAACTGGGAGTTTTTGGCCGATAAACGGCTGTAGATCGTCACCTGCAATTTTGGCGGCGCGCAGGTTGAGGTGGAGATTGGAGTTGCCATCATATTCAGGCGTTCGACCTGGAGTGGCATCGAGCGCTCCGTCGAGGGCGATTTCAGCGTCGCCCCGGCGTAAGAGGGCCCGCTCAAAAACGATGCGCTCCGCAGAGTAACTCCCCTTAGCATCGATGGAATCCCAGCGGACGAATTGGGATGTTGCCTGCGGCGAAGATTTGTTTGCCTGGGCATTCGGCGCTGCGGGAATTTCAATAGAAAGCTGCGTGGCCTTCGCGGTGCCTGCGATATGCGGGCTGAGAAGGGAACCGTTCCATGTGCCGTGGAAGTCAGCCTGGCCTGCGAGGGTGATTGGCAGCGCGGCTGCGCCTGTTTTTCCATTTCGGCTGAGACCCAGGTCGCGGAGCACGATATCAAATTCTGCCAGGTTGCCGGAATGCAGATCGACTGAAAGGTCCGTTGGGGTCGTAAGGGGAAAGGCACCCAGATTTCCGCTTGCGGTCAGCTGGCTACCGGGCATCTGCACTTCGAGCTTGCGGAGGTCCACGGCGCCGTTGTGTTGGGTGTAGGTTGCGTCGATGGTGCCATTAACGGGGTTCTCCCCCGGTCCGGGATGGCCGGTTGGGTCAACTTTGAGGGTCGCACTCACGGTGACTGTAGCGGCGTCGCCTTTGATCCATGTTGCGATTGCCGGACCATTGAGGCGAGCGTCAAGACCGAGACGTTGAAATGGACCTTGACCGACGGTGTCGAGCAGCGAATCCAGCGGCAGATCCTTAATCTGCGCGGTGACCTTGCCGTTTACGGGAATGGTTGGCGGCGGTGGCCGAACCACGGCTCGGGCGACGTGGCCCGGTGGCGCGCGAAGGATGCCGATTCCAGGCCGTTCCATGGTGGCAGCTCCCGGCACAGGCGGCAGCCAGTGGTCGAGCGCGACGGTTCCTTCCAGCTGCCCCCCTTCGCGTAGGCGAGCGACGATCGAAGTGATCAGCAAGTGAATGGGATCGGCGTGGACATGTGCGTCCAGTCGAACCCCCGTTGCGCTGACCCCGGTTCCGACGTAAGAACCATCTTCAATATGCACCCCGCCGTCGATGCGAAACTCACCCGCTTCGCCCGCAGCGGTGAGATCGAGATGCGCCATTCCCTGCGGCGAAAACGGGAAGCCGGTTGCCGGGTCGATCCATTTCATGTCCACGTCGCCGGAGCCTTGGGCCTGCCAGCGCGGATGAGCAAAATCGCGAAGGATGCCGGAGATTTCGAGCGCGCGGTTTGTTGCGTTGCTTTTCCTGTTCGACGCGGAGACGGAGGTGATTCGCATGGAGCGGAGATAGACCGTGTTGCGCGCGAGATCGAGAGTAGCCTGGACGGTGCCTTGCGTTGGCTTGGCGGCGACCCGCGCCAGGTTCAAATCGGCGGCGCCCAGTTCGATCCGATAGAACTCTGAAGCGTTGGCGGTTGCACGGCTGTAAGCGATGAGCAAGGAAACATTGCTGGCGTCGAAATCGATCAAAGCCTCGCGGTTCTGGAAATCGAAATCCGCCGCGCGGTCCTCAAAATGAAAGATGCCCTGGTCGACGGTCACGTGACCGGCTTGCAGATCGAAAATCGTGTTGAGTGCAGATTTCCTTGGCTTGCTTGGATTGCGCGATTGAGGCTGGTTGGTTGAGCCGTCGGGATACACGATGAGATGAAATTCGGGATGTGAAATCTCAAGATCGCGAATGAGAACGCGTGGGCTCAACATGCCGAGAATACTGATGTGAACACCCACATGTTGCACGCGCGCATAGGGGTCTTCGTTGGCTGCTTCAAGGCCGTGTATCACAACCCCGTCGAGGTCGGCTTCCAAGTCAGTGAGCTGCCAATGAAACGAGGCAATTTCAACACGGCCGCCGGTTGCTTGTTCAAGCGCAGCTACGATTCGCTTGCGAACAATCCCTTCAAATTGCGCAGAGCCCGCCCAAAGGAAGGCGGCTATAAGGATTGCGATGGGCACCAAGGCAAGACATAACCCTACAAGAAAAATTCTGCGTCGGCCTCGCGGAGAAGGCGCGCTCAAAACGGGTCGCATCGGTGTTTCGCTCATTGCGCTCCTGCTCCCGCCGTCGTTTTACTTTCCGAAGACTCCAGCGAGGGATCGAGGACTTCCACATCGCCTTGTTTACGGAGGTTCTGCAGCCACTCATCGAACAGCACATTGACCTGCTGCTGGAGCAGGATTTCCTGGATTCGGTCTGAGACCGCATTGAGAGATGGGATCGTTTCACCAGGTGTGTATTGGGGAACCAGGGTCCTGCGGTAGTACGTCTCTATCTCTTGCGGAGAAACACGGATGCCCTGGCGAAAGCGCTGTTCGATGAACCGCAGGATTTGGAGGCGATAACGAAGGTAGGCTTCGACGCGCCTCTGTTCAAGGCCGTGCGCCGCAAGGAAAATGCTCCATCCAGCGTCGGAGGCACAATTCTGGCGTACGCAGGCGGGAAGCTCTTTGCGAATCTCGTTGAGCCGCTGCTTCACTTCTGTATCGGAAGGTTCGGCCGCCTCTTCATCTTCCTGGCGAATTTGCTGTTGGATCAAGGTGCGACTGATCAGTTGGTCCAGAGCGCGCTCTCGGGTAAGTGCGCCCAGCCCACCGCGGCCTGGATCAAGAATCGAGAGGCGGATCTCGTCATCGAGGTCGCTGGAGAGAATGGCGTGGTTGTTGACCACCGCCACCACGCGATCGAGTTCAATTGCGGTTGTGGATTGTTGTTCTTGAGCCGTTGTTTCGCCGTGGGTCAGGGAGCAAGTCGAGAAAGTCGCAACAGAGACGATGCTGTACGCAAGCCGGCTCGCAAGTCTCATGCGGATTGGGGATATTAAATTCATCAGAACGTCTGTCCCAAACTGAAGAAGAAGTTGAAGTGTCCCGCCTCGCCGACGTGTGGATCCGAACCTGGATTGGAGAGCGAGTAGTTATAGACCACGGGAAAGATGGGCGGATTGAGGTCATAACTGAAGTCCACGCGGATGGGGCCGACCGGGGTATGGTAGCGCAAGCCAACTCCTGGAGCGTGCGAGAAATAGTTAAAGCTGCATTCCCCTTGCGGGCCGGTGGAATTAACAGGGCCAGGAGGAATGGCTGCAGGCGGCTCCGGGGCAGTGGTGTTCCTGCAATTGTTTCGATCCGGTTGACGTGTGCGAAGAGCGCTTGCCCATGCATCAGAAGCATTGGCGAAGACGTTGCCCATGTCGTGAAAGAGAACCAGGCTCAACGTATTGCCGAACCATGGCAGCGTGGGAGGTGGAAGCCGCAACTCCGTGCTGTTGGTGAGCGCGCCGGTTCCTCCGATCGGGTAACCGGTCTCAGCATCGCGAGGACCGGCGGCATTGATAGAGAATCCCCGCAGCGAGACCGGGCCGCCGGCGTAAAGGCGCTCGGGAAGTGGTATCAATTCCTCGCCGCTCGTTCCAAAAGCGCGCTCTTGGCCATAGCGGGTATTGCGGGCGATCACGAACCGCCCCTTGGCGAAGCCATAGTAGCTTGAATTCGAAACGTCGAAGCGGTTGAAGTTGGTTTCAGCTCCGAAGGGGGTGGCGGAAAGAAACTCCTGGGCGCTGATGTATGTGCCGCGATGGGCATCGAGAGGGGAGTCCCGGGTGTCGCGAATCCATGTGAACGCGGGACCTGCAACGCGCACAGCGGTTGAGAGGGGTATCAGATCGAACGGGCCGACCTGCAAGCTGCTCTGGTCAACTTTTACGCGGCGGAAGTTGTATTCGTACACAAAGGTGTTCGCCTTTGAGAAAGCTGAGTTGGAGGTGAGAAAGCGCTCAGTGAAGCGCATGCCGGCGTCAAGCCGGGAGGAAACGTAGGTGGTAACGTCCTGGCTGTTGGCATATCCGCCGGAGAAGGTAAGACTGAGATTGCGGTTGCCGAAGAAGTGCGGATCCTGAAAAAGCAAGTTGATTTTTTGTTCGAGCAGGCCGTAAGTGCCTTGGAGCGAAGCAGACAACTCGCGGCCGAACAGATCGTTGCGGGTCAGGTCGGCCAGCACGCGTGGGCTGACGCCTGTCTTGCCATTCGGATTGCATGGAATGCCGGTCACATCCGCGCCCTTGCAATTGTTTTGTGGATTTCCGGTCTGCGCTTCGAATCCAAAACCATATGTGAGAGCCCAGCGGCGCGCCTCCGCTGTTTGCAGAAGAACTGTCTTGTAGGTTTCGTCGCCGTTGGGATTTTCGATCGCCGTGTTGACTTCATTGAAGAGCGCAAATTCGTAGAGATTGCGCTGGGTGTCAAGAAGGGCGGCTTCGTTCAGCGGCTCGCCGGCATGGAGGGTGATGGCAGGCGCTACGGTTTCCGGTCGAGTGTAATGAAGTCCGGTGACGAGAACATTGCGAACGAAAATCTGTTCACCCTCCGTGATGTGAAAGACGATGTCCACCTTGGTGGCGTCACCGGGATCAACCTTTTGCGTGACGTCGACGCGGGGACGTTGGAAGCCGCGATTCATATATTCCGTAAGCAAGGTGTTACGATCGCCGGCGAGGTTCTGCGGAGACAGCAATTGTCCCGCGGTCGTATCCAGCAGGGGAGTGAGTTTGGCCGCTTCCACATGTTCGTTTCCTTCCAGAAGCACCGAGCTGACGCGTTGCTGCGTGCCTTCCTCAATGCGGTAGATCACGGCCAGGGGTGCGGACGAATCGTGCGCAGGCGCATTCGCGGAGGAGGTGGGAGAAGTGGCTGTGATCTCGGTTGGCGCAGAGTCAGGCGTGCTTGTTTCTGGAGTGACCTTTATTTTGTAAAAACCATTGTTTTGATAAACCGCCTGCAAGGCACTGACGTCCGCGGAAACCAGGGCTTGGTTATAGGCGCCATGGCGATCAAGAGTATCGGCGGCACGGACACTGAGGAGAGCTTTCAGCGTTGCGGAGTCGAAGTAATGGTTGCCGGCGACGGAGACGCTGCTCACGTTACGGCGAGGGCCTGGCTGCACGTTATAGAGGATTAAGACCTGGGATGCGCTGGTGTTCTGTCGTTCGTGGTCGACCTTGACATCGAAGTAGCCGAGACGCTGGAAATAATCACGCAAACGGCGATTGCCTTCATTGAGCAGGTCATCGTCGACCGTGCCTTCTTCGAAGATGGGGATCACGTGCTTCACTCGCTCAGAGCTGATGCTGGCGCCCTCAACGAGCACCTTGACAACCGGGCCCCGGTTTGCCGAGAAGCGGAAATCAATCCTTTTTCCGTCTGCTGTGGACTGCTGCGACTCCAGCTTGACGTCTGCCTCCAAACGCTGCTCCCCCTGGTAGTACTTGAGGATTCCGGCCAGGGCGCGATTGACTGTATCGTGGTCGACACGGGCTCCTATTCGGATGTGTGCATGATGTCGAAATTCTTCGACCGACATACCTGGGTCGCCGCTGACCTCAATTTTGCCAATGCGCGCCTGGGGGCCGGAAACGACTTGGAACGCGATGTCGACCAGCTGCTCCTGGGGATGCGGAGTTAGCTTGTAAGTGATTGCAGGTTGGCGGAAGCCGTTGTCAGCCAAGGTTCGATTCATCAGTTGCAAGGCCGTGCTGACTTTAGCTTCCGTAAAGCGACTGCCGGCACCGAGCTGGCTGGCGCGTTCGAGCTGCGCGTTCATGGTTGCCCCCTTGGCACCGTCAACGCCGACGGTTCCGATGAATGTGCGGGGGGTGCCGCGGAAGACTAAGTCGACGCCGTCAGGTACACGGGTTCCTTCAACACGGATGGTGTCATAAACGCCGGTAGCAAACAGGAGGCGCAAGCTTCTTTTCAGGCTGTCCGGGTTGAGAGGCGCTTCTTCGACTTGAGGAAGATGACCGGGCAATGGCTTGAGCCGGGAGACGGGAACTCCTTCAAACGTCATGTGGCGAACGGTCATGCCTCGCAACTGTTCGAGTGCGCCAATCTCAGTCCCAACCGCTGGCGAAGTGGAGGAAGAAGGCTGACTGGCAACCGAAGGTGGTGGATTTTGACCCTGAAGATGGCGGGTAAAGCAGAATAGCGTTAGCAGCAGGAGTGCCGCCGCGGCTGTTGGCGCGAAGCAGATTTTTGCAACGGGTGCGCGAAGGCATCCAGGACGAACGTTCTCAGCGTGGATTCCTGCCGGCCTTATCCCGAGAATCATTTCTCTCCAAAAAAACGCAGGCATCCCGCACATTCCGTCATACGGCTGCATCAAATTAAGGTAAGCAAGAACGCTGTTCCGGAGTGCAGCACCGGAGCATAACCGAAGCGACCGCCTCTCCTATACTAAATAGGAACCAAGAGTGGTGCAGAACGTCTAATCAGGAGAAGTGATTCCAGTACGAAGGAACCGCATGCCCTATTCGAAAGCCCCGATGAAGTCCGCCGACCCGGCGCCTCCCCAAGCCGGCGGGAAATCAACTCAGCCTGCTTCCACTTCCGCGACCTACCGGCCCGCGGCCATACCTAATCCGGCAGAAGCTGATGCGCTAGCTCGCGCTCAGGCCGGGGACCATCACGCATTCGAGCAACTCTACTCCCTGCACAAGCGGCGGATTTACTCCCTGTGCCTGCGCATGGTGGGGAATATTGCGGAGGCGGAAGATCTAACACAGGAAGCATTCTTGCAACTGCACAGGAAAATTGCTACGTTCCGTGGCGACTCGGCTTTCTCCACCTGGCTGCACAGGCTCGCCATCAACGTGGTGCTGATGCAATTGCGGCGAAAGGGCCTTCCAGTGATCTCGCTCGATGAGGCAATGGAGCCCGCACCGGAAGAAAGACCCGGACGCAGCTTCGGCGCTCCGGATTTGACCTTATCGGGTGCTATCGACCGGCTCGCTCTGCAGCGGGCGATTGATGATTTACCCGCAGGCTACAGGCTCATTTTTGTGCTGCACGATATTGAGGGATATGAGCACAATGAGATAGCCTCCATGCTTGATTGCTCGATTGGAAACAGCAAATCTCAATTACATAAGGCACGGCTTAAGCTGCGGGATGCCCTTCGCACGCAGTCCCGGCAGGAGGCTCGGCGATGACAGAAAAGGCGAACAATCTGAGTTGTGCTGATTTTCAGGCCCAGTTGCCCGATCTGATTGGCTCAGGCGAAGATATTTCCCTCCATCCGCACCTTCAGAGCTGCGATCTTTGTCGCGCTTTGTTGGCCGATCTGGAGACAATTGCTGACGCGGCCCGCAAGCTTTTCCCCATCGAGGAGCCTCCTGACGAAGTTTGGGAACATATTGAGTCGGCCCTTAAGCATGAAAAACCGACAGAGGCTTAGCCGGAAACCGTCAAGCGCAAAGCAGATTATAAAGAGCTAACGCCGAGGATCCCGCCGGCATAAGAGATCTCTGCGCTTTCCATTCGGACTTCGTTCCTCACTTTCCGATATTGCTGGCCGATGAACAACAGGGGCATCGGGTGCATCTAAATCTGCAGCCTATCTCCGAAATAACGGAACATGGCAGAATTTGCGATCGCCCGGATAAGCGTGGTTATTCCGACTGAAAAGGAACGCAACCCAGCCTGCCGGCGTAATGACAGATGTAAAAGGATGGCAGACGGGCGAACGGGACAGACGCGGCGCAGATTGTGAAACTTTTTCAATCCTGCGCTGTCTAATGAAGGAAAGTTGATAAGGGGACACTCAATGCAAAACCAGCCTTCCATACCGCCGACAGATAAAAGCGATGCATCCAAGAGCATGCCTAAGATACGTAGAATCCCGGTCTTACCGGTAAGAGATACGGTTTTGTTTCCGCACGCGGTACTACCGTTGACGGTTGGACGCGAAAGTTCGATCCAGCTCATCGAGTCCCTGGGTGAGGAGCGGACCATTGTGGTGGCGGCCCAGCTGGATCCCAGGCTGGACTCGCCAAAGCCCGCTGACATGCACACGGTAGGGACTTTAGCGACCGTGCACAAGGTTGTGCGCATGCCCAACCAGAGCCGCTTCGTATTTACGGAGGGCGTGGAACGGGTACGGCTGTTGGGCTACAGCCAGGTCGACCCCTTCATGGTGGCCGAAGTCGAGACCCTGGAAGAGGTAGAACTGGCGTCTACGTCGGGCGTGGAAGCGCTGGTGCGCAACGTGATTGGCCAATTCCAGCAGATTGTGGCTGAATCGCCGACTCTGTCTGACGAATTGCGGACAATTGCGGCAAATATTGAAGAGCCCAGCCGGCTTGTGGATTTTGTGGCGTCCTCGCTGCCTTTTCTGACCACTGACGACAAGCAGATGCTTCTGGAGACGCCCGGCGTGGTGGGTCGGCTTGAACTGCTGAACAAACATCTTGCCAAAGAGATCGAGGTGCAGCAGCTGCGCAGCAAGATCCAGAGCGAAGTGCAAGACCAGGTTCAGCAGTCGCAGAGAGACTATTACCTGCGCGAACAGATGAAGGCCATACAGAAGGAACTGGGCGACCAGGACGAAGGACAGCGCGAAACCGAGGAGCTGCGCAAAAAAATTGATGAAGCGGGGATGCCGGAGGACGTGAAGAAGGAAGCGCTGAAAGAGTTGGCGCGGCTTTCGCGGATGTCTCCAATGGCCGCCGACTACTCGCTCACCCGCAACTATATCGAGTGGCTGGCGCTGCTTCCGTGGGCGAAGAGCTCCGGTTCAAAGATCGACATCGCCAAGGCGAAGGAGATCCTCGACGAGGATCACTATGAGTTGAAGAAGGTGAAGGACCGCATTCTGGACTACCTGAGCGTGCTGGAATTGAAGCCGGACATGAAGGGGCCGATCCTGTGCTTTGTTGGTGCGCCCGGCGTGGGCAAAACCAGCCTGGGGCGGTCGATTGCCAGAGCCCTGGGTCGCAAGTTCCAGCGTATTTCGCTGGGCGGAATGCATGACGAAGCGGAGATTCGCGGACATCGGCGCACGTACATCGGCGCCCTGCCGGGGCAGATTATCCAGTGCATTCGCCGGGCTGAAGTCAATGACCCTGTGATCATGCTGGATGAAATCGACAAGTTAGGGCGCGATTTCCGCGGCGATCCGGCGTCGGCACTGCTTGAAACGCTGGACCCGGAACAGAACAACACGTTTAGGGACAACTATCTTGATGTGCCATTCGATTTGTCGAAGGTGCTGTTCATCTGCACCGCCAACATGCTTGATTCGGTTCCCGCACCCCTGCTTGACAGAATGGAGATCATCCCGCTGCAGGGCTATAGCGAGGAAGAGAAAGTGCACATCGCTTTCAGGTATCTGATTCCGCGCCAAGTGAAGGAAAACGGGATCGCGGCCGAGCAGATCGAGTTTTCTGAGGACTCGGTTCGCCACCTGGTGCGCCACTACACGCGCGAAGCCGGGGTACGAAAACTTGAGCAGGTGGTTGGCACCGTCTGCCGCAAGCAGGCACGCCGCGTTGTGGAAGGCCACGCCGATAAGCTGGTCGTGACTCGCGAAGTGTTGAAGGAATTCCTCGGCAATATCCAGGTACGTGTCGAAACGGAAGTCGCTGAACGCGTCAACCGGCCGGGAGTCGCGGTTGGCCTCGCCTGGACTCCAGCCGGCGGCGACATCCTGTTCATTGAAGCCAACAAGATGAAGGGCAAAGGGGGGTTCACCATGACAGGTCAGATCGGCGAAGTGATGCAGGAATCAATGCAGGCAGCGCTGACCTGGGTTCGTTCGAATGCCTCAAGTCTGGGGCTGAGCGAGGACTTCACCAAGGAAATTGACCTGCACATCCACGTACCGGCCGGCGCCATACCGAAAGACGGACCCTCCGCCGGAGTGACCATGGCGACGGTGCTTGCTTCGCTTCTGACCAATAACGCGGTGCGTCCGTTGACTGCCATGACGGGCGAAATCACGCTGAGCGGCAATGTTCTGCCGGTGGGCGGCATCAAGGAAAAGTTCCTGGCCGCTAGGCGCGCAGGGGTGGAGACCATTATTCTTCCCGCCGAAAATCGCCAGGACGTGGAAGAAGACTTGACGCCGGAGCTGATGGAAGGTGTCACGGTGCATTACGCGCGGCGCATTGAAGACGTCCTGCGCATCGCGCTGCCGATGCTGAACGCCCGTCCGGAGGTCGTGCTCATGGATTCCGGCAGATCGGTAAGCACTGCTGCCTGAGCCGGGTTAAAGCAATACCTGTAGTGCTCGATGGGGCGCTGGATGCGAGTCCGGCGCCCCATTCTATTGAATGGAATTAAGTACCGCAGGCGCCGCGATCCCCGCGCACTGGATTCAGCACGCTGTGCACCTTGGCTGAACTGCCTGTGATTCGAATTCCCGGAATTGAACGCTTTCCGCAATTGGGCAACAATAGCGGTGCGTCATGCCCCCCGCTCTCGAGGGCCGGCCTCTCTTGCCGATGAAATCACCACATCCCAGTGCGAACTCGGCACAAGAAGCGGTGACTATGGCGACGACACACCTGATTGTTCCGTTACATCTATCCGGAAACACGACAGAGCAACAGAACAGGCTGCTTCAGGAGTTTCTTGCGGCGGCCGTTCAGGAGGCTTATCAGACGGCTATTGAGCAACTCGACCGGCAAAGCGCGCAGGTCGTGCTGGACATGAACAAGAAGCTGAAGTCAGAAGTGGCCGGCCTCGTCGTCGAGACCATTCATCGCCATACGGTGAGCGACAAGTTCAAGGACGAGGAGGTCAGGTCGGACCGGGTTTATCCGCCGACGTACAATGTGCGCCCCGTGGAGGCCCAGGTGACCGCTTTGAAGTCGGCGTTTCCAAGCCTGCGGAACTGCATGGAAAAGTTGGGACGGAGGCAGTTACCGGAAGGCGCGGAGGCCTGGTTTGCGATACCGCGCTGGCAGGCGCTGGCTCCTACATATAACGAAGCTGTGGAGATGGTGCTGGGTGTAATGGCCGCGAAGCGCCGATTCTCAAACAGGATCGTTGGCCGGATTGGTCCCATCTATCTTCGTCAAAGCGAGCGCTCGAAACTCGCGGAGAAAATATTGGAGGATCAACAGCAGGGAAGCGATATCCTGGTGGTTGCTGCGCAAGCAGGGTTGTTGCACCGCGGATGTTCCGCGCGAAGAACGCGGCATGCCCTGCGCGGCAACGAATTTGGGCTGGGAACTTTCGCGTTTGCATGCTTGCTGCTGACACATCCAGAGCGGCTTTCCTCCGGTGACACTCTGATGGTGGATTGCGGAGGCGATGAATACTCATTGCGCGGCGACTACACCTTCGACCGGGTGCCGCTTTTCGATTACGACATTTCCGGAGTTGAGTTCAGCATCTTTTACGAGGACCGCGCGCGCAACCTGTGGGGCACCCCAACCGGGTTTCTATACAAATTGGTTTGACCTCGCTCTTGAAAGTTGAACCGCTGCGCCGGGTCGACTGAATGAAGCCTGCCGCGTCTAAGAGATAGGCGGTATTCTTTTGAGCGTGATATTGGTGCGCGTTCGTCCGTTCGGCGTTCTCAAAGATTTACTTGGCGGTCAAGAATTCCCTCTGGACCTGCCGGAGGGCGCGACCGTGTCAGATCTGTTGGATATCCTCGGGGATGCTCGACAGGCTGCCGACAAGATGGGTTCCGCGCAACTACGGAAGCGGGACTATGCGCGTTCCTTTCAGGGCATTGCAGTCAGCGTGAATGCGCAATATGCCAACGGGGCCCAGGTCTTGCGCAACGGCGACGAGGTGGGCTTGCTGCCGCCGGTGTCGGGCGGAACAGCAGATTTGGCACCGGATTTGAATCAGGACAAAAAAAACACAATTGCTCTCAAGCGGGAAGTCATCGATAGAGAACCGCTGGTGGCTCACGCCAAGCATGGTGAAGACGGCGCGGTTGTGGTCTTTGACGGTATTGTCCGCAACAACACCCGCGGGCGGCAAACGCTGTATCTGGACTACGAAGCCTACGAAGAGATGGCGCTCAAGCAGATGGAGTCGCTGGCCCTGGAAGCTCGGGACAAATTTCCGGTTCGTCACGTGACCATGATTCATCGCCTCGGACGGCTCGAGGTGGGCCAGACGAGCGTGTTGATTATTGTGGCTTCGGCACATCGGGCGGCTGCCTTTGACGCATGCCGCTGGCTCATAGACACGCTTAAAAAGACGGTTCCTATATGGAAGAAGGAGACGTTTCAAGATGGCGCCGTCTGGGCCGCGGGCGAGCCGTTTCCTGGGGGCCTGAGTGTGGGAATACCGGAGGAGCCGCATGACTCGTAGCGGTTGTGCGGTCGGGGCTCGCGATTTCAAGTCGGCTCTATTCTTCTCTTGTGTCTGCCTCGTCTTCCCGCCTTTGTTGCTGTCCGCGCAGGAAACGACGCTCCATGTGGACGTGCACCTGGTGAACGTGTTTGTGAATGTGACAGACCAGAACGGCGCCATTGTCGGCGGCTTGGCGCGCGATGATTTTGCCTTGACCGAAGACGGTCGGCCGCAGCAGATCAGCGTTTTTGAGCGCCAGTCAGAGTTGCCGCTGAACCTGACCCTGGCAATCGACACCAGCGGCAGCGTGCACAAGGACATGGCGGAAGAAGCAGACGCGGCGCGGCGATTCACGCATGCGATTTTGCGACAGCAGGACCAGATGAGCCTGCTGGAATTTGCGACCGAGGTGCGCGAACTCACGCCGTTCACGAACAAGGTATCGCTCATCGATCGTGGACTGGGACAACTCCGCAGCGACTTTGCAACCGCCCTTTATGACGCAATCTACCTGGGCGCCGAACGGCTGGGGCAGAAGCAAGGCCGCAAAGTGCTCGTACTCGTATCCGATGGTGGCGACACGGCCAAGAGCACCACGTATGCACAGGCGCTGGAAGAGGCATTGCGCAGCGAAGTAATGATTTACAGCATCATTGACGTGCCGATTGAAGCCAGCGCCGGGCGCGACTTAGGCGGGGAACATGCCCTCATCACTTTGGCGGAGCAGACCGGGGGAAAAAGCTTTTATGTGAGCGCGGGCGGACTAGACCAGGCGTTTGCGAAGGTCAGCGACGATCTCCGCACCCAGTATTTGATTGGCTATTACCCCAAGAATCAAGAGCCTGGAAGGTCGTTCCATCGGCTCCAGGTCACCGTTCCCCGGGCAGCTCCTGCTGCCTTCAGCATTCGCCACAAGACGGGCTACTACATGGATTCTCTAGTGAGAGAAAAGTGAGAAAAAAGGAACCAGCTTTCAAAGGGCATTTGCCAAGGCCTTAACCTCGGCTAGCCCTGCAGTCCACACGGCGAGCATTTGACTGCCCTCATTCTTGGCTTGACGAATGACACCTGAAGACCTCGAGCTTTTCGAAATCGATC
>Ga0302319_10009411_pt1 | contig 18783 bp, 21 predicted proteins | sample Bog_T0_2_FD_203319 | JGI IMG/M metagenome (GOLD analysis project Ga0302319, IMG submission 203319) | Peat permafrost microbial communities from Stordalen Mire near Abisko, Sweden - Bog_T0_2 | ecosystem: Environmental > Terrestrial > Soil > Wetlands > Peat | place: Sweden: Abisko, Stordalen Mire... | reverse complement strand
GTTTCCAAGTTGAACTTGAAAGAGCACTCGTCCCCGCATCTTCGTTGCCCGTCCTCCCATGTTGGCCTCCCTTCTTCATGTTTTCCTGCCTTTAAAATTCCGTTCATTCCGTTAATTCCGTCAAAAATTTCCCTGCCTGCGCTCCTTGGATAATTTGAAAATCTGATTATGCTTTCCCCTCCATGAGCAATCCGCTCCCTCCAATCCCCCGCCTCACCGTCCCTTTGGAAGTCTACTACTTCGACACCGATGCGGGCGGCGTGGTCCACAACATTTCTTACCTGCGCATGGTCGAAATCGCCCGCTCGCAACTGGCCACCGCTCTCGGCTGGTCCCTCGGCGAAATGGGCCGGACCGGACTCGTCCCCGTCGTGGCGCGGACGGAAATCGATTACCTCAAGCCCGCCCGGCTCGGCGACCACCTCAACGTCTCCGCCGAATTGGTCCGCATGGAAAAAGTCCGCTTTTTCATCCGCTTCGAGATCGCCTCAGCCGCCCAAACCGATCTCGTCTTTGTCCGCTGCGTCCAAACCATGGTCACCGTCCAATTGCCCGGCGGACGCCCGCAACGGGTGCCGCAATCATGGCGGGATGCGTATCCGGGGCTTCTTGTTGGGTAGGGACGGCAATTCCTGCGCGTAAGCGCAATATTATAAGGGGCCACTGACTGGAAAAGGCCGGGAGGCCAATCCCCTGCCGTCCGTCGCACGAATGGGACGCGAGGGACTCGCGTCCCTACCTAAAATTCCTCCTCTTGACCCGCGCGCCGGAGTGGCGTTCACTACCACCATGGCCCTCGACGACATTCTATTAGACGCGGAAGAAAAAATGATCAAAAGCACGGAGTCGATCCAAACCGAATTCGGCGGCATCCGGACCGGCAAAGCCTCTCCCGACCTCGTGACCAATCTCATGGTCGAGGCTTACGGCACCCACATGCGCCTCAAGGAAATGGCCGCGGTCACCACGCCCGACTCGCGCCTCATCCTTATCCAGCCGTGGGACGGCGCCAACGTCGACCCGATCCGCAAGGCGCTCGAGGAATCGCGCCTCGGCATCACCCCCCAGGTCGACGGCAAGCTCATCCGCCTGCCCATCCCGCCCCTCTCCGAGGAACGCCGCCAGGACCTCGTCAAAGCCGTGCGCAAAATCGCCGAAGAAGGCCGCGTCAGCATCCGCGCCAACCGCCGGCATGCCATGGACGAAGCGAAAAAAGTCCAGAAAACCGGCGAAATCACCGAAGACCAGCTTCAAGTCGCCGAGAAGGAAATCCAGAAACTCACCGACCAATACATCGCGGAAATCGAAAAGGGCGTCGCCTCCAAGGAAGCCGAGTTGCTGAAGGTGTAGCGTCGCGGATGCTCGGCTGACTCAAATGTTCCAACGTCATTTTCCTCGTCTCTCTCGTTCCCAAACTCTATTTGGGAACGCCCTTGCTGAGGCAACTCCGTTGCCGATCTTCTCGGGCTTTCGGACGATTTTGAAGAACGGTTCCTACAGCAATAGAATTGCGCCGACAATCGCGTTCCCAAATGGAGTTTGGGAACGAGGGAAAGAGTGACGTAAATGAGGGTTAATGCCAAGTCGCTCGCTCAAGTTTTGATTCACTTGGGGATTCTCTCCTGGGGGTGTTTCCTCCTGGCCTACCTGGCGTCTTCGGGATCGGAACCGCGAAACTCTGGACTCATAATCAGTGGGATTTTACTTTTCCTGTTCGTCTACTTTACGCTCCATGCCTTTGGGGTTTGGAGAGACCCGAAAAAGACCGCCATCGTGTGCACAATTCTCGCTTGTGTGGCCGCCTTGACTATCGCTTGGCGCGTTTCTTTGATGGAATACCCTAATCACACCAGGCCGATGACGGCACCCTTGGTAATTACAGACCAGCATTCATGACCGAATACCCTCCGGCCTTCACTGAACTCGTCGAGGCCCTGCGCCAGCTTCCCTCCGTCGGCCCGCGCAGCGCGGAGCGCCACGCCCTCTTTCTTCTGCAAGCCGACGCCGCCGTCAGCGAACGCCTCGCAGCTGCTTTGACCAAGACGCGCGCCGAAATCTATCCGTGCCGCCGCTGCGGCTTCTACGCCCAGGGCGTCGATTCGCTCTGCTCCATCTGCTCCAATCCCCAGCGCGACCAGACGCTCTGGTGCGTCGTCGAGCAGGCCAGCGACGTCATCAAGCTCGAGAAATCGAACTTCTTCCGCGGCCTCTACCACGTCCTCGGCGGACGCCTCTCGCCCCTCGACAAAGTCGGCCCCGAAGACCTCTCCATCGCGAAAATGGAACAGCGCCTCGCCGAAGCCCCGCCCAAGGAAGCCGTCCTCGCCCTCGCCGCCGATGCCGAGGGCGAAACCACCGCGCTCTACCTCGCGCCGATCCTCAAGAAAGCCGGCGTCAAAGTCTCGCGCCTCGCCATGGGCCTGCCCGCCGGCGGTGGCCTCGAATACGCCGACAGCGTCACCCTCGGCTACGCCCTCTCCGGCCGCCGCGAACTGTAGCTACTGAATTTTGACGGAATTGACGGAATTCTGAAGGAGACATGGTTCCCCCCTTCCTCGCAAAATGATTCAATGGGAATACAAGAACCAAAATGGGAAGCGTGAAACTCCAACGCTTCGAGTAAATACCTTTGCCTTGATTTTATGTTTTCATTTCTTCCTGTGAAAAATTCCGTCAATTCCGTCAATTCCGTCAATTCCGTCAATTCCGTCAATTCCGTCAATTCCGTCAATTCCGTCAATTCCGTCAATTCCGTCAATTCCGTCAAAATTCCCCTGCTTCCCTCCCCATGAAAATCAGCGCAGTCTGCTTCGACCTCGGCAAGGTCCTCCTCGATTTCGACAAGGAAGCCATGCTCGTCCGCATGGCGCAAAAATCGCCGCTCACTCCCGCGGAAATGACTAGGCTGATCGCCAACGACAAACTCCATCTCGCCTATGAAACAGGCGAGATCACCTCGGCGAAGTTTTTCTCGCACCTGAAAAAGACCCTGCGCTACAAGGGCACGACCAAGGAATTGCGCGCCTGCTACAACGAAATCTTCACGCCCCTGACCGAGCACATCGCCCTCGCCGCGCTCCTCGCGCCGCACTATCCGCTCGCCATCATCTCCAACACGAACGAGTCACACATCCTCTACGCCGAGGAAACCTACTCCTTTTTCTCCCTGTTCCACGCGCGCATCTACTCGCATCAGGTCAAGGCCATGAAACCCCAGAAATCGATTTACCAGGCCGCGCTCACCGCGCTCGGCGGCATCGATCCGCTCGAGGCGCTTTTCATCGACGACATCGAAACCAACATCCTCGGCGCGGTAAAACTCGGGTGGCAAACGATCCACCTGCGCCCCAGCGTCGACCTCCGCGAAGCCCTGGCAAGTTACGAGCTGAAGGGGCTGGATTAAGGGCCCCGATCTGTTGCAAGAGCTCTTGGTGTGGTTATTGTAGCTAATGCCAAGTTCGCGCGACGCCTCCCTGCCCGAAGGCGTAGGTGATTTGATCGATGCGATCGCCATACGCCAACAGACTGAGAGGGCGCTTGGCGAGATCGAGGAAGAAGTGACGGTGTTAGGGCGCAAACTCGCTCCCATCATTTTTGTCCAATTGAGGACCCGGATCGACCACGACTTGTTGTTTACTACTGAAACGGAATTGGTGCTGCCAAAAATTCGGGAGGTCACGCGCGAAGTGTTGCTCAACAGCTCGCGCAGCGACTCAGAATGGATGATCGATACCATCAGCCAGCAAGTCGTCCGTTTTATTTCATATTGCCGACCAAAGTCCGCCACAGATCAAGGTGTTGCCGAATCTGCCGAAGCCTGGTGGACGAGTCTCTCGAAAACTTCCGGAGGGGCGATCTATCATTTCAGTCCTCGTCCCAAATGATCCGTCGACAAGCTCAGGATCACGGAAACGCTATTCCCCCGTCATCAGCGCAATCTCCCGCTCCTCCAACTGCTGACGCCAGCGCGCCAGATACGAGTATTTCCGGTAAACAGCCTCGAGCGCGCCGAGGTCCTTGTCCCCCGCGCGCCACCGCATGTCCAGCGCGGCAATCTCCATATCAACCGTCGCGCCGAAAGCCTCCAGCTTCGTGCGCAAGTCCGTCAACGCGTCCTGCAACGTCAGCTCCTCACCCATCAGCGCCGCTTTTTGCAAATGACCTGTCGTCGCGCTTTTGCGCTCAAGGAAATCGTCGAGCTGGCGGCAGAGCTCGCCCACCTCCTTGAAAAGGTCCATCGTGCCCGGCGGAATACGCTGCACATCGCGCGGCTTCTCGCCCTTGGTCAATTCATAGAGCGCCAGCAGGCGCGCGCGCGGGTCGATCAGCGTCTGGTAAGCCTGGTTCAGCGCGGTGTAGCGCGTCTCGGCGGCGGCGCGCTCGGCGTCAGGCGACTGCGCGAATTTGTCCGGGTGCGATTCCGATGTGGCGCGGGCGAACCGTTCCTTGAGCGCGTCGGCATCGAGAGCCGGCCCGGGTTCCAGCTCAAAAAGGGCGAAGGGATTGGAAGTCATGCGCGTGTTGGGAAAGAATAGTCGCCCGCCGCCGGTTGTACATCCCGCCGCTCGGAGGCCAATGCGCGCCAAGCTTTAGCCATTGACTTCTCACCTCCAAGCTGAGGGAATTAAGCCGCAACCACGGGAGGTTTTTTCATGCAAATTTACATCCACCGCAATAACGAACAACTCGGCCCCTTCACCGAGGCGGAGGTCAAGGCGCAACTCGCCGCCGGGACCATTTCGCCGCAGGACCACGTCTGGTGGCAGGGCCAGGAAGGCTGGATACCTCTCGCACAAAGCTCGCTGATGACCACCCCTGCTCCCGCCGTGCCCGGAGCGCCCGTTGCGCCGACAGCTGCTTCAACCCCGGTCGCCGCCGCCGGGAAAACTTCCCAGCTCGCCATCTGGGCGCTCGTCTGCGGTTGCCTCAGCCTCCTCTGCGGAATTTTTGCCTCCATCCCGGCGATCATCCTCGGCCACATGGGGCGGTCCGAAATCAAGAAAAACCCCGCCCTTTCAGGAGGCGGCATGGCCCTGGCGGGCATGATCCTCGGTTACGTTTTCACCACCCTGATTGTCATCTATATCGTAGCCATGGTGGTTCTGCTGTCCATGGGCGGCAACGTCGCGGATATCTTCAAAACCATCCAGGCGCAGGAAAATGCTGCGCTGACCAACAGCGTCGACCAGGCCACGCCGGCCGCGACGAACAGTCCCGATACCTCAACGAGCAGCGCTCCGGCCAGTACGAATGCTCCTGATCAATCGACTAACGCGCCCGATCAATCAACCAACAGCGCCCCCGTCTCCACCAACAGCCCGGACACGAATACCCCAGCCGCGACACCGACAAATCAGTAGAAACGGTATGGGGCCCTTGGCAAAGAGAGGGGGAACGGCTGCGATCTTCCGCTGCCGACCTCAGCTCCCCAGCTTAAACGCATCATGCACGACCTGCGTCGCGCGTGCGCCCTCGGATTCATTAATGATCACCGAAATTTTGATCTCGCTCGTCGTGATCATCTGGATATTGATCCCCGCCTCCGCCAGCGCGCGGAAAAGCGTCGCCGCCACGCCCGTATGTGAGCGCATCCCGATGCCCACCACCGAAAGCTTGCTGATCCCGTCCTGCGCCGTGTGACTCTTCGCGCCGATCTTCGCCACCTGCGCCTCGATCAGCTTGCGCGCCGCCGGCAGGTCGTCCTTCGCAATCGTAAAGGTCAGGTCGGTCGTCCCGGCGAGCGACACGTTCTGCACGATCATGTCCACATTCGTGCCGGCATCGGCCAGCGCGGAAAAGAGGCCCGCGGCCACGCCGGGTTTGTCCGGCACGCCGATGATGGTGACTTTGGCCTGGTTCTTTTCCAGGCTGACTCCGCGTAAAACAACATCTTCCATGGCTGCGTGTTCCTCTGTTATGACCGTCCCGGGATTATGATTGAAGCTCGAACGAACCTCAAACTTCACTTTAAACTTTTTTGCGAATTCGACTGAGCGCGCCTGCATCACCTTCGCGCCGAGGCTGGCCAGCTCGAGCATCTCGTCGTACGAAATCTCGTCGATCTTCTTCGCGTTCGGCACGATCCGCGGATCGGCCGAATAGACGCCGTCCACATCGGTATAAATCTCGCACCGATCGGCCTTCAACGCCGCGGCCATCGCAATCGCCGTCAGGTCCGAGCCCCCGCGCCCCAACGTCGTGATCTGCCCGTCCTCGTTCTGGCCTTGGAATCCGGCCACGATGACCACTTGCTTCTGCTCCAGGTACTCATGCACCTTCTTGGGCGAAATATTGAGAATCTTCGCCTTCGTGTGGATGCGGTCCGTCACGATGCCCGCCTGCGCCCCGGTCAGCGACACGGCAGGAATCCCCAGTCCGTGCAGTGCCAGGGCCAGAAGCGCGATCGTCTGCTGCTCGCCGGTGGAAAGAAGCACGTCGAGCTCGCGCGCGCTGGCCTCGGGATTAACCTCGCGCGCCAGCTTGATCAGCCCATCGGTGACGCCCGACATGGCCGAGACAACCACGACCAGCTTATGCCCGGCCTTTTGGCACTCAGCGACCCGGGAAGCGACATTGCGGATACGATCGGGGTTGCCCACCGACGTGCCGCCATATTTTTGGACAAGAAATGACATGGAAAGCCTTCACGTTTAGCGCGAAATGCCGTGGATGGCAATCATGGAGGGTCAGACTCCTGTCCTGACCCACTATTTTCAAGACTCTCGATATGACCTGCGGTATATGAATCAGTCAGGGTCAGGACAGGCAGGCACGCCTGTCGTCCGGCCCTCCAAAAAAAGAACCGCCGCACTCTACGACTGCGCTGATGGCAGGATTGGTGCGGCGGTTAAGATTCGCGACTTTGCGCGAAAGAGATTACCCCAGAAGAACCGTGGCGGACTGGACTTTCGACCCTCACTATAGGTCGGAGACGGTCGAGGAGATCCCGCCTTCCAGTGAAGGCGTGGCGTTTAAACCTGCGACTTGGTGCCTCCTAGGTCGTGTTTATAGGACGAAAGACATGGGCTGCATCACGTGAACCCCAGGGTAAAGCGTTGGCCGAAGGTGATCGCCTTTCGGGGATCATTTCCTCCGGCAGAAAATTGTCCAAAGAACGTTCTGAAATCTAATCCAGTCGGAACCGCTGTCCAGTTCTCGAATCGCTTTTCTTCGTAAAAAGAAGCGTACTCGTTCCATCGGAAAAAGCCAGCAAAGCATGAATGAAATAATTCGCGCGAAACGCAATTCTTCGCTTGCTTATTTTTCGTGATGCGAGACGAATTTTTTTACCGGAAAGCCGCCAGCATCAAGTAGACGATCACGCCCGTGACCGACACGTAAAGCCAGATCGGAAACGTCCACCGCGCCAGCCGCCGATGCGCGGGAAAACGTCCGCTCAGCGACAGGAAAAACGTGATGAGAATCATCGGCAGCGCCACCACCGCCAGGATGATGTGCGAAATCAGCAGCGGAAAATAGACCCAGCGGATCGAGCCCTGCCCCTGAAAATGCATCTCCCCGTGCAACGCGTAATTCGTGATGTAGGCCACGAGGAAAAGCGACGAGAACACAAACGCCGTGAACATGAATGCCCGATGCGCCCCAACGCGCCCTGAGCGAATAAAGACAAAGCCCGTGACCAGCGCCACGGCCGCCAGCGCATTCAGCAACGCATCCAGTGCCGGTAGAAACGCCAACTGCGTGCCCGCGACATCCACCGGCGGGTGGAAATAAATCAGCCAGAAAAGAAACAGGCTGGCCACGGCGCTGATGCCGATGATGACGGCCACGACCGACAGCGGCGTGCGTGTTTCGTTGGGGGTTCGTGTAGTCATTGCTTTTCTTCCTTCTCGAGCACCTTGATGTCGCGCAGCAAATCGGCCCGGCCGCTCGCGCCGACACCATCGTAAATTCCCCTCACGTTGCCGTCGCCATCCACCAGCGCCAGGTACGTGCTGTGCACCACCCGGTTCTGGCCGGCCTGCGGCTGCCCCGTATTGTCCTCGACGACTTGCAGAAAACCGTTCTGGATCAGGTCATAGAGCGGCTTTTTCGGCCCGGTGAGAAACCACCAGCGATTCGGATCGGCATCGAACGAATCCGCATACTTCGCCAGCACCGGCGGCGTATCCGTGTCGGGATCGACCGTGAAGGAAACGAGCTGGACCTCCGGGTCGTGCGCCACCGCTTCCTGGATTCTCGCCATGCCCGCCGTGACGAGCGGGCACGGCCCCGGACACGTCGTGTAAATAAAATCGGCCACCCAAATCTTGCCCGAAAGATCGCGATTCGTGATCGTCTTCCCGCTCCGTTCCGTCAGCGCGAACGGCGGCACGACCGACAATCGGCGCAATTCGGTGGAGGCGTTCCCCGGCACATTCTCCTCCGCCGACCGATACATCACCACCAACAGGATGAGCAGGCCCAGCACCGTGATCAGCCAGCGATACCAGGAGGTTCGCACCGGCGGGGGATTGGGCAACGAAGTCATGTCGGTGAAGCTGGAACTAAATCCAAGCCAAAGATACTACGACAACCTCCCAAACGCGCAATCCCGGCGAACCGGCCCCCTGCGAAAGTAGCAGGCTCAAACCGCGCCAAGGCCCTCTAATCTTTCTGTCGTCGTCGAGAATGACATTTGCTACGCTGACTCACGTATGACTCTATTTCAGACAGGGACAGGAACGAAACATTTTGGACGGAATATTCAGCTAGCCTCGATGGCAACCCTCGCACTCGCCCTGGCGGCGTGCGCCCCGGTGGATGACACCATTGGCTCGCGCCTGGCGCAACCGCCGCCCGGCAGTCCCGCCGTCGTCCCGACCGCCGCGGGCGACATCGCCATCGTCGGCCAGGAAGTCGCCCACGGCATCCTCGACCTCCCCGTCGTCGCCAACGCCACCGTGCCGCCTCTCGTCCAGTTCACCGGCGTCACCAGCATCGTCGACAAGCCCATCGACACCGAGCCCTACACGGAACTTCTCCGCGACCGCCTCCTCCTCCTCACCCGCCTCAAGCTCCGCTTCGTCGAGCACACCCTGCCCCCCTACGTGCCGCCGTCGAAAAAGAAAGAGGCCGTCGAGAAGCAACCCGTCCAGAACACCGACAGTCCCGACTACGAAATCCTCGCCGAATTGCGCGGCCACGCTGAAGCCGATCTCTACAAAATCCAGGTCGAGTTCGTCGACATCCACTCCAACCAGGTCCTCTTCAATGGCCTCTACAGCATCCGGCCCGAGGCCCCCATGGAAACAGTCTCACCGCCCATGACCGGCAACACCCCCCAGCCGTTGCAGCCCGCGCCCGCCGCCGGAAATGCCCCGCCGCCGGCCGGTAGCGTCGACTCACCGACGACAACCTCGCCCTCACCTGGCGGAAACCAATCCCTCTAAAACTTAAAGAGCCGAAACCCATGCGCCTCAAATCAAAATCGGCGAAATGGGTTGGGTTGGTTATCGCCTTTGCCGCAAGCGGTGCGATGGCTGACCCTCCAGCCTCACCGACGCCACCGGCCCTGCCGATACCGCCGATCCGCCTGGCCAGCGACCAAAGCTTGGACGACGCCCCCGACTCCGATTCCGCCTTCGACAACATTGAAATCGTCGACGCCAACCTGAAAGGCAGGCTCGCCATCCTGCGCGTCGGCTCCGAGCCCAGCCCCAACAATCTCCTCACCGTCTTCGCCGGCCTCAAAAACAAGACCGACAACACGCTCAGGCTCGAAGTGCAAACCATCTACAAGGACTCCATGGGCACCCCCCTCAACTCCGGCAGTTGGATCGTGCTCACCCTCAAGCCGCACGAGGAAAGGGAATACCGCTCCACCTCCATCTCCGAACAATTCAACGCCAATGCCATGAACGCCCCCTTCCTCATCCGCGTCCGACGTGCCGTCTCTTCCGCCCGCGGTTAGACCCGCTCTGTATTGCCTATTTGCAATCCTCCCACCTCCAGAATTCCGGGATTACCTCCGAATTTATGCTAGCTTAAAGACATGAACGCTGGCCCCACCGAGCCGCAGGAAGTCCCCGTTGATGTCATGCCGCCCTTGCCCAAGGACGCGCCCCTGCCCCCACCCCCGCCACCGGCCGGCGACTCCTCCGTGCCCTTCGCCAACCTCCGCACCTTCTATCATCCCGCCAGCGGCGTCGTCATCCTCGGCCTCGACTGGCTCGCCTTCGGCACCGATTTCTTCACCGGCGCCATCGCGATTCCCATCGTCTGCGTCCTCTCCTTCCTCGTCAGCTTCGCGCTGGTCTTCGCCGTCCAAAGAAAATGGACCCGGGACACCGTCTCAGCCGCCCTCGGCAAGTCCTTCCTCGGCGCCTTCCTCGTCGGCCTCCCCTTCCCCATCACCGGAACCATGCTCGGCGCCGCCATCCTCGTCCTCTCCGGCCTCCCCCACCATCCCGTCGACATGGTCCGGAAAATCGCCGAGCGCAGTGCCGCGCGGTGATTGGGCTACTAAAGCGCAAACAAAAAGCCCCGGAGAAATATCCCCGGGGCTTTTCTTTCACGCGATCACTCGCGCCAACCGCTTACGCTTACGACTTCGGCAGCAACGCATTCACCGCGCTGTAATCGACGTGTAGCAGGAACTCATCGATATACCCCGCGCGCGCCGTGAAAAAGTCGGCGTAGTAGGCATGTTCATAGACATCCAGCCCGAGCACCGGCGTCACGCCCCAGATCGGATACGTGTTCTGCGCGTCGCCGATGTAATTGAACAGCTTGCCCGTCTCAAGGTCGAGGCCCGTCCAGGCCCAGCCACGCGCGGCAATGCCCGTCGCCTTCAGGTCCTTCTTGTAATTGTCAAAGGAACCGAAATCGCGGTCCACCAACTCGGCGAACTTGCCGTCGATCTTCCCGTCGCCGCCGAGAATGCTGAAGTAAAGCTCATGGTTCTTCAATCCGCCCAGGGCAAACGTCAGGTCCACCTTGATATCGCGAATCTTTGAAGAAATCTGGTTGGCCACCTTCGCATCCGCCGGATCAGGCGTGCCGAGGGCCTCGGCCGCTTCGAGCAGCGCGTTCGATTTATTGACATAGCCCGTGTAGAGCTTCAGGTGCTCCTCGTGGGTCTTGTCGGAGATTTTGCCGGTCTTGCCCTTCACCTTGGCGAGAAGAGCTTCTTGTTTATTGGGGTATTTATGAGCCATATTTTTTTCCATTTAGGGTTGAACTACTAACGGTAAAGCGCGAACCCCATCCGTCAAATGCTCAATATCAACCCGCCGAACTAACCGCGCCCGAATGTCTTCGGTAGCCGCCGCACGCCGGGCGGCGGGCTCGGTATGGATTGCACAAACCCACGCGCCCGTATTCACCCGGAAAATTCCGCCACGGAGCCCGCGACGGCTACCGAGTGGTCCCTACACCTGCGGCTTCAGCCGATACATCACCACCCCGGGTTCAGTCTCAACCGGCCCGGAGCCTTCCGTAACGCCCTCAACCTCCACAGCCTGTGCAGGCCGTTTCAGCTTCGCAAAAAACTCCACGAGGCTGTCCGCCAGCTTCGGCCCGATGCCTTCAACCTCGCAAAACTCCTCCGCCGTCGCGTGCCGCAACTTCTCCATCGAACCAAAATGACGCAAAAGCAGCTTCTTCCGGTTCTCGCTCACGCCGGGGCAATCATCGAGCAAACTCTCGCTCACCCGCTGCTTCATCAAAATCTGGTGATACCCATTCGCAAAACGATGCGCCTCGTCGCGAATGCGCTGCAACAACCGGATCGCCCCGGACGAATGATCGATCACCAGCGGCTCGCCCTGGCCGGGACGAAAAATCTCCTCGCGCTCCTTCGCCAGTCCGATGATCGGCAGATCGGCCAACCCCAGCGCATCGAGCTCCCGCTTCGCGCTGCTCAACTGCCCCTTGCCACCGTCCACCACCACCAGCGCCGGCTTGCGAATCCCCTCATTCAGCACCCGCGAGTAACGCCGCCGCACCACCTCCGCCATGCTCGCAAAATCGTCCTGCCCCTCCACCGTCTTGATCCGGTACCGCCGATAACTCTCCGAGTCGGGCTTGCCGCCGCGAAAGCACACCATCGACGCGACCTTGTGCGTCGTCGAAATATTGGAAATATCGAAGCACTCGATAATGCCCAGCCGCTCCGGCAACCCCAGCGCTTCCTGCAATGCCGCCATGTCCTCCTCGGGCCGCACCGTCGTCACGAACTGCCGCGCGAACCGCTTCGTCGGCTGCGTCGTCCGCTTCAAATCGGAAAGCAGGTTGCGAATCTCCGCCGCCCGCTCGAAGTCCAGCCGCGCCGCCGCCGCCTCCATCTCGGCCTTGAACTCCGCCAGCATCTCGCCCGACGCGCCGTCGAGAAAATCGCACGCCTCCTTCACCTTCGCCAGATACCCCGCGCGCGTGACCTTGTTCACGCACGGCGCGGAGCAATTCTTGATGATGTGCTGCAAGCAATGCCGGTAATCGATCTCGCCCGGAATTTCCGGGCGGCAGGTGCGGATATGAAACTTGCGGCGCAAAAGACTCAGCGTCTTGCGCAGCGAACCCGAATGCGGAAATGGCCCGAAGTAACGCGCCCCGTCGTCCTTCTTCATCCGCGTCAGCGTAAACCGCGGAAACGGATCGTTCAGATTCACCTTCACCAGCAGAAATTTTTTGTCATCGCGAAAGCTCACGTTGTAACGCGGGCGATACTCCTTGATCAGCTTCCCCTCGAGCAGCAGCGACTCCGGCTCGCTCTTCACCGTATGCGCCTCCAGGTCCCAGATGCTCTCCAGCAGCGCCTGCGTCTTGCGGTCGTGATGGTGCTGGCGTCCCGGATGAAAATACTGGCTCACCCGCTTGAACAAATCGCGCGCCTTCCCCACATAAATCACCCGGTTAAACCGGTCCTTGAAAAGATAGACCCCCGGCTTGTGCGGCAAGTCGCGCACCTTCGGCATCACATCGGGTCTCTCGGCTGCCATCCCCACATTATGCCACACCGCGCAAGCCGCGTCATGTAGCGGTAATGGGTGGGCATATCCGATTATTTAATTATTCCCCACCCTCGTAGCGGGTTTGACATTATCGCCTTGGCCTGTCGAGCGCATGGTTTAAGAGCCAACGGAAAACCTGCCCCGGAAATGTAGGACGAGTGTTTCCAAGGGGGCCGTTTTACACTATCTTATCCAGGCACCTTAATTTTTATGCCTGTTTCCGCGAACTACAAATCTGGCCCGTGCTACCGGAAAAATCGGTTGGCAGCGCGCATTCTTTTGCGCCGCCAAGAGGGCAGGCTCTGCCGGCGGGATATTCTTGTCGCCCGCAAATTGGTTCGCGATCCGGCATTGTCCGATCGCTTGATTGACCAAGCCCTGCATTCTCTCCAGGTGCCGGCATGAAATGGCCTGCCGACATTGCCTGGAATAGTCCGGCAGGCCAATTACTCTCGCTGCTAGGTGAAATTGTTCCTGCTAACCGACGCACTTCCATTCTCCTGTTTGGTTCGGCTGCCCTGCAGGTGACGATTGCTCCCTCCGTGCTGAGCGAAGACGCGGATGTCGCGCCTGACGTTGTTCCTTACAGTCCTGATTCCAATAAGTTCAAAAACGCCCTTGGCCGGGTTGAACTCGCCAAGCTCATACGCGACCACAAGCTGGGCAAGGGACAACGCAAACTCCACCTCCAGGTCAACGCCTACGAAGCATTTGATCCGGGTAGTCGATGGGGCCGCCGAGTTATGACGGTGGAGCGGGGAAACATCCAAATCACCATTCCCCACCCGATTGATATTCTCATCGCCAAGCTTCACCGCTACGAAGCCAAAGACCTGGAGGCATTCAAAATGGTGCTTGCCCGTACAGGTTTTCCTACAGCAGAGGAGCTTCTTGCCGAATTGCGCGCCAATCACCGGCTTTTTAAGAAGCAAGAGCGATCGCACGCAAATATGCCCTCTCAGTTTCCCGAGAGTAAGATTGCCCAGGCAGTCCCCAAACTCTTCACGGAACTATACGGAAAGCGGATCAACGTCCGCCGCGATATTCTCCTCCCGGCTGAACAAGCCGTAGCCGAAAGCTACAACGATCACAAGAAAGGGCATCAAAGCGCCCTCGAAGAAACCGCTAATTTTTCGCTCAAAAACCTTGCCGCCGCCCAAGGTTCAGACCGAAAGCCGCTGTCTGGTCGTCCCGAGGCGCCGCACGTTGGGAAGAAAATTTCGACTGAGTCCACGACCAAACAGATCACGAAGAAACCACAGGGTAAAAAGTAACGATTCGACCGATCGGGCGAGAAAAGGCAACAAAAGGGAACGCCTCAACTCTTTTAGGTTATAGCCGCCCACTACCCAGGTAGCGGCAACATGGACTACGCGTCCGATTGCTTTTTAATTTGCACGTAGTCGCCGGGACGAGCCATCGTCAACACGCTTTTTTGAGGCGCTCGGCTTAAATACCCAAAATCGCCTATCTTTTTAAGCCATCTTGGCCATTTAGCATTTCCAACGCTACCGCCTTTACTTGGGCGATGCCATAATCAGCGCATGACATCTAAATCCACCATCCCCAATTTCCTTACCCCTCGTTCCCAAACTCCCTCACACGAGTGTGTTTGGAAATGAACATGCTGAGCCAATTCCATTGCCGATCCCAGCTCGGCCAAACAATCGATTTGGCCCAGACTCATGGAGCAAAAACAAAGCCCTCACAACTCCCTCCCCCTATGCGTTCTCTGCGCTCTTTTGCGGCTAAATCTGCCCCTCCCAATTTGAAAGCCTTATGCGAATCCCATTCGCCTGATTCGCTTAAGTTTTTTTCGCTGAATTCCCTGCTTGCGACTGCCTCCGCGATCTCTTCAACCCTCCGCGCGAAACCTCCTGCCCCAGCCAAATCGTCAAAGTCCCCTGAGACTCTTTCCTGCTCGCGCCCTTTCACACCTGTGCTACGTTTACGCCGAATGCTGCTGGAAACACCTCCCCTGCCCCACGCCGCCGAGTCCAACGCCCTCCGTCAGTTCAAGCCGCGCCACAAGCGCCGCATCCTCTGCGCCTTCCCGCGTTACAGCTACAGCTTCGGCACCTTCAACCACGCCTTCCCGCTCATGGGCGACGTCAAGGGCTTCATGCCGCCGCAGGGCATCCTCGTCATCACCGCCATGATACCCCAGGAATGGGAAATCAAGTTCATCGACGAAAACATCCGCCGCGTCACGCCGGAGGAATTCGCCTGGGCCGACGCCGTCTTCATCTCCGGAATGCACATCCAGAAAAACCGCATTCATGACCTCGCCCGCCGCGCCCACCAGGCCGGCAAAGTCGTCGCCCTCGGCGGCCCCTCCGTCTCCTCCGCGCCCGAGTATTATCCCGACGTCGACCTCCTCCACTGCGGCGAGGCCGGCGACGCCACCCTGCGCCTCTTCGAGCGCCTCGACGAAACCGTCGAGCGCCCCGCGCAGCAGATCATCTTCCGCACGGTCGAGCGCCTGCCGATGGCCGAATTCCCCACGCCCGCCTACCATCGCATCAAGGTACGCGACTACCTCCTCGGCTCCGTCCAATTCTCCAGCGGCTGCCCCTACACCTGCGAGTTCTGCGACATCCCCTCGCTTTACGGCCGCAATCCGCGCCTCAAGTCGCCGGAGCAGGTCATCGCCGAACTCGACCAGCTCGCCGACGGCGGCGCCGTCTCCGTCTACTTCGTCGACGACAACTTCATCGGCAATCCCAAGGCCGCCGAGGCCCTGCTCGACGCGCTCATTGCCTGGCAGCAGCGCCCCGACCGCGATTACCTCGTCCGCCTCGCCTGCGAAGCCACGCTCAACATGGCCGGCCACACCCGCATCCTCGAGAAAATGCGCCTCGCCGGTTTCAACAACTGCTTCTTCGGCATCGAGACGCCCGACCCCAACGCGCTCAAGGCCATGAAGAAAGGCCAGAACATGCGCATGCCCATCCTCGAGGCGATCCAGACCGTGAACAAATACGGCATCGAAGCCGCCTCCGGCATCATCATGGGCCTCGACACCGACACCGACGAAACGCCCCAGGCGCTCATGGATTTCGCCGACGTCTCCAACATCCCCATCATGACCGTCAACATCCTCTACGCGCTGCCCAATACGGCGCTGTACGAGCGCCTGCAAAAAGACAACCGCGTCCTGCCGCCGGAAAAAGCCGAGAATCGCGACTCCAACATCGTCTTCCTCCAGCCCTACGAAACCGTCGTGCAAAACTGGCAGCGCGTCATCGCCCACGTCTTCAGCGCGGAAAACCTCTACGCCCGCTACGCCTACAACGCCCACCACGTCTACCCGCACCGCATCAAGCCGAAGAATCCCCTCGCGCAGGCGACCTGGTCCAACATCAGCCGCGCGCTCAACATCTTCCGCCGCATCCTCTGGCGCGTCGGCGTCTGCAGCGACTACCGCCGCCACTTCTGGAAAATGATGTGGCACGAGCTGAAGCAGGGCAACATCGAGTGCATCTTCCAAGTCGCCATGGTCGCGCACCACCTCATCACCTACTCGCGCGAATGCACCCAGGGCAAGATGCAGTCCTCCAACTACTCCATCCGCCGCGTCGAGGAAGACCGCGAAAACGCCGAACTCGCCGCGGCGTAGGGTTCATTGGCCGCAAAGGGCGCGTCAGCGCCTCTATTAAATCGGTCATCCTGAGCTTGTCGAAAAACCTCTAACTATTCCGCTTGGAGCGGCTTGCCGAGCAAATAGTTAGAGGTCCTTCGACTGCGCCAAGACAAGCTTGGCTTGCTCAGGATGACGGCTTTAAAAAAGTCGCTGCCGCGACCTTGGTTACATCCCCCAAGGCGTATCCAGAAAGCGCACGACAGCCGGGGTGTTGGGATCGCTCCGTGGATCGATCTTGCGGAGTTCCTGCGTGTGCTGCGCGCGGGCTTCCGCATCAAGCTGCATCACCTTCGCCGCCTGTTCCGGCGTCATGATCCACTCGGCGGGCAACGCCACTCGGCACGTCGTGCACACGGGCGACCGTCGATCCACTACCAGCGCGTGACACTTCGGGCAGCGGTGCGGTTGCTGCGCGGAATCCATGGGAAGCTCCGCTTACGCCCTGGTGCCCGGCAACTTGTTCGTCTGCCGCTTGACCATCTCGACCAGACTCTCCTTCGCCTTCACGCCAAGCAGTTCTTCGATCTTCTGGGTGATCGCCGGCATCCCGAACGGCTTCGGCAGCAGCGCGTCAAAGCCCGCCGCCTTGCCCTCCTCGGTCAGTCTGCCATCGAACAGTCCGCTGATGAGGATATACTTCGCGTTGGGAAATTTCGGCACCAATTTTTTCTTCAGAACGATGCCGTTATCTCCCGGCATGTTGTAATCGATTAGAAAAATGACCCGCTCGGTGCTCGCTGGCAGGATGCGCAAGGTCGACTCGGCATCGAGAAAACAAGCCACGGTAAATCGCAGCTTCAGCCAATCCCGCAGGAGGTTATTGGCTTCAACATTGTCCTCGACAATGACGATCTGGGGGGAAGGTTCAGCTAGTGACATGGAAGATTAGTGTGCTGAAGCAAGATAGATGCCCACACCCTCTCCACGCAATACTTAACGCGAGATCGAAAGCAGGCCGGAAATATTATCTTCCAGAATCCGCGCATCAAACGGCTTCAGCATCAGAGCGTCAACGCCGATCTGCCGCGTCTTTTCCACCATATCCAGGCTCATTTCGCCCGTGATCAAAATAAATTTCGCCGCCGGAAACTGCGTCCGCAGCTCGTGAAAAAGCTCGATCCCATCCTTGCCCGGCAACCGGTAATCAATGATGAAAACGCCCACGCCCCGGAAATGCCCCGTGGCCGCCAAGGCGTCCTCAGCGCTCCCAAAACTCTGGACAATATTCTTATCTCCCAAAAAGGCATCCAACGCCCCGCTGATATACGGGTCGTCTTCTACAACAACAATGCTCTGATTTGTGATTTGCCGAGGCATGGGCTCAAATTATCGCTCGGCACCATTAGCGCAAGAACAATATCGCTCACACGAACAAGCCGATTCGATAACTAAGGCATTCAGACTCTTGTAGTTAGTAAGACAGGTAGATACATAAACCGATGGCGGAAATTTCCCCTTTCAGCCATACGTTCTCTTTTTTCGTATATATCGAGTTGGCGCTGCTTCGCGCTAATGGCTGCTTTTCCAACCCAAACACGAAGAAACCCGGGCCGTTTCCAGCCCGGGTTTTTCGAGGGGAGCGAGGGCAGCAGAGGCAATAGCACCTACTGCCGTACGCAGGACCTTAGTAGTCCATTCCGCCCATACCGCCCATGCCGCCGCCGTGGCCGCCACCGGGCGCCGCGGGTTTCTCCTTCTCCGGCAGCTCGGTCACGACGCATTCGGTCGTGAGGAGCAGGCCGCTGATGGAGGCCGCATTTTGCAACGCGGAGCGGGTCACCTTGGTCGGATCAACGACGCCAGCCTTGACGAGGTCACAATATTCGCCGGTCGCAACGTTATAACCTTCGTTACCCTTGCGGTTCTTGACTTCGTTAACGACAACGGAGCCTTCTCCACCGGCGTTTTCAACGAGCGTGCGCAGGGGCTGCTCGATGGCGCGACGGATGATGTTGACGCCGATCTTTTCGTCGCCGGTGACTTCGAGCTTGTCGAGCACCTTCTGGGCGCGAATGAGGGCCACACCGCCGCCAGGGACGATGCCTTCTTCGACGGCCGCACGAGTCGCGTGCAACGCGTCTTCCACGCGGGCTTTCTTTTCCTTCAGCGCGGTTTCGGTCGCGGCGCCGACATTGATGACGGCCACGCCACCGGCCAGCTTGGCCAGACGTTCCTGCAGCTTTTCCT
>Ga0302319_10009410_pt1 | contig 18783 bp, 13 predicted proteins | sample Bog_T0_2_FD_203319 | JGI IMG/M metagenome (GOLD analysis project Ga0302319, IMG submission 203319) | Peat permafrost microbial communities from Stordalen Mire near Abisko, Sweden - Bog_T0_2 | ecosystem: Environmental > Terrestrial > Soil > Wetlands > Peat | place: Sweden: Abisko, Stordalen Mire... | reverse complement strand
CGTGCGGCGTGATGCCGTGCGCGAGCAACGCGTCGACGAGACGACGGTAAAAATCCACGCCTTTTTCGTTCACCGCGCCGCGGCCCTCCGGGATCACGCGCGGCCAGGCGATGCTGAAGCGATAATGCTTGATGCCCAATTCGGCCATGAGCTTCACGTCGGCGGCAAACCGGTGATAGTGATCGCACGCGACATCACCGGTGTCGCCATTTTTCACGTGACCGGCCACGCGGCTGAACGTATCCCAGACGGAGGGTTTGCGCCCGTCTTCCTGGGCCGCGCCTTCAATTTGGTAAGCCGCCGTCGCTGCGCCCCAGCAAAAATCGGGCGGGAACGAGCCATTGGCGGGAGAGCGTATTTCCACGGCGCCGGGTTGGGCGCTGGCGGAGGCGGCGGGAATTCCCGCCGCCGCCAAGACGGCAAGCCCGGCGCTTTGGCGGAAAAAAGTGCGGCGGCTGTTGCCCGGAAAATTACTGGCTGAATGATTCATGGGAAATTTCTTTTAACATCGCGGCCATCGAATTTTTTTGGCAGCGAATGGTTCATGGTCGTTTTCGCGGGGAGCAGGGATTATTGGTTATAGGTGGACATTAAAGTGCCGCTCCAATAGTTGTCCAGGCCCCAGCGCGACAGCGTCACCTGGGTCAAATGCTGTCCGCTGGCATAGGTGACGCCGAAGGAACACTCGAAGTGAACAACATTCTGCGCGTTGGCATAAATCTGCACTGTGCCGGCTGAAGCCGGGTTACTGAGCGCCGTGAAGAAATTGACGTTCGCGCCGGCCGAGTTAATGCCCATGCTGGCGATGGTGACATTTCCAGGAGAAGCCGGATACCGGAGCAAAAAACCGCCGTTGGAACCGTCCCGCTCGAGCGTAAACTTGTCAGTGCGTGCCACAATTTGTCCCGCTCCCACGCTGGTGCTGTTGACGCGCCGGACCACCATGCCCGCCGGGTCGGGCGCTTCCGAAGTGGTTTCGGACCCCGAGCGGAACAGGCCGGGAACTCGCGCATCGCCGTTGACCGTGAGCGATCCGCCCGCCGCGAGATTGCCGGCTTGATCCACCTGCATCAGCATCGCAGGCGTGCCATTGGTGCTGTATTTGGCCACTTGAAAATACCGGCCGGGAACATCGTCCCCGGCAATGCCCACGACCAGCGTGTTGGTTTCCATGAACATGCCCCAACGGCCGATCCCCGCCTTGTCGCTGGGCGCATTGCGGGCAAACACATCCCAGTCCCGCACAATGATCGGCTCATTGGCGGCGTTCAGGTGAATACCTTTGTCCGCCTGGATATGCACCCCGTTTTGGGCGCAAATGCTGAACTCATTGTTGGTGGTGCTGCTGAACGGCGTCACGGAGCCATCGGACCAGACGAAGGTGAAGTCATTGATTGCGTCAGCTTGACTCCCCATCGCCGTGGAATAGGTACCGCTGGCGGTGGTCAGCTCCCCCATGGCGGTCGACGCATAGCCGCTGGCGGTCGTATAATATCCCAGCGCCGTGGAAATATAGCCCACCGCATCGGAGCCAACTCCTAAACTCACCTGCAGGGCGTTCACATCAAACAAGGTGGCATTTTCCACCTGCACGTTGCCTATCACGTCCAGGGGAGCCGCTGGCTGCGTGGTGCCGATCCCCACCCAGCCCGCGCAACTCAATCCCGCCGATTCCGTCCCGATGCCAAAAATGGTGACGCCGCCTTCGGGGGTGTTGGGATAAACGATGCTGTTGCCAAATCCGCACGTAACCAGATTCGTCCCGGCAAAAGATATGCCGAATAGCTCAGCCAGATAATTCGCTCCGTTCAACCCTTGCGAAGCCGTGGCCAGCAGCACCGGATTGGCGGGATCACTCACATCCACCAACGTCACCGCCTTGGAACCCGCATTGCTGGCAATGGCCAGCCGGTTGCCAGCCAGCGTCACCTCCCCGGCAAACTGCAAGGAATAGCCCCCCACTCCATCGAGTAATTCAGCCAGTTTCACCGGGCTCGCGGGATTGCTTACATCCACCAGCGAGACCGCGCCGATGGCAGAAATTGCCAATAATTTTCCGGACATGGCCACCGATTGGACGCCGTTCAGATTCGTATAACCTCCCGACCCGTTGACCAGTTCGGCCAGCTTCACCGGGCTGCCGGGATTGCTCACATCTACGAGGGTTACTCCGTAATAGGCTCCAATGGCCAGCAGGTTGCCGGACAGCGCCACCGAGGAAATATTGTTCAAATTGGTAAAACCGTTGACGCCGTTAAGAATCACGCTGCGAAGCGCCGGCACGGACGGATTGGAAATGTCCGCCAGCGTTACCGCATTGCTGAAGCCATCGTAAATGGCGAGCACGTTGCCGGAAACGGCGATACCGTGAACTTCACTCAAATCATTCCAACCATTCACGCCGTTTCGCACTTCGGCAAGTTTCACGGGATTGGCCGGATTAGTGCATCCAATGATGAAGACGGCGCCCGGTTTAACGCCCACCCCATAGATTCCCGCCACCAAATTGGAGCCGGCCCAAGCCATCCCATAAATGTTCTCGAGATCGGCGTACCCGGGCAAGTTGGTGGAAATTTGGGAGAGCAAAGCGGGCAATTCCAGGTTCGTAATGCTGGCGAACGTCACTCCGGTATTTCCGCCGACCGCCAGCAGGTCTCCGTTGGCGGCCGAAGAGAGTGCGTAATTAATGTTGGTCCACCCTTGCTGCCCGTTCGCCACTTCATACAGCACCGACAAAGTGGTAACGGGCGCTCCGCTGGTGATTTGCAGTCCCGCCGCCGGCGTGCTGGTGCCGATCCCCACCAAACCATTATTGTCCACCTGTACAGCGTTCGTCAGCGAACCATTCGGCGCACCGAGCATGGATACCGCGCCCGGCGCCAGCATCCCCGAAGTCACCGTCCCGGGCGCGATGTTCGCCGGCGCAATCGTCCCACTGAGTTGCGCCGCTGGCAATAAGCCGTTCAGCGCGTCCGCACGGGCGGCCCGGCCGGCAAAGATCGCGTACGGCGAAGCCGTAATTTGCTGCCGGGGGGCCAAGGTGGCGAATGGGTCCAAAGGATTGATCGAGTTCGTGCGCACACTGATTTCCAGCCAGCGATCCGGCCCACTGAAAACGCCCGGGCCGGGATCCACGTTCGCCATGAACAGCCCATTGCTGACGACGATGGTCTGCACCGCCGTCGGCCCCGCCAGCGCGGTGCCGGTGACGTTTGTGGTGAATATGGCAAACGTCATATTATAGACGCCGTTGGCGGGTTTCCCCTCCAGATTCAGCCGGCCCTGATAGCTGAACGCGGTGCCCTGTGCGTGAATTTGGCTTTGGGCGCATCCAAGGATGGCCAGCGCGAGCATTAAGAATTTTTGATAGGATTTCATGAATTTTCGACCTTTGGAGAAGAACGATGCGTCCATGAAGCAAGGAGGTTTCCGCCCCCCTTCCTACCGCATCAACTGCTTTTCCAGATAATGCACCACTTGCCGGACGTTGGAATCCACTTCCATCCGGTCTTTAACCAGGCGGCAGGCATGCAGAACCGTGCCATGGTCGCGGCCGCCAAAGGCTTCGCCGATGGTATTGAGCGAGCTTTCCGTCATCTGGCGGGACAGGTACATGGCGATCTGCCGGGGAAACGCGATGTTTTCCGGGCGCCGCTTGCTCGTCATGTCCGCCAGACGAATGTCAAAATGTTCCGCGACGCGCTTCTGGATGACCTCAATGCTGATCGTCATCCGGCCTTCTTCATGCAAAATCTCGCGCAACAGCCCCTCGATGATTTCGATGGTCAACTTTTTGCCGGTCAAGGAGGCGAACGAGGCCACGCGAATCAGCGCGCCTTCCAGCCGCCGCACATTGGTGCGAATGCGGGTGGCCAGAAAATTCAGGATGTCGTCCTGCAACAGCACATTCATCACCTGGGCCTTTTTCTTCAGGATCGCCAGGCGCATTTCAATGTCCGGCGGCTGCAAATCCGTCACCAGACCCCATTCAAAACGGGATACCAGCCGGTGCTCCAGCCCTTGAATTTCGCTCGCGGGACGATCGCAGGTCAGCACAATCTGCTTGTGCGCCTCGTGCAACGCATTGAACGTATGGAAAAATTCTTCCTGAATCCGCTCCTTGCCCGCCAGAAACTGGATATCGTCAATCAACAGGACATCGGTTTGCCGGTATTTCTTGCGAAAACCAACCAGTTTGTTGTTCTGAATCGCGTCGATATACTCGTTCGTGAATTTCTCGGACGAAACATAGGCCACCCGCGCGTTTTTCTTGGCGCCGCAGACGTGTTGGCCGATTCCATGGAGCAAATGCGTCTTGCCCAGCCCGACCCCGCCGTAAAGGAATAGCGGGTTGTAGGACTTACCGGGCGCTTCGGCCACGGCTTTGGACGCCGCAAAGGCGAAATTGTTGTTGGCCCCCACCACAAAAGATTCAAACGTGTTCTTGGGGTTGAAATGCGGCTCGTGCGTGTTGTTGTTCGTGTTCGTGTTCCGCTCCACGGGCGGTTCCACCACCCGCGCCGACGCCGCCGGCTTGGGCGCCGCCACGGCCGTAGAGGAAAGCGATTGGGCATCCGCACCGGTATTGGCCTGAAACCGAACCGCCAGGCGGCAACCGGCGCTCACGGCCACGGCATCCTGAAGGAGGCTGATGTAATTATCCTTGAGCCAGACTTCGCAAAATTCGTTGGGCGCCTGCAGGGTGATGAAGCTCCCGTCCATAGTAATCGCCTGCAGTGGCGCAAACCACATATTGTACGTGTCTTTGGTCAATTTGGCACGGAGCTGCTCCTGTGCCGAATTCCAGACCGAGTCCGCTGATAACTGCAGTTGCATTGTGCAAAAAGCCTATACTTCTACGTCTTATTCACTTTGAGCGGATTTCCCGCCCAATGGCCGATTTAAATTTATGTTCCACGCTCAGCTTCAAGCCCTTGCTTGAAGTCGCTGGCAGCAAATCCAGCGGAATTTACGAAATCACTTTTAAAATTTTTATCGTAAATCGCTTAAGATTAACAGTTTATAAAAACACGTTTTTCCTGCGCTGATTTCCGATTCGATTCTAAGGCCGAAATTCTGATTCAAAACCGTGAACGGCGTCAGCGGTTTTATGAAATTGCGGCCCAAGTTTCGAGGACAACATATTAACTTTTATTCACGAGTTATTCACAATGCCCATTTTCGCCCAATAAAATCGTGGGTTTTGTACTTTAAACCGCCTGGTCGCCGGATTCCCCGGTCCGAATGCGAATCACCGTCTCCACCGAACTCACAAAAATTTTGCCGTCGCCGATTTTTCCCGTCTTGGCACTTTTCAGGATGGTATCCACCACCGGTTGCGCTTGCTCGTCGGTGATGATCAGCTCCAGTTTGATCTTGGGCAGGAAGTCCACGATGTATTCGCTGCCGCGATAAATTTCCGTATGACCTTTCTGGCGTCCGAAACCTTTGGCTTCGGTCACGGTCATTCCTTGCACGCCAATGGCGGCCAGGGCGGACTTCACATCTTCCAATTTGAACGGTTTGATTATGGCCTCAATCTTTTTCATGGATTTCCTCGGTTGTTCAAGCGGGGAAATCTTAGCACTCGCCCCTCCCCTGTAAACAGGAATTTGAGCCCGGCTCCAACTTGGCCAAAATAGGGGAAAACCCGCCGGCTTATCAATTACCCCAAAATTAATTAACCTGTCTTATATCGTACTATGAGTGTTTGACAACAATAAGACTCTATGATTTAATATACACAGTTGAAGGCGCAATTAGGGAAACAAGGATTCAGTGAAAGTTGCGAGCGCCCGATAACAAATTGTTCTTTGAATTTATAATTTCGATCCGGATCACAGTACAGATTCGGGTTGGAGTTCTCCGTAAGCTTACGTTGTACTCATTCGAAATTCTCCGGGTCCCTCGGCCACCCCCTGGCTGTTTGACCCGGCTTTTTTTTGCCCGCATTGGTGGCCACAAGGAAGAATTATGAACGATAAATGACGAAAATCCGGCTCGTTGGGTGCCTTCGGTCATAATTCAGAATTCATCCTTCATAATTTTCCCTCTCCCGTTTGCTTTTCTGTCGCCCTGCTTTAACCTGCTTCACGGGCATTTTTGACGGGCCGGTTTTCGCGGTAAACTGATAACTATTTAATCTGGAATATCTTATGGCTGAAAGAATTGGATTCGTCGGTGTCGGACGCATGGGCGCCAACATGGCCCGCCGTATCAAGGATTGTGGCTATGCCATTGGTGCCGTGTACGATGTGAATCTGGCCGGAGCCGCTACCCTCGCCTTGGAACTGGGCTGCCCCGTCGCCCCTGATCTCAAGTCCGTCACCGCTTCCTGCGACGTCATCATCACCGTCGTCAGCGATGACAAAGCCATGAAAAGCATTTTTGGCGACTCGCTGGTCAACCGCGCCAAGGACAAATTATTTATTAATTGCGCCACGGTTTCGCCGGAAACTCATGTTTGGGTGGAGAAAAAATGCGAAAGCAAAGGCGCCAGCTCCTTGGAAGCCTGCATGGCTTCCAGCATCACCCAAGCCCGCGAAGGCACGCTGTACTTGATGTGCGGCGGCAAACCGGAAGTCTTTGAGCGTGCGCGCCCGATCCTGGAAAAACTCGGCCAAGCCCCCCGCTACATCGGCGCCGCGGGCCAGGCGGCGCAAGTGAAGGCCTTGGTAAACATGGTCATGAATTCGAATACCGCCGCCTTGGCCGAAGGGTTGGGCCTCGGCGCCGCTTTAAACCTGGATTTAACCATGCTCCGCGAAGTTTTTTCCCAGACCGGCGCGAACTCCAACGTCCTGCGCACGGACGGCGAAGACATGCAGAAGCGCGATCATAGCTGCTTCTTCTCCGCCGCCCACGCCGCCAAAGACTCCGGGATCGCCCTGAAACTGGCCAAAGAACAGGGCTTGTTCCTCCCGGTCGCCGCCGCCGCCCGCAAGCAATATGAGCGCATGATCACCGAAGGCTTGGGCGAACTCGACAAATCCGGCGTCGCCGAACTCACGTTCAAAGGCCGCGGCCAAATCGAAGAACCGGCCGAAATCTGAGGGTGGCGGCGGGCGTCCCGCCTGCCGTATAGCCGCGGCGGCCCGCCCGGCGGAAAATCGTACGGCAATAAACCCGGTCGCATTCGCGTGAATTCTCCATTATGTGGTGAATTCCCATTTCCCTTCGTTTGACTCAACCGGCAATAATTTGTTAACGTTACCTTTCTATTTTTGCAATGGAATACAAAGACACATTGAATTTGCCGCGCACGGACTTCGCGATGAAGGCCGACCTCGTTACGCGTGAACCCGATCGCCTGAAAAAGTGGGAAGCCGCCGGACTTTACCGGCAGATCCAGACCGAGCGCGCGCAGGCTGAGAAGTTTGTCCTGCACGACGGGCCGCCCTTTGCCAACGGCGATGTCCACATTGGCACCGCCCTGAACAAGATCCTCAAGGACATCATCATCAAGTACCAGACCTTGCGCGGCAAAAGTGCCCCGTATATTCCAGGCTGGGATTGCCATGGTCTTCCCATCGAATTCAAGGTCTCCCAGGAAATGCGCAAGGCCGGCAACACCGACGCCAGCCCCGCCACCATTCGCAAAGCCTGCGAAGCGTATGCCCGCAAATATATCGATTTGCAGCGGATCCAGTTCAAGCGCCTTGGTGTCCTCGCGGATTGGGACCATCCGTACCTCACGCTCAACAAGGAATATGAGGCCGACGAGCTGCGCCTGTTCGCGGACATCGTTGCCAAGGGATTCGTTTATCGCGGCAAAAAGCCGGTGTATTGGAGCATCCCCTGCCGCACCGCCCTCGCGGAAGCGGAAGTCGAATACGCCGACCACATCAGCCAGAGCGTCTACGTAAAATTCGAGATCGTCGGCCAGCCCGATACCTTCATCGTCATTTGGACCACGACCCCGTGGACCTTGCCCGCCAACCTCGCGGTCGCCTACAACAAAAGTCTTGAGTACGTCAGCGTCAAGGTCGGCGCCGAGCATTATATTTTATTCCGCGGTCTCGTAGCCAACACCGCCGCCAAATGCGGTTGGACGGACTATACCGAAACACCGTTTCCCGTCGAAAAACTCGCGACCATCGAATATCAACATCCCTTCTGCAAACGCACGGGCAAAGCATTCGCCGCGGATTTTGTCACGGCGGATACCGGTACCGGCTTCGTTCATATCGCTCCCGGCCACGGCCAGGACGACTATGTTCTCGGCCGCAACAACGGCCTGCTCATCTATTCGCCCGTCAACGACGACGGCGCGCTGGCCTATACCAACGACCTGCCGATTGAACAGCAGATGCCCGCCGAAATGGTTGGTAAATCCCTGTTATCGAAACATGGCAAAAGCGACGCCAACGAAGCGGTTCTCCAGGAACTCCGCACCCGCAATGTCCTGTTGCGCGAGGAAGATTATCACCACAGCTACCCGCATTGCTGGCGCAGCAAAACGCCGATTATCTTCCGCGCGATGGATCAATGGTTCATCCAGATCGACCATGACCATTTTCGCGAAAAAGCGGTTCAGGAAATCGACCAGGTCAAATGGATTCCGGAATGGGGCGTGAACCGCATCAAGGGCGCCGTGCAGTCGCGTCCCGATTGGTGCATCAGCCGCCAACGTTCCTGGGGCGTGCCGATCCCGGCTTTTTACGACGCCCAGAGCGAACCGATCCTCGATGCGCAAATTGTCCGGCGCGTGGCCGACCTGATTGAAAAGGAAGGTTCCAACGTCTGGTTCGAAAAATCCGCCGCCGAATTGTGGGCGCTGGTCAAACCGGCCCACTGGAGCGGGGCCGAACCCGTCTCCAAGTCTAGCGACACCCTCGACGTGTGGATCGATTCCGGCAGCTCCTCGCGCGCAGTCTTGAAACAACGGAAGGAATTGCAGCACGCTCAGAAAACGGGCGACGAAGTTTGGCAGGCCAATGTTTATCTCGAAGGCAGCGACCAGCATCGCGGCTGGTTTCAATCCTCGTTGCTCCTCTCGCTCGCGGGCAATGGCGCGGCGCCGTTCAAGACCGTGTTGACGCACGGGTTCATGGTCGATGCCGATCGTGAAAAAGTTTCCAAGAGCAAACAGGGTAGTTATGAAAAACCCCAGACCGCCGAAGCCTATGTGAAAAAATGGGGCGCGGACGTCGTCCGGCTATGGGTCGCCTCGCAGGATTATCGGAGCGACATCGTCGTCAACGAAGAACGCGTCAACAAGGTGGGCGAAACCTATCGCGCCATCCGCAATGCGCTGCGCTATCAATTGTCGAACCTGTTCGATTTCGATCCCGCGAAAGATGCCGTCGCCCCGGATCAATTCACCGGTCTGGACCGCTGGATCCTGGCCGAATTCACCAAGCTGGAAAACGAAATCATCGATGCCTACGACCAATACGAATTTCATGTCGTCTACCAAAAGGTCAGCCAATTTGTCACCGTGGAACTTTCCTCGGTTTACCACGACATCATCAAAGACCGGCTCTACACCGATCCGGCCAATTCCCTGCGCCGTCGCTCCACGCAAACCGCGCTGTACCGCCTGGTCACCGGCCTGAGCCAGTTGCTCTCGCCCATCCTGGCCTACACCGCCGACGAAGCCTGGGAATTTATTCCTGGAAAGAAAACCGATTCAGTCCATGAGACGAATTGGACGCCTGTTCAATTTAAATTATCAGATTTAGAAAAAATTGCCTGGGACACCTTATTCCAATTAAGGCAACGCGCCCTCACAAAACTTGAAACTAAACGACAATCCAAAGTCATTGGGAAATCGCTCGACGCGCATGTTTATAGTATTTTTGCTCCAAGTGCTGAAACGCAAGCTACAATAGACATTATTTGCCGCTATCAAGACGAGTTTAAAGAGTTACTCAATGTGTCCCAATTCACCTTTAAACAAGATGTAATGAAGGAGTTTTCGGGTGAAATCAGCTTTGACGTATTCGGCGCTCAAGGCCAAAAATGCGATCGTTGCTGGCATTTCGAAACCGACATCGGCCAGAACCCGGAATATCCCACCATCTGCGGCCGCTGCGTAAAAGCCGTCCTGGTTTTCAAAGCCCGCTGATCCGGAGACCCAAATGCACCGCGACGTGAAACCTGCCCGAACCGCGCTACGCGTTTTGGACTGCGGCGGTGCTCCGCCGCTTTGGAAGGCGTGCGCCAAAGCAGGCCAATTAGTCGCTGGCAAAACTAAATCATCCCTCCGCGTTTTCCTCTCCCCTCAACGGGGAGAGGAATTAAAGGTGAGGGGTGAGACCGGGAACCAAGCCCCCCACGCAAACAATTAACGCTGCAAACCCCATGGCCTCCGCCTTTCGCCAATCGCTTATCGCCCACATCCGTGACCAAGCCAAGCCGGTCGACAAATTCAGCCACCAAGCGCGGCTTTACACCCTCACCCAGGAAATCGGCACCGGTTTGACTTACGACGACGACCTCGTTTTCGCCGCTGTCTGGCTTCACGATTTGGGCGTCTTCGTCGGCCACCGTCCCGAAGAACCCGCGCTGCTTGCCGCGTGGGATTGCGTCGCCTACGCCATGCAACAAACCCCAGCCGTGCTCACCCGATTCAATTTTCCGGCCAAAAAAATCCCCGCCGTCGTCGAAATCATTCGCACACATCAACCGCGTTTTGCTCCGGCAACCATTGAAGGCCAAGTCGTCCGCGACGCGGACATCCTGGAGCAACTCGGCGCCGTTGGCATCCTACGGACCGTCACCAAAATCGGCCGGGACACCCGATTTAGATATTTCCCGGATGCGCTGAAAGTTCTGCAAAAAAACCTCGATACCCTCCCCGCGCAATTAAAACTGCCGTCCTCAAAAAAGTTAGCCAAACCCCGAATCCGCATCCTGAAGGATTTCCTAGCCGCCACCACCGCCGAAAATTGCGCCGAAGCCGAGCCATCACCGTAATAGAAAAACCTTTTGCCGGAACGCCGGAACCTACTTCGTTCGCCGAAAGGATAAAAGTTGTTTCCCGCTGGGCAGCGCCTCATTCTCTAACACCCAGGAGCGATCCAGCACCTTTTCCACGATTGTCTTTTTTACCGGGTCGGATTCTTTCATGCCGTCGGCAATCCGCTGGCACATCAACACACTATGATTATACATTTGCCGGTTATAAAAATAAGTAAGCTGCCGGATGGAGGTGCGGTACACCCACAAAAACAATGCTGAAACCATTTCAATGATGGTTCCTGCCCCAATGACCAGCGTGCTGATATCCGTGTCCGGCGCCCGCAGCCCGAAATTTTGCAGATCCACCACACGGATGACGATTCCCGCTACAATGACACCGAATCCAATCCACATCGCGATGACGCTGTACCTAAAACTCCGCTGCGTCTGGGTCAAACCGATCCGATAATAAGCCTCCAGCTGGACCCGGCTGTAGCGGAGAAGATGAACCAGGCCGGAAGTATCGGTCTCCGCCAGATCATCCTCGATCTCGCCCAGCTCTCGGCTGCCCCGTTCGACCGCCTGCGTCACTGCCGCCGTGGCGATCACTGCATAGCTCTGCAGCACCCAGACCACCAACAGCACCGCCCCAATCGGAGCGTAGACCGGCAAAATCGCCAAAAAGAACACGCCAAAAAAACCCGGAATGTTGCGGAAAGACAACCCGGGAAATCCCCAATCCCACACCGGCGGGAGCACCTTGAACCAAACGTACCACAACGCCACCACGCTCACGGGTATCAAGACGATGCCAAGAACCAGCGCCAGATTGCGAAGCGGGGGTTTGGCTATCAGGAGCGCCTGCAGGCTCTGGGCCAATGACGCCTTTTTCGGATTCTCCCCGGACTGGGTCGGCTCCGGACTATTAGCAGGGGTGGTTATCGTTTCCATAAAATGCGCTCCGGTATGCACCGACTCAGCCAAACCCCCGTCAAAATGTCAACAAGGAAAGAGCACTGGTCAATGCAGCGTCCAAAAATGATAACCAGAAAGTCTATTTACTCTGCACATCCCGGTCACACCCGCGACGACGCAAAGCCGGTGGACAAGTCCAACCATCAGCCGCGGCGGTAGGAAAGGGTGCCATGTCCGCCGTCCATTTATAAATATTGGCGTTATTGCCTGCGCTGCGGCCACTAATTGATCAACGAAAAATACAAGCTGCGCTCTCCCCGCTGCCATTATTTCATGAGCTGCTCCAATTTCGATTTTTCCGGCTGGATATTTCATGCAAAATGCCCGCTCCCTGACCGCCATTTTCTTCGTGTCCCGCCGCGCCGATGGTGCTAGCATCTAAGAGTTAATGAACGAGTGGAATATTCAATCCCGTGCGCACGCCTGCGAAAGGTGCGCCCAACCGTTTGCCGACAAACAGCCGATTCACACCCTGCTGGTTGACGAACATTCCCAGCTGCGCCGAAGCGACATTTGTGAAGCGTGCTGGCAGAAGGAAGCGGCCGCTGTTACCCGCGACCGCAAGGGCTTCATTTCCCAGTGGCAGGGCGTTTACGAAACACCGCCGGCTCATCCCGTGGAGGCCATCCAAAAGGAATCGGCGGAAACATTGCTGCGCAAACTGACCGAACAAAATGATCCGCAGCACGGTCCGGCCGCCTTCATCCTGGCCATCATGCTGGAACGCAAACGGCTCCTGAAAGTCAAGGAGCAGATCAAGCGCGACGGCCAGCGAATCATTGTTTACGAACAGCCCAAGACCGGCGATATCTTTACGGTCACCGACCCGGATCTGCATCTGGACCAGCTCGAGGCAGTGCAACGCGACGTTGCCCAGCTTCTGGAGCACGGCCTGAATCCTCCGCCCGCCGCCATCGAAGTCGCCGTCGCCGCGGCGACGGATACCGCGCCGGCGGAACCGGCTCCTGAACCCGTTTCCCAAACGACGGAACCCTCCGCGGCCAATTAAATTTCTGTGGCAGAGCTTAACGTCCTCCAAACCCGGCTTGGCTATCAGTTTCAGGATGAGCAATTGCTGAAACTGGCCTTGACCCACCCGTCTATTGCGCACGAGCAGGACACGCCCACCCCGCACAATCAGCGGCTGGAGTTCCTCGGCGATTCCGTCCTCGGTCTCGTTTTATCCCGGGACCTTTACGAAAAATTTCCCGAAGCCGACGAAGGATCGCTGACCAAATCCCGTGCCCGGCTGGTGAACAGTTCCGCCCTGCATACGCACGCCTGCGCGTTGAACCTGGGCGAATACCTGATTCTGAGCCGCGGCGAAGAACTGACCGGCGGCCGGGAACGTCCGTCCACACTGGCGGACGCCTATGAAGCCTTGCTCGGCGCCGTTTTCCTCGATGCGGGATTTGATGCAGCCCGCGAAATCATTCTCCGCGAGTTTAACGGCGATTTCAGTTCCCTGGGCGAGACCCCCGGAATCGATAATCCCAAGGGTGAATTGCAGGAACTGCTGCAAGTCCGTTCCGCCAGGGCGCCCCAATATCAAATCGTTTCCGTCACCGGACCGGATCACGATCGTCATTTTGAATGCGCCGTGTTCCACGAGGAATCCGAACTCGCCCGGGGCTCCGGCCGGAGCAAGAAAGCCGCCGAGAGCGACGCCGCGCTGAACGCCTTGAAACAATTGCACGAAACGGAAAACCGCCCGTAGTTCAGAAAACCGCCAGAGTCTTTAAGACCGCCTGAATTCGGGCCACTTCGTGCGTGCGAAACAGATTCGTTTTACCCAATGCCGCGAGCACGGCGAAAAAACCTTCCGCACTGCGCACTTCCTCGCCAAAAAACTCAAAGGCATGCGGCAACGCATGACAAATGGGAACCCCCAATGTCCGCAGCCGAAACGTGTTCAAGAACACGCTCATCTGATGGCGGACCCGCACCGCGCTGTCCTGCAAATTGCGATAATAAAATCCCAATCCCGGATCGATGAATATCCGCACCACGCCATTCGTCCGGGCCAGCTCAATCTGCCGGGCAAAAAACTCGTACAGCAGCGGAATCGGATCGCCATTCAAGTCAAAGTCGCCCACCTCGCGCACGTTATTGCCGGCCACATAACAAATGATCACGGCCGCCTCGTGCGCCGCAACCATTCGGAATATATCGGCTGACGCCTCGGTACCCGTTAAATTTAAGATATTGGCGCCCGCCGCCAATGTCGCCCGCGTCACCTCCGGAGAGTAGGTTTCGACCGACACCAGAATTTTCTCAGCGCGAAGTTCTTGAATGACCGGAATGAGCCGGGAGTTTTGCGTGCTCGCATCGGCGCGGGCAGCATTCGCCAGGCTCGATTCCGCGCCCACATCGATAATATCGGCGCCTTGAGCGGCGAGGACTCTGCCCCGTTGAACCGCGGTGTCGGCCGAGAGACAAACACTTTCCCGATACCACGAATCCGCCGAAAGATTCACCACGCCCATGATGGCCGCACGGGAATTGAAGGGGAACGCACGCCCGGCAATCGAGAACTCCGCCACCGGTGCGGCCAGTGCGCTACGGTTCTTTTCCACCAATTCAGCCAATTGTTCAAGGTGTAACATGATAATCGTTTAACCCACCTCAAAACCCTCCTGCCGGAAGCGTTGCAGTTTGTAAATCAAAGCCCGGCGGCTGATGCCGAGCGATTTCGCGGTTTCCGTCCGGTTAAAATCATGCTGCTTCAAGGCCTGTAAAATGGCCTCGCGCTCAACATCCTCCAGCGGCGCCTCCCCATTGTGAACCGGTGGCGCCGTCTTGATCATTTCCCGCAATTTCCCGGGAAGGTGTTCGGGCAAAATCAATTCACTGCGGGACAGCAAAACCGCGCGTTCCATGGCATTGCGCAATTCGCGCACGTTCCCCGGCCACGAATAACATTCCAACGCGGTCGTCGTCGTCTCCGCCAAACGCGCCCGCCCGTGGGCAAACTCCGTCACAAACAAATTGGCCATCGGCAAAATATCCTCGCGCCGTTCGCGCAGCGGCGGAATCCGCACTTCGACCACGTTCAGCCGATAAAATAGGTCTTCGCGAAACCGCCCGGCTTTCACCTCTTCTTCGAGATGCCGGTTGCTTGCCGCGAGAATGCGGACATCGGCCAGAATCTCCCGATTGGAACCGATCCGCTGGAAACTGCCATCTTGCGTCACGCGCAACAGCTTCGCCTGAAGCGGCGGCGACATTTCGGCAATTTCATCCAGAAAAATTGTGCCGCCCGCGGCATCCTCAAAGCGTCCCAGACGTTGCGTCCCGGCCCCCGTAAACGCCCCTTTCTCATGGCCAAACAATTCGCTTTCCAGCAGAGTTTCCGGAATGGCCGCGCAATTAACCTTGATCAACGGCTTTTTGGCGCGATCGCTCCATGTGTGAATCACATCAGCCAGCACCTCCTTGCCCGTGCCGCTTTCGCCCGTGATGAAGACCCGGGTTTCCGACGGCGCGATCAAGGACATTTCCTGAAACAGCGCCTGCATGAGCGGACTGCGGGCCACCACGTGCGCGGGCAACTGCTTGTCTTCCCGGTATCGCAGCGGAGTCGTATGGGAAATGCCGGTGACTTCCTGAACGGTCACGAGCAGCTCATCCAGATCGATGGGTTTGGCCAGATAATTGAGAGCCCCGTCGCGCATGGCTCCCACGGCTTCGCGGATGTCCGCATAGGCCGTCACCAAAAGGACGGGCATGGTAATGCCGTGCTGGCGCATCCGGCGTAGCGTCTCCAACCCCGACAAGCCCGGCATGCGCACATCCGAAATCATCATGTCAAACGTGTTCGCGCCCAGAATCTCGAGGGCGCGTTCCCCGGACTCTACCAGTGTCGTGTGGAAGCCCTGGCTTTCGAGGAAGGAGTCCAACAAACTGCGCTGCCCGGGATCGTCATCAACCACCAAAATACGCGGGGATTTCCCGGGTTGAGGTTGAATTTCCTGCGGCATGAACAAAAGCTAAGCCAGAGTCTGGAGCTTCGAAAGAATTATTCGGCGCTCGCGGCCGTGTTATTGGCGGAGAAAAGTTCCCGCCAGCGACCCTTTTTCCGTCCGAATCACCGTGCCCGGGCCGATGTTATGGCGGGCGAACCAGCCTTCCTTGGTCTCCAGCACAAACCGGATATTCGCGGTGGCGGAAAGCACGGCATTCGTGTCGTTCTGTTCCAGATGATGCACCTCGGCAATCACGCCGTCCGGCGTAATGTATGCGGCGGAAATGGATTCCGGGCAATTCTTCATCCAAAAGCTGGCCTGCATCGTATACGGCAGCACAAACAGCATCGCATCCGTTTCCTGGATGTTGGTGCGGAACATCATCCCGGTCTCTTCCTGTTCGAAGTTGAGCGCCAGCTCGGTATCGAGCACTTCGGCGCCCAGATAAATCTTCGCGGTCGGCAGTTTTGGCTGGGCATGGGTGGGCAAACCAGGCACGGTCGCGGGTGATTCCGCCTCCGCCGCCTTCTTGCATCCGCCTGCCAAAAACAAGACCGCCAGCGGCAAAACCAGGTATTTTACCAATTTCATCGCTACAATTTGCCGAAGGCCGCCGCCTTTTTCAACCTTTCATCGAGGCCCACCGCAAGCCACCGACAATAAACCGCAAGCCAGCGACAGCAGGCTTTATAATAAAAAGGTACTTTAGTCCTGTGGAAAAGCGGCCGAAATCAGACTAAGGCTGTGTCAACCGCGTTCCGTAGCCGGATTGACTTATTGGCGCAAAACCTTATTTTTTAATGTTGTGATTAGTGCAAAACCTGCCGCCGGCTGGATCCGGCTCGATGAACTCCCGCCCCGGGTCTGTGCGGTGGTTCGCACTATTGGGACGGATGATGAAGAAATCCTTCGACTGAAGACGTTGGGCGTTTGTGTGGGCCGGCGGGTGGAATTGATTCGCAACGGTGATCCGCTCGTTTTGCGAATTTTCGGGTCGCGCTTGGGGATTTCCTCCAGCCTGGCCGCCCGTGTGCAAGTGGAAGTTTGCCAACCTGGTCATTGTGCGCTGCGGGAAAATGACTGCGCATGAGTGCGCACCGGGAAATCTCTGATCCCCATTCCGGCGCTCCCCATCAGCATCGTGGCTTCACTCTGGCACTGGTTGGCAATCCCAATGCCGGTAAGACAACCCTCTTCAACGCTTTAACGGGCCTGCGGGCCAAAACCGCCAATTTCGCCGGAACCACCGTCGAACGCAAAGTCGGGCGTCTGCATTTGGGTCATAACCAAGTGGTGGTGATGGATTTGCCCGGCCTATACAGCCTCGATAGCACTTCGCCGGATGAAAAACTGGCCAGCGACGCCTTGCGCGGCCGGCTGGCCGAACATCCCGCCCCGGACGCCGCCTTGATCGTGGTGGATGCCACCAATCTCGAGCGCAATTTGTTCCTGGTCAGCCAGGTGCTGGAATTGGATCGCCCGGTCATCGTGGCCCTGACCATGGTGGACATGGCCCATCGCGATGGGATCCAAATCGACCTCCCCAAGTTGCGCACCGAACTGGGCTGCGTGGTCGTGCCCGTGACCGCCCGGACCGGCAAAGGGATTGAGGATCTTAAGCAGGAAATCCAGCGCTTGATGTCCGGGGGCATGCCCGAGGCGTTAAATCACGCCAAACCTGATTGCGCCGGCTGCACCGGATGCACTTTCCAGGCGCGCTACGAGTGGACGGAAAAGATTTCCACCAAAGTGATGGACGCCGCCGCGGCACGGCGGTCCGAATGGACGGACAAGTTGGACGATGTCTTCACCCATCCCATCGCCGGAGTGGCCGTCTTCCACGCCGTGATGCTGGTGGTTTTTGCGCTGATTTTCTGGGTGGCGCAAATTCCCATGAATTTAATCGACCACTTGTTCTCCACGATCGGGGGCTGGGTGGGTTCGCACATACCGGCGGGCGACCTCCAAAGCTTGCTCGTTAACGGCATCATTGGCGGTGTCGGCGGCATTCTCGTTTTTCTGCCCCAGATTTGCATTTTGTTCTTTGCGTTGTCCTTGCTCGAAGACACCGGCTACCTCTCCCGCGCCGCGTTCGTCATGGATAAAATCATGCGGCGTTTCGGTTTGCCGGGCAAAGCTTTCGTCCCCATGTTGTCGGCGCACGCCTGCGCCATTCCGGCAATCATGTCCGCGCGCGTGATTGAAAATCCCCGCGACCGGCTGGTAACCATCTTGATCACGCCCTTAATGACCTGTTCGGCCCGCATTCCCGTGTATGCGATGGTCACAGCGCTCATCTTTCCCCACTCGCCCATCAAGGCGGCGATTGTCTTTACCGCCTCGTACGGCGTGGGCGTGCTGGCCGCGTTGCTGGCCGCGTTGGTATTCCGCCGCACCATCCTGCCCGGCGGCAGCAAACCGTTGATGATCGAATTGCCGCCCTATCGCGTGCCGGGATGGCGGACGGCGCTGTTTCACACCTTTGATCGGGCGAAGATTTTCGTCAAACAGGCCGGCACGATCATCCTGCTTATCTCCCTGGTCTTGTGGGCCATGTCTTACTATCCGAAATCAGCGCCCCCGGCGGCCGCGCTGGCAATGACCGCCCAAGCCGCCCAATTTGAGAAAGCCGGCGATACCGCCAAAGCCCAAGAACTGGCAGCCAATGCGGACCGCCTCACCAAGCAACATTCCTTGCAGAACTCGTTTGCCGGCAAAATCGGTCGTGCCATTGAACCCGTCATCAGCCCGCTGGGTTACGACTGGCAAATCGGCATCGGCATCATCAGTTCCTTTGCCGCCCGGGAAGTGATTGTTTCGACGCTGGCGATCGTTTACGGTGTCGGGGCGGATCAAGCGGAGCAGAACCGCAATTCGCTCTACGACTCCCTGCGCCATGCGCAACGGTCCGACGGCACGCCGATTTTCAACGTGGCCA
>Ga0302319_10009409_pt1 | contig 18785 bp, 14 predicted proteins | sample Bog_T0_2_FD_203319 | JGI IMG/M metagenome (GOLD analysis project Ga0302319, IMG submission 203319) | Peat permafrost microbial communities from Stordalen Mire near Abisko, Sweden - Bog_T0_2 | ecosystem: Environmental > Terrestrial > Soil > Wetlands > Peat | place: Sweden: Abisko, Stordalen Mire... | reverse complement strand
CCGCGATAAACAACGGCGCGCATGGTCTTGGGAATGGCGGACACGCGGAAGTTTTTAACGCAAAGTCGCCAAGTCGCAAAGGATTTGTTTTCTTTGCGTCCTAAAAACTTTGCGCCTTTGCGTTGAAAAACTCAGTGAACCACGGTTCGGGGTCGCAGGAAAATTCCACCGGCTGGCCGCGCCAGTGGAATTTGACAGAGCGGGCATGGAGCGCCTGGTTCTCAAAAATCAAGACGGCTCGCTGTTCCGGCGTCAGGCGGTTTTGGACGAGCGCCAAATACATATCCTCGTTGCCGCCGTAAAGTTTGTCGCCGACGATCGGATGGCCGATGTGCGCGAGATGGATGCGGATCTGGTGTTTGCGACCGGTATGCGGGACGATCCGCAAAAGAGAAAATGGAAGATTGAGGATTAAGGATGGATCGGCTCCTCCTCGTTCTCGTCCTTCGTCCTCGGAGTCTGGAAATCGAGGACGAGAATGAGGAGGAGGACGATTAAATCTCCGCTCGACCCAAAATTCCGTCCGCGACGACGCGCCATCGGGGCGGACGCAATCTTTGACGGCGACGATGCTGCCTACATCCCTGCCGAGCGGCGCGTCAATGATCCCCTGCTCCGCCGCGGCGTGGCCGTGAACAATGGCCAGATATTCTTTTTGAATGGCGCGGCTTTCGAGGATTTTTCCGAGCTCGCCGGCTGTTTCAGAATTTTTTGCAATCAGGATAACGCCGCTGGTTTCACGGTCGAGCCGGTTGACCAGATGCGGTTGAGGGTTGAGGGTTGAGGGTTGAAAGTTCAAATGCAGACGCGCGCGGCCGATGAGGCTGGACATCTCGCCGTTTTTCGTGGGATGACAGACGAGTCCTGCGGGCTTGTTGATGACGAGCAGGTCGTCGTCCTCAAAAATGATTTCAAAAAGTTTATCCAAGCGTGATGAATGCTGCCACAGAGGCACCGTGGGGCAGAGAAAATTATTTGTTTCCGCAAAGGCAGCAAGTCTCTTCTGGACATTGGCTTAAATCACTGGTTTGATTTGACTAATATGGGTTTTCGCAAGGGAAAAAAGTTTAAAAAGAATCTCTCGGCGCATCAAAAGCAAATCCGGTTTTTCACCAGATTGTGCCTAATCATCATCATCCTGGCGACCACCCTGATTTTCTGGCTGGTGAACCGTTAGTTTTTGGATCCGTCAAAATCAACCTCCGCCATTTTTCCGCCGGCTTGTCCGCACGGCGGTTTTGAATTATGCTGACCGCGTTGAAAGAAAAGTGGAACAACCTGCTGCCCGTCCTCTTCGTCGCGGCGTTCGCGCTATCGCGGATTCCGGGCCTGCTGCCGCAGAATTTCAGCGCGGCCTACGCGTTCGCGTTCTGCGCGGGTGTTTACTTTTCCAGAAAAATTTCGTGGTGGCTGCCGGTTCTGGTTTTGGCGGCAACCGACATCGGATTGAATTTTTATTATCAATTCAAGTATCCTGAAGACAATGTCTGGAGCGCGTCAAACCTCGCAAACCTCGCGTTCAATTATGCCGCCTACGCAGTCCTGATTTTTCTTGGCCGGCGGTTCAAACCACAATCTTCCTTCTTCTCGCTGCTAGGCGGCGGAATTTTGGGCGCGATTTTCTTTTACTTCATCACGAATACCGCCTCGTGGTTCTTCAATCCGTTTCAAAACCCCGAATACACCAAAACCTTCCCAAGCTGGCTGCTGGCGCTGACGAAGGGAATCAACGGCTGGCCGACGACGCTGGAATTTTTCCGCAACACGCTTTTGAGCGGCGGGATTTTCACCGCGTTGTTCGCCGGGGCGGCGAAGCTGACCGAGCCCGCCGAATCGCCCGTTGAAAAAAACGCCGGCGTGCACGAGGAAGAAACCGGCGCAACTGAGACGCCGGAGGAAGCGAACGTGTGAAAATCGGCGTCATCTCCGACACGCACAATTTCCTCGACCCGAAAGTTTCCAAGCTTTTCGCGGGTGTCGAACACATCCTGCACGCGGGCGACATCGGCTTTGCCGGAATCATTTCGGAGCTGGAATCAATCGCGCCCGTCACCGCTGTTTTGGGAAATAACGACGCCGGACTTCCCTTTCGCGAGACGGAAATTATCGAACTTGCGAAGAAAAAATTCCTGATTCATCACATCGTTTATCCGCAGTCGCCGTCGGACAAATTAAAGGCACGAATCACACGAGAAAAACCGGACGCGGTCATTTTCGGCCACACTCACAAGCGTTTTTGCGAGACGATTGGCGGAATTTTGTTTTTCAACCCAGGCTATTCGGGCAAGCCGAAATTCGGAGCGGAACGCAGCGTCGCCACCCTGCATTGCGACGACAAGGAAATCCGCGCGGAATACTTTCCACTTTGATTTCCCGCGCAAAGAATTCTGGACAAACTTTTCCAGCGCGCGCAAAGTCAGGCCGTGAAAAGACCGGATATTCGATGGCTGGACGAACCCGAAGAGCATGATTATCCCGCCGCGCTTTCCTACTTGAGCCTCATTCACGACAAGGAGCACGGCAAGCGTCTTGTGGCAGCGCTCCAGTCCGCGTTGGTCGTCCAATACAAGGCCAAGGATATTTTCAGGGCGACTGGCTTGTCGCTGCTCGGCATCAGCAATTCCCACGTAGAAAAGGATCGCGTCAAAATCCGAGCCGGCAAAAAATTGTCCCCGCTTCTGCTGGTGCGGGACGTGAGCAACGGAAAAGTTGTCATTGCCGACGGATATCACCGTCTTTGCGCCGTGTATTCTTTTGATGAAGACGCCTTGATTCCCTGCAAAATAGTTTGAACAATCCGCACGGAGCTTGTGCCTTATCCGTGTTTCATCTGAGTTTCAATTGTGGCTAAAAGACATTCCACAGCGGCTTGGATTTCCTCCGTTGTTGCGCCCGGCGGCAATGGATTTCCGAAGCGCACCGTGACTGGATAAAAAATATGGTGCGGCCATTTCCAGAAAAACCTCCCGCGCTCGAAACTGAAGATGCTGCCCCAGACACCGACAAGTGCAACCGGCACGACTGGCGCATCCACATTTTTCATGATACGTTCCGAGCCGCGCTGGAATTCGTTCATCTCGCCCGTGCGCGTGATCTGCCCCTCGGCAAAAATGCAGACGACCTCGCCAGCGCGGATCTCGTCGGAGGCTGTTTGCAAGGATTTCAGCAATTCACGCGGTCCGAAATTGGACGCAATCGGAATCAGGCCGAGCATTCCGGTGAACGGCTTGATCCACCACAGCTCGTAATAACTTTTATCCATGATGAAATGGATTTTACGGTCGGTCGCGGCCATGAGCAGCGGCGCGTCCACAAACGAAACGTGGTTGCAGACAAAAAGCGCGCCGCCTTTTTCTGGGATGTTGTCCCGGCCCTCGACGCAAATCCGGTAAATCGTCCGCGTCACAACCCAAAGAATAAACCTGACCAACGCGTCTGGCAAAAGCACCAGCGCGTAAATCGCGCAGACGAAGGTCAAAATGCCGCCAAAGAGAAAAATCTGCCGCGGCGAACATTGCATGACGTCCGCCAACAAATAATAAGTGCCTGAGGCGAGAAAAACGCCGACAAACGAAAGCAGGTTGGCCGTTGCGAGCATTTCTCCCTTTTTGGTCTTGTCGGGCCGGTGCTGCAACAGCGCGGCGACCGGAACGATGAAAAAGCCCCCGAAAAATCCAAGCAGCGCCAGCATAACCAGGTCGCCGTGAAGCGAGAATCGCGGCGACGCGAGCAGCGCGGAAAAAATGGAAAGTCCGAAAGCCCCCGGCGGCACAAGGCCGTATTCGATTTTGCCGCCGGACAAAATGCCCGCCGCGACGCTGCCCAGCCCGATGCCAAGCGCGAGCGCGACATTAAGGATTCCTATTTTGGTTTCGTCAACGTGCAGGACGTTTGCACCGAAGAAAAACAGGTTAAGCAAAAGCAATGCGCCGATAAAATTGAAATAGGTGTTGCCGAGAAATGCCAGCACGAGCGGACGGTCTTTTCGCATGGCGCGCAACTGCTCAAAAACCTGGCCGATAAGATCGTCGCGGAATTTTCGCGACGGGTCGGCGGCGGGCACGCGCGAAATGCCAAGGCTCGTCGTCAGGCCGGCGAGTGCAAGAGCGATGAGAATGACTCCCGACCAGAATTGTTCGCCATGAAATTGTTTGGCGAAGAACGCGGCCGCGACCGTTCCGAAAATGATCGCCGTGAACGTGCCGAGTTCAAGCAGGCCGTTGCCCCACGAGAGCTTCCGTTCGGGCAGCAACTCCGGCAACAAGCCGTATTTGGATGGGCCGAAAAACGCGCTGTGCGTGCCCATCAAGAAAACGGCGGCGAGCAGCATTGGCATTTGATTGAGAAAAAGTCCGGCGAGGACGAACAGCATGACAAAGACTTCAAAAAATTTCACGCCGATGGAAATGGTGCGCTTGCTGAAGCGGTCGGCGAGAACGCCACCTGCCATCGAAAACAAAATAAACGGCAGCGAGAAGAGCGCGCCGACAAGCTCGCCGATTTTGTGCTGCTGTGCGAGCGGGACGTTCAGGCCGAGGATCATGAAGACGACGAGATTTTTCAGGACGTTGTCGCTGAACGCGCCCTGAAATTGCGTGACGAAGAGGCACCAGAAGCCGCGGAGCCCGGGCGCAGCCGGCGATGCGTCAGTTTTTATTTCCGTCACGGCGGCAGGTTAAACATTTTTGCGGCAAAATTGAATTGAAAAACCTTTCCCCGTGGATTTGCCCTGATTTCCAAATTGACGATTAATTTAATTGTTTCTTGCAATTAGCAATTGGAACGGTATAACAGGCACCGCATGGATTTGCCGTTCCTACACAGTGCATCAAGGAAAAAGCGGAGTCAGGTAATGGCGGTTGATCTGGGCAGCCGCACGACCAAGGCCGTTCTGTTGGAACGGCGTGGCGAGCTGCTGGCGTTGTGCCGCTATGCGCTGCTGGACGCACCCATCTACGAAAAGAAATTTTCCGCCGACCTGCTTTCCGACCACTTGCGTTCTGTAGCGGAGGCACTGGGCAATCCAACCAAGCTTATTACTCTGGGCATCGGGCTGGATGACGCGGTGGTGAGACAGGTGGAGCTGCCGCAGATTCCGGTGAGTGAAATGCGGATGGTTTTAAAAAATAATTCCCGTGCATATTTGCAACAGGACCTGCCAAATTACGTTTTTGACTGCTATATTTTTCCGCCAAGACAGGAAAACGGCAAGTCCGCCGAAGCACCAAGAACCGGAACCGGTGCCATTCCAAAATTAAAAGTACTCGCGGCGGGAGCCAAGCAGACAGCGTTGAACGATTTTCAAACGGCCATAAAAAATGCTGGGCTTACGCCGGATTGCATTGTGCCAGGCTTAATCGGCCCGGCGAACGCCTTCGAACTGGCATCGCCTCAGGTGTTCGCCAACGAGACGGTGGCGCTGGTGGACATCGGCTTCAAACAGACCTCGATTTGCATTTTGGACCACGGCGAACTGGTTTTGAGCCGCGTTGTCAGCATCGGCGGCGATACACTCACAACGGGCCTGGCCGATGCGATGAAAGCCACATACGCCGAGGCCGAGGGTGCCAAGGTGGGAATGTCGCCGGACGCAAAATCGGCGATTGAAGCGCAAGTCGTGCCGCTGGGACGCGAATTGCGCGCGTCGTTGGATTTCTTCGAGCATCAACAAGATCGTCCGGTTTCCCAAATCTATATCAGCGGCGGAACATCGCGGTCAGAAATGATTCTACAAATGTTGCATAGCGAAATGATCGTTGAGTGCAAGACATGGAATCCAACTGGATTCCTGCAAATGGCGTTGCCGGGGCAAATGGCCGTGGAAATTGACCATGTCGGGCCGCAATTGACCGTGGCGGTTGGTGCTGCGCTCTCGGCATTTTAACTGAATCAGGATTATGCCAATACATATCAACCTGCTTGCAGAAGCCCAGGCGGCGGAAGAATTGCGCCGGCGCGACCCGGTAAAGCGCGGTATTTTTCTGGGTGCATCACTGGTGGTGCTCATGTTGGTTTGGAGCGGAATGATTCAAATCAATTCCGCGCTGGCAAACGCACGCCTGACCGGGGTGCAGGGGGCGATTATCGATCACAACAAGGAATATACCAACGTGCTGGCAAACCTGAACAAAATTGCCGTGGCCAAAAACAAACTGGATGCCCTCAACAAATTCGAGTCTGCCCGTTTCCTGCAGGGGAATTTGCTCAACGCGCTTCAACTAGCCACAGTGGACGGAGTGCAGCTGACCCGGGTGCGGGAGGAGCAGACCTATTTTCTAACCGACGGCACCGGTGCTACAACCAATTCAGACGGTCGCGTGATCCCAAGCCGTTCGGGCACCAGCAGAGAACGGATTGTCCTGACACTTGATGCACGTGATTCCAGTGCGAATCCTGGCGGCGACCAGATGAACAAATTCAGGCAGGTCATTGCCGACCAAACCTATTTTAAAAGCTTGCTGGACAAGACCAACAGCGTGCAACTGACCGCCCTTTCTCCGCTGCAAGTCGGTCCCGACGGCAGGCAGTTTGAACTTTTCACCGTCCAGTGCAATTTTCGAGAACAAAGCCGATGAACAAATTGCCAAAAGAAAAGCGTGATCAGCTCATCCTGGTGGTAATCACTACCGTGACGTTGCTGGCTGGAATTTATTTTGGCCTGGTACGACCGCAATATGCCACCATTGACAGGATACAAAACGACACAAAAACGGCCCAACAAAAACTTCTAGACATCGAGGACATCATCAAAAAATCCGAAACTACAACCACGGAATTGTTTGACATCAGCGACACACTTTCACATGCCGAGGAGGATATGGCATCGGGTGACACTTACGCTTGGACCTATGATACAATAAGAAATTTCAAAACTCCTTATAAGGTCGAAATTCCTCCGCCCGGCCAACCCGCGACAGGTGACGTAGATTTGCTTGCAAATTTCCCGTATAGACAGCTCAAATGCAGCATCACCGGCACGGCCTATTTCCATGACTTCGGGGATTTCATTGCTCATTTCGAAAATAATTTCCCGCACATCCGGATCGTCAACATCACCCTTGATCCCGGCGGTGGAAGTGGCGATGACGCCGAAAAACTTTCCTTCAGGATGGACATCATCGCCCTGATCAAACCCAACGGGCCTGCAAAATGAAACCGATCGCAAATACATTGCGGAATCTGGCGACAATGTTGTTGCCGATGGCAGTTGTCAGCTTGTCACCGCTGGCAGCCGCTCCGGTTGCCCAGTTCGCCGACACGAACGCACCTCCCATGTCGGCGTTCATCATCCCCGACAACCCGAAGGAAGGTCGGGATCCGTTTTTCCCAAATTCCATCCGAGTTTATAAAGATCGCCCCGCAGCCCCCGGCACAACGGATGTCTCTTCGCTCCATCTTCAAGGCATCAGCAAAAGTGGAAACCACGTATTTGTCGTCATCAACGGCGAAACTTTTGCTGAAGGAGATGAATCAACTGTTAAGACTGACACAGGAAAGATTGACGTTATCTGCAAGAAAATCAATGCTAACTCGGTGGTCATAGAAGCCGGCGGGCAAATCCTAACCTTGCATTACCTATCCAACCAGTGAAACCCATATTTTCAAACGAAATCATGCAAGAATTTGGCAGAAATGGTTTGGCATCATCAAAATTTTTGCCCATCCTCTTCATCGGGGAAAAGATTGGAGTAAAATCATGAACAAAACTAAATTATTTTTTACCACCCTGCTTGCCGGACTGGTCCTACAGCAGCCCGTTTTTACCCAACCCGCCGCCAGCATGGCAGAAACCAACAGTGCGCTCTACGGAGCCATGATCAGCAATGCGATGAGATTCTCGACCGGCAGCGATGAACCACCCAGGCCGGTCGTCACCACCGTTGTCACCAATGAAAGTGTCGCCACGACTGCCGTCAGTGCTAGCAATGAAACACCTTCCACCGCCACGTTCAGCAACGAACCTTCCGTGGACGCGGTGGTTTCGGATGATGAGAAGAAGATCGTCGCTGCAGCGGCGGCCATAAGCAACGCAACGGTTGCTCCCGCAGCGAGCAATCCGCCAGCGGTTTCAATCGTCACAACTAAAACTGTCGCCATTACAGCAAGCAATGAACCCACACCCGCCCCATCCGCCAGCAATGTGACTGTTGCCAGCAATCCACCCGTCAACACAAGCGCAACCACCACTGTCAGCAACGTGCCATACTCCGGCGCAGCCGTCAGCAATGTCACAGCTGCTCCCGCAGCGAGCAATCCACCGACCGTAGCAATCGTCGTGACAAAAACCATCACCACTACGGCAACTAATGTGACGGTTGTTAGCAAACAACCCGTCAACGCAAGCGCAACCACCACTGTCAGCAACGTGCCATACTCCGGCGCAACCGGCAGCAATGTCACAGCTGCTTCCTCTGGCAACAACGAAACTGCCGATGCCGACGCCGAGGCAACGAATTCGACACTATCCACCAATGCCGACAACAGCCCAACCGGCGCTTCGACCACCGACACCAACGTGGTGGTAGAAAACACCATCCGGTTCCAAGACATTCCCATCACCTCCGTCATTGAAAACCTTGCCCGTCAGGCTGGCATCAATTATTTGCTGGATCCAAAAATTGGCTATGGTCAGGTTGATCCGGCAACAGGTCAGACCAAGGCCGAACCCTCGCTTTCGATCCGCTGGGAAAACATCACGCCGGAACAGGCACTCATAGCTTTGCTGGATAATTACGGGCTTCAACTCGTGGTCGATCCAAAGACAAAAATCGCCAAGGTCACAATCAAGGACCCAGCCGCGCCGCCGCCGCTGGTCACACACGTGTATCAACTCGCGTATGCCAGCGTGACCAACATGGAGGGTAATGTATCGACCGCTTTGACGGATAAACGAAGCAAGGTGGTATCCGACAGCCGAACCAGCCAGTTGATCGTTGTGGCCACGGATCCTGAACAAACGGATGTGGATGCACTCATTAAAAAACTCGATAAGCCGACCCGGCAGGTTTTGATTGAAACGCGCTTCATTGAAATCTCGAGCAATCCTACCACGCAGAAGGGCGTTGACTGGACGGGCACACTTCAATCCCAGAATATCACATTTGGAAACGGCACTTTCTCTCAGGTGGCCAACCAAGCGGTGACAACGGCATACCAGAGTCCGGGGGCTTCTACAACCGTGACTCTACCCGGTGGACGTACCATTACCAGTGCACCCACAACCAGCCAGACGGTCAGCGGCAACAACACAGTGAACACCACGGCCACCAGCGGCAGCTCCGTAGCATATAATACCGCCGGTGGTTTTAATCCGGCCGCAGGGTTTCTTACCGCCAATGGCCTTAATGTTGTGTTATCATTCTTAAATTCATCCTCGGATGCGCAGGTCGTTTCCACACCGCGCATTGTGACGCTGGACAATGAACAGGCTACAATTGCCGTTACCCGCGCATTTCCCATCTTCCAGACCACCGCAGGCACACAGGGTTCGCCCGGCGGTTCTTCCATCACTTACAGCAACGTGGGAATTGTGTTGCAGGTAACACCGCACATCTCCGCCAACGATTACATCTGGATGAAAGTCAACCCCTCCATTTCAACTTTTTATGCCACCGTCACCAAGACAGTCGGCGGTTTCATCAACCAGGCTGACGAATTTGATTCCCGCAACATTGACACGCAGGTTCTCATCCCCAATGCCAACACGCTCGTCATGGGCGGCATGGTCAAGGACAACCCGAACGCGACTTACACCAAAGTGCCGCTCCTGGGTGATATTCCCGTTTTTGGCTGGGCCTTCCGCAGCGAAAACAAGTCCATTGACAAGCAAAATCTCCTTATCTTCATCACCCCGACGATTATCAAAGACACAGACTTTCAGCCCACAGTAACTCAATTCATGCAGTCCCGTCCGATCAAGGAACAAGAGCCATTGGATCCGAACAGCGCCTGGGACAGCGGCAAGCCGCATGACTGGAGCGATCCCAAGAACACGGATCCGACTCAAGTTATCATCAATCAAAAAACCACGGAGTAGCAATCCATGCCAATAGTGGTAGAATGGTCAATGACGATGACAAAAGCTGTTATGAAAATCCCAATTTTTGGTGCCGTTGTGATGTTCACAATGTTGCTGTGCGCCTCTCAGTTAGCCGCGCAAACAGTGGTAAAGACCCTGAGCGGCGGTCCTGTCAGCGATCCCTACATCTACTACGGCAATTCGGATGGCAGCACAGCCACCGAAGCACAGTTTCATACACCGTGCGGCATTGCCATGGATGCCAGTGGCGATATTTTGGTAATCGCCGACCGTGACAACAATGCGATTCGGCTCGTTTACTTGAACACCGGTCAGACATTTCACTTTTCAATTGTAAATACAAGTTTGATTAACGCTCCAATCGGCGTCGCTGTTGACATTGAAAACAACGTTTTTGTCCTTAATTATGGCAACGGCAGTAACGGAAGCATTTATGAATTTGACTTGTACGGCAATACGATAGCCACCAATGCCGTGAATTTAGCCAATGTTGGCGGCATCGCGCTCGATAGCGCGGATAATATTTATGTTACCGTCAATAATAACCAGTTGAAACGTATAACCGGCACCAATGTCACCACAATTGCCACCATCCCCATTGCCGGAACGTCGTTGCAGGGCATTGTTATGAAAAGGGCGGGGGCAACCGCAGGATTAATAGCCGCCTGCGACGCAGGTCGCAACGGAATTTATCTGATCAATCCCTCCAGCGGCCTTGTCACCACCAATGCCGGATTCCATGGTGCGGGCGACTTCACACCTGCCGGTGTTGACGCGGCTTCAAGTTCAACCGCTCAATTCAATCAACCCATGAGCGTGGCCGAGGCAGGCGATGGAAGTCTGATTGTCGCAGACTACGGCAACAACCGGGTCAAAGTTGTGAGCGCCAGCGATGGTTCTGTCAACAATATTTATGGTGTCGCCTCCAGTTATTGGGTTCAAGGATCACCGCCCTATGTTTATCCTGGCTGGTATGATGGGACCGTCGCAAGTCCTGATGAGGTTGGTGGCGTCGAAGCGCGGCAACCCTACGGCGTAACCTTCTCACCGGCCGGCACCCTCTATGTGACAGAAAATTATTATGACATCATCCGGATGGCTACGGGCACCGGCCTGCCCACATTGTCGGCGGCGGTTGCATCTTCCCCCACTGGATTAACTGCATCACTGACTAATAATCAGATCCTGCTGACTTGGGCACCCAGTTTTGGTGCAACAAGTTATAATGTTGAGCGTGCCACCACGAATGGTGGCCCTTACACCATCATAGCCAACACAACCGGCACCAATTACACAGACTCGTCCGTGCTCAACGGGACGACCTACTATTATGTTCTTTCGTCCGTAAGCCTCAGCGGCACGAGTGCCAATTCATTGCAAGTGAGCGCCACGGTTCCAGCCCTTGCCGCGCCGACAAACCTTTCTGCGGTGACGACAAACAGTCAGGTTGTTTTGACATGGACGGCCAGCTTTGGCGCGACCAGTTACAACGTGGAACGTTCCACCAACATCAGCGGACCTTACTCCATTATTGCCAGCACATCCGCAACCAATTACACGGACACCTCCATAGTTAGTGGTACAACTTACTATTATGAGGTATTGGCAGTAAGTCCCGGCGGAACGAGTACCAATTCCACGCAAGTCAGCAGCGCCCCGCCGATTCCTGCCGCCCCGGCAAACCTGGCCGCGACGACCACCAACAGCCAGGTTATACTGACGTGGACAGCCAGTTTTGGCGCCACAAGTTATAACGTCGAACGATCCACAACAAATGGCGGCACGTACACAATCATTGCAAGCACGTCCGCAACCAATTATACCGATATAAATGTATTTGATGGGGCGACCTACTACTATGTTGTTTCGGCTGTAAATGCCAGCGGCACTAGCACCAATTCCTTGCAAGCAAGCAGCGGCGTCATCCCGCCATTCTTCAGCAGCCCGGCCGGCATTGCCGTGGATGCTTCAGGAGCCAATCTCGCGATAGCTGACCACGCGAACAACGCCATACGCATACTAAATCTGCCCAGCAGCCAAACCAGCACGTTCCTCTATGCCAGCAACGGCATCAGCGCACCGGCCGCCGTTTTGTATGATACCAACGAAAATCTTTATGTGTTGAATCAAAATGCCGGCCCCAACGGCAACATCATAGAATTTGATCCATACGGCAACACGATTGGAACCAATGCCACCGGTTTGAACCAGCCAACCGCATTTACCATGGACGCGAATGGCAACATCTTTGTCACCGAGCAGTCCAGCAACATCTGCGTCGTATTCCCATCCGGGGAGACAAACACTTTGGTCAGCATTACGAACGCCAACGTTTCGCTTCAGGGCATCGCACTGTTCGACAATGGGAACATTGCCGTCAGCGACGCCGGCAATCATGTGATCTGGACGGTGAACCCCAATACCAAGGTTGTAGCCCTGCTGACCGGCAAGCTGGGCGTGAGCGGTTCCACTTTGGGTTCGTCCAACTTCGCCAAGCTGTATCAACCGCATCAACTCGCGCGCTCCGGCGGCAATCTGCTTGTCGTCGCCGACACGGGCAACAACCGGATTGTCACCGTTACCAGCGCTGGCTCCATCACCAATGTTCTGAACTCGACCAACGCCAGCATCTGGTTTGGCCAGACCGGCGATCCGGTCGGCAGCGGCAGCTCCAGATTCGTCCAGATGGTTTCACCAATTGGGGTGGCCGTTAGCGGTGCTGGCAACGTTTTTGACTCGGAAACGTACTATGATGATATACGCGGATTTACCGGACTACTGAACCCGCCGGACGCAACGCCGATCATTACCCTGCCATATTTCAACAACCCTGCTGGCATTGCCTATATTTCCAGCTCCCCAGTTTCAGACGATCCCACTCTTTTCATTGCTGACGCCGCCAACAACGCTGTTGAGCAGCTTGATTTGTCGGACAATTCGACCTACACATTCCTGTCGTCTGTGGACGGCATCACCAACCCTGCTTCAGTATTGCTGGACACCAATGCAAATGTTTTTGTATTGAACCAGAATGCAGGTGCAAACGGATCCATTCTTGAATTTGATATTTACGGCAATCCCTACGGCCCGCTCGTCACGGGATTGAATAATCCAACTGCCTTTACGATGGATGGCTATGGAACCATTTTTGTCGCACAACAGTCCGGCGGAATTTGCATCGTGTATCCTTCCGGCGCGACCAACACTTTGATTACCATAACCAACGCCAATGTTTCTCTACAGGGCATCGCCCTCTTCGATAATGGCAACATTGCAGTCAGCGACGCCGGCAATCATGTGATTTGGGCTGTCAATCCCATCACCAAGACCTATTCCAGACTGACAGGACAGCTGGGTGTAAGTGGTTCAACTCTGGGCGCGTCCAACTTTGCCAAGCTATACATGCCGCACCAACTCACCCGTGCAGGCAACAACATCCTGGTTATCGCCGACTATGGCAATAACCGGCTCGTCACAGTAAACAGCGCGGGTGCCATCACCAATGTCTTGAATTCCACAAATGCCAGCGTTTGGTTCGGTCAGAATGGGGATCCGGTCGCCAACACCAGTTCCAAGTTCATTTCCATGCGCCAGCCGTCGGGCGTTGTCGTCGGCAGCGGAGGTGAAGTTTTTGCCTCGGAAACCTATTACCAGGACATCCGCGGGCTGCTAGGAACTGGAATTGCGTCGCCGGCCTTGAATTCCAGTGTACCCCTTTCTTTCTATTCAGCTCCGGCTGGCATTGCCTTGAATTCCGAAAGCACGGTTCTTTATATTGCCGATCCGACTAATAACACGGTCAGCGCCCTGAACCTCGCGAACAATCTGACAACGGTATTCCTTAATTCCGCCAATGGTCTTACAAACCCCGTGGACTTGGCCGTTGACAGCAGTGACAATCTATACGTTCTTAATCAGGGCGGCGGCGGCAATGGTTCCATACTTAAGTTCGATAAATACGGCAACTTTTTAAGCACAAATGCTGCTGCTTTACTTTTGCCGACTGCAATGAGGTTAAGCTCTATATTGAGCCCAGGGAGCATTTATGTGACGGAGCTGAACGGTGCGGTTCAAGTATTTAATACGGGAATCTCAAATACGATAGCGACCGTGACAAATGCCAATGTCCGGCTGCAGGGCATCACGATGCTGAACAATGGGTCCATCGTTGTCAGTGATGCCGGCAATGATGTTATTTGGTCCATCAGCCCTGCATCCACTAATGCCGTCTTGTTCACCGGTGTCATCGGGGTTCCCGGCACGACGTTTGGCGCAGTTGGATTCGCTAAATTGAACGCTCCCATGCATCTGGCCGAGACCAGCGGCGGCCAGTTGCTCATCGTTGACTCCGGCAACAATCGCATCGTGGTTTGCGACGCATCGGGCACCATTTCCAGCGCCTTAAATTCCAGCACCGCCACACTTTGGTTTGGCCTCGCCTTTGACCCCGTCTCTACGTCGAGCCCCTACTATGTCTCCATGTCCTCGCCCGTGGGCATTGCCATAGGTGCTAATGGGACTGTTTTTGACTCCGAGGCCACTTACAAGGACATCCGTGGAATATTGAATACGGGTTTCACGCCGCAAACAACGCCACCCTCTACACCCTCCAATCTGGCGGCAACAACATCTTTTGGACAGGTCACGTTGACTTGGTCTGCGTCTGCTGGCGCGGCAAGTTACAACATCGAACGCTCTCTAACCTCGGGTGGACCATACACGACCATTGCCAACAATGTGACCGCCACAAGTTACACCGACACGGGACTGGTCAACGGGACGAAGTACTACTATGTCGTTTCAGCAGTGAATGCCGGCGGCACGAGCGCCAATTCTTCGGAAATAAATTCCACGGTGCCGATGCTTGCCGCACCAACTGGGCTGGCCGCGACGACAAATTACAACCTGGTGAATTTGACGTGGTCGGCAAGTCCCGGAGCGGCAAGTTACAATGTCAAACGCTCTCCTTCCACCGGCGGCCCTTACACAACTGTTGCCAACAATGTGGCCACCACGAGTTATTCCGACACGTCCGTTATTAATGGGATAACGTATTATTATGTTGTTACATCAGTAAATTCCGGTGGCGAAAGCACAAACTCACTTGAAGTCAGCGCCACTCCACCGCTCCCCCCGGTAGCAACACCGCAAATCGGCTATGTGGATTTCCCACCACCATATCCTTATACATCCGTGTTTCATGCCGTTTCATCGTCAGGAGCTACTTTCAACAATGACGTGCCCATCGTCATTGTGGGAGCTGCGGGAAGTCAGTCATATTATACTTATAGTAATACACTGACAGTTGCCAGCATTCCCGACCCCACATCCTCTTCTGCTTCGGCACCGGTCGGCTATCAGAACGGACTTTCTTCGGTGGTTGGCTTGACGGTCGCGCAGATTTTGCCGAACTTGTCCATAAAGGCAATTGGGGAACAGTCTCTTCATCCCAATAGCGCAATCACTTCAGCACTGTTTCAATTCATCGTTGGCAACCCCACCGTTGTCGGCGACAACGCCGCACAGTTTACGGTCTATGATGTCACGGACGGTGCGCAATTGTGGTATACCACCGACGGAAGCAACCCAACGAATGCCGCACCCAGCATATTTGCCGGCACCATATCTGGCACCAATGGCATCACATTGTCTCTGTCGCTTCCATCCAATACGAACTTGACGTTCAACATCATGGGCTTCAAGCCCAACTATCAGCCTAGTGCTGTCACCCCCACAGTTTTCTTGGCAAGCGCCTTCGTGCCAAACACCATCAGCTTTGGCTTCGCATCAGGAGAGGCTTCCAGCGCTTTTATCGCGTCACCCGGCCAGACGTTTTACGCCCCGGTCACGCTGTCACCGCTGTCCAGCACCATTATCTACAGCTTGCAGTTCAACCTGACCGTCACCAACGCAGGTCCCAATCCCGGCCCTGCAATCACCCCGAACGCATTCAATTTTCAATCCATGCTGGAGCAGCCCAATCCTAAATTCCCGGACACGTTTATTATCATTCCGCCGGCAATGTTCGACGGGACCGGTCTGGTTCCTTTGGAAAACATCAATACATCGGAAAACCTGATGGGAATCGGCTGGATAGAGCGCTATGGCGCGACTAATCTTTACAACACAAAGTCGCAGGATCTCATCCAGTACTCGCAGGCGCATGACACCCTTTTCCTACAGACCGGCGGGAAGGTCATAGCAGGCGGATATTCGTTCACCGTGCCCACTGGCGCCACGCCAGGTCAAACCTACCAGATCCAGATAGGCCGTCCGTCGGCGACCGACGACGGCATCGGCGCACCGGGTTCGGATGTGTTTATTTACGCTCCAACGAACGGCTCGCTGGGTGCTGGCACGCTCAACGCAATCAAAAATGTGACCGTCGGATCGGCAAGTTATATTGTCGGCGATTCATATCCGTTCCGCTGGTTCAACGCCGGTGACTTCGGCGACACCAACTTGGATAATGCCGACGTTGAGCAGGTGTTTCAATCGGCGATATATTCTGCTAATTATCCTCCGTCAGGCAGTGATTTCGCCGACAGCATGGATTCCGCCGGCGCTATTGGCATAGACACTGGCAATGGTTATTTAATACCCGGTGGCGCGGTGGCCAGCGAAGCTACATTGGGCGCCAACAACGACACAAGCATCAATTTCAATGTCTTTGGTGATGGCACGCTGGACGTTTCCGACGTGTATGTTACCTTCCGCCGGTCGCTGGATCCATCCCTGACATGGTATCGTCGGTTTTGGACAAATGACACGGTTAACGGCTATCAGGGGCTTGCGGCGGTAGCCACCTCCAACGTATTCAATCCAAGTTCCTTGAGCAAAGGCCTGTCATCGCCGGCTGTAAGCCCCTTGTCCATGACAAATATGCCATCGGTCAATTTCGCCAGTACCGATTTTGTGGCATCAGCAGGCCAGGTTCTTCAAATACCCATTACCGCAAGCGTCTTTGGGCCATATCCATTGCGCGTGGCCATGCTGAACATCAGCATCGTGCCGCTGGACGGTTCGCCGACGCTGACAGTGCCCATATCATTCACGCCCAACAGCACGAACACCGCGCTTGGCACGCCGACATCCGGCTTCACAGCTTCCGATGGCAATGCCAATTACGCCGCCGCGTGGCTGGACAGCACCATAGCGGGAATTTCCAACAGCGCCGTCATTGGCACGTTAACTGTCACCATACCGACCAATGCGACAAGCCTCTCCTCTTACGCGATACATTTTGACCACGCCTCGGGTTCACCCACCGGCATTGCGTCGTTCCCACGGCATACTTTGACAGGATTGATTACGCTGTCCAGCCGCACCAACTCCACCTATAACGACAGCATACCCGATTCATGGCGCCTGCGATATTTCGGCACGGTAAACAATCTGCTTTCCGTCTCCAATGCCGACGCCGACGGTACCGGCTTCAACAACTGGTATAAATACGTTGCCGGCCTTGATCCGACCGATCCGAAATCCAAATTAACTGCCGGCACCGATCAGGCCATGGCTCAAAACCCTAAGGACAGCGTCATTTACTGGCCCAGCATGACGGGCAAGCAGTATGTCATCCAGCGCTCCTCCAGCATGTTCCCCGGTTCGTGGACTGCCATCTCCACAAACACCGGCACCGGCGGCAACATGGAAATACATGATGCATCCGGCGGCAATTCCCGTTTCTACCGCGTGAGCGTCCACTGACGGAAACACCTGCTGAAATTTCAACGGCGCGTTCATCTGAACGCGCCGTTTTTGTTTTCATAACTGTTCAACCGGTTTGTTTTTCGTCAGCCACACGCTTCAAGTATTCAAAGGAATAAATTCCCGTTGCATGGCCGTCCGCCCAGACAGGCTGTATCGCATAGCCGCCCACGCTGATAAAATGTTTCAACTGGAATGCCGCAGTGGAAAGTTTCTGCTCCGGATTCTTATACACGTTGCCCATGATGTCCGTCTCGCCCTTGCAGCCCGCGCATGGGCAGGCGCGGCGCAGCGTTTCCAGCGGAATGAAGCTCTCCCCGCCGCCGCTCCATTTCACGGCAAGCTCGTTCCCGATTTGTTGGATGTCCAGCGGTCGCATTACGTTCAGGTTATTTTCACCGGCCGCCCAAGTCCACACTTTCCACGCTTCCTCTTCAGCCCGGCATGGCGCCCATCTGCAAGGTCTGCCAGTCTGGAAATACAAAGGGCGACGCTCGTCAGTCGCATGGTGCTTTCTACTTTCCTCTCCGCCTCGATTGCCCACACTCCGCATACAATTACTGTCGCTTTACTTTCTGACAATTCATGTTAATCAGCGGGGCATGTCAGGTTCGTCCCATACTGGAGATCAAAGCTTGAAAATCGGCGGCCAAATCCGCAAGCAACACCATGTGGGTGCCTATGCGAGTTTGGCGAGAATCTTGACGTGCTACAGGTCTGCGAGCAAAAGGTGTGCGTGTCGGTTCCACAACCGACAGCACGCACACATAATTAAAATGGTTATCCGCGCCATCTTGTCCCTTTCTGCAAACGTTTTTTCTGTGTCCTGTCACAGTCTGAGATGGATCCGCTCTCGGTCTAAAGACCGAATTGAGCTTATTCAGCCGGTTTCGGGTGCTTTTCGTCCAGTTTTGGCACTACTTGCGTAGGGCCACCATTCTTCTTATGGAGGGTCATCATTCTCGCGCGATTGTTCGTTCAATGGCGAACCGGAACGGGTTGGTCCGGGATTCGGAGTGGTGACGTCAGGGCTTGT
>Ga0302319_10009408_pt1 | contig 18792 bp, 16 predicted proteins | sample Bog_T0_2_FD_203319 | JGI IMG/M metagenome (GOLD analysis project Ga0302319, IMG submission 203319) | Peat permafrost microbial communities from Stordalen Mire near Abisko, Sweden - Bog_T0_2 | ecosystem: Environmental > Terrestrial > Soil > Wetlands > Peat | place: Sweden: Abisko, Stordalen Mire... | reverse complement strand
AAACCAGAGGCGCCCACCTGCGCTAACCTTTTGACATCGCATCACACATTGGGTCCCCGCGTTCACGGGGGGCTGACATGAGGCTCGCCAAAATGCGATTCATTCACACGCTCTGAGCATGTCCCTCGACGCGCTCGGGACGAGGCGCCCGGCGGCCAAGGCGTCGTAGGCAAAAAAAAAGCGCCGTCCCGAACAGGGACGGCGCAGGTCACGTGACGTTAGGGAGGAGAAACGTCGCGCAGGTAAACGGGGAAGTTAGTGGATGTTGAGCGTCTTCGCGACTTGAGCCTTGATCGGCTCGACCGTGTCGACCGCAACCTTCTGCGCGAGTTCGCCGAAAGCCTTGGTTTGCGCGGTCATCATCTCGATCTGCTTGCGGGCGAATTCGGTTTGCAGCGTCACGTAGTCGGACGGCGACTTCACCGCGAACATCGACTTGAAGAACGCGAAATTCGCGTTGGCCGTGTCGGTCAATGCCTCGAGGGCCTTGACGTTGAACTGCACCGCGCCGTTCTTGACGGTCGCGTAGGAGGTCTCGATCGCCTGTGCGGCCTCCCCGGCGGCGCTCTTCATCTGCGAATACTTCGAATGCGTCTCGGCCAAGCTGGTCTCGACCATCGTGCGCACCTTGCCTTGCGCTTCGCTCAACGAAGCCATGGGCGCTTCCAGGATTTTGCTGACAGCCGCGAGTGGCGCCGCGACGGCGGCTTCCGCCTTGGGAGCGGCAGCGGCTTCGACCACTACGGGCGCGGCTTCCATGACCGGGGCGGCATCGGCGACCGGGGCCGGTTCGACGAAAGGAGCCGGTTCCACGAAAGGAGCCGGTTCGACGACAGGGAAGGTCTCGACCATCGGCGCCGAGGCCTCGTAAGGGGCGACTTCGACGACTGGCGTTGCTTCGACCACGGGCTCTAAGACGGGAGCCGAGGCGGCAAAGGCGGCGGCGGCAGCCGCAGCCGAGGATTTCTTCGGGCTAGCCATGATATTCACACCCTTGATCTACAAACAGATTTGATTGTTCGCGCGGTCGCGCCCAATCACTTCTTGGCGGGAATGGCGGCGCTCTGGATCAATCCGCCGATCGCTTTGGCCTGCTCCTGCATCGCGGCCATCTGGCCCTTGAGGAATTCGGTCTGGATGGCGATCGCTTCCTGCGGGTCCTTGGCCTTGACGAGCTTATGCGCGAGTTCGAAAGCGGCGTTGACATTCTGCTCGGCATAGCCAAGCACTTGCGAACTCACCGACTTTGCGCTGGTCGTGGTCGACGCTGTGGCGTCGTCGACGGCGCCGATCGTCTTGTGCGCCACGGTGACAAAGCCTTCAAAGGCCTTTTTCGCCTGATCGACGCTCTTTTCCGCGAAATCACGGAGGTCAGCGGGGACTTCAAATGGACTGCTGGTCATGGAACGTTGCCTTCGCCTGGGAATGTTGTTGCGAACTTGACTCCATATAGCGAAAATTTTGTTGCAGTGCAACATCTTTTTTTGCGGCGCACCACGAAACTTAACCCTGTTCGCAGACGGACGCGGCGGGATCCGCCAAAAGCAAGCAAAAGCCTTAAGGATTTGGTAAGCATGCGAGCGACGGATGAAGCGTCGGCCGCGAATCGCGGTTGGCGTCCTCCGTTCGGGTCGGCCGTGAATGCGGATCGGCCGAGACTCGGTGTTGGTGAGATCTGGGATTCGATGGACGACGCGACCGAACCCTATCCCCAGGCGGAAATCGCCGCGGCGCTCGCCGACGGCGCCTTCCGCGTCGCGGTGGCGACGGGCGCGCCGCTCGTCGTCGTCGCCGGGGCCCCGGCGCGCGCCCGGTACGCGAGCCCTGCCGCGCTGACGCTTTTCGAAACGACGACGCTCGAAGCGCTGAACGCTTTGCTCGTCACGGCCGAAAGTCCGGGCGCTCGGCGCCTCAGGCGCATCGCGGCGACGCCAGGCGGTCCTGGCGCCCCTCGGCTCGAACAATTGCGATTTTACGGACCCGGCGCGCCGATGACGCTGGGTATGTTCGCCGCGCGGCTCGAAGGGCCTGACGGCGAACCGTGGCTGGTTCTGGCAGCGGCGACGCCTGCCGCTCAGGTCCCGGCCCCGCCGCCGGTCGAGGAGGCGCCCGCCTTCGCGCCCGAGCCCGAGCCCGCAGCCGCGCCGGCGCCCTTCGTCGCTCCGCCGCTCGACGGCCCGGTGCGTTTCCTTTGGTCGCTCGACGCCGAGGGGCGCTTCCTCGCCCCGGATCCGGTGCTCGCGGCGCATCTTGGGGCCAACGCTCCCGCCCTCGACGAGCCGCTTTCGGCGCTGTTGGCGCGAGTCGGCCTGGACGCCGCCTGGTCCGACATGGTGGGCGCCCGGAAGACCTTTTCCGGATTGCGTCTCGAATGGCCCGAATCCTATTCTGCGCGCGCTCGCGTGGTGAAGTTGTCGGGCGCGCCCAGTTGGGATCGGGCGCGCGCCTATGCCGGTTTCCTGGGATTTGGCGTTTTCACCGGCGAGGCCGTGGAGAGGTTTGTCGAGCCCGAGCCGGCCGTGGAAGCGCCGGCCGAGCCGGTTCAGACTTCCGAACCCGTCGAAGCCGTCGAAGCCGCGCAAGCGCCGCCGCCCGCGGCCCTCGAGGCGCCGTTCCGGCCCGGCGCGGAAATTTTCGTGTTGCGGCCCGGCGCCGCCGCCAACCACAATGTCGTGCCGATCCGCCCGGTCGCGCTCAACGTCCTGACGGCCCCGGCTGACTTCGGCGGCCGGGTGGACCCGGAAGGCAGCGTGGAACTGAGCACCCATGAACGCGACGCGTTTCGTGAAATCGCGCGCGCTCTCGGCGCGCGATCGCGCGAAGAGGAGGACGACGATCGCGCAGAGATTGCGTTGTCCGACGACGAAGCTGGACACTTCCAACAGGCGGCCCCCAACGCCGAATTGGCGACGCTGATCGACGCGCTGCCGATTGGCGCGCTGGTGTGTCGCGACGGCGAAGCTTTGTTCGCCAACCGCGCCTTGCTCGACTTCGTCGACCAGGAATCGCTCGACTCCTTTCGCGCCTCCGGCGCGCTGGCCACGATGTTCCGCGGTCGCAATCCCGAAACGCTGCTCGCGGCCGGCGCGGACGCGCCCGTCGTCGCCGCCAACGGCGAGTTGACGACGGTTCACGCGCAAGCCGCGACGATCCTCTGGGGCGGCGAACCGGCGACGCTGATTTCGATGCGGCGGTCGCGCGAAGTGGAGCACCAGGAACGCGTCCTGGCGCTCGAGGCCGATTCGCGCGCCCATGCCCATGTCGCGCGCGATCACCTCGTCGCGCTCGACGCCGCCTGCGACGGCTTCGTGCGCCTCGACGCCAGCGGCCGTATCCTGTCGATGAGCCCCCGCGCGGAAATCCTGTTCGGCTACGATCAGAAAGAGACGGCGGGCGCGAATTTCCTGACGCTGCTGACTCCGCAAAGTCAGGCGACGGGTCTGGCCGCCTTCTGGGAGGCGATGGGCGGCGAGTTCGGCCAGGAGGCGTATTCGGAGGTCGAGGCGCAGGCGCGGACCTCGAGCGGGCGAGTCTTCGCGGCCGGCTTGGTGTTCGGGCGTCTCCTGGGGTCTGATCAACCGGAGGCGTTCTTCGTCATTCACGACCGCGACACCGCGAGCGCGGCGCTGCGTGAAGTCCAGGCCGCTCGCGACGCGGCGTTGAAGACCAACGAGCGCAAGACGGAATTCCTCGCGGTGGTGAGCCATGAGATCCGCACCCCGCTGCAGGCTATTCTCGGCTTTGCCGAAGTCATGATCGAGGAACGGTTCGGGCCGATCGGCAACGAGCGCTACAAGGACTATATCAAGGACATTTTCGCCTCGGGACGGCATGTGATCAGTTTGGCCAACGACCTGATCGACCTCGCCAAGATCGAATCCGGCAAGATGGAGCTGGTGTTCGAGCCAGTCGACGCCAACCAGATCATCCGCGATTGCATAGCGCTGATGCAGCCTCAGGCGGCGCGCGAGCGCATCATAATGCGTATATCGCTGTCCGACCGGTTGCCCAACGTGATGGCCGACCAGCGATCCCTGCGGCAGATCATGATCAACCTGATGTCCAATGCGGTGAAGTTCAACGAGCCCGGCGGCCAGGTGATCGTCTCCACCGCCCTCGACGACGCCGGAATCGTCGTGATCCGCGTTCGCGACACCGGCGTCGGCATGAGCGAAAGCGAGCTTGGCCTGGCGCTCGAGCCCTTCCGACGCGCCGAGGGCGGCAAGGGGGTCGAGGGAACCGGTTTGGGCCTGCCGCTGACCAAAGCCCTGGTCGAGGCCAATCACGCCGACTTTTCGATCAAGAGCCGCAAAGAGCAGGGAACGCTGGTCGAAGTCGCGTTTGCGAGCGTGCGCGCGGCGCAATAGCCGACATGTCCGTTCTTCAGCCAAATATCGTGACAGTCGGGCGCTAATACGAGTTACTTAATGACGTTAGGGGAAGCGCCCGAACGTCCGCCAAACCTTGTATTGGCGCCAAAGCTTTACGTTACGACAATCACACGCAGAGCGGTTAACAGAAATTTTACCCCGAATACGACAAATGCCCCGGATTTTCCGCATCGACCGAAAGGATTAATCAACGGGGGATTGGGATAATGGCCTCATGACACAATCCCATTGCGTCTTGCAACCCGAGAGCCCCGAAGGCGATGATCAAATCCTGGAAACGCTCGCTTGCCAAGGCGCTCGCGGATTTTCGCGGCGACGGCGGGGCAGCCGCGGTCGAATTCGCGGTGCTGTCGCCGCTGTTCATCGCCCTGATCTTCGTGGCCACCTTGGTTGGAATCGTCTTCATGGCGAAGTCAGAATTGGACTATGCGACCGAGCGCGTCTCCCGTCTCGTCATGACGCGTCAGGTCACCACGGCCGCCGCCTTGCAAACGCAGCTGTGCAATTACATCGGCGGCATAATCAACTGCAGCAGTTTGATGGTCAATCTGACTTCATATACTTCGCTCGCATCGATGAGCACGTCCACGCCAACGCTCACTTACAATGCCGGCGGCAATGTGACGAATACCTGGAATACCCAATTCGGCAGCGCCGGCTCGATCATGGTGCTGCAGATCATGTATCAATACCCGATGGTCAGCGGCATGATGTTCAATCTCGCGTCGCAAGCCAATGGCTCGGATCTCCTCATTTCCACCGCCGTATTCGTCAACGAGTGATCTGATGTTCAGCTGGCGCAAATCTTACTTTCAGGCAGACGCTTCGTTGAAACGAGCCTGTTCGCTGTTTCGCCGCGATTTGGGCGCCGCGGCGACCATAGAATTCGTCCTGTTGGCTCCGGTCATTCTTTCGATGCTCGCGCTCATCGTCGCTGGCGGCGAGGGGTTCGAGGTCAACCGCAAAGTCACCATGGTCGTGCGAACGCTCGCCGATCTGGCTTCGCAGCAGCAGAACCTCAAGAGCACTTCCGTCACCGTTTCAGGCACGACCATTCCCGCGGGAACCTACACGGCGACGCAAATTCTTAGCGCGGCTTCGCTCGTCATCGCCCCCTACGATTCGACGCAACTCTCGCTGGTGCTTTCCGAGGTCTCGGCGAATGGCAGCGGATCGGGAACAGTTGTGTGGAGCCAGGCAAACGGCAACGGCACGGCGCTGTCGGTCGGCTCCTCCGTCACGGTGCCTTCCAACATCACGACGTCAGGTTATTTGATCCTCGGCGCGGCGAGCTACAATTTCGCCCCGCTCCAGATCTTTCTGCCGATGGCGGCATTTCCGATCACCGACAGCCTCTATCTGGCGCCGCGCACGGGAACGATTGGCGTGCAATGTTGCTCCTAGCGAAACCCTCTGAAATTCGCCGCAGGGCGCTTATGTGATCACGCGCAACACGTCGCAAAGACGCCAGCGCCCGCGAACTCCGCCATAGCGGCAAAGGCGGCGCATCCTTTACGCGACGCCGCTCGGGTTAAGGCCTGAAGGCGCCCTGGCCTGGGTTCAGTTCATCCGCCGAGCGCCGCGCGCGTTCCCCCGGAACGTCCGCGTCGCAGGGTCGCAGTCTGTCGTCACCGCCACAAAAGAGAAGGACCGCTGCCTTTATGGCAACGGTCCTTCCATTGTCGCGACCAAGCAGAGATCGCAATCAACCTGGAACTGCATAACCTCTGCTATCCGCGAAAACCTTCCGCGCGGATAATGTTCCAGGCCTGGGAGATCTCGCTAGGCGAGAGACAATGAGACACTGGATCACCTCCTTTCGGTTGTTGACGACATAACCAGGATACGACGATTCGCGAAAATTGGAAGCCCGGAATTTCAACTCACCGCCTATCTCGTGAACATTTTGCATTAATGGTAATCAAGCGGCTGCCAAGGCGACCGCCTCGCAGACTTCACTGACCAGACTGTCGACCAATTCCGAATCTTCCGCCTCCGCCATCACTCGGATGACCGGCTCGGTGCCCGAGGGCCGAATGACGAGGCGCCCGCGCTGCCCGAGCCGCTCGCGCGCGGCGCGGATCGCCCTCACCACGCGCTCGTCCTCGAGCGGCCGACCGCTCTTGAACCGCACGTTGCGCAGGATCTGCGGCAGCGGCTCGAAGCGCCGGCAAACCTCGCTCGCCGGCCGGTTGAGCTTCTTGACCATCGCGATCACCTGCATGGCCGCGACCAGACCGTCTCCCGTCGTCGAATAATCGGTCAGGATCATGTGCCCGGACTGCTCGCCGCCGACGTTGATGCCCTTTTCGACCATGCGCTCCAGCACGTAGCGGTCTCCGACCGCGGTCCGTTCCAGCGTCAGGCCCTGACCGCCGAGATATCGTTCCAATCCGAGATTGGACATCACGGTCGCGACGATCCCGGGCTTGGACAGCCGCCCGTCCGCCCGCCAGCTTTCGGCGATGACCGCCAGGATCTGGTCGCCGTCTATGACATGCCCCTTCTCGTCGACGACGATCATGCGGTCGGCGTCGCCGTCGAGCGCGATGCCGATGTCGGCGCGCAGCTCGCGCACCTTGCTCGCCAATGTCTCGGGCGAAGTGGAGCCGACGTCGAGATTGATATTGACGCCGTTGGGCTCGACGCCGATCTTGATGACTTCGGCGCCGAGTTCCCACAGCGCTTCGGGCGCGACTTTATAGGCCGCGCCATTGGCGCAATCGACGACGATGCGCATGCCCTCGAAGGAAACGTCGCGCGGCAAGGTGCGCTTGGCGTATTCTATATAGCGCGCCTGCACGTCGTCGACGCGCCGCGCCCGGCCGAGATCAGGCGCGCGCGAAAGCTGCGGCCCAATGTCGGCGTCGATCAGGCGCTCGATGCGCTGCTCGATTTCATCGGACAACTTGAAACCATCCGGGCCGAACAGCTTGATGCCATTGTCCTCAAACAGGTTGTGAGACGCCGAGATCATCACGCCGAGATCGCAACGCATCGAGCGCGTCAGCATTGCGACCGCCGGCGTCGGAACCGGGCCCAGCAGCAGCACGTCCATGCCGACCGAGGTGAAACCGGCGACCATGGCGTATTCGATCATGTAGCTGGAAAGCCGTGTGTCCTTGCCGATGACGACGCGATGCCGATGATCGCCGCGCTGAAAGATGAGGCCCGCGGCCTGGCCGACCTTGAGCGCGAGATCCGCCGTGATTTTGGAATTCGCGCGCCCGCGGATGCCGTCGGTGCCGAAATACTTACGCGCCATGTAAAGCTCCTGCGGCCGCCAAACGTAACATCTTCCGCGATCTCACTATCTGAAATTAGGCATGAACGGGTTCAAATTTGGTTTCCGCATGTAAACACGGTCTTGACCCATGGTAGGGTGAGTCGGTTTTCATTTCCGATTTCCCAATGGCAGTGCTCCGGGGCCCAGCTTTGTCAGAGATAGTCATCGCTTTCGTCGCCGCGTTCGCCGCCCTGTTCGCCGGCCGGATCATGCCCGACCTGCTCTCCGGCTGGCGACGCGCCCTCGCGATCGGCGTCCTGCGAGCGGCGCTGATCGCCGTCACAATATACGAAATCCTCTCCACCAGCATCGTTTCGATCCCCGCCAGCGAGGTCGGCGTGGTGCGCAAAGTATATGGGGTCGCCAACCTTGCGCCGGGGCATATCGTCGCGACCAAGGGCGAGACCGGATATCAGGCCGAGATCATCCCGCCGGGCACGTTCCGCATTTCGATTTTCTTCAACGTTCTCAATCAGGTGGATCTGCTGCCGATCGTCGTCGTGCCTCAGGGCTTCTATGGCCGCATCGTCGCCAGCGACGGCGAGTCGCTGCCCGCGGGACAGATCATGGCGGACGCCTGGCCCGACGATCAGGCGCAAAACTTTCTCGACGCCGAATATTTCATGACTCACGGCGGCCAGAAGGGCCTGCAGCTCAGCGTGTTGAAGCCGGGCGTCTATCCGATGAACCTCGCCTTGTTCCAGGTGAAGATCGGCTACATCCGCAACGGCCGCGACATCGTCGCCGATAGCGACGACGTCTACGATCTGCGCGGCCGGACGGTGGAGCAGACGCCGCTCGACACTTCGATCACCCGAGTGCCCGCCGGCATGGTCGGCGTCGTCCGCTCGTCGGTCCAAAGCCACGGCGTCGATTGCAAGGCGCGCACCGCCCGCACCGACAATGACGGGCTCACCGCCGAACTCGTGCCGCAATTTTGCAAGGGCGTCTGGGAAATTTCGCTGCCGCCCAACGACTATTACCTCAACCGCGACGCCTTCGACGTGACGCTCGTTTCCACGCGCGTGACCACGCTGGAATTCAAGGGCGGGTTCTCGCGCCGCTACATCGACCTGAAAGTCGACGCCCACGGCGATTTCACCCAGACCGAGCGGACGGCGTCGTTTCCCGTTCCCGCGGAGGCGGCCGACAACGCGATCAACACCAAGATCGAAGGCTGGGAAATTCCGCAGGAGCTGCGCGCGATCGTGCAGATCACCCCGGAAAACGCGCCGATCGTCGTCGCCGCGGTCGGCGGACAGCAGGAAGTCGACCAACGCATCGTCGTGCCCTCGATCCGCTCCCTGGTGCGCAACGTCTATGGCGGCAACATCACGGTCACCGAACCGGACGCCGCCGGCAAATCCGTCACCCTTACGCGCCCGACGCGGGTGCTCGACACGATCGAGAACCGCGCGGTGCTCGAGCAGGCCATTCTGGAGCGCGCTCAGATCGACGGACGCCGCGCCGGCGTCGACATCAAGGAAATCCGCCTCGGCGAATCCGTGATCCCGCCCGAGTTGCTGCTGGCGCGCCAGCGCGAACAACTCGCCGGCCAGTTGCGCGCGGCTTTCGTTCAGGAGCAGATCGCCCAGGAACAGCGCCAGAAGACCGAGCAGGCGCGCTCCACCGCCGACCAGCAGGGCGAACTCGTCACCGCCCAGATCGCCGTCCAGACCGCCAAGCTTTTGCAGGAGAAGCGGCAGGCGGAAGGTCACGGCGAGCGACTCTATCTCGAAGAACAGGCCGCCGGCCAGACCGCGCAGGCCGAAGTGCTCGGCAAGGACAACGTGCTGAAGTTGCAGCAGCTCAAGCTGGTCCTCGACCTGCTCGCCGCTCACCCCGAAGTGCTCGCCAACCTGCACCTGCCACAGACCTTCGTCGCCGGCGGCAGCGGCCTGGAGGGCCCGGCGGCCGTGCTCGGCGCGCTGCTCAAGCCGTCGGACGCGACGGGGAAGTGAGGGGTTGAGGGCTGTTGGCATACTATGCCATAATGGCCTACCCTTGCCAGAAAATGAGGCGGCCGATGCCGACGCGGAATGTTGTCCTGACAGAACGACAAGAGGCGCTCATCGAGTCGCTCGTTAGTAGCGGCCGATACCAAAACGCCAGTGAGGTCATGCGTGAAGGGCTTCGGCTGATCGAAGACCGCGAACTCGAACAATCGGCCAAACTCGATGGTCTGCGCGCGGCCATCCAGCTGGGAACTGACGCTTTGGATCGCGGCGACTACAAGGAGTTCGCGGACACGGCAGGGCTGATCGCTTATCTCGATACGCTGGCGGACGCCATTCTTTCCGATCCTGGGACCAAGTGAAACCGAAACGCTGTCGAGTTCGCTTCAGCGCCGAAGCGGAAAAGGATTTTGCCCGAATCCTGACCGACACCAGAGACAATTTCGGTCCTCGCCAGGTGGAAATTTACCGCGCGACACTGCGTGAGGCCATAAAGCGGCTTGAGTTCGGTCCAGAGGTTCTAAGCAGCCGGGCGCTCGACGAAGTCCGGCGTGGATTGCGCGTCCTTCATATTGCTCGAAAGGGCCGGCGCGGCAGGCACCTGCTGGCCTTTCGCGCCGACGACGGCCAAACGATCGAAATCATCAGAATTCTGCACGATTCGATGAACATCGAGCGCCATATGCCGCCGGGAACAGACTGAGAGTTCCCCACTTCCGCGACCATGCCATATATCCGCGACCCCTCAGTTCAGCACCCGCTTCGCGTGCGGGCTATCCAGCGAAAAGGCCGGAATCGCCACGTCGAACGCGCGGCCGCCGCCGTCGACCATGCGATACGCGCCGACCATGATGCCGCTCGGCGTTGTCAAAGGACAGCCGGACGTGTAGCGGAACGATTGGCCCGGCTCTAACATGGGCTGTTCGCCCACCACGCCGGGCCCGCGCACTTCCTCGAGTTTTCCGCGCGCGTCGGTGATACGCCAATGGCGGTGGGTGAGTTGCACGGCGGCGCGACCGAGGTTCAGGATCTCGATCGTGTAGAGCCAGAAATACCTGTTCTGGCCGGGCTCGGAGCGCTCTTCCGAATATTCCGGGGTGACGGAGACGCGAATGTCGTGGGTGACGGCGGAGTACATGAGCGAAGTGTATCCGGTCCCGAGTCTCCGGCCAACCCCGGGCATGAAGCTTGGCCCGAATCGCGCAATGGGAGCTTGGACACGCCGATGAACAGCGAGACCCTGTCGAGCGCGAAATCGCTGCTGAGCCGTCTCATTTCGTTCCCCACGGTGAGCGATAGGTCGAATCTGCGGCTCATCGAATTCGTCGAGCAATATCTCAACACGCTGGGCGTCGAGACTCAGCGGCTGCCCAACGCGGCTGGCGACAAGGCCGCGCTGCTGGCGACCCTCGGCCCGCGAGTCGACGGCGGCGCGGTGCTCTCCGGCCATACCGACGTCGTGCCGGCAGCCGATCAGCCGTGGACCGGCGATCCTTTCACGATGCGCGAGATCGACGGGCGGCTCTACGGACGCGGCGCCTGCGACATGAAGGGCTTTGGCGCGGCTACGCTGGCGATGGTTCCGGCGTTTCTCGCCGCCGACTTGCGCCGGCCCATTCACATCGTGCTCAGCTACGACGAGGAGACGACCTGCCTCGGCTCGGTCGACGCCATCGCCCGATTTGGCGTCGATCTTCCGCGGCCGGGCTTCGTCATCGTCGGCGAGCCGACGATGATGGAAGTGGCGGACGCTCACAAGGGCGTGGCGACGTTCGTGACGCGGGTGCTGGGAGTCGAGGCCCATTCCGCCAATCCGACCAAGGGCGCCAATGCGATTTCCGCCGCGGCCGAGATCGTCACCGAGATCGACCGGCTCGCCCGGGAATGCGAGGCGCCGGAAAAGCAGGACGCCCGCTTCGATCCGCCCTACTCGACTTATCATGTCGGCACGGTGCGGGGCGGCACGGCGCGCAACATCCTGGCGCGAGAATGTCAGTTCGGCTGGGAATTCCGCGGCCTGCCCAACGCGACCGCGCCGGAAGCGTTGCGCAAGGTGCAGGATTTCGTCGACCGCGTCGCTTTGCCGCGCCTGCGCCGCTACACGCAGGCGCCGACGATCGAGACCGTGATGGAGATCGACGTGCCCGGCCTCGCCGCCATGCCGGATTCGCTGGCCGCGACGACGGCGCTGAGGCTCACCCGCTCCAACCGGACGATCGCGGTCTCCTACGCGACGGAGGCCGGCAATTTCCAGCTCGCCCGCTTGCCGACGGTCGTCTGCGGACCCGGTTCGATCGACCAGGCGCACAAGCCCGACGAATTCCTCGCCGTAACGCAACTCGAGGCCTGCCTCGGCTTTTTGCGGGATATGGCCAGGGAATTGTCGGAGGGCTGAACCTCCGAATACGGGGGATGACAAACGCTTGCCTTCTCCCCTATAAGGGGGGGTCGTGGTGATTTGGCCGGCCGGCTTGCAGCCACGTTAAATAAATTGCTAAAGGGCCGCTTGCGGACCCCCTAGCGATTTGCATCCTTTTGATGTGCGTTCGTTATTGGTGACCGCGATGCCGATAAAAATTCCCGACGGACTGCCCGCGTTCGACGCGCTCGTGCAGGAGGGCGTGCGCGTGATGACCGAGGCGGCCGCGATCCGCCAGGACATCCGCCCGCTGCAAATCGGCCTGCTCAACCTGATGCCGAACAAGATCAAGACCGAGTTGCAGATGGCGCGCCTGCTCGGCGCCTCGCCTTTGCAAGTCGATCTGACGCTGATCCGTCTGGGCGGCCACAAGACCAAGCACACCTCCGAAGATCACATGATGACCTTCTACCAATCCTGGGAGGAGGCCAAATATCGCAAGTTCGACGGCTTCCTCGTTACCGGCACGCCGCTGGAGACGATCGACTACGAAGAGGTTTCCTATTGGGACGAGATGCGGCGCATCTTCGATTGGACGGTGACCAACGTCCATTCGACGATGAACGTCTGCTGGGGCGCGATGGCCGCGCTCTATCATTTTCATGGCGTGCCCAAGCACGTGCTGCCGGAGAAGGCGTTCGGCGTCTACAAGCAGACGGTGCTGAAGCCGACTTCGCACTATCTCGCCGGTTTCTCCGACGACTTCTCCATTCCGGTCTCGCGCTGGGCGGAGATCCGGGTCGAGGATCTGCGCGGGCTCTCAGAACTTTCGTTGCTCTCCCATTCGGACAAGGGCGCTTCAATCGTCGAAGAGGGGCGCGGCCATCGCCTCTATGTGCTCGATCATCTCGAATACGACGCGGAATCGCTGGCGGACGAATATTTTCGCGACGTCAAGTCGAACGTGCCGATCAAACTGCCGCACGGCTATTTCCCCAACGACGACACGACCCGGCGCCCGCCCAACCGCTGGCGCGCGCATGGCCATTTGCTGATCTCCAACTGGATCAACGAAATCTATCAGACGGCGCCGTACGAGATCGAGAAGATCGGCGAGCGCAAGTAGAGCCCGCGTGTTGCCGGGGCGCGGGGTCGTTCGGGTCGTCGGAATCGGCTGCGCCGACGTGTAGGGGGCGCTAGCCGAGGTCGGCGATCGGCAAGTGTTCGCGCTCGACCTCATCGCCGGCGTTTTCGGCGCGAAGGCCTGGAGGGGATGGCGCTGATGGCTTGCAGCCCTGAAAGTCCCGGCATGAAGTCGGCCGTGGCGCCGTGCTCCCCTGGCGCGCATCGCCGGATTTGACTCCCTCACCCGCTTGCGGGAGAGGGTTGCGGTGAGGACCCGAGATTTCTTCTTGCCCTCATTCACTCCCTGAGCCACTTTCGCCGGTGGCGCGGGGGCAGGATCGTCGGGCCCAAACTCGCCAAATCCGATCGCCAGGGGCCCCCATTGCGCATCGAGCAGATACGCCTGAAGAATTTCAAGGTCTTTCAAGATGTGGTTTTGAAGGACCTTCAGCCATTCACCGTTTTTGTCGGTGCGAATGGGTCGGGTAAGTCGACTTTGTTCGATGTTTTCGGGTTTCTTCGCGATTGTTTGCGCGACAATGTTCGGTCCGCTCTCGCTAAGCGCGGCGGCTTTCGCGAGGTTGTCACGCGCGGTCATCTGGACGAAACGATAGAGATTGAACTCAAAATACGAATGCCGCTCAAAATAGGCGACAGGAGTAGCGACCGCACCGTCACCTATCAAATCGAGATCGGATCGACAAAGGGGGAAGTCCGCGTCGCCAAGGAGGATTTGCGCTACACTAGGTTCGGCGGCGGACAGCCTTTCCATTTCATCAGGTTCGAAAATGGCGTCGGCGAGGCGATCCAGAACGAGACCGACATCGTCGATCGCGGCCAGTCCGCCAACCGGCAACCTCAGCGTCTCGACTCTCCCGACATATTGGCGATCAAAGGGTTGGGACAATTTCAGCGCTTCGAGGCGGCCAGCGCGTTGCGCGCATTGATCGAGAACTGGCACGTTTCAGATTTTCACATCGACGCGGCCAGAACCGTGCAGGACGCGGGATTCGCGGACCACCTTTCGACTCAAGGTGAAAACCTGCCGCTGGTCACGAGATTTCTGTACGAGAACCATCGGCCCATATTCGATGAGATTCTCAGGGCGATGGAGGAGCGGGTCCCGGGCGTCACGAGCGTGCAGGCCGACGAAACCACCGATGGGCGGATTGTACTTCGCTTCACCGATGGGAGTTTCAAGGATCCGTTCATCGCGCGCTACGTTTCCGACGGCACGATCAAGATGTTCGCGTATCTCGTGTTGCTTCACGATCCCAAAGCGCACCCGCTGCTATGCGTGGAAGAGCCGGAAAACCAGTTATACCCGGACTTGTTGGGAAATCTAGCCGAAGAGTTCGCCGCCTACTCGCGCAAGGGCGGACAAGTTTTCGTTTCCACGCATTCGCCCGATTTCCTTAACGACGTCGATCTAGATTCGATTTTTTGGCTGCGCAAGCAGGGGGGGACGACGACCGTTCATCGCGCGCGCGACAACGAACGCCTGAAAGCTTTCGTCGCCGCGGGCGATCATCCAGGTTACCTCTGGCGGCAAGGCGCATTCGAAGGGTTGGCGCCAAGTGGCTGACAGAGATATTCTCGTCTTTGTGGAAGAGCCCTCCGCTTACGAGGTCGTTCGCGCGGTCGCACGAAAACTTGCCCTGCAAGACCGAGTGCTCATTTTCAAGCATCGAGGCGCCGGTGACCTCGAAAGGTCGCTGGGTCGAAAGATCGTGGCCGATCCGAAGTCAGATTCGAAATATTTGATATTGCGCGATGCCGATGGCGGGGATTGCCGGGCCTTAAAAAGCAGACTCCTCGCGTTGATCCCCTCAAGCCGAAGGGCCAGGACATTGGTTCGAATCGTCTGTCAGGAATTGGAGGCGTGGTATCTCGCCCAGCCAGACGCGCTCCTGGCGGCCGGGGCGCTCAAGCGGAAACTGCCCGTCAATATCTTGCGCGGCGACGTAGATGCGGTCAGCGATCCAAAGGGTGTCTTCCTGCGGCATGCCTACGACAAGGGACAGGTTGAGGACGCACGCAGAATCGGCGAGCGATTGGAAATCGGTTCGACAAAATCATCCAGCTTCAAGCATTTCGTTTCCGCGCTCAGCAGGCTGGCGGCCCTCCCATGAAAATCGGCGACCTCGAAATCGATGACGGCGAGATCGTCGAAGCCTTCGTTCGCGCCTCCGGCCCTGGTGGGCAGAACGTCAACAAGGTCTCCACCGCCGTCGAGCTGCGCTTCGACGCCCGGGGGTCGCCGAGCTTGCCCAACGACGTCGCGATAAAACTGATGAAGCTGGCGGGGTCGCGGCTCACCCAGGACGGCGTGATCGTGATTTTCGCCCAGCGCTTTTCCAGCCAGCCGCGCAATCGCGAGGATGCGCGGGCGCGGCTGGCGGCGCTGATCCTGCAAGCCCAGCATCGCGAAAAACCGCGCCGCGCGACCCGCCCGACGCTCGCCTCGAAGAAACGCCGGCTCGATTCGAAGAGCAAGCGCGGCGAGGTCAAATCGCTGCGAGGCAAGACCCACGACGACTGATCACGCCCGTGCGGCGGCGGCCCGCGAGCGTTTGTCCGCCGTCGCCACGATCTTCGACAGGCTCAGGATCCCCGTCAGCGTGGCGAAATAGACGATCACCTGCAGCACAGAGGGCTGATCCGCGTAGCCGACCAGCGTGTGCAGCACACGGCCGAACAGGCTCGTATCGGAGAGGATCGCCGACGTATCCCAGGCCGTTTCGGCGAAAGCGGTGATCACGCCGGCCTGTTGCAGGAACACCACCGCCTGTCCGGCCAATCCGGACGCCAGCAGCGTGATCAAGGTCGTCGTCACGCCGAACAGATAGCGCGGCGGGATCGTCAGCATGCCCAGGTAGGTCACGGCCGTAACCGCGACGCCGAGCGCCAGACCGATCGCGGAGCCAAGCAGCAAATCCCAGCCCGTGGTCCCCGAAGAGGCCACGAGCCCGTAGAGGAACAGCGCCACTTCCGAGCCTTCGCGCATGACCGCGACGGCGCAAACCACGCCGAGGGCGTAAATGGGGCGGGCGCCCGAGCGCACCTCCTGGCCGACCTTCTTCACCTCGCCCGCGAGTTCGCGTCCGTGGCTGGCCATCCAGATGTTGTGCCATGTCAGCATCAACACGGCGACGATCAGGATCGAGGCGTTGAACACTTCCTGGCCTATGCCGGCGAAGGCTTGCGACAAGGCGCCCGCGAAAGCGGCGACCAGCGCCGCGCCGATCAGACCCGCGAGGATGCCGAGCGCGACGACGACGCGCGTGCCGGCCATGCCCTTGGTGACCGCCATCACGATGCCGACGATCAGGCCGGCCTCGATGACTTCGCGGAAGACAATAATCAAAGCGCCGAGCATCGGCCCGATCCCTTCCGGTTCACTGGACGATCAAAAAACCTTCGGTCGTATCTTCGTGATAATCATCGAAGAAACGGTAGCGTCCCGGCGGCAGCGCCCGGACCTGGATCGTGATCTTGCCGCCGCCGGCGACGACCTTCTCGACCCGCAAGGTCTTGCTTTCGAACTCGGACGGCGTCGAATCCTGATTGGTGACTTCGATCGTGATCGGCTTGTTGGCGGGGGCTGTCGGCTCGGCGGGGACGAAATGGTGATCCTTGAGCGAGACTTTCACCATCACGGACTCGTCGGCGAGGGCGCCGGCGCCAAGCCACGCGACGGCCATCGCGGCGGCGGCGGCCAGCAGGGGTTTGGTCGTCAATTTCATCGGTCGGCTTCCTCGAGGCTTGCGGTTCAGAACTCGAATTCGAGCTTCAGATTACCGCGTTGTTGGGGAAAGTTGGTGAGGTCGAGGCCGTAGCGCTCGCCGTTGGCGTGTCCGGCGACTTCGCTCGACCAGGCGGCGGCGAGCATGATTTTGCCCGTGAACTGGATCTGCAGCGTCGGACCCAGATACAGCGCCTCGCCCTGGAACGACTGAAACCCGAAGCTGTCATAGGCGCCGAACACCTCGGCCTCGCCGCCGAGCGTCACCTTCGGCGCGACGCGCGCGGCGACGGCGGCGCTGGCGCCCCAGGTCGAAGATTCCTGCCAGGGCTGGCCCGGCGATTGGGCGTAATCGGGGGCGTAAGTGAGGTTGATCGCGCCATAGACCCGGTTGGGGACCAGTTCGGTGTCGACGATGGCGCGGAAGGTCGTGCTCAGATCGACGGCCGGCCGGCCGTCGCTGTCGATGCGGTCCCATTCCGGCTCGGCCACCAGGGTCAGACCGAATGGCGATTCCGGCCCGCGTCCAATCACGAGGTAGCGCAATTCCGTCGACAGACCCATGAAGTTGACGCCGCTCGCATTGGCGATGCCGTCGACGTTGCGCAGAGAATCGCCGAAGCCGTGGGCGCTGAGCTCGAAGCCGAAAAACTGTGAAGGCACGCCCTCGTATTCGATCTCCTGTTCGACGGCGCCATAGCTGCCGCCGCGGCGGCCGAAAGTGGTCGTGGTTTCGAATTCCACCGATTGCTCGCCCTCGGCGCCGATGTCGGCGCCCTCGGTGAAGCCGAACAGATATTTGGTCTCCAACTCGTGATAGGGGTCCGGCAGGGTCGCGACCTGCCCATAAGGCTGAGCGGCGTCGGCGCGCGCAGAACCGTTCGAAAGGGCGAGCGCCAGGGCGGCGCAGATGAGCGCGGCAACATTTCGCCGTTCGCTTCCGAGAGCGTTTCTGTTCATCACAATCTCCTGGAGCGACGGGTTCAAGGGCCCGCGATCCGTATTGCTGACGTATCCTCCGCCGATCTGGCCCTCAAGCGGAATCGCCCTATTTTAGAATTGCTCAAATCTGGCCCCGTCCCGACGTGAACCTGGGAGATGCTGCGAAACAACTGAACCGGTCCGCGCCGACTTGGCCGGGACTAGCCCGGACACGACGGAGAAGGAGCGCTTCGCCTCAGCGGCCAGAGTGGCACGCGCCTTCGCCTCCGTCTTTGATCTGGCGCGGAGAATTTCGCGCTTTGCGCCCCCGCCTCGGCGGAACCGCGACCGCGCCTTTATGACGCTGATATTACAGTAGAGAAAAGCATCGGCGGGCGAAAAAAAAGCGCTTGCAATCCGAAGCCGCTTGCCCAAATAAACATTCGCCCAATACGCACGTGCCTGTGGTCGTGTGTCGGTCGGCGGGGATCTGGACAAGAGGCCAGTCAACCGCCCTCAGAAAAACCGGCAGCCGGAGGCGAACCGGCGTACCCCGCTCCAACGGGGGACGCGACTTGAAGCAACGACGGACCGGGCTTTTTTGGTCTCTGTCGGCCCTCCAAAGGCCGGCTCACCGAAGAGGCTTGTCTATCTTGCCCGGCGTGCGGAAGGGAAGCTCCCCTCCAAACGATGGCCACGAAAGTGGCTACGGCGCAGCATCCGACCCTAGCGCGGTTTTGCGTCTTGCAAAGCCTCGAGAGCGGTCTGGGTTGGCGGGTCAACGTTGCTGTCTCGCGTCTCCATCGCGCGGGCCGGGCGACGCATCGCCTTCCTCGAATCCCCCTCAAGTGCTCCGCGCCGGCCTCGCCGCCAGCGCGACGGAGGATACGCCATGACCGAACGCATCAAGCAATTCCTCGCCCGCAACCCCGAAGCGGGCCCGCGCCTCGTCGTCGACCTCGAAGTCGTACGCGACAATTATACGCAGTTCGCCAGAGCGTTGCCGGACA
>Ga0302319_10009403_pt1 | contig 18800 bp, 16 predicted proteins | sample Bog_T0_2_FD_203319 | JGI IMG/M metagenome (GOLD analysis project Ga0302319, IMG submission 203319) | Peat permafrost microbial communities from Stordalen Mire near Abisko, Sweden - Bog_T0_2 | ecosystem: Environmental > Terrestrial > Soil > Wetlands > Peat | place: Sweden: Abisko, Stordalen Mire... | reverse complement strand
AGGGACATGCTGTTCTCAAATGGTCCGAACGGTCCATGATCGAAACGGATGAAACTCGGCGCCCACCACTTCGGCCAGCGGTGAGGCAAATACCCTTGAACTTGCCCACCCATTCCCGAAGCTCTCTTGTATTCGTTCTCGGACACCCAACACTTGGAGGCGGTGAAATGAACCAGTCCTCCAGCGTGATCAGTGTGGAGGTGGGTTAGAACGACCTGGCTGACGTCCCTCGGAGTGATCCCGAGTTCCTTAAGCCGGGGTCCGATTTCCTCGTCCGGGTGGACGGAGAACATTGTTGCTCGACGATAAAACGGATGCCAACTCGGGAAATATCCGCGCTCGTGCACGCGCGACGTGTCCCCGGTATCCACGACGATCACGCCTTCTTCATGTTCAATAGCCCAGGCGTAGATGGGTAGCCAGCCGGTCCACTCTTTATCGAAGAGCATGTTCGTGGTTCGGGCAAGACCCTTTCCCTTTGACTCGCGCTGTGCCTTCCGCACCTGAACGAAACCCGTTCGAATGGCGTGAACCTTCATCGCTTGCCCTTGTAACTCTCGGCCGTCCGAAGGATTCCCTCTTTATAAGGGGCAGGCTCAAAGTCGAACGCTGAGTTAAACTTCGATGAGTCAAAGAGATAGGGCAGTTCGTTCTGATAGGCCATCTCTACTGCTTCCTTGGCGGCTCGGTCAAATAATCCTCCGAAGGAGACCATCCATTTCGGCATTACCGTCAAGCCATTCGGACCTCCCATTGCCGCGGCAGCCGCCGCAACGAACTCTCGTCCAGTAATTGGGTTCGCAGCGGTTGGCAGGTGCCATGTTTGACCGAACGCATCGTCTCGTAGCGCTAGCAGATAGAGCGATCGAGCCGCGTCGGGAATGTATGTGAACGAGTGGGTCACGTCCGCGTTGTATAACCACTGCGCTTTCTTGCGCTGTGCCAATTTAGCGAACACGAACATGTTCGGGACGCTCGTTCGTTCGCCGCCCGGACCGTAGAAATCGGCGCTTCGTGCTATTAGAGCTTCGATGCTTCCGGATTGCATCTCATCCAAGAGCTGAAGAGCAATATCCGCCCTCACTTGGCCCTTCGCGCTCGAAGGGTGGAATGCAGTTTCTTCGGTCATCTTGCCCCGGACGGGCCCATACATATACACATTGTCGAAAAAAATTAACCGGCTGGAGGACTCCTTACATGCCTGGATCACGTTCGACATGATCTTGGGCCACTGCACAGTCCACACTCGAATGTCGTATTTCAAACCAGCCAGCAGGTAGACCACAGAAGACCCGTTCACCGCCTTCCTGGTGGCCGCTATGTCGGTAAGGTCGGCCGCGACAGCCTCGACGCCCGCGTGAGGAACGGCGCCCCGAGAAACCACTCGTACCGGCGCGTTCTCAGCCTGCAGAATGGGAACGAGACTATTTCCGATGGCACCACCCGCGCCGAGGATCGTGTGCAATGCCATAGATCAGTCTGGCAGGTTTCCGCTCGGTTCACTGCCCAATTCGACGAGAACTGGAAGGCAGGCTATTCAGGACCAAGACGTTTGGGCTCGTGCATTCCAGACAAGATTTCTGAGACAAGCCCTCGCTCTACCGCCTCTCATAACTCTCCTTATGTGAGGGAAATCCATGCCGATTCCTCTGCCCCGGACAGGTGCCTTAGCCCAAAACCTGTGGTCCCTATGCTGGTCCCTATCGCGCCCCCAAGACCCTCTGAAAGCCCCCAAAGCTGGCCACGCGGAGCCACCTAACACCGCCAGTCGGATTCGGATTTGTTCCAGGATGCTCTCAAGGCCTTAATCGGAGATCTGCGACTGTCCGCCCTGGCCGCCGCCGGGCACCTGGAAGTAGACGGCGTCGCCGCCATCGTCCTCGCCCTGAATGTATTGTTGGGCATAGAACATCGCAGCCGTGGTTGCACGGGCCTGGAAGTGGCCCTGGCTAAAATCTCGCGTCGAGGAACCGTCCGCGAGTGCCTTCCAGACCGCAAGCTGAAGGCCGGCGCACTCGGCGGGGGTTTGGGCGGCCTTGAAATACCTTGCCACGATGTTGCCGGCCAGGGCCACATTTCCCCCATAGGCCGAGGTGCTACGCAATCCCACCTGAAACGTCTGTCCGCCGGAGATGGGGCTGCTTGCATCCGCGCAGACCGAAGTCCAAGAACGGGCGCCATCCTGAAAGCCAAGCTTCCCCGCAAAGGTCGTTTCGGTAAGGCCATCAGTCCATATCGTGACGGTTTGCCCGGAAGTTCCCCTCAGAAACTGAATGGGTTCCTGGCGCACCGGGATCCAGCTTGCCGCAAAGACGAGGAGGGGAAATAGGGTCGGATTCATGGATCACTGGGCTCCCATAGACAGGACTTGCGTGCAGTCTGTTTGGTTCGAACAGGGAGTGGCGTCGCTCTCATCCGCGCCCATCCGATCGAAGTCATTGGGCACCTCGAATGGTTCCTCCATGAAGCAGATTCTCTTGACTTCACTTGGGTCCGGCGCGCTTAGCGGCACGACCTAGACCATTGGCTTGCCGGACTTCGCGATCACAAACGGCTCACCCTTCGCGGCGTGCTCAATCAATCGCGACAGATGCGTCCTGGCTTCGTGAATGTTATATGTCTCCATGATTGATGTGGATTCAAGACCCATTGGACTTAGTACTGGCATTGCCCCGCGAGTAGCAGCAATATTCTAAGCACAGCAGAGACAGTTGCCGGGGCCCAATGAGATGGTTACGGCTCGTAGGGCGGCTGATTGCGAACCCAGAGCCTTTCGCACCTGCTGTGCTCAGAAAGGTCTTTATCTCCCGTGCAAGTTCCTCCGTTAAGTTGAGCGACATCTTCACAAGCGTAGGGCGCAATATTCCTCGTTCTCGCTATCCTTCCTTTCTCGCGCCTTGGGCCGAGACCGATTCGCATCGGAAAAGTGAGAGGTCCTTGTTCCCGCCGCCTGCATGCCCGAGTCTTATCTGGTTACAAGGAACGGCCCAGACGCGCTATCCCGAACTCCAGGACCGCCGTGGCCGGTAGCAACCCAATGAACTTAAACCCACTTGCCCTCGCTCTGACCCTCGCCGTGTGCAACATCGGGCCCGCCGCAAGCGCGAACGTGAGTCCAAAGCCCTACCGCTCAGACTCTGTTCTGACGGTTGTTGGGCACGGGGAAACGGCGGCTGACCAAGACGACACCGATGAGATTGGAAAGACGCTGAGGCACCAGTTCGGATTCTCGTTCCTCGTTTATCGCGACAAGATCCAGGAGGAACTGGGCCTGTCTGCGGATCAGAAGGGCGAGCTGGACAAATACTTGCGACAGATTGCCCCTGACGCCATGGCATATCTTCAATCGAATCAGCCTGACCAGCCCGCATTCCAAGCCTATCGAACCAAGGCGGTCGACGATCTGGAATCCGTGCTGAAGGACACGCTATCCGATGCCCAGAGGACTCGGCTCGGCGAGTTGGTGCGGCAACGGGAAGGCCTATTTGGCGGTCCAACTCTTTGGAACGGACTCGAGATCACGGAGGCCGAAAAGGCTCAGTTCATGGCGCTTGTTGAGCCGATGCACCAGAAAATGGAGGCGGTGGCAGCCGAGGCCCAGCAGGGAACCGACCCGATCAAGTTTGAGCATCAAGTGCTGGGACTCCGCGCCGAACTGGAACAACAAATGGAGTCGGTTTTGACCGATTCGCAGTTGAAGCGGTGGAAGGAGATGCTAGGCAAGCCCATCGACGTTGACGCGCTCTTTGATTTGCCTAAAGCACAGTCGTGAGGGCGGATTACGGATCGGCAGTCACGGCCCGGTTCAAGGATATCCCGATGGCGGTTACGCAGCAAAGCCCAGGGTTGGCCGCTTGCGGCAGAGTCCGACGAATACTGCCTCATTTTCATCCACCGGATGCGCAACACGAGGTCTCCGCGAAGAGCATCGGGAGAGCGACGCCTATAACTGCTAGATAACCAGAACGACCTTTCCGCTCGTTTTGCGATCGGCGATGGCGATGTGGGCTGCGGCGGCCTCCGCAAAAGGGTAGCTCTCCACGTCAATCTTCAGCTTGCTGGAGGCCGCCCATGGGATCAGCTCGGCCAGCGCTTCTCCTACCCGGGGGAAGTCGAAGTAGAGGTTGTAGCCGCGCAGGGTTATATTCTTCCCGATGATCGGGCCCAGTCTCTCGCCGGCAAGGGGTTCGCCGGCATTTCCCATTCCGCCAAAAATGAGCCAGTGGCTGCCGTAGCCGAGGGTATCGAAACCCTCGCCGGCGAGATCGCCCTGTGAATCAAGGTAGATGTCGATGCCCTTTTCGCCCACGGTTTCAAGCACTTTGGCCCCCCAACCAGGCTTTGTGTAATCCACCGCTGCGTCGGCGCCAAGCCTTCTCACTCGGTCGTGCTTGATTGGCGAGGCGAGTCCAATCACCTTTCCTGCGCCCTTTAGCTTCGCAAACTGGGTAGCCAACGATCCGAGGCCACCGGCGGCGGCGGCGACAAGGACGTTCTTGCCCGGTCCAATGCCGCCATGAAGGAGCAGGAAATAGGCGGTCAGACCCTGGATCAGCAAGGCACTGCCCTCTGCGAGGCCGAGACCATCCGGCAGCTTGACGGCCTGCGAGGCGTTGAGCACGGCCTTGGTGCTGTAGCCACCGCTCGCCATCACGCCCATCACTCGGTCTCCGACGGCAAATCCTTCCACACCGGCGCCGATCTCGGAGACGGTTCCCGCCGCCTCAAGCCCGGGGAAGAATGGCGCGCTTGGCACGGCCCGATATTTTCCAGCTCGGGCAATGACGTCCGCAAAATTGATTCCCGCTACCTTGACGTCGACGACGATCTGCCCGGCCCCAGCCTTCGGGTCCGGCATTTCGACGAGTTGCAGTGCCTCGGGGCCGCCGAACTCTTTCACTTCATAAATGTGCATGCTTGCTCCTCTTTCAAGAGAGTTCTACGTGGATTGCGCGCACATTTCCCAGTCACTTCCCCATTATTTTGCGGGCTCAGTTGTCGACGGTTTAAGGCGGATGACGCGGGCTTCGATTTCAATGAGGCCCTCCTTATAAAGGGATCCAATCAACTTCTTGAATGCACCTTTGCTTAAGCCGAGGATCCTCTGAATATCTTCCGGCGGGGATTTATCGGAGAGGAGAAGCAGGCCGCCATTGTCGCGGAGGGTCTTCAGAATGCGGTCGCGCTCGCCAAGCACCGCATGGTAGCCCTGCGGACGAAGGGAAATGGCCACTCGGCCGTCCTCAGGCCGCACGCTCTTGACATAAGCGTCCTGCACTTCGCCATAGGCAAGGTGGCCGTGCCACTCATCGGGGAAAATGGCGCCCTTGAACTTGCCGTCGATCGCAACGACGATCATGTCGGGCGTGCGATCGAGCACCCGGATTCGGACTGGCTGACCCGGTTTTAGGCTAGACCCGTCCTTTTCGAGGAAACGGTGAAGGCGAGTGGAACACACCACCCGATGGGTGAGCTCGTCCACATAGATGTAGACGATGTAGTCCGCCCCTTCCTGCATCCTTGGCCGCTGCTCGCGTAGGGGACAGAACAGATCCTTGTCCAATCCCCAGTCGAAGAAGGCGCCGACCGGCGTCATTGAGAGCAGCCGGAGCTTCGCAAACTCGCCGGCGGTGGCGTAAGGTTGTCGGGTGGTCGCAATCGGGCGATCCTCGGAATCGGTCAGGACGAATACCCGGAGGGTGTCTCCGATGCGGACCCGGGGCGGGCATTGGCCGCCTGGAAGTAGCAGGTCGTCTTTCCCATCACTCAGATAGACCCCATGTCGAGTCTCGCGCTGGATCACCAGGTCGTTGTATTCCCCCACGCGCATGTCCTCATTCTGAAGCAAGGGAACTGCTTTCGGCCTGAATTGGCCGATCCACGGGAAAAGAGCGTAGAAACCGGTGATCCCATGCCCAAGCAGCGTTCCGTTCCTCTGTCCGTCCTTGATCTTTCGTTTGTTCGCGAAGGAGAGTCACCTCGGGAGGCCCTTCGGGAGAGCCTTGCGCTGGCGCAAAAGGCCGAGGAGTTGGGATACAAGCGATTCTGGATGGCCGAGCACCACAACATGGAGGGCATCGCCAGCGCCGCCACCGCCGTTGCCCTCAGCTACATCGGTGCGGGCACTCGCACGATCCGAATTGGCGCCGGGGGCATTATGCTCCCCAATCACTCGCCACTCGTCATTGCCGAACAGTTTGGGACGCTCGCTTCGCTCTATCCGGATCGGGTCGATCTTGGCCTGGGCCGGGCGCCTGGAACGGACGTCCGAACGGCTCGCGCATTGCGGCGAAACCTCACCAACGATTCGGCCGACAGCTTCCCGGCCGACGTTCAGGAGCTCCGGGCGTATTTCGCGGAGCCGACCCCCGGCCAGTCGGTCCACGCGGTACCCGGCGAAGGTCTCGAGGTTCCCATCTGGCTACTGGGCTCCAGCCTCTATAGCGCCCAATTGGCGGCGTTCCTCGGCCTGCCCTTTGCCTTCGCCTCGCACTTTGCGCCCGAGTATCTTCTCCCGTCCCTCGAACTCTACCGGAGCAAGTTCCGGCCATCAGCCAAGTTGCCGAAGCCCCACGTCATGGTCGCCGCGAACGCTGTGGTCGCTGAAAGTGACGAGAAAGCTGAATATCTGTTCTCATCGGCCAAGCTCGGGGTTTGGAATCTGCTGAATGGGAAGCGAGGCAAGATGCAGCCACCGGCTACTGGAATCGACGCGCTTTGGTCGGAGGAAGAGCATGCATCGGTGGACCGGTTCCTGCGTTACGCGTTTGTGGGGAGACCTGCCACGGTTCAGGCCCAGCTTGAGCATTTCATAAGAATCACGCGGGCCGATGAAGTCATCGTCACCGCGCGCATCCACAACTTGGCTGAGCGTCTCCGGTCAGTTGAGTTGTTGGCCGAGTGCCGGGTCATGCGATCTGACGCCGTGCCGGCAGGCGCGCTGTGATTTGGCGAATTCGATGAGCCCCGCAAAGTCCCGGTGATGTTGAATTTGCAAATCCAAAACCGCCGTGATCGCCAATGAAATACTGGCGGGCCCGTCAGCGTCGGCAGGATCGGGAAGACCTGGCCGAGGCGCACAAGGGTGCGGCCGATCATAACGCCGCAAAGCCATGGTACACGCAGGTCGGGCCGGGCATCATCACCGGCGCTGCGGATGATGATCCCTCTGGGATTGGCACCTATTCGTCGATAGGCGCTCAATTTGGCTACGTCCTGCTATGGCTGGTACCGCTAAGCATTCCCTTGATGATTGCCGTGCAAGAGATGTGCGGACGCATGGCGGCGGTGACCGGTAACGGGCTCGCCGGCGTCATCAAGCAGCACTACCCCAAGTGGCTCCTCTTCGGCTGCATGGGACTCCTGATTGTTGCCAATGTTTTCAACGTGTTCGCAGATCTCAATGTGATGGCGGCATCCACGCAGATGCTGTTCGGGTTTCCGTTCCTGCAGGGGCTGGCGGTCTTCACCATCATCCTGGTGGCGGCCCAGATAGTCGTACCCTACCGGGAATATGCACGGGTCCTCAAATGGCTTTGTCTGGCACTTGCCGGGTATGCAATCGTCGCGTTTATGCCTGGAGTGAAAAACGACTGGGGCGCCATGGTTCGCGGTCTGCTCATTCCGCGGTTTGATCTCAAAATCGACACGATCTTGGCCATTGTTGCCTTTCTGGGAACCACCATTTCGCCCTACCTCTTCTTCTGGCAGGCCGGACAAACCGTTGAAGAGGAGATCGAAGATCAGCATGCCGACGTGCCTGGCCAGAGATCGGTACGCGCCAAACCTCGCGAATTGAGGAACATCAGGTCCGACACGGTTACCGGAATGGTGGTGTCCCAAATCGTCGCGCTATTCATTGTGGGGGTGGCGGCGGGGACGCTGCATGCCACGGGTATCACGAATATCCAGACCGCCCAGGATGCCGCCAAGGCCCTGCGTCCACTTGGTCCGGCCGCCTATTGGGTGTTCACTCTCTGTATGATTGGTACTGGCCTGCTTGCGATCCCGACCATGGCAGGATCGGCCGCTTATGCAGTTGCCGAGGTGTTTGGCTGGCGATACGGCCTGTATCGCCGATTTTCAAGGGCGCGAGCCTTTTACCTTGTGGTGGGTGCAGTAATACTGATCGGGAGCCTTATGAATTGTGTGGGATCGATCAGTCCGATCAAGGCACTCGTCTATTCGGCCGCGCTTAACGGCATTATTGCGCCGCCTCTCATCGTTGTTTTGCTCTTGATCTGCAACAATCAGAAAATCATGGGCCGGCATCGAAACGGCCCGTGGTCAAACGCCTTCAGTTGGTTTACGGTGGCCCTCATGGGATTGACTTCGGTGTACCTGTTGTTCGCGATGGCCACCGGTAAGGCATGAGCCCACCCAGGGCAAGTCCCTCCAGCGGAAATGGTGTCATGGGCTAGCTCTCAGGTCCAACCAGGGGGATGGTGAAGTGGAATATGCTTCCCTCGCCTAGCGTGCTTTCAACCCATATCGAGCCGTTGTGCGCTTCGATCGCCATCTTGCAGAAATACAAGCCAATGCCATGCCCAAGAGGATGGTCTCCTTCATAGTGGTTCACTTGGCCGAATTTGCTGAAGATGCCTTCGAGGGCTTCGCGGGGAATGCCTTCACCGTTGTCGCTCACCGTAAAGTGGGCGGAAAAGTCCTCAGCGCGGACGTCCAAGGAGAGGGTGCCGTGACGCGGAGTAAACTTGATCGCGTTGCCCAACAGATTCACTAAGGTGCGGACCAGCTTACGTTCATCCGCCTGGAGGGGAGGCAAATCATGGGCAATGTGGTGAATAACGGTCAACTCCTTCGCTTCGACCAGAGATGCCACTTGGGTGAGAGCTTCGGTGACGAGTTCGTCGGCAGTGAAGATGGTGTATTCCAGCGGCATGGAGTCCTCGTCTGCCCTTTCAACGTCGAGCAGATCGTTGATTGCCGCCAGGAGACCTTCCGCGCCGGAGACAGCGACGTCGGTCATCTCACGCTGCGAGGGGTTCAATTCGCCGACAACAGCTAGCGTTCTTATTCCGGCAATCACCGACGTAAGCGGCGTCCTGAGGTCGTGAATGATCATGTTGGTCAGGTCTTCGCGCAGACTCTCAAGCTTCTGGAGGCGCATATAGTTGGTCTCCGATTCCGCCAGTAGCTGGGCTTCGTGATCGCGTGCCCACTTCCTCTCAAGCGAGGCCCGTACTCGAGCCTTCAGGATGACGAGGTTAAAGGGCTTGGGTAGATAGTCGTCGGCACCCATTTCAATACAGCGAGCGACCGACTCCAATTCGCTCAGCGCCGAAACCATCACAACCGGAATTGATTGAAGCTGCGGGCTGGCCTTGATTCGCTGCAGCACCTGGTACCCGTCCATTTCCGGCATCATGATGTCAAGCAGCACGAGATCGCAGGCGCCCAGGAGCAAGACTTCAATGGCTTGGGCGCCGCTTGTAGCCACCCGGACCACGTAGCCGAGTCGCTCCAAGCGGCGACTGAGGGTGTCTCGATTCGCCTCGTTGTCGTCCACAACCAAGACGAACCGTTGCGCCTCTTCCTGAGGGAAACTAGCCTCGCCTCGGATTTCGGATTTTGCAGCCAAGCCGTCCAAGTCTTCGACCGGCACGTACTCTGGAAGGAGATCCGGCGGAGTCGACCGAAGTTCGAGGGCCCCACAAGGGCGGAAGTTGTCGTTAATGACGGCTAGCAACTCGTCGCCCGCCTTGCGGATTCGCTCGAGGTCGGGTTTGAAGGCCTCGCTTCCAGGTTCGGTCGCCAACTCGATCAGCATTTCGGAGTAGCCGATGATCTGGTTGAGCGGCGTACGCAAATCATGAATCAGCGTCGCCGGGAGTTCGTGCGGATGCAATGGTTCTTCGGTCTTCCGATCAATCATGGAGGTTCCTCTTGTCACCGAGCAGGAGAGCCTCGATCTTTTCGAGGAGGCGGGGGAGATCGATGGGCTTCGTGTCGTAGTCGTCGCAGCCGGCCTCGAGAGCCTTCTCACGGTCGCTTGACATCGCATGGGCGGTTAACGCGATGACAGGCATTTGGGCGGTGATGACGTCGGCCTTGAGACGGCGTGTCGCCTCCCAGCCGTCTAGTACAGGAAGGCTCATGTCCATCAGGACGAGGTCGGGCAATTGGCTCCTGGCCGCTTCTACTCCGCTCTGGCCATCGAAGGCAAGGACAACCACATATCCGCGCCGCTCCAACCGTCGTGACAGCATATCGCGGTTCATTTCGTTGTCCTCTACCAGCAGAATCTTCGTCATGAATCACCGGCCTCGGCGCATACGGGTGCCCTGCGACACCTGGTCGCGCACCTGCTCTAGAAGGGCTTCCTGCGAGTTCCTTGCCCGGTAGAGAATGGCTTCGACGGAACTTCCGAGACGCTCCTTGTCCTCGGGAGTCAGCTCGTCGGCCGCCACGACGACAATGGGAATCGACTGCCATTCGTGATGTTGGCGGACGTGCTCGACGAACTCGATGCCGCTCATTTCGAGGGTGGAAAGGTTTAGAACGATGAGGCTCGGCCGTTCTGACCTCATGCTCTCCAGCCCAACTTTCGCCCCGTCGGCCTCGCTGACCTTCCAACCCTCCCTTTCGAGGATAGAGCGGGTGGTGGCTCGGGCCACGCCGTCGTTTTCGATGAGTAGGACCGGGCAGGGCTCGTTAGGGCATGCGTACTTCCTAAGGATCTGGCATAGCCGTTCCCAGTCGACCGGTTTGGTAGCGAAGTCGGCCGCCCCCAGCGTGAAGCCTCGGTCAGGATCGTCGACCATCGTCAGCATGATCACGGGGATTTCGCGAAGCTTAGCGTCTGCCTTTAAGGCAGCCAGAACGCTCCATCCATCGAAATCCGGCATCATCACGTCGAGGGTGATAGCGACTGGCTGTAAGAGTCTGGCCATCCGAAGTCCCGCTTCTCCGCCGGCGGCCGTGCGAACGCAAAACCCCGCCTTGCTAAGAAAGCGTTGGATCAGATCGCGCTGAACCGGATCGTCGTCTACGACAAGAACGCAGTCCTGGGTAGGCATGGGTTCCACGGTCTCGCTGCCTTCTGAGGGATGCGCCAAGTCCAAATGAGCGGCCGCAAGCAGGTCGGCTCCGTCGGTGACAACGGCGGGCAATTTGAGGGTGAATACGCTCCCCTCGCCCGGAACGCTGTGAACGGTGACGTCTCCACCCATCATCTGGCAGAAGCGCCGCGTGAGCGCAAGGCCGAGACCGGTGCCGCCGAATTTTCGCGTGGTAGACGCATCGGCCTGCGTGAAGTCTTGGAAGAGTTTAACGATCTGCTCTGGGCTGAGCCCGATGCCCGTGTCGGCAACCCGAAACACGATCCACTCTCGCTCATCCATCACTTGTCGGCTGGCATCCAAGGTGATGGTGCCTTCTTGGGTGAATTTGCCAGCGTTTGAGAGGAGGTTGAACAATCCCTGCCGAACCTTGATCTGGTCGGCGTGCATGGTGCCCAGATTGGGAGCGCTGGCAATATGCAACGTGTTCCCGTTCCTATCCACCATCGGCCGGATGGTCGTGGCGATTTCGTCGATCATCTCCCCGATGTCGAAGCTCTCTAGAAAGAGCTCCATCTTTCCGGCTTCGATCTTGGATAGGTCCAAAATGTCGTTGATCAGGGCCAATAAGTGCTTTCCGGCCACCGTGATCCTGTCCAGGTCTGCGCCCAGAGCGTCCATTTGCCCCTCAACGGCCTCCTCATGGAGCATCTCGGAGTAACCAAGGATCGCGTTAAGGGGAGTCCGGAGTTCATGGCTCATGTTAGCGAGGAACAGGCTTTTTGTCTTGTTCGCTGTTTCGGCAGCCTCCTTTGCCTTGGCCACGTCTTCTTCGGCGCGTCTACGCTCGGTCACGTCCTCCATTGCTAGGACCAAGAGCTCTCCGTGATGGCCAGCTTGCAACTTGCGAGCATTGAGCAACATGACGCGCCTGCCGATAGCGGGGAAGTCGTGCTCTAACTCAAAGTCGTTAAAAACAGAGCTCTTGGGGACAATGTCCTCCAGGAGGGTTCGAAGGTTCGGAATATCCCACTGTCCGTTTCCCAGTTCGTAGATCAGTCGTTCTTCTGTTTCTTCCAAGGAGACCTTGAACGTTTGATAGAACGCCCGGTTACCCGAGCGCACTCTCAGGGTTTTATCCAGGATCAGAAGAGGCTCACGGACCGTGTCCACAATGTTTTGAGCGTAGGTTTCAATGGCTTCAAGGTCGGCCTCGGATCGCCGACGCTCAGTCACGTCCTCCATCGCCAATACGAGGAGCTCTCCGTGGTGACCCGCCTGAAGTTTACGGGCGTTCAGCAACATGATTCTCCGACCGATGATCGGGAAAGTGTGTTCAAGCTCGAAATCGTTGAAGACCGAGCTCTTGGGAACGACGTCTTCAAGCAGGGTTCGCAAATCCGGGATGTCCCACTGGCCATTTCCCAACTCGTAAATGAGGCGGTTCTCGGTCTCCTCGGAGGACACCTTGAACGTCTGGTAGAACGCCCGATTGGCGCTGCGAACCCTTAGCGTCGTATCCAGCATGAGGAGCGGCTCACGCACCGTGTCGACGATGTCTTGAGCGTAGGTCTGGATGTCCTCTACCGATCGCTTGCGAGCCATGGATGTTTAGGGTGGCGCGGGAATGCCTTCCTTCGTACTCCGAATCTGGCGGGTCTGTACGATCCTTGGCCCGGTGTCTTTTATGTCCACGATTTGGGTTACACCAAAGCGCGGACCGGTTTGGGGCTCGCTCGAGAACTCTGTGGGGAGTCGTCAATGCAGGCAAAATACGCCTCGTTTGCGAGGCTCTCGCTGGTCGCGACAAACAGAAGGTGCTCGATGCCTCCGTTCATGGGTCGGCCGAGCGCGATCATAAAGCATCCAGAGGCGCCGGCCACTTCTTGGAAGGTCCCAAGTTGTTCGAATTCATACACGGTGTTTGCAGCTTGCCAAGCCCGGGCAACGAGAACGGCGGGCTTCGAGGTCTGAGACAGGAGCAGTCGCAGGCTGTGGCGGGCCAATTGACGCCCTGTTGAACCAGGCTTGCGAGCGTGCGGTTTGGTTTGGCTAGCGCGACGAGCACGAGACTCCGCGGAGTCAAATAGGTCCATCGTTGTGAGTTTCATGGTGGCTTCGGCCTACTTAGGGTCCTACTGCGATCCGTTTCCGCAGGCAACACGACACTGGGCTGCCTACGGATCGGGCCACTCGGGTCAACGCTGAGTGTTCTCCTGCGCCCGGAATGAATTCAAGTCCAATCATTCACCGTCAACGCCTTTGCGTCCCTCGGCCTTCCAGACTCCTGCCTCGCCTGCGCCAACTTGGTCTGGGAAGAGAGACGCAGGTTTCGGCGTCGGTGAACGCAGGGACATGTAACGCCCGACGGGTTGCTCAGGACAACAGCGACGTAAGCAATGGTATGCGAACGAACTCAAGGCGGCAGCAAATCGAGGGGACTGAACCATTTCGGAGGAAACGATGCACGTGACCAAATACGGCAGTTGGCGCAAGAAGCCGGGAGCGCTGGCTCGCGCCTCGGGAAGGCCTTGGCAATGGCTAAGGCTTCGATTCTACGCACGGCGTACCACGCACCGCTAAGGCCTATTCATGAGATCCAGCAGTTCAATTTCGCTTCTTGTTTTCATCCTGATCCTTGGCATTGGCGCCGGGGTCGGGGTCGCAACTCAGCACACGATCGCCGACCCGATGTTTGTCGGCATTGTCGTGGTTTCGTTCTTGTTGGCTTGGTTGGTCTCCTCCGCGATTAGGGTCGCCGATCAGTGGGACCGCGCGGTGGTGCTACGGGTAGGGCGCTTCCATGGGCTCTGCGGCCCTGGGCTGTTTCTCATCATTCCGATCGTGGACACCGTTGTTTATTGGATCGATACCCGTGTGATTACGATGTCTTTTAAGGCGGAAAAGACGCTGACCAAGGACACCGTGCCGGTGGACGTTGATGCCGTCTTATTTTGGAAGGTCTTAGATCCCCAAAAGGCCGCGCTTGATGTGGCCGACTATAAGACGGCAATCGGATGGGCCTGCCAGACCGCGCTTCGCGATGTGATCGGCAAGACGATGCTCGCCGACATGCTTGAGGGCCGTGACAAGATCAGCGAGCAATTGCAGAAGATTATCGATGTGCGAACGGAGCCGTGGGGCATCACGGTGATTTCAGTCGAGGTTAAAGACGTTCTCATTCCTCCGGCTCTCGAAAGCGCCATGTCAATGCAGGCTCAAGCTGAGCGAGAGCGCCAGGCACGCGTCATCCTCGGCGATTCCGAACGACAGGTCGCCGAGAAGTTCGGCGAAGCATCCAAAACGTACGCAAACAACCCGGTGGCCTTCCACCTTCGAGCGATGAACATGCTCTACGAAGGCCTCAAGCAGAATTCAACCATCGTCATCGTCCCGAGCACGGCGGTTGAGTCGATGCAATTGGGCGGGCTCGCCGGCCTGACGGCGATGACTATGGGCATCCAAGCGACTAGCTCGAATGGCTCAAACCCTCCGCTCATTACCGTACCGACGACCGTTCCGCCGATTGGCCCCGGACCCAGCGCCGAGGGTCCGCACGCTTAGGCATGGCTGCCTCATTGGGGCGTGTTGCCGGGGACGGCCCACGCTGAACACCTATCCCCTTTGATTTTAAGGAAACAGCAATGATTAAGACCCTCAACAAAGAAACTCTGGACGCTTCCGAACTTCGCAAGACCAACGCCTACTGGCGGGCCGCCAACTATCTTTCGGTCGGGCAGATTTATCTGTACGACAACCCCTTGCTTCGCGAACCATTGAAGATGTCGCATGTCAAGCCTCTTGTCGTTGGTCACTGGGGAACCACGCCGGGCCAAAACTTCATCTACGTTCACCTTAATCGCCTGATCAAGAAGTTCGATCTCGACATGTTTTACGTCGCGGGTCCTGGGCACGGAGGTCCGGCGATCGTAGGCAACGTCTACTTGGAAGGAACCTGGAGCGAGGTCTACCCAAACATCACGCGCGATGAGGCGGGGCTCAAGAAGCTGTTCAAGCAATTCTCGTTTCCTGGAGGGATTTCCAGTCACGTGGCGCCGACGACGCCGGGCTCGATTCATGAAGGCGGTGAACTGGGTTACTCGCTCAGCCACGCTTTTGGCGCCGCCTTCGATAATCCGAATCTGATCGTGGCCTGCGTGATCGGTGACGGGGAAGCGGAAACTGGACCCCTCGCTACATCGTGGCAGTCGAACAAGCTGCTCGACCCGATCACTGATGGGGCGGTTCTCCCGATCCTTCACTTGAACGGATACAAGATCAGTAACCCCACCATTCTCGCCCGCATGGAGCACGCGGAGTTGGACCAATTCCTTCGTGGATGTGGCTGGTCGCCTTACTTTGTGGAGGGAGACGATCCTGAGACCATGCACCAGCTGATGGCGAAAACCATGGAGTTGGTCATTGAGGACATCGGGCTCATTCAAGGCAATGCCCGCGGCAACGGCAATACAAAGCGCCCCCGGTGGCCAATGATCGTCCTGCGGTCCCCCAAAGGTTGGACGGGGCCAAAGGTTGTTGACGGCCTTCAGATCGAAGGCACGTTCCGCGCCCACCAAGTCCCGCTCATCGTCGATGCCTCCCATGCAGACCACCTGAAGTTGCTTGAAGACTGGATGCGCAGCTACAAGGCGGAAGAGCTCTTTGACGCAAACGGCGCTCTGATGGAAGAATTGGCGGAAATGGCGCCGAAGGGAGAGCGGCGCATGGGGGCCAATCCCCACGCAAACGGCGGCTTACTCCTCACAGACCTTATCATGCCGGACTTTCGCGTCCACGCAGTTGCCGTCCCTTCACCCGGTTCGGTGACTGCCGAAGACACCACGGTTCTCGGCAAGTTCCTTCGCGACGTGGTGACCGCAAATAAGGATCAGCACAACTTCCGAATCTTCGGGCCCGATGAGACGCTTTCCAATCAACTTGGCGCCGTCTTTGAGGTCACGAACCGTCAATGGGACGCGGAAAGGAAGGACAATGATGAATTCCTCGCCCCAGATGGCCGAGTTCACGACTCGATGCTCAGCGAGCATCAATGCGAAGGCTGGCTGGAGGGATACCTGCTTACGGGAAGGCACGGCCTCTTCAACAGTTATGAGGCGTTCATTCGGATCATCGACTCCATGTTCAGCCAGCACGCGAAGTGGCTGAAGGTGACCGCCGAACTCCCATGGCGACGGAAGATCGCCTCCCTTAACTTTCTCTTGGCATCGCACGTGTGGCAACAGGATCATAACGGCTTCACCCATCAAGATCCCGGCTTTCTAGATCATGTGATCAACAAGAAGGCCAGCATCGTGCGCTGTTACCTGCCCGCTGACGCAAACTGCCTTCTCTCGGTCTTTGACCATTGCCTTCGTAGCCGCCACTACGTCAACGTCGTGGTTGCGGGCAAACATCCGCTGCCGCAGTGGCTGACCATGGAGGAGGCGATCGTCCACTGCACGGAGGGCATCGGGATTTGGAAATGGGCCAGCAACGACGAAGGCGCAGAGCCGGATGTAGTGATGGCAAGTTGCGGAGACACCCCCACGCTTGAAAGCATTGCCGCGGTTTCGATCCTTCGTGAGCACCTGCCTGACCTGAAGATCAGGGTGGTCAACGTCGTTGACCTCATGCGGCTCGAACCTAGCACCGAACATCCTCACGGTCTCAGCGACGAGGACTTTGATTCGCTCTTCACCAGGGACAAGCACATTATCTTCGCATTCCATGGGTATCCGTGGCTCGTGCATCGGCTGACTTACGCCCGCCACAACCGCAACATCCATGTTCGCGGCTACGTCGAGGAGGGCACGATCACAACCCCGTTCGACATGCGGGTGCAGAACAGCCTTGACCGATACCACCTGGTGCAGGATGTCGTCGACCGTGTCCCCGGGCTGGGCGCGAAGGGCGCGTACCTCAAGCAGTTGGTGCGCGACAAGCTCGTCAAGCACAAGCAGTACGTTGACCAGCATGGCCAAGACATGCCGGAAATCCAGAACTGGAAATGGAATGTGGCCAAGTGAACCTAGCGCCCCTGGTGGATACGATTCAGGCCTTGTTCTCGGGCGACAAAGGGCTGTTGGCGATGGACGAGAGCAACCCCACCTGCAACGAGCGGTTTGGCGCACTGGGTATTCCGCAAACCACAGAGATGCGGCGGGTCTACCGAGAGTGGATTCTCGCGAGCCCCGGCCTTGGCAAGAGCATCGGCGGTGTGATTCTTTACGATGAGACGATTCGCCAGCAAAAGCGGGACGGAACCCCTTTCCTGAAAGTGATCTCCGATGCCGGCATCATCCCCGGCATCAAAGTCGATACGGGCGAGCACGACATGGCAGGCTTCCCCGGCGAGAAGATCACCGAAGGCCTCGATGGGTTACGCGACCGCCTCTTGGAATACCGCCAGATGGGCGCGCTCTTCACCAAGTGGCGGGCGGCGCTTTCGATAGGCGAGGGGCTTCCAAGCCGTGGGTGCATCGAGGCCAGCGTTCAAGATCTGGCCCGTTACGCAGCACTGAGCCAGGAGGCCGGCATGGTTTCCATCGTCGAGCCCGAAGTGCTGATGGAAGGCAATCACTCTTTGAGCCGGTGCGCCGAAGTCACGGAGGAAGTTCATCGTGCCCTCTTCGATGAACTCTACGCCTTAAGGGTTGACCTGCGGGGAGTTATTCTCAAGTCAAACATGGTGCTTCCCGGTTTGACGAACACGACAGATTGCAGCATTGAGCAGGTCGCTGATGCGACGGTGCAATGCCTCTTGCGCGGAGTGCCCGCTGCGGTTCCGGCCGTAGCCTTCCTCTCCGGGGGGCAATCCGGTGAACTTGCTTCGGCGCGGCTGAACGCGATGATTCGTCGCTTCAAAACCGATATCCCCTGGGCTCTATCGTTTTCATTCTCGCGCGCCATCCAGCAAGGGGCGATGGAAATCTGGAGGGGCCAAGATGCCAACATTTCCGCCGCCCAACAGGCGCTGGTTCACCGGGCTGATTGCGACCGCGTTGCCCGCCGTGGCGAATACACGGAGGCGGTGGAAACCTCTCCCTTTCACACCCTCCGACCAGAGGAAGTTCGTTCGGTGGCTGCCTTTGTGGGGGATGGCGCGATTCTGCCTCAGGTGCTTACCGGCTCTAGCGATGAAGCTCACTGGAACGGCAGTAGATAACCGCGCCGGCTCATCCGACGACGAAACCTCAGGACTTGAATCATGAAAACGAAAGGTAGCTCCGCCAAGACAAAACGCGCCAAGCTGGATCCGAAGTCAATCCCGCAAAACGAGCTCAAGACGCTCCCAATGGCGGATGTGGAATCCAAACTGAGTTCATCACCGAAGGGCCTCACTCAAGCGGAAGCCGAAAAGCGGTTGACCCAATATGGCCCCAATAAGATTGAGGAGAAGAAGCCCAACGAATTCCTGAAGTTCCTCGGTTACTTCTGGGGGCCGATTCCCTGGATGATCGAGGCAGCGGTCGTCCTTTCGGGCATTGTAAGACACTGGCCCGACTTTTTCATCATCCTGATACTGCTCTTCTCCAACGCCATCGTCGGATTCTGGGAGGAGCATCAGGCGGGGAACGCAATCGCAGCCCTCAAGGCCCAACTGGCCACCAATGCCAAGGCCTTGCGTGACGGAAAGTGGGCCACGCCGAAGGCGAGCGAGTTGGTCCCTGGGGATGTTGTTCGGCTACGGTTGGGAGATATTGTTCCGGCAGATGCTCGCCTATTGGCCGGCGATTCGGTGGCAATCGACCAGAGCGCCCTCACTGGCGAATCACTTCCGGT
>Ga0302319_10009402_pt1 | contig 18804 bp, 13 predicted proteins | sample Bog_T0_2_FD_203319 | JGI IMG/M metagenome (GOLD analysis project Ga0302319, IMG submission 203319) | Peat permafrost microbial communities from Stordalen Mire near Abisko, Sweden - Bog_T0_2 | ecosystem: Environmental > Terrestrial > Soil > Wetlands > Peat | place: Sweden: Abisko, Stordalen Mire... | reverse complement strand
GTTTATTAAAGCAGCAAAAGAGAAGAACAGGTGGGCTCCCCTCGTGACGGGAGGCGTAGTTCTTCTTGACGAAATAGGGGATTTGCCCGCAGGACTTCAGGCCAAGCTTCTGCGCGTATTGAACACGGAGAAGCAATACAGAGTCGGGAAAGAGGGTAACGATGCGTATGCTTTCCAATATCTTGGAATGACAGTTTTGGCCACTTGGCGCGATCTGGAAGCGTCGAAGGATTTTCGACAGGATCTCTGGCAAAGAATCTGCCAAAATAGGCTCCAAGTCCCCAGTCTTGCCTCCTATTCAATCGCCAATCGCTTAAAACTTATTAGGTCGATCTATCGACAATTCCGTGAACAGATCGTCGACGAACTCGAACGGCTGCGCAATTTAGAGAGCAGTGCCAAATCCGAGATTTATTCTGCAGAATGGGTTCTTCGATTGGCCCAACTCAGCAAGCAAACTCTCGCCCCTGAGACCGAGGTGGAGCTTTCCAAGCTTAACTTCAATAGGATTGGGGAGTTCAGAGGCTTAAGAAATGTCATCTCTCGTGTAATGCTGGGATCGTCCTTGACCGATGCAGTACTTAATACTGAACGATCAGGCAAACCAGCAGCGGATATTGGGGAGCCTGACTTTCATTGTATTGACGTACTTGCCCAAGTGCTCAATTCACCAACTCTATCGATCGGCTGGAGAAAATATCGCGTTCAATGGGCTAACCAGCTTAATCAGCTGCTTCTTAGTCATTCATCCAAAGTTGAGAATGTGATTCATGCAGCCGGGAAGAAGAGATCCGAAGTAAAGAAGCAGCTCGAAAACCTTCTTCGCTCGGAAATGAGTGATTCCAGCGGAAGAACTGAGTGAAAGAATTGGAGCAGCCAAATAGATGAAGTCGGTAACTTGCTGTTCATATTGTACTTACATACACTTTCGTGATTGGCATCGGAATTGCTTTACTAAGATCGCAAGGCGATTGACGAACAAACGCAATTGACAATCGATCGATGATCAGGCGGGATCGCAGCCCGACCACTTCCTTCGGAAACCTAGGCACTGACGCCTTCGGGCAACCGAATTGGATGAGGCTTATGCTTCGCTCGCGATGAGCTTCGTGCGATTGTTAAATGTAACGTCCCAAGTACTCGCAGAGATCGAGCTTAAGGAGCTAATATGCCGCTAATCAAGGATTGGTTCTTCCTGAAGTCAGACTTCACATCTTTCAAGATTTCGCCTCAAAAGCACCCCCAATACCTCTTTGGATCGGAGGATGGCACTCTTCGAGACACTCTACTGACATCACTCCGCGAGTCTACATATTCACAGCTCGGATATCATGCGATTGTGTTTGGTCAGGCTGGCCGAGGAAAGACGCATTTAGCTAACCATCTACTATACAAGTCCAAGCAGAATTCCTTGGACCTTGAAATGGTTTACGTTGATTGCCCCACGATACCATCGCCCAAATCGCCAGTGTTAACTCTCTTCTCGCAAATCCTAAGATCGATTCCCCCGAGTACTATACGCCGTGTCGGTCCCAAGTTCTTTGAGAACAAAACATCCGAGTGGGAAGGCTCTGTTCGAGATGAGTTACGAAATGCCGACATATACAAAGCCCTCATTGCGGGAATTACAGCAGTCAACCCTGAAACGATCGTAAAGATGCTGGAGTGGCTTGGCGGAGTGGCTTGGCCCGGGATCTCTGTTTTAGACGGCGGCGCCCCGGAGCAGATCACCTCCGAGACACAAATTGCCCGAAACATTGGAGCCATCGGTCAAATAATACTCCTGACCGAAAACAGAAACCTCGTCTTCCTACTTGATGAAGCAGAGCGTCTCCAGACTATTTCCGGAGGTGAGCATTATTACAAATGGCTCGCTGGATTGCGGGAGTTGTTTCGCCGAGATGCAGTAGGCTTCCTTTTGTTCATAATCGCACGAAACAGAGACGATATCCCCGTTGTCCTTCAAGAGGACGAGATTATGTCGGTAATCGGCACGAACAATATTCATGCGTGCCCTCCATATGCTCAGCCGCAGGCTGAAAGCTTTCTTCGCCAGCTTTTGGAGAATGTAATTATGCGAAATCCAGTGCCGCCGGATCTGGAAAAGCTACTAACTACGACGGGGGAAAGCATAGAGACGTTTCCCTTTACTAAAGAGGCATTTGATCGCTTCATCGACTACCATTCCATCGGCGAGAATGTGAATATCCCCCGAGAAATCATCAACGGCTTGGAAAGCGCAGCACGCCGCGCCATCAGTGAGGATAAACGTCTGATTGATCTGGCCGTCTTGCAGCAGGTAATCCAAGGGAACATTTGAACTGGGGCGCTTAAGGAGGAAATACTATGCCAGTTAGAATTGACTGTCAGCCCAATATCAGCGGAGGGGTTAGATTAGGCGGGAGCTGCACGAACAGCATTTTGGTTGGACGAACCGTTGATGGCGGTCGGCCCCAGCCTGTGCGGTTCGACGCCGATGACAACTTTGTGGTCCTCGAGGTGGGAAAGCGAGGGAGTGGAAAGTCCTTCGGCCTCGGGTCTGCCCTGGAATCCTTTGCTACCACAACGAAGAGCAACACAATTGCTACCCACGGAGATAACCGCCGGGGAGTTCTCCTCCTGGACCCTTTGGATATACATTGGACCGCGATTTATCCATTGCGTCCCGATGCCTCAGGTCCAATGAAGGAGCAGTACGACCGCCTCTTGCAATGGAGCAATGGTACTACGCCTTTAAATGTTGAACCAGTGCTTGTTGATGTTTTCATGCCAGCCGGAAGACGGACTCCTGATGATCCCCAACCTTTTCTGGATTATTATTTGCCCGTCTCAGACCTGACCCCGGAGGATCTTGCGCTGGTTTATGGCGCCAACCTAGTATCAGACCCAGCGGGCATGCTCATTGGCGAGATGTATGACAAGGTCACTCGTCTTGGGTACACAGTAAAAGGGCAGCCGGTCCTTCCGGTTTCGATATTCGGGCTTCAGGAACTTCTGGATTCCCTTGAGGACGATGACATCCAGCAGAACTACGCACCGCAAACGCAAAGGGCTGTGCGTCAGCGCTTTCTTGCTTGGCAACGTGATCCTCTCTTCCAACAAAGCACCGGAACCCAGATCTCCGACCTCGTAAAGCCCGGACGGCTGTCCATTCTCTGCCTCAACCGTCTGTCGGACGATATGAGGTCGGTTGTGACAGCAGTTGTTGTCAGAAAGCTCAAGAAGGAGCGCAGTCAGTCAAGTCAAAGAGAGCGCCGACAGGCCTTCGACCCGGCCTCACCAATTTCATCTGGACCGGTGGTTCCACGAACGATTCTTGCAATCGATGAAGCGCAGATGATCCTTCCAGCGTCCGGGGCAAGCCCTGCGCGTAGTGCTGTGGAATCTTATGTACTCGAAGGGCGAAACTTTGGTCTATCGATGTGGTTAGCCACACAGCGGCCACGCGGCGCAATCTCAGAAAGGGCCATCAGTCAGCTTGACACGCTCATCGTTCATCGTCTCTCAACAGGAGATGATCTCGCAGCAGTATGCCAACTGATGCAATCGAAGGAGCCAAGCACAATCAAGGTCAACGACAAGCCAGCGGACATCAGCGAACTAATCCGGTCCTTGGATGTTGGCATGGCAGTCATATCAGCAGATAAGTCGACCGCTGGCCGGCTATTTGTGGCTGATATGAGACCGAGGGTGGTCGCGCACGGCGGCAGGGCGTTTTAACAAATCGAGGAAGAGAAGTCATGCTACCTGTACAGTTTTGCAACTACAACCTTGACTATCAGCAGCGCCTTGGATTTCTTAAGGTGGTTACCTGGGCCGGACGAAATGTCCGTGGGGGCAAGGAAGAGCTGCAACGGAAGATCGAGTCGCTCTATGGCAAGAATGCAGATCGGGCCAGGAAGGCGGGTAGGCTGCCGTCACATAGTGGACTTCAGTTCGATCCTGAGATGCTGCTCAGACATGAAGAGGCGCCCTCGTGGCAACCTGGGTTTTCATCGCAGAGGATTGATCGGCTTGTACTCTGGGCAGAAATGTTGGGCTTGGTGACGCCTGCTGGCCGGCTTGCGGAGTGGTCCAAACCACTCATCGTAGACGAGACGACCTTTGACCCACACGTACCGGAACTGGCCAATCCGTTTCTGCTGTCAAGACGAGATCGTTCTTATTTCTTGGCATTGTTGATGTTTCACGACCATGTTTTGTTTCACCTCACATCCGCCCTGACGAGATTGGAGCCTGGAACTCGCATTGATGCCCGTCGCGCGTGTATTGAAGTCACCAAAGCTCTCTGTCTTACGCTGGATTGTGCTGCTGGAGTCAATATTCATGCAGCTCGGTCAAGGCAAATGCTACGCGATCTCCTCGAGCGCTTGGCCGGCGTTGAACACATCTCCAATAAGCATGCCTTTCTGAACCCCGGGGAGCGCGAGAACGCACTTAAGCAAATGGAAGCCAAGACCGTGCGCAATCATTTAGCCGAATATCATGCCGTGTGCCGTTTTGAACAACTCACCGACCTAGGACTATTGGTGAAGGAAGATCCATTCAAGCCCTCAACCACAGACGAAGCACGAGAGAGAGCCCGCAAGTCCTGGGCATGGTACACAACTGACGGCCTAAGATTCTTTTGCCCTCAAGAGCAAAACGGAGACTGTAATGTCGAAGACTACCTTGAAAGTCAATGGGCAAGATCATGCTTGTTGGACCAACGTCTGACGACGGATCTTGATCCGGTCAAAGACCAGGTAGAAATCGCTAGGCTTCTCGATGGTGCACTTCCTCGTGCTCGGAGACAGCTCGGCGCGATACAGGTCCACACTTGGGTATTTATTGCCGCCCTGGACGCAATTGACCGGGGAATGTCCCTTGAATTCAAGCAAGCGTACGCCTTGCTAGATGCCATGCGCCATGATCAACGGTATTCCGGTTATCTCCGTCAAAGCGGCCAGCAAACTTATCTCGGCCGAACGGCTTCACTGATCGGGGGATCGATGTATGACAATATTTGTCAGTACCCAATTACAAGCGTGAGGGGATCATTGTGAGTGAGATGCCATATTTCCGCCCTTGGAGTGATCAGATCGCGACTCTAAGCGCCACTCTTGGCGCCGTTCAAAAGCAGCTACGTGGATTGCCTGAGAGTCCTTTCGAGGCTTTGCGACGAATAAACGCCGCCCGAGATGCTCTTCAGTCCGCCTGTATCCAAGGGATAGAAGTGATCGATAGTGCCGCAGTCGCACTTGAGGGGGATTGTGTTCGCTCCGAAACGGAGTTTTGGGGCCTGTTGACCGAAGCATGTGGCGCAATTGGTTGGAAAGTGTTTGGGAGCACGAATCGGCGATTGATACATCAAGCAGTATTTGTGTCACAGGACGGGCGGTCCGTGAAAGTCGAAGGACAACCCGCGATATTCACACCCGATGTTCCGACGGTAATGGCCGCTCTGCGGCACCAGTTCCAGGATATTGAAAGCTCGGAAAGTGAGCTCCGAACATTCCTCGACTTGTTGATCAGAGCCTATGAAGCGACTTCAAAGACTGGCTCGGAATGCAACCTCGAAGAGTTATTCCGCTGCTGTGTCGTCGAACTTCAGAAGCCAGGCTTTTGGCGAAATCCAGTCAAGGCATCATTTGTAAGCTTGACCCGTCCAGCGTTTAGGTTTCGGTTGTCAGAAATTCTCCGACGAGGAATGACAGCGCCAGATGGTCGGCTAATCAGTCTCGGTTCGACTACGGCGACGAAGGATGCTTGGGAAGTCTTTTCTCCTGGCGAGCAAAGAGTCGTTTTGGCGGGGCGTCTAAGCTGTGTGTCGATTCGGGGGGACCATGCCATTTGATTCGCTGACAGCTTCTGAAGCACGACGGATACTAAAGGCGCTCGGAACCGGATCCGCACCAGCGGAATTTGCTCGGCTCTTACTTGTCGGCCAGAAGGAGTGGTTTGACGCAGCCGTGCGGAAGATGGCTGAGACCTCGGAAGACCAAGACTTTGAGGTCCGCTTTGTTCGAGCTCGTTACGGGGGAGGAAAGACGCACTTTCTCTTCTGTTTAGAGCAGGAAGCACAGGCAAGAGAGTGGGTCACAAGCTTTGTGTTATTGAAGCGCGATCTGGTTGAGCTCGACCGCTTCTCGTCTTTCGTTCGTGAGGTGGCTAGAAATATCAAGCTTCCGAGCGGCGAAATAGGTCTCGGTGGCACGCTGAAAAGCGCGTCTACTCATCATTTATCTCGCTTCGGGATTACCCCAGGTAAGACAGTGTCCCTTTCGAACAAGGAGCACGCGAGGCGAGACTTTTCGAACTACTGTGCCGGCAGGTTCATTGCGCCGCCCTTTCTACCTGCTCTTAGTGTCTACTATGCTGCAAACCTTGAGAATGATTGGGATCAGGTGGAGAGCATCCGTGGATGGCTAGCGGGCGGCGACTCTGCAATTGTGCTTGACGCCAGATACAATCCTGGTCGTCACCTTGTTCGAATTAAACCGCTGGGCCCAAATCTTGCCGAAGAACAACTGAGGGTTATTGCTATCCTATGCCAGCTTTCTGGAAACTCGGGCCTCCTGATCGGAGTTGACGAACTTGAGATAATTGGGAGACTTCCAAGTCAGCGAAAGGCAAATTCCTTTCAGACTCTACGCGCCTTAGTTGATCAAAATGATCCTCAGCGTCAGCCTCCGGCTACATGTCTCTTTCTCGCAGCGACCCCGGAGATGTTTGAAGACGCAGACAAGTTTCCGAGCTATAAAGCGCTGCAAGATCGAATCGAGACTCTTCCGAATCTCGGAACGGGAAATGAGATTAACTATCGAGCGAACGTAATTGACCTTGATAGGACTCCTCTCGAGAAGTCGGATCTTCGTGCACTGGGCCTCACTTTGGTAAGCCTTCATGAGCTCGCATTTGGGAAGGCACCCGCAAACATAGGCGAATCGCTCGACAAGGTGATATCTCAGGTAATTAGCGGTAAATACATGATGGCTCGACCAAGGCTGCTCTGCCGTTGCGTTACTGATTTACTCAATGGGCAATTAACAGGTGAACTCCCCGTCGAAGTGGGAGTGCGTGCGCGGCAGCTTCAGGAGATTCGCGAGCGAGAGCTCTCGGGAAAGTGAATTACTAAATGTCGAGCGAACGCCCAATACCGAATGAATTCAGGAGAGCCATCCGACATTTGCGGTCAGGCATCGCATCGCCATTGGCCGCTCGAATGATAACTGTTGCTACGGATGCAGCGGAAAGCGTGCTAGCCAAACATCATACTGCGTGGCTTGAAGGCTCTTCAAGATCAAATATGGCCTTCATCCTTGGTGATTGGGGGTTTGGCAAGAGTCACATTCGAATGCTGTTGGTTGATTCCTTTCATGGACGAAAGATCCCCTACGTGTCGGACCATGTTGATGGAAAGTCTGGATCGTTGGCACATCTTCACCGCAATGTTCCTCGCTGGCTAGAGTCTCTTCATCTAGGACCGTACACCGGCATCCGAAGCGTAGTTGAAGACGCACTGAACGACCCCTCCAGGGTGAGAGATTGGTGTCGGAAGCACAACACATGGTTCGCATGGCAACTTGGCAATGCGGTGAGGGGAATGGAATGGGCTTGGGATCTGGTGCCAGGGCATCAATTTCAGTTTCCTGACTCCTCGTTTAATCACATGAAGGCGCTCGAGGCCCTTCTTGGTTCAGCTGCGCTTTTGGCCTCCTTCTCTAAAGGGGGCATTGTCCTGCTCTTGGATGAGGCTGAAAACGTTAGTCGTCAGCACGATATTCGGGGACGCCGAAAGACGTACGATACCCTTGGACGACTTGCGAAGGTAAGTCACTTGCTAGTATTTGTGTTTGTCACTGATCGCTTCTACGAGCAAGTGCGTATCGACACGGAGAGAGGAGCCAGAGAATGCTGGACAAATTGGACGCCATTGGCGCAGGAGTTCGTCAACACGATCTATTCAATCCCCGTGGTTACTACGCCGCGGCTGAGCGACGCGTTGGCTAAGGACCTGGTCGGCAAGATAGCGCAGGTGTACGGGCAGGCATTCAATTGCAAGGTGCCTCCGAGGTTCACTGAGCTGGTCATTTCGCCATGGAAACAAACGGCAACTAAGTCCGTGAGGCTTCTGGTGCGGATTACGATTGATGCGCTTGACCGAATTGCCTCATAGGACGAAAGGCGCTGACAGTCTCAGCGCCTCAATGTCGCCCGACGTTATATTCTCGCCAATTTGGAATATGCACCGTCATCAAGCTCTTGAAGAGGCGCCCGTGGTTGGGAACACGAAGATGGAGGAGTTCGTGTGCAACCACAAAGTCCTGGAACTCCTCTGTGCATCGGACCAAATCGGCAGCCAGTGTGACCGTGCCAAGGGTTGAACAGGAGCCCCACTTCCTTGTCATTTGCTGGACTCGAATACACCGCGGAGACACCCGAAGCCGTTTCGCCCACATCTCCGCTCGGCTTCGCAGGCCCATCGTCTTCTCTTTTTGCACGTCGCTCCCCAATGAAATCAATTAAGCAGTCTGCCAACGATAGTCTCGACGAGCCGCGTCCGTTCGTCGCTCGCCAACGGAAGCAGCGGTTTGTAGAGATTGGCGCGCAGCCGTCGTTGCTCGTCCGTGTTCACCGCGGCGTTCGGGAAGCGAGTTGCCAGCATTTCCGCCTCTCGTGCGATTTCCATCGCATCGACGCCGGCGGCCTTGAGCGGCTTCTCATCACGCAAAGCCCAGTACACGGCAAACCCCTTCGGCGACAATCCACTGCTCTTTGCGGCCGCCATAGCCGCGTCTCTCTCGGCTGCCAAAGCAGCAAGAAGATCCATAGCGGCGAGTCCCGTGGTTCTGCGTCCTTCCAGATCATGCAGAATACGCTCTGCGCGCTCCTTCAGTGGCTGCAACACTGCTGCTGCGTTGGGGTCCTCATCTATCTCGTGTTGGAGTCCGCGAACCAGGTTGAAGACCTTTCCTTCGTCGGAACCTTTGTCGGTCCGAAGTGATTCCAGGGTCTTTACATCGAATGTGACGCTCTTTGTGACAAGCCCCAGTCCCTCTTGTGTGGCGCTCTGCTCCACCAGGAGCCGCGTCTTATAGGCCAGGTCTGCGATGAAACCTACTTTTTCTGCATACGCGTTGCGCACAGCTGCATAGAGCTGTGCCAGCCGCTTGAAAGTGACAATATACTCCCGCAGTTCGGGAGACGGAGAGAGAATTTCCCAGAGGCTTTCCAGGTGCTTGTACTTCTCGTAGAAGTCCTTGCGAGCGGCCAATTCCAGGAATTGCCCATACACCACGCGTTCCAGTCGTTCATCCGCGTCCCCTCCATCGAGAGGATTCAGGTAAACAGATTCAGCCTGTGCAATCTTCACCTTGAAATCTGCCAGCAGGACATCCAGATCTTCAATGACTCCGCTCACATCGTGCGAATCGAACTGGAGCGACTTCCTTAATTCGCGCAGCACTCCGATGAAATCGACAACTAGGCCAACCCGCTTCTGCACTCCTTCTGAATCGACATAGGGCCGGTTGACGCGCGCGATCGCCTGCAGCAGAACGTGGTCCCGCATCGGCTTATCAAGGTAGAGGCAGTAGAGAATCGGCGCATCGTAGCCGGTGAGCAGCTTGTCCGTGACGATCAAGATCTTTGGCTCTTTGTCCGCCTTCTTGAATAGGAGCCGCACATCTTCCTCACGCTCGTCGGTCAGTTGGAGTTCCGCCACGAGCGGCCTGTCTACGATGTCCGCGCTGTTCTCCGTATAAATTGCTTCGCTCCATTCCGTGGGCAACAGAGCATCAAGCGCCTTTTTGTATTTCGCGCAAGCCTCGCGATCCACCGCCACGAGGAATGCCTTGTATCCCAGCGGCAGCACGCTCTCCTTGAAATGGTTCGCAACGTAGGCCGCCACCTTTTCCACCCGATCATCCGCTTTGAGAAATGTGCGGAGCCCGACGGCCCTATCGAGAACCTTGTTAAGTTCCTCAATATCCGTCACGCCTTCGCCGGCGGCCAATTCATAGAATTCCTTGTCAAGCCGGTCTACCGGAACCAGCATCTGGCTTGACGCAAGGGTATGTTTGATCGGCAGCGTGGTTTCGTCCTCAATCGATTCCTTAATCGAATACTTGTCCAGGTAACCGCGCTCATCCTGCGCGCCGAAGATCTTGAATGTGCCTTCGCCATATTCTGTCTTGGCAATCGGAGTGCCGGTGAATCCGATGATCGTTGCGTTTGGAACAGCAGCCATCAGATAAGTGCCCAGGTCCTTCGCGACAGACCGGTGGGCTTCGTCGATGAAGACATAGACATTGTCCCGCGTGCAGCTATCCTTGCGGATCTCATCGAATTTGTGAATCATCGCGATGACCAAACCGCGGAAATCGGCATCAAGCAGACTCTGCAGATCCGCCCTGGAGTTTGCCCGCCTTACAGCGATGTCGTGCTTCTGCATCTCGCCCAGGAGCCGCTCGACCCATCCCTTCAGTTGGCCCTCCAGCTCTGTTCTGTCCACGACAAGGATCACGGTTGCATTTGCAAACCGATCCTTTTGCTCCAGGATGAGCTTGGCCGCCGTCAACAATGTGAATGTCTTTCCCGACCCCTGCGTGTGCCACACCAGGCCGCGCGTTTTGTTTGGATCGGCGCAACGATCGGCGACGAGATCAACCGCGCGGCGCTGGTGCTGCCGCAGCACAGACTTTCGCGTCTCGCTGTCCTGGACATAGAACAGAATCCAGTGCTGCAGCGTCCTCAAGAAGTCTGTCGGTTCAAAGAAAGCCTGCACCGCGAACCGATACGCCTCATCCGGCGTCTGCTTCCAGCGCGCCATGTCCCGGCGCGTCACATTCCAGGTCACACCATACCAATAGTCGAGCAGATGGGTCACGTTGAAGAGTTGCGGAGACCCAATCAGCTCCGGCGTCTCCAGCTCATAGCGACGCAATTGCTTAATGCCCCGTTCAATGGCGTCCCCGTCCTTTGGATTCTTGTGCTCGACGATGCAAACCGGCACACCATTGACCACGAACATCACATCGGCTCGATTTCCCTTGCGTGCCGGCGGCTTCAGCGTCCATTCCCAGGACACATAAAAGGAGTTGGCGCTTGCTGTCTCAAAGTCGATAAGCTTCACATGCCGGTGACGCTTTTCCTCTTCGTCGTACCAGCTCCGCTCGCCGCGCAGCCAGGCCAGCACATCGCGGTTGCCTTCAATCGTGGCAGGAATGGCGTCAATGGTCTCAATGATGGAGCGCACAGCATCAGGCTTCAGCCAGGAGTTGAACTTGGGAAGCTTGACGGCCAGTTCATCGCGGAACAACATGCCGCTATCGCCGCCACGCTTTTGCCGGGCGTCATCGGGATCAATCGGAGTCCAGCCTATCTCGACGGCGTGTTTCACCATCGGGAACTGGACGGTCCCTGCTTCGCTGATGCTGAGTTGGCTCATACAGTCACCTCGGTTTCGGGAGCTGTTTCCAAAGCTGACAAATCAAGGTTGTTGACCCGCACCTCGCCGGTCATCAGTTTATTGAGCAATGTTTTGAAGAGGTCTTCAAGAATCGCTTTCTTGCGCTTATGAAGGTCGATCTTCTGGTCAACGTGATCGAGGATATCGGCAATTTCTTGTTGCTCCTCACGTGTTGGCGGCAAAGGAACTTGCATTTCTCTCAAGAAGGCGCATGTAAGCGCTCCTTTTGTGCTTCCACCGCCAGATGCCACCTCGCGCAGGCGTCGATATTGAGTCTCGACGTATCCTCGCACATAGCTCCCAACAACCTTGGAAGTATTCAGGGCGACGTATGCCAAGTGTTGACTGACTGTTGCCTCGATGCCAAGGAGAGCACAGTTTCCAAGGGTCTTGCCTTGACCTGTTATTGCGATCACCAGTGAACCCGCGCTTACACGCGGCAGATGGCATCTGTTCAAAGCCTCATCTGTCACCAATTCGTCCGCCTTTACAATCAGGCGGTCATACACTTTTGCACTTGTTAGCCAGGGGTAATACCCTCCCTCCCAATACGCCGTAACGCTCCTTTTCGGAGTCGATCCGTTCCCGATGCGACCAAGCGACCCGAGAGTGGCGGGGTTCCAGCTTTTGGGCATAAAGCCTATCTCAGTCTCCTTTTGAGCTTCGCCGCGTGTTCCATGCGAAAACAGTTCCTGCATCGTGGTCTCCTTTAACCCTTCAGAGACGATTACGTGCCTTGATTCAAGGAGAACAGCTTTCCGGATGTCTTCAAGCAATGCCGCAATTAGAACCTGTTCTTGGATAGGTGGCTTCGGTACTGCGAAATCCAAATATGACGACCAGTCAAGGTTCCGCAGTCCGGTCGTTGCACGCTGCAGTCCCTTTGTATATCCAGCGTTATAGAGATGGAGAAGGTAGAGTGCCACGAAGCTCGGCTCAAAAGCTGAGCGATTAGCTACCCTCAAGGCCGTGGTGAAATTGCTTGTGCAGAAGACCTCATTGCCCTGTGGCTCGAAGAATGCTATGCGACCCACCGGCTGCTTGGGCCCCCCGCCCGACCTTTCGATGATGATGTCGCCGCCCTGAAGCTGACGTTGCGCCAACTGGCGGGCATCAACACTGAATCGGGCGACGTCCGAGTAATCCAATAGGCCATCAGATCGGAAATTCGTGCTTCGCAATATCGCGCAAGGGACAAGCGGTTCTCGCTCACTCTTCCACAGCCCACTAACGGTCTTAAAACACCGCTCGTCTCGCAGCGGGATCATCTCGACGTTTGTCATAGTGCTCTCCTCAGTTGCGTAAGGCGCGGCTCAAGTGTTGACCAGAGCGCAGCACTCTCTTCAGCAAGCCGATTGGCACTTTCAACTAGATCGTTAATGTCCCGATACTCCTTATCGTCCGATTGGGTCACCCAGAAGCTAGGGCTAATTGCATAATCCTTGGCGGCGACCTCTTCGTTTTTGATGACTGCAATTTCGCCCTCGACAGGCTCGCCCTTGACGTACATAGCGGCCAACGGGCGAATATCCTCTTCGGCGATATAGTTCTTCGGCTTCCCTTTCTTGAACCGCTTGCTCGCATTCAAGAGGACAATCTTGCCCCTCCGTGCTGCCGGTTTCCGCTTGTTCAGCACAACGACCACGCCGGCGGCGGTGGTGTTGTAGAAGAGATTCTCCGGCAGCAGGATGATGCCATCTATCAGGTCCTGATCGACAAACCACTTGCGGATGTTGCGTTCCTTATCCTCGTTCTTGGAACCAGACCCGCGCGTGACGGCGCCGGTGTCTAGTACCACCGCGGCGCGACCGTGGTCATTCATGCAGGCGACGGTGTGCTGGAGCCAGGCCCAGTCGCCCTTGCCCGTGGTCACGCCGCCGGATGAACGGAACCGATCGAATGGGTCGTTGGCAAAGATATCCGGGTTGAAGGGCTGGTTCCACATAGGATTGGCCACCACGATGTCGAAGGTGCGGACCTTGCCGTCGGGCATTCGGAACTTGGGATTGATCATCGTGTCGCCGCGGGCGATCTCAATCTCCATGTCGTGAATGATGCCGTTCATTTTGGCAACGGCGTAGCTCTCCGCCTGGAGCTCCTGCCCCGTCAACTGCAACGGCACTTTGCTTAGCGGGTTCAGCTCCTTGGAGACAAGCTGCAATTTCACCAGCAAGCCGGCCGAGCCGCAGGCGTAGTCGTGGCAAACCTCACCCGGCCTGGGCCGAAGAATGTTGGCCATGAGGAAACCTACCTCGGTCGGCGTGAAGAACTCCCCGGCGCTCTGGCCTGAGCCTTCTGCAAACTTCCGCAGCAGGTATTCATAGGCGCGGCCGAGAAAGTCCGGCTCGACATCCGAGAGCCCCAGCCGGTAGCGGGGATCGGAGAAAGTCTCGACGACGGAGCGCAGTTTCGCCGGGTTGATGTCGCGCTCCCCGTTCCGCTCCGCCGCGAAATCGACGACGTCGATCACACCGGCAAGCCCGGGGTTCTGCTTTACGACGGCGCGCACAGCTTTGGTGAGGTGTTCTCCAATGTCCTTCGGTTTGTCCGCCTCGCTCGGCCAGGTGTACGCCTCCCGTCCGCTGAGCACAGCCCAACGCGCCTCTTGCGGTACATAAAACCGGAGCAAGGAGTGATCGCCCTCAACGATCTCAAGTGCGGTCGGCCGGTCCCCGTAGTCCTCCGCCAGCCGGTCTATCTCGTCGTCGAAGACATCGGAGAGCCGCTTCAGGAAGAGCAGGGGCAGCAGGTAATCCTTGAACTTGGGCGCATCCTTCTCTCCACGGATGGAACAGGCAGCGTCCCAGAGCATCTGTTCCATGGGCTTAGTCGTCGGCGCAGCCGCAGCGCGTCGCCGGCGCGTTACACTGGCAGCAACAGGTGCCGTCGATTCATCGGCCTCCAGATCGATTCCCGACGCGGTGGCCAAGGCCTCAATCGTCTTCCGCGCGGATTTCTGCGGAACATTCAGCCCCCCCTCCCACCTATTTATGGTGGCGAACGACACACCAAGGCGCTCAGCGAGCTGCTCTTGGGTGAGATTGAGCTTTACTCGGATTGCTTGAAGCAGCTCCGGAACCGCAGTCTTATTTGTCATGTTTGTTAGTATTATAGCAATACTAGTATCTGTCAAGCACAAACTGAGGTCAAATCGCTGCGCTTTTGCCTTTGATCAACCTATCCGGCTTCTATGTTCGCTATTTATTCTCTATACTATTTGGTACCGGCTTCTGCACAGTTGCACATAAAATGGTGCATAATTGCCTCATGTGCATCTTGATATGCTGAACTGGGGAAAGGAGCGCGTCTATGCCCAAGGGCGAACTGCTGAAGAAGCTGTTTCATAGTTATGCCCAAGGCAACGATCAGGCGTTCCAAGAAGTTGCCGGCGAAATCATCCGGGACGAGGAATCCAAGAACAATCGGGTTCTGGCGAATGCTCTGCGCCGCAACTTGAACAATGTTACGCGCCAGCAGAACCTGCCCAACGGAGATTCTGGCCCGGATAAGAGCGCAGCACGCAAACTCACCGTCATCCCCTTCGAGCGTGAAAAGCAGCTACCACTCGTCGAAACGATACTCCCTGAACGGCGTGCATCAGATCTGATTCTCGATCGCGCAAATCAGCACCTGTTCCTGTCTTTGCTCGACGAGTTTCGCCAGCGAGACACGCTCGGTGCCCACGGCCTCAGGCCTAGGTCGAGATTGCTTTTCTGTGGACCGCCGGGGTGTGGCAAGACCCTCTGTGCAGAAGTGTTTGCTCATGAGGCAAACCTGCCATTGCTGGCTGTGAGCATGGATGTGCTGGTCTCATCTCTTCTGGGTGAGACAGCTTCGAATCTACGCAAGGTTTTCGATTACGCCGCAATGCAGCCAGTGGTTCTGCTTCTCGATGAGTTCGATGCGATCGCACGTTTGCGCGACGACGACACGCTCAATGGTGAGCTGCGGCGCGTCGTGAACAGTCTCCTGACGTTGATCGAGAAGTTTCGCGGCCAGGGATTCGTCATCGCGGCGACAAACCATGAACGCCAACTTGATCCAGCGATCTGGCGGCGATTCGATGAGGTTGTTTTCTTCGAGAAACCGAGTAGCAGAGAGATCATTCGCTTGTTGGAACTCAAGTTCCGCAATTTCAAGAAAGAATTCGTGTCCGCCGAGATGGCCCCCTTCCTAAAGGATTTCTCCCACGCTGAAATCGAGAATGCTTGTCTCAACGCGATTCGCCGAGCGGTGTTGAGCAAGCAGAAATCGGTAAGTAGACGGCAGTTTTTGAGGAGTATCGCGCAGGAAAACCGCAGAAGGAGTTTTTCTCAGCCTCATCCCGCGTAGCGGTGGTACGTAAATGCCCGAGTTGCCGCATCTGATCCTGCCGAGAGCCGAAGTTGACCTTGATCGCCGCAAGCGCCCAGGATTTGGGCGTTCAGTTCCCAGAGATCCCGGCCAGCAATCCCAACGCGTACGTCAGGCAGTCGACGAAGCTCTCGCAGCTCATGTACAACTGCGAGTGAGCATCGCCGATCCTGAGCTAATCGTCCGAGTTCGTACCAGCAATTTGGTTCCTGAGGAAGAGTGGATCCGAGCGGGGCTGACGGTATTAGGCCACGATGATAATGATTCGGTCGTTCTGTTCTCGAATGATGCCGAGTTGACTGCCTTCCGTGCGAGACTTCGCGCCTACAGCGAAGCCATTCCTGCAGGGCAGAAGAACCCCCAATATTCGGTGCTAATCGGGTCGATCGAAGAGCTGCGACCGATTGAACCGCGGGACCGCATCGGCGGGGCACTCAAGAACGAAGGCTTCGAATCCCCGGAGTCATTTGCAGATGACCGGCAATTCGTTGTGGATGCCGAACTTTGGGATGTAGGCACTCAGCTCGATCGTGTCACGCAAGCGGATGCTCTCAATCGTCAGATCGTAGAAAGAGGGGGTGAGATTACCGATCAATACATCGGTCATTCCTTCACCGCTCTCAGAGTGGCTGGGCCGGGCCGGCTAATACGTTGGCTTCTTACCCTTCCCCTCCTTCGCGTTTTGGACCTGCCACCAGAGGTCGATGCGGATGTGCAGGAGTTGCTGGAAACTACGATTGCGAACCTTGGGACGATCGAACCGCCGGATGCAGATGCCCCACTCATCGGGATTCTGGATTCCGGCGTGAATAATGCCCACCCGCTTCTGGAGGGCGTGGTTGTAGATCGACTGGGTGTGCCCGCCTCATTGGGAATCAGCGACGGATTCGGGCATGGTTCGAAAGTAAGTGGAATCGCCGCGTATGGGGATGTTCGGGCATGCCTGGAGGCTGGTTCGTTTCAAGCCGGTGCCCGTCTCCTAAGCGGAAAAGTGCTTAACGACAATGGCAGATTCGACGACCGTAGGCTCGTCCCTTCGCAAATGGACGAAATTGTTCGAGCGTTGAATGGGCAAGGCTGTCGCATCTTCAACATCTCGCTTGGCGACCGGAGGACGAGATATGCCGGTGGCAAAGTCGGCATGTGGACGTCAATCCTCGATGAGCTCGCTCGCGAACTGGACATCCTGTTTGTAATCGCTTCAGGCAACTATGAGCATTTGCCTGCAAACGGACAAGCCGAGGATCACTTGCTTGGCTATCCGAGATACCTATTTACTCCAGAAAGTCGCATCTTGGAACCAGCTACCGCCGCGAATGCCCTTACTGTCGGCGCCGTGGCCCAAGAGGCAGCATTGCCGGATCAAGGTCAAGGTAATGTCGGCCTGCGTCCAATCGCGCGAGTTGGAGAGCCGGCTCCGTTCACTCGCGGCGGACCGGGGGTCAACGATGCGATAAAACCCGACCTTTGTGACGATGGCGGAAACTTGTTGTTCGACGGGGTTACGCAAAGCTGCGTTCGGCGTGCAGAGAGCGAAGTATTCACGACACACCCACGTTACCTGGAGCGGCTCTTCACTACAGAACGCGGCACGTCTTGCGCTGCACCGCTGGTTGCGTATAAGGCGGCTCTTGTCCTCCAGGCTTTTCCAAACGCAAGCGCAAACTTGCTTCGCGCCCTGCTGGTAAATTCAGCTCGCCTGCCCGAGCCATCATTGCAACGATTAGCAACCTTCGGGGAAAGGGCCGTCGCCCGGCTCTGCGGACACGGCATCGCGGATGCTGTGACTGCCTCCACGTCGGATACAAACCGCGTCGTGCTGTATGCTGACGCTCGGAACGCGAATGCGCAAATCCGTATGGATCGGTTTTTCGTGTATGAGATCCCGATCCCTCCAGAATTTGCACAAACGCCGGGGACTCGTTCCATACGTGTCACACTAGCCTACGATGCGCCCACACGCCACAGCCGAGCAGCGTATCTCGGTGTGGGGATGTCATTTCGGATGGTTCGAGGTCGAAGTCTCGAAGAAGTCATCGATCACTTCCGAAAACGCAACACTGAGACGGATGGGCCCCCTCCGAAGCAGGATGAAAAGTTCAACTGCAAATTCGAACCGGGGCCGAACACACGTGAATGCGGAACTCTGCAAAGCGCCGTATTCACGATGAAGAATAACCCAGCTCCGGAGTATGGCGAAACATATTATCTTGTAGTTCGATGTGAGCGGAAGTGGTTCCAAGACGAGTTTGCGACTCAGCGATTCGCACTTGTGGTCGAACTCGAGCATTCAGCAGACATTCGGCTGTACCAACGGGTCCGGGAGCGCGTTGAAGTTCGAGTGCGCGCCTAGTTACATTCAAGTTGATGTCGCGGCTACGCTCGAAGTCCTGACATCCCCGCAATGCATCAGACCCGTCACACGAATTGAAAGCCTGCAAGAATCGCGATCCGTGGGACGCCCGCGTTCCGCCGCTGGCCCAGTTCTCGCTGGCCGCTACTTGAGGTCGGCTGTTCAAGCAAATCGCTCTTGACCGGCGCGGCAGGGATCGCTACCCGAACTGCTGGCACGAAAGGCCGGTTGTCATTCTCCACTTCGGCTTCCGGCGTCGGCGATTGTGATTTGGGCAACCTGGCGTTCAGAAATGCGTCCAAGTCCGCACTGGACATGAAGATTCTGCGGCCGTCCCGATGGACTGGCAATGGCCGTTTCAGGTAAGTCCAGCCGTAAACCGTCTTCGGCGTAACCGCCTTCAATGTGGCGACTTCTCGTACTGACATCAGGTCGCCTATCGTCGATGATGAGTTTTTCATTTGGCCTTCCGGGTTGATTGGCATTGGACCTCCTACCAGCTCTCTCATCATGCTCTACCCAGCATTCCTACCAAAGGCCCACCCTGAGGGAGACCTTCGAAGTTGAAAGGAGGTGGTGCAATATGCGATTGATCGTGATCCGCGTGATCGGGAATCTGATCTCGATGGCGCTCATTGGGCTTGCT